>Ga0214473_10011928_pt1 | contig 10193 bp, 12 predicted proteins | sample RVTome_7_FD_203509 | JGI IMG/M metagenome (GOLD analysis project Ga0214473, IMG submission 203509) | Soil microbial communities from uranium-contaminated site in the Upper Colorado River Basin, Wyoming, United States - RVT98D197 | ecosystem: Environmental > Terrestrial > Soil > Contaminated >... | reverse complement strand
TGGACTTCTTTCTCGAGGGCGACGACAGGATCTGGGTGAACGAGATCAACACGATCCCGGGGTTCACCCAGACCTCGGCCTACCCTCGCCTCTGGGAGGCGTCGGGGCTCCCGTACCCGCGTCTGGTCGATCGGCTGATCGAGCTGGCGCTGGAGCGCCACGCGGCGAAGCCGCGCCCCTAGCTCATTCGGAGGGGGCCTCGACGACCCCCTCCGAGACCTCCCCCGGGGACCGGCTGCGGCGGCACAGCCGCCGCTCGGAGCGGAACACTTGGGTCGAGACAGGCTCCGGGTCGTCATCACGGGGGGCGGGACCGGCGGCCACACCTCCGCGGGGTTGGCCATCGCGGCCGGCCTCGCCGCCCGGCTGGGCGAGGCGCTCGAGCTCCACTGGATCGGGAGCCACGCGGGTCTCGAGTCCGAGCGCGTCCCGGCGGCCGGGATTTCGTACCACGCAATCGCGACGGGGAAGCTCCGCCGGACCCTCACGCTTCGGAACCTGACGGACCTCGGCCTCCGCGTGCCCCGGGGGATCGCCGAGGCGTGGCGGCTCCTCGGGCGCCTCCGCCCCGACGTGGTCGTCACGACCGGCGGGTTCGTGTCGGTCCCGACGGCGCTCGCGGCGGCGCTCCGGCGGCGCCCCCTCCTCGTGCACGAGCAGGTCGTGGTCCCCGGGCTGGCGAATCGGCTGATCGCGCGTCTCGCCGACCGGGTCGCCATCTCCTTCGCCGCGTCCGGGTCGGCGTTCCCCCCGGCCAAGGTCGTCGTGACCGGCAATCCGGTCCGCCCCGAGCTCCTGGCCGGCGACCGGGCGCGCGCGTTCCGGCGCTTCGACCTCGACCCCGCGACCCCGCTCGTCTACGTGACCGGCGGCGCGCAAGGCTCCCACCGCATCAACCGCGCGGTGGGCGCCGCCCTCCCGTCGCTCCTCGAGGCCGCCCAGCTGGTCCACCAGTCGGGTGACAACGAGTTCAACGACGTCGGCTGGCTCGCCCACCAGGCCGAAGGGCTCCCGCCCCGCCATCGCGCCCGCTACCGGATCGAGCCCTTCGTGACCGAGGGCCTGGGCGACCTCTATGCCGCGGCGGTCCTCGCCATCGGCCGCGCCGGCGCCGGCACGGTCACTGAGCTCTGCGCCGTCGGCCTCCCCGCGATCCTCATCCCGCTCCCCGAGGCGCGCGGGGACGAGCAGACCGCGAACGCGCGCATCCCGGCCGACGCCGGCGCCGCCGTCCTCCTCCCGGAGCGCCAGCTCACCCCGGAGGGCCTGGCCCAGCTCATGCGCACGCTCCTCAGCGACACGCCGCGCCTCGCGACCATGGCCGAGCGCGCGCGGAGCCTCGCCGCTCCCGACGCCGCGACGCGCCTCGTCGACCTGATCCTCGCCCTGGCCGGCCGCACGTAATGAATCGGGTCTGCGTCTTCTGCGGCTCCTCGGAGGGAAAGCGCCCCGACTATGTCGAGGCGGCGCGGACCCTGGCAGCGGAGCTCTGCCGGCGGAAGCTCGGCCTCGTCTACGGGGGCGGGTCGGTCGGGCTCATGGGCGTGCTCGCCGACGCCGTGCTGGCCGCCGGCGGCGAGGTGATCGGCGTCATCCCGGGACCCCTGGCGACGCCCGAGCTGGCCCACACGGGCCTCACCGAGCTCCGCGTCGTCGAGAGCATGCACGAGCGCAAGGCGACAATGGCCGCGCTCGCCGATGCCTTCATCGCGCTCCCGGGCGGGCTCGGGACCCTCGAGGAGATCCTCGAGGTCCTGACGTGGGTGCAGCTCGGCATCCACGGGAAACCGGTCGGGCTCCTGAACGCGTGCGGCTACTGGGACCGGCTCGTCGGCATGCTCGCCCATGCGGTCGGCGAGGGCTTCGTCCGCCCCCAGCACGCGCGACTTCTCCTCGTCGGCGACTCCCCGGCGGAGCTCCTCGATCGCTTCGAGGCCTGGCGCCCGCCCCGGTTCCTCCGCCCCTGGCTCGACCCCTCCCAGACCTGACGGCACCGGCTGCGAGCCTTGGCACGGCGGGGGCCGCGCCGGCCAGAGGGATCAAACGCGCGGCGGGCGGCCGCGGAGGTCGAAGCGCAGCGGGCAGCCCTCGCAGCGCGGCCGGGCGCGGCAGTGCTCCTTCGCGACCCGCACGAGCAGGGCGTGGTACTCGTTGAAGAGCGCCGGGTCCCGCGGCAGGTGCTCCATGAACACGGCCTGGAGCCGCGCGTAGTCGACGTCACGCGGCACGATGCGATGCCGCGAGAGGATGCGCCGCGTGTAGGCGTCGACCACGAACACCGGCCGCTCCGCCGCGTAGAGAAGGATGGAGTCCGCGGTCTCCGGACCGATGCCCGGGATGGCGAGCAGCTCCGCCCGCAGCTCGTCGGCCGGGCGCCCGAGGAGCCGCCGGAGGTTGCCCGCGTACCGGCGCTCGAGGTGGCGGACGAACGCGCCGAGGCGGCCCGCCTTCACCCGGAAGAACCCGGACGCCCGGACGAGGCGCGCGAGGCGCCCCGGCGGAACCCGCGCGAGGGCGTGCGGCGCGAGGACGCCGGCGCGCCGCAGCTCGCCGATGGCGCGCGCGACGTTGACCCAGGCCGTGCTCTGGGTGAGGATAGCCCCGACGATGACCTCGAACGCCGAGCGACCCGGCCACCATCCCTGGGCGCCGAACCGGCGATGCAGGCGATCGTAGAGGCGGAGGAGCCGCCGGCGCAGCGGGCTCGAGCGCGGGAGCGAGCGCGTCCGCGTCACCGGTCAGCGCTCGCGCTCGGCGCCCTCGCCGCGGCGCTCGGTCCCCTGCTGGCGGCCGCCCTGGCCCTGGCCCAGCCCCTTGAGCTGGCCGTGGCCGTCGGCGGGCCACCGCAGGAGCCCGCGTACCTCCCGGTCTACGCGGCGGCCGCGCTCGGGACGTTCGAGGCCGAGGGCGTACGCCCGAGCCTCTCCCGGACCAAGCATCCGACGGCGGCGATCAACGCCTTCCGGGAGGGCGCGGCGGCGGTCGCGGTCACGACCAGTGATCAGGCGGTCCGGGGCGCGTGGGCCCGGGGGCGACCCGTCCGCATCCTCGTGGCCCACACCGAGACGCCGGCCGTGGCCCTGCTCGTCGCCGCGCAGCTTCGGGAGCGGGTGACCCGCGTCGAGGACCTGCGCGGCCGGCGCGTCGGGATCCGCGGGCCGGGCACCACGGGGCACTTCGTCCTGGCGGCGCTCCTCGCCGCGCGGCGCGTCGTCCCGTCGGACGCCGAGGTCGTGAGCCTTTCCGGCGCGGCCCTGGTCGCGCGCCTCGGCTCCGGGGACCTGGCGGCCGCCGTGCTCGATGAGCCGTGGCTCGGACGGGCCGTCGCCGGTGGCGCCCACCTACTCCTCGACCTCCGGCGCCCGGACGACACGCGCCGCCAGCTCGGCGGGGCCTTCTACGAGGTCGTGAGCGTGGTCTCCACCGAGGACAAGACGCTCGCCGGCCTCGAGGCGGCCCTCGCCGCGTACGCCCGCGCCCTCGTACGAGTCCAGTCCTGGCTCGTGACGACGCCGGCCGCCGAGGTGGCCGCGCGGCTCCCCGCCGACCTCGTCGGGGACCGCGAGCGCTTCGTGGCGCGCCTCGAGGCGGTCCATCAGGGCTTCGCGCCCCTCGGTGAGGCGACGGAAGAGGGGCTCAAGGCCACCTTCCGGGTGCTCCAGGCGGTGAGCCCGTGGCCCGTCGGCCTCACGCTCGCGCCGAAGGACCTCCGCGAGCCGCCCTTCGTCACGAGCGCCCGGGCTCGCCTCGGTCCGACGCCGCCCCCGCCGTGAGCCCAGGCGGCTCGAGGGCCGTGAAGCCGAACGCCCGGAGAAGTCGCGCCGTCGTCGTGATCGGCAGGCCCACGACGTTCGTGTAGCAGCCCTCTACCCGGAGGATGAGGTCGCGCGCCGCGCCCTGGACGGCATAGGCGCCGGCTTTGTCGTAGGGCTCGTCGGTCGAGAGGTACGCCTCGATCGCCGCCTCCGAGCAGGCGCGCATCACCACCCGGCTCATGACCGCCTCGACGACCTCGCGCCTCGGCGGGACCTCGACGAGGGCGACCGCCGTGACGACCTCGTGGCTCCGCCCGGCGAGGCTGCGGAGCATGGCGCGCGCATCCGCCCGGGAGCCGGGCTTGCCGATGGGGCAGCCGTCCAGCACGACGAGGGTGTCGGCCCCGAGCACCACGACCGCGCGTCCTCCGGCCGGATGGAGTCGCCCCGCCACGTCCCGCGCCTTCCGGACGGCGAGGTCCCGCGCCAGGGCTTCGGCCGGCACGTCGTCGCGGAGCGACTCCTCGACGACGCTCGGGACGACGTCGAAAGCGACGCCGAGCCGGCCGAGCAGCTCACGCCGGCGCGGCGAGGCCGACGCCAGCACCAACCGCACCGCCGGCCGGCGCGTCTCGGGCGCGGGCGGCTCCGAACTACGAACGTGCCCGTTCAGCCAGGCGCCGCCCGGTTGCGAACCGCCGACCATGAGGTGTTCCACTCCGAGCGCGGGCTCCGCCCGCGCTCCGATTCTTGGGGGAGGCCTCGGAGGGGGCCGCCGCGGCCCCCTCCGACCTAGCCGCCGCGGCCCCCTCCGATCTAAACTACCAGCGGCTCGGCGTCGGTCACCACGCGACCGCGCTCCGCCAGGGTCCGCCGCAGGAACTTGGGCAGGCTGAACATGTGCTGGTGGCACAGCCCGTCGTAGTACCGGAGCTCGCCTCGCACCCGCTCGCGGATCTCGCGATCGACCCGCTCCAGCGTCAGGATCCGCGGATCCCCGGACTTCGCGGCCAGCATGAATCCCCACGGCGTTCCAAAGCAGGGGATGAACGACTGGTACGGCGCCACCGCGGGGAACGCCTCGGCGAGCGTGTGGGCCATCGCCGCGTAGAAGTCGAGCTCCCCGATCTTCGTCATCCCCGCCTGCATCGCGAGGTTTCCGCCGGGCGTGAGGCGATCGGCGAGCAGCCGGTAGAACTCACGCGTGAAGAGGAGACAGGCCGGTCCCGCTTCGAGGGGCTCGGTGAGGTCGACGATCGCCACGTCGAACCGCTCCGGGGTCGTCTCGAGATACCGGCGGGCGTCCTCGTGCCGGAGCTCGGTCCGTGGGTCGGCGAACGCCTGCTGGTGCATCTCCGGCAGGTGCTGGCGGCACGCCTCGACCACGGCCCGGTCGATGTCCACCATGACCGCCTTCCGGATCGACGGGTGGCGCAGGACCTCGCGCAGGGTCGCCCCTTCCCCGCCGCCGATGACGAGCGCGGTCTCCGGCCGCTCGTGGAGGATCATCGCCGGGTGGACGAGCGTCTCGTGATAGATGAAGTCGTCCGCGACGCTCGACTGTATCCGCCCGTCCAGGATCAGGCACTTGCCGTAGCTCGCCGTCTCGAGGATCTCCATCTGCTGAAACGGCGTCGCCTGAGCGAAGATCGTGCGGGTGATGGCGTGGACGTGCCCCTCGACGGGGGTCGTCGTCTCAAAAAACCACTTGTAGACGGTCGGCTGCGCCATGCGACGCGGCACCCTCCTGCGGAGAGCGGTTGACGACCCCGGTACCTGTGCCCGGGAACACGCCGCGCCTGACCTCCACCCAGGAGGCCCGGCTGGCGCCGAACTGCTCGACGAGATACGACGCCGCCTCGGCCGGCTTCAGCGTCTCGCCGCACGAGAAGATGTCGACGGCCGCGTACCGATACTCGGGCCACGTGTGGATCGAGAGGTGGGACTCGGCGATCACCACCACGCCGGAGATCCCGAACGGATTGAACTCGTGAAACAGCACGTCGATGATCGTGGCCTCGGCACGCTTCGCCGCCTCCACGAGCGCCGCCTTCACGGTTTCAAGGTTGTTGAGGATCTCGGAACTGCAGTCGTACAGCTCCAGCAGCAGGTGACGACCCAGGCTGTGCAATCGAATCGACCCCCTTCCGCCTGGCCGCGGCATCTCCGGCTCGCGCCGCCGATGCAACACGCCCGTGACGTGCGAAATCTCTTCGACCAACACGCGCATCCGGTCGAAAGCCCCTGAATTATAGGACACGAAGTCGTCAATGCAAGGAAAAAAAGCTTGCGTTTCGCTTCGCGGCCCGTATCATTACGACCGGTTCGCGTCCGGATTGTTCGGCGTCGCCACGCGACGCGGCGGAGGAGTGGCGATGATCTGGAAGAAGGTGACCAAGGTGGCGGCGACCAGCGGCTCCGCGGAAGGCGGCACCCCGCTCAACGCGTTCGACAACGCGCTCCTCGCGGCCGGAATCGGGAACGTCAACCTGGTGAAGGTCTCGAGCATCGTCCCGCCGGACGTCGACATTGTCGCCCTCCCCCAGATCAAGCCCGGCGCCATCGTCCCCACCGCCTATGCCGCCGTGACGAGCGAGGTCCCCGGCGAGACCATCGCCGCGGCCGTCGGCTACGCGCTGCCCGAGGACCGGACCAAGGTCGGCGTGATCATGGAGTACCACGACCGGGTCGGCCGGCGGACGGCCGAGGACGCGGTGCGGGCGATGCTTCGCGAGGCGCTCGCGGTGCGGGGGGAGCGGATCCGCGACCTCCAGGTCGTCGCCGTCGAGCACCGCGTCGGGCGGGTCGGCTGCGCGCTGGCGGCGGTGGCGCTCCTCTCCGAAGACGACCTCCTGTAGGTCACCCCGTAGGTCACCCGCTCCTGGCCCTCACACCCGCGCGCCCGCCCTTCATCGCGTGCCGCCCGGACCCTGCCGGGGCCGCCATCGTGCTCTACGGGATCCCGTTCGAGGGCCGCGTCAACCAGCGCAAGGGGGCCGCGCTCGGCCCCGGCCAGATCCGCCGGGCGTCCGACCTCATCGAGACCTACGCCCCGGCGCTTTCCCTCGACCTCGCCGACCTCAGGCTGGCCGACGCCGGCGATTTCCGCGTGCCGGACGGCGATCCCGAGGCCGCGCTGGCCGCGATCCGCGTCGCGCTGACGCCGCTCCTGGACCCCGGGCAGCGCTGGGTCTTCCTCGGCGGCGACCACACCGTCACCGCCCCCATCGTCGCGGCCGCCCTCTCCTACTACCCGGACCTCCGCGTCGTCCAGTTCGATGCGCATCCGGACCTCCGGCGTGAGTTTCTGGGCGAGCGCTGGAGCTACGCCTCGGCCATGACGCGGGTGCTCGACCACCTCGCCCCCGACCGGCTCTACCAGATCGGGCTCCGGACCGGCGACCGCGAGGAGTGGTTCCCGCCACGCGGGACGCACGTCTTCCCGAGCTTCACGATGCCCGTCACGGAGGCGGCGGCGCGGGTGGCCGCCGAGCTCGCCGAGACGCCGCTCTACGTCACCATCGACATCGACGTCCTCGATCCCTCGGTCGCGCCGGGCACCGGGTCGCCCGAGCCCGGCGGGATCACGGTCCCCGACCTCCTCGCGGCGCTCCGCCACCTCGGGGCCGCCCACGTCGTCGGGTTCGACGTCGTCGAGGTGTCGCCCATCTGGGACGCGGCCGGCCGGACGAGCATCACGGCGGCGGCGATCGTCCGCGAGGCCATCCTCACCTGGTGGGGCAAGCCGGGCGCGTGACACGCCGCGAGACGCCCGCCGCGCGCCGTCGGCGCACGCGGCGCGAGTTCTACCACTCGCCCCAGTACTATCACATCGCCTTCGAGGTCAACCGCAAGGCGGAGACCGACTTCCTCGAGACGTGCTTCGCGCGCTACGCGCGGGGCCGCGTCCGGCACGTCGTCGACCTCGCGTGCGGGACCGGCCACCACTCGCTCCGCCTGGCCCAGCGCGGGTACCGCGTCACGGCCCTCGACCTCTCGGCGAGGAGCATCGAGTTCCTGGGGCGCGAGGCGGCTCGGCGGGGCCTGTCCGTCGAGGCCCTCGTCGGGGACATCACAGCCTTCCGGCTCCCTCGGGCCGCCGACGCGGCGATCTGCATGCAGGATTCGCAGGGACATCTGCTTACGAACCAGGCGCTGCTCGCCCACCTGCGCGCCGTCCACGCGAACCTCCGCCCCGGCGGGCTCTTCGTCTTCGACCGGCTGATCCCCAACCGCTGGGCGACCCCGAACGCCCGCTGGGCGTGGACGCGGCGGCAGGGCGACATCACGGTCCGCACCACGTTCCGCACGCTGGAGCGCTACGACCCCGTACGGCAGACCTGCGACGAGCTGATGCGCTTCGACATCCTGGAGGGCGGCGTCCACCACGTGGTCACCCAACACCACAGGACGCGCATCGTGTTCCCCCAGGAGCTCAGGACGCTGGTTACACTAGTGGGCGGCTTCGAGCTCGTGGGGTGGTTCTCCAACTTCAGCCTGGCCCGCCCGCTCGAGCGCGCGCGCGGCCCGCTGATGATGATCACCGCGCTTCGTCGCATCTAGGCTCGGAGGGGGCCTCGACGGCCCCCTCCGAAACCTCCCCCCAGGAAGGGCTGGCGCGGGCGGAGCCCGCGCTCGGAGCGGAACGCCAGTCGTGGGCGGTACGGTCATCAGGGACGATGCTACTCGGACGGACTTCTAGACTGCCAGGGCTCCCGCGCCAGGTCGGGGGCGGGGCACAGGAGGAGCAGGGCGATGGCGCGGCTCTCCCTCACGGCACGCGGCGAGGCGCGCGTCCGGGCCGGGCATCCCTGGGTCTACCGGGCCGACGTGGCCCGGCTCGAAGGCCCGTGGGAGCCGGGCGAGGCCGTCAGCGTGGCCGACCCGGCCGGCCGCGTGCTCGGCCGGGGCTTCTACAACCCGCGGCCCCAGATCGCGTGCCGCCTCCTGACGTGGCATGACGAGGCGGTCGATCGGGCGTTCTTCCGACGGCGTCTCGAGACCGCCTGGCGCTTCCGGCAGTCGCTCGCGTACGACGGCGACGCCGGGCGCGTCGTGTTCAGCGAGGGCGACCGGTTTCCGGGCCTCATCCTGGACCGGTACGGCGATCTCCTCGTCCTCCAGGCGCTGACCCTCGGGACCGAGGCGCACGCGCCGGCCCTCGCGGAGCTCGCGGCCGAGATCGTCGGCGCGCGGGCGGTCTACCGGCGCGCCGATCCGACGGCCGGCGCGATCGAGGGGCTCCGGGGCGCCTCCGGGTGGCTGACCGGCGAGGCCGAGCTCGAGGTCGAGATCCGCGAGGGCCCGTGTCGGTTCCGAGTCGCGCTCGCGGAGGGGCAGAAAACCGGGTTCTACCTCGACCAGCGCGAGAACCGCGCCGCCGTCGCCGCGCTCGCCGCCGGTCGCGAGGTGCTCGACGCCTTCTGTTACACGGGCGCGTTCGGGGCCTGGGCGCTCCGCCACGGGGCGGTCCGCGTCCTGGCGATCGACGCCTCCGCGGAGGCCTCGGCCCGCGCCCGCCAGCACGCCGCGGCGAACGGCGGCGTTGAGCGGTTCGAGGTCGAGGAGTCGAACGCGTTCGACGCCCTCCGCGAACTCGACCGCGCCGGGCGGCGCTTCGACCTCGTCATCCTCGATCCGCCGTCCTTCACCCGACGGAAGACCGCCGTCGAGGCCGCGGTCCGAGGCTACAAGGAGATCAACCTCCGCGGGCTCCGGTGCCTCCGGCCGGGCGGCGTCCTCGCCACCTTCTCGTGCTCCCACCACGTGCCGGGCGCCCTGTTCGAAGAGGTCTGCCGCGCGGCGGCAGCTGACGCGGGCCGCGCCGTCCGCGTCCGCGCCGCCCTGACCCAGGCCCGGGACCATCCCGTGCTCCTCGCGGTGCCGGAGACGCGCTACCTCAAGGGCCTGCTCCTCGAGGTCATCGAGTAGGGCGCCAGACTCGCCACGCCGGACCCCATGGCACGCCGGCGGGTGCCACCGTGGCATCCCGGCGACGGCGTCCCGCCGCGGCGGTTCCCGAAACTCCGCGTCACGGCTGATCTCTCGTGACACGTCGCCTCTGGCATCGCATGTGCACCGATGTAGCCAGCGACGCGACGCGCGCGTCGCAGCTGACGAAAGAGGAGACGGCGACGTGAGTCATGGCACCTTCGAGCCCGGATCCCTCGCCACCGTGCTGCTTGGGCAGTTCCTCGCGGTGGGCATGCTCGTAGCCGTACCACTCCAGTCGTGGCTGTGGCTCCGGGTGACCAATCCGTGTGCCGCATACGCCGAGGCGTGGACCCACGCCCTCGCCGTCGCTGGTCACGTCCGGGGGCGTGTCGGCCGTCGGTCGTGACCGGCGGCGGCGCCCCGACCGCTACCGACGAAGACGCGCCATCCGCGAGAAAACCTCGGAGACCCGCTCGCGGCCCGGCATATGCTGGGGAGCTGGGC
>Ga0214473_10011927_pt1 | contig 10193 bp, 7 predicted proteins | sample RVTome_7_FD_203509 | JGI IMG/M metagenome (GOLD analysis project Ga0214473, IMG submission 203509) | Soil microbial communities from uranium-contaminated site in the Upper Colorado River Basin, Wyoming, United States - RVT98D197 | ecosystem: Environmental > Terrestrial > Soil > Contaminated >... | reverse complement strand
TGAACCAGATGCCGCGGTATGCGGGCGCGATGACGATCGCCTTCTTCGCCGCCCTCGGGCTTCCCGGGCTGAGCGGGTTCATCAGCGAGGCGTTCGCCCTCCTGGGGGCGTTCCAGACCTTCCGCACGCTGACCATCATCGGCGCCGTCACGATCGTCCTGACCGCCGGCTACATGCTCTGGGTGCTGCAGCGCGTGTTCCTCGGCACGCTGCCGGACAAGTGGAAGGGCCTGACCGACATGAACGGCCGGGAGACATTCATGCTGGCGACACTGGGTGTCATCGTCATCGCCTGCGGCATCTATCCGGCCCCGGTGATCAACCTGATGAACAGCTCGCTCAACTATCTCTCGACGATCCTGCAGCACACCGCCGCCGCGACCATGTTGAGCGGCATGTAAAGGAACACCATGGCAGACCAAATTCTCAAAGACCTGGCGCTGTTTACGCCGGAAATCGCCCTCACGGCCACAATTCTGCTGGCGATTCTGGCGGATCTCATCTTCCGCCGCACGCCGCTGGTCGTCGCCTCGCTCGTCCTGGCCGGTTTCCTTGTCACGGGCATTCTCGTGTGCGGGCAGTCCGGCACGCATGCGTCGATCTTCACCTCGATGATCGCCGTGGATGCGTTCGCCGTGTTCTTCAAACTCATCGTCATGCTGACCGCCGTCCTGATCGTGGTGTTTTCGCTCGGATCGGCGGAGCTGAACACGCGGGGGAGAAGCCTCGGCGAGTATTACGCGCTGCTCGGCGCGGCTGCCCTCGGGATGCTGCTGATGGCCGGCGCAAGCAACCTGCTCATGATGTACCTGGCGCTCGAGCTCTCCTCGATCAGCTCCTACCTGCTGAGCGGCTACACGCGCGAGGCGCCGGATTCAAGCGAGGCATCGCTGAAGTATGTCATTTACGGAGCACTCTCGTCGGGCCTGATGCTCTACGGCATCTCGATCATCTACGGCATGACGGGCTCGCTCGACATTTACACGATCAACCTGGCCCTCCCGCAGGTCCTCGCCACGGGCGGCGCGGGGGCGTATGCCCTGCTCATTGCGGGCGTGCTGACGCTTGCAGGGTTCGGGTACAAGATCTCGGCGGTGCCGTTTCACTTCTGGGCGCCCGATGTGTATGAGGGCGCGCCAATCACCATCACCGCGTTCCTCTCGGTGGCGTCGAAAGCCGGGGGGTTTGCAATGATGATCCGCTTTTTTAAGGTGACCTTCATCGACACCAACGCGGTGGTGCTGACGGCGGGCACGTGGAGCACGATCCAGGGCTTCCAGTGGGTCGACATCGTGGCGGTGATTGCGGTGCTCACGATGACGGTCGGGAACCTCGTCGCGATCTGGCAGAATAACCTCAAACGCCTGCTCGCCTATTCAAGCATCGCACACGCCGGCTATATGCTGATGGGCGTCGTTGTGTTGAGCAACGAGGGGCTCTCCGCCATCATGGTCTACTTCATCGTCTACCTGTTCATGAACCTCGGGGCGTTCTATGCCGTGATGCTGATCGCCAACAAGACCGGCAGCGAGGACATCGACGATTACAAGGGGCTTGGCCAGCGCGCCCCGTTCCTCGCGGTGGCCCTGGCCGTCTTCCTCGTGTCGCTCACGGGGTTGCCCCCCACGGCGGGATTTATCGGCAAGCTGTACCTGTTCGCGGCCCTGATCAACAACGGATGGGTCTGGCTGGCCGTCGTGGGCGCCCTTAACAGCGTCATCGCCCTCTATTACTACGTGCGGGTGTTCCGGAACATGTTCCTGCGGCCCGACGAACAGCCGGGTCCGCCCCTCCTGATCGGAAAGGTCCAGACGTCGGTCGTCCTGGCGCTGCTGGTCCCGACAATTCTCTTCGGACTCTATTTCTCTCCGCTGGTGCAGCTTGCACAGGCGTCGGTGGCGATTTTCGGCACCCCCTGAACCCCCCTCGCTGACGCAAAAGAGCCCCGCGGACTGCTCCGCGAGGCTCCGTCATTCATGACCCGGCCGTGCCTCTCCGGGCTCAGGCTCGTTTCCCGTCCACGCGCTCGACCACCATCCGTATCCCGTCAAGCACCAGCGAGGGCTCGATCGCTTCAATGACCTTCGTGTGGCGCCCGATGATTCCCGCAAGCCCTCCCGTCGCGATCACTTTCGCCTTCTGCCCGAGTTCGGCGGTAATCCGCCGGATCGTTCCTTCGACGGCATCAACCGTCCCGAACATAACCCCGGCCTGCATGCTTGCCGCCGTCTCGCGGCCGATGACCGACGGCGGAAACCGGAGCTCGATTTTCGGCAGCTTTGCCGCGCGACGGTGCAGCTCGGCGGCGGTCGATTCGAGTCCGAGCGTGATGACGCCGCCCAGGTAATCCCCCGCGCTGGAGACCACGTCATAGGTCGTCGCCGTGCCGAAGTCGATTATAATGAGCGGCCCGCCGTATTTGCGGAAGCCCGCGATGGCGTTGCAGAGCCGGTCGGCCCCCACGGCGGTGGGGTCGGTGTACAGAACCCTTATTCCCAGGTCGAGTGCGGTACTGACCGTGACGGGCTCGACCTTGAAATATTTCCGGGCCAGGGATTCAAAGACATCGGTGAGGTCGGGGACGACGGAGGAGATGCCCATCCCGGTGATCGCGCCGGTGGGAATGCCGGCATCGGCGCAGAAGCTCTTGATGGTGAGCCACTGTTCGTCAACGGTCCGGTTCCCCGCGCTCGCCATCCGCCAGTCAGCCAGGAGCCGCGCGCCGTCATAGACGCCGAGCACGGTGTGGGTGTTGCCGACATCAACTGCGAGGAGCATGGGGGATCAGAGTTCGACGATGGACACATCCCCCGCGTAGAGGGTTTTCTCGGCCCCGTTGGTCCTGACAATGAGCGCCCCCTCCGGGCTCAATCCGGTCACCACCCCCGAAAGCGTCGCTCCGTCCTGGGAAACCGTGATCTGCTTGTTGATCATGCGGGTGCGCGAAAGCCAGAGGGGCAGGATCGCATGAAATCCCTGCTTCATGATGGTGAAATAGTGGGCTTCAAGAGAACGGAGGATCGCGCGGAGCAGCCCGGCTCGCTCCACCTCGCGTCCCGATTCGAGACGCAGGGAGGTAGCGCGGCCTTTGAGGTCCGGTGGAAAAGTCGTCTGGTTCACGTTGAGCCCGATTCCGATGACGACAAAATCGACCTTGTCCTCCTTGAGCGAGCCTTCTAAGAGTATCCCCGCTGCCTTCTTGTTCTGAATGAGGAGGTCGTTCGGCCATTTGCACTCGACCGCGATGCCGGTCGTCTTTTCCACGGCTTCCGCCACGGCCACGGCGGCGTAGAGCGGCAGGAGGTTCATCGCCTCCGCCGGAAGGTTGGGACGCAGGATGAGTGAAAAGGTGAGGTTCTCGTTCGGCGCCGCCTGCCAGGTTCTCCCCAGTCTCCCCCTGCCCGCCGTCTGCTCCTCCGAAAGCACAAGCGTCCCCTCCTCGGCCCAGCACCCCGCCAGCGCCTTCGCACAGTTATTAGTCGAGTCGATCGTCTCGAAGGAGAAGATCTTCTGACCGAACTTTTTCGTATGAAGCCCCTTCTTAAGGGCAGCAGTGTCCAGGAGCGGAGATGTGGGGACCACGATTGGGGCCGAAGAAGGGAAAGGGGTTCGGAACAGTTGGGATGCCTGGAACACCCGATAATAGCCAATGGGGGGGGGAAAGTCAAGTGTCACGATCGGCCAAAATCCCTGCCATCGGTGTCATATTTTCTGCTAAAATGTCGTATAACATGTGACTCGATGGCGGTGTAGGCGGCCGTTTGGAGTGCAAAGCAATCCGCCAACAACAACAGCAACGTCCATTGAGACAATGGCTTAGGCGATAATCCCCACGAAAAATCGTCCATGGCATGAATATTGGCTCTTATTGGGCAGGTATTTCATATCCATGCCGTTTTCTGAAAGGAATAGAGACAGATGGGAAAAATCATAGGGATCGATCTTGGGACGACCAACTCCGTCGTCGCGGTGATGGAAGGGAAGGACCCGGTCGTTATCGCGAATGCGGAAGGCGGGCGAACAACCCCCTCCGTCGTCGCATTCACCAAGGCCGGAGAGCGGCTCGTAGGCCAGGCCGCAAAACGGCAGGCGGTCACCAACTCCGAGAACACGGTCTTTTCCATCAAGCGGTTCATGGGACGGTTTCACGATGAAGTCAGCGAGGAGATGAAACTCGTCCCGTACAAGGTCGTCCACGGCGATAACAACACCGCGCGCATCGAGGTGGGGGGCCGCGTCTACTCTCCCCCTGAAATCAGCGCGATGATTCTGCAGAAGATGAGGCAAACAGCCGAAGACCATCTCGGCCAGAAAGTGACCGAAGCCGTGATCACGGTGCCTGCCTATTTCAACGACGCGCAGCGCCAGGCAACCAAGGAAGCGGGGGAAATCGCGGGATTGACCGTGAAACGGATCATCAACGAGCCGACAGCGGCCGCGCTCGCCTATGGCCTCGACAAGAAGCATAAGGATATGAAGGTCGCGATTTATGACCTTGGCGGCGGCACGTTCGATATCTCCATCCTCGAGCTGGGGGAAGGGGTCTTCGAGGTGAAGTCGACCAACGGCGATACGCATCTTGGGGGCGACAACTTCGACCAGCGGATCGTGGATCATATCGCCGACGAGTTCAGGAAACAGGAAGGGCTCGACCTCCGCAAGGACCCGATGGCACTCCAGCGCATCCGGGAGGGGGCCGAAAAGGCAAAAATGGAACTCTCCACGCTGATGCAGACGGAAATCAATCTGCCGTTCATCACGGCAACCGCGGATGGGCCGAAGCACCTGAACATGACCCTCACCCGCACGAAGTTCGAACAACTGGTGGACGACCTCATCCAGCGGACACTCGGCCCGACGGAACGGGCCCTGAAGGACGCAGGCCTGTCACCGAACCAGATCGACGAGGTTATTCTGGTCGGCGGCATGACGCGCGTGCCGCGCGTCCAGCAGCTGGTCCGCGACATCTTCGGCAGGGACCCGCACAAAGGAGTCAATCCGGACGAAGTCGTCGCCATCGGGGCGGCCATCCAGGGCGGCGTCCTCTCGGGCGACGTGACCGACGTGCTCCTGCTCGACGTGACCCCGCTGTCGCTCGGGATTGAAACTCTTGGCGGCGTCATGACGAAGCTCATCGACGCGAACACCACGATACCCACGCGCAAGAGCGAGGTGTTCTCGACCGCGTCGGACAGCCAGCCCTCGGTCGAAATAAACGTGCTGCAGGGAGAGCGGCAGCTGGCGAACGACAACCGGACGCTCGGGCGGTTTCATCTCGACGGCATACCACCGGCCCCGCGGGGCGTTCCGCAGATCGAGGTCACCTTTGACATCGACGCCAACGGGATCCTGCACGTCTCCGCGAAAGACAAGGGGACGGCCAAAGAGCAGTCCATTCGCATCACCTCCTCCAGCGGCCTGAGCAAGGAAGAGGTCGAGAAAATGAAATCCGACGCCGCAGCGCATGCAGCGGAGGACCGGAAGAAGCGCGAGGAGATCGACCAGCGGAACCAGGCGGACCAGCTCACGTTCCAGACGGAGAAACAGCTGAAGGAGTACGGCGACAAGATCACTCCCGAAGCACGTGCGAAGGTGGAAACGGCCAACGAAAAACTCCGCGAAGAGATCAAAGGGGGGAATCCCGCAGGCATCAAATCGGCCATGGAAACCCTGAACACGGCATGGAACGACGCGTCCTCGCAGATGTATCAACAGGCAACGCAGGCGGGTCAACGTCCACCGGAAGGTCCCGGCCAGGGGCCTCAACCGGGCCCGAAACCGGCGGCCGACGAGAAGAAGGTGGAAGACGCGCAATTCGAAGTGGTCGATGACAAGGACAAGGAAAAGAAACAGTAAGGGTCGCCTGACCCGGCGCCTGCCGGTGCAGTAAGGGCGCAGAGAACCGCGACAGAAGGCGAGGCGACCCCTCGCCTTTTGCGCACTCTGGAGGTCACCGTGGTGGACTGGATTATCGGAGCAGTCATGGTGCTTGCACTGGGCGTGCTCCTCTGGATGATTGTCACCGGCCGGCCTGCCCGCGGGGATGCAGGCGGCATCGCGGCCCTGACCGCGTTTCATGATTTCCAGGCAAAAGACAAGCAGCAAGCCGTCGAAATGATCATCGAGCAGAAGGCGGGAAAGAGGCTGGGGGATCAAACGACGGGGGATGGAGAAGACAATGAACATGAACAAGTTGACCATTAAGTCGCAGGAGGCCCTGCAAAACGCGCAGGAAATCGCCTCCAGCTATGGCAATCAGCTCCTGGAGCCGGAACATCTCCTGGCAGCGCTGGTGCAGGACGGTCAGGGTACCGTCGTGCCGGTACTCCAGAAGCTCGGCGTCAATCTGAACACCGTCCGTATCAAGGTCAATGAAGCGCTCGAGAAGTTGCCGAAAGTCAGCGGCGCAGGCGTCGCCGGTCAATCCCTTTCACAGTCGCTTGGCCGCGTGCTCGAGGCAGGCCAGAAAGCGGCTGCCGATCTTAAGGACGAATTTGTGAGTACGGAACACCTGCTCCTTGCCCTTGTCGGACAGACGGAGGGAGCGGCGGCGCGCCTCCTGAAGGAGAACGGGGTAACCGCCGAAGCGGTGCTGAACGTGTTGAAACAGATCAGGGGGAGCCAGAGGGTCACGAACCAGAACCCGGAGGAACAGTACCAGGCCCTCGAAAAGTACGGGCGCGATCTGAACGAACTGGCCCGCAGGGGCAAGCTCGATCCGGTCGTCGGCAGGGATGAGGAGATCCGTCGCGTGCTCCAGGTCCTGTCGCGCCGGACGAAAAACAATCCTGTCCTGATCGGCGAGCCGGGGGTCGGGAAAACCGCCATCGCCGAAGGGATCGCGGTGCGGATCGTCAGGGGGGATGTCCCCGAAAATCTCAAGCCGAAGCGCATCGTCGCCCTCGACATGGGCTCGCTGGTGGCCGGGACCAGCTTCCGCGGCCAGTTCGAGGAACGCCTGAAGGCCCTCCTCAAAGAGGTGGAGGAATCGAACGGCGGGATCATTCTCTTTATCGACGAGCTCCACACGCTCGTCGGCGCAGGCGCCGCCCAGGGCGCGGTGGACGCCGCCAATATGCTCAAGCCCGCCCTGGCGCGCGGAGACCTCCGCGCCATCGGCGCAACCACCCTCGACGAATACCGGAAGCATATCGAGAAGGACGCGGCCCTCGAACGCCGGTTCCAGCCCGTCCTGATCGGCGAACCGGGTGTGGAGGACGCCATCTCGATCCTCCGCGGACTGAAAGAGCGCTACGAGGTCCACCATGGCGTCAGGATTACGGACGGCGCACTCGTCGCCGCGGCACAGCTGAGCGATCGGTACATCGCGGACAGGTTCCTCCCCGACAAGGCAATCGACCTCGTGGACGAAGCGGCGTCGAAACTCCGTATCGAAATCGACTCCATGCCCGAAGAGCTCGATGCGGTGGAACGGAAGGTCAAGCAGCTGGAGATCGAGCGGGAGGCGATGCGCCGCGAGAAGGACGAGGACGCACAGGCCCGCCTTGAAGCGATTGAACGCGAGCGCGCGGATCTGCAGCAGGAGCGGTCCGAACTCACCGCACACTGGAAGGTGGAGAAGGAACTGATCCAGTCGATCCGGTCGATGAAGGAAAAAGTGGAAGCCGCGAAATCAGAGGCGGAGAAGAAGGAGCGCGAAGGGGATCTTGCCCGCGTCGCGGAACTCCGGTATGGCGTCGTGGCAGGCCTCGAACGGGACATCGCCGGGGCCTCGAAGCGGCTTGCGGAGGTCCAGAAAGACCGCAAGATGCTCAAGGAAGAAGTTGACGCGGAGGATATTGCGGAAATCGTCGCGCGCTGGACCGGCATCCCCGTCACGCGGATGCTGGAAAGCGACCGGGTCAAATTGCTCCATCTCGAGGAGCGCCTCGGTGAGCGCGTCATCGCGCAGCACGAAGCCCTCAAGGCGGTCAGCGACGCGATACGCCGCTCGCGGGCGGGCCTGCAGGACGAAAAGCGGCCGATCGGGTCGTTTATCTTCCTTGGCAGCACCGGCGTGGGAAAGACCGAGCTGGCGCTGGCGCTGGCGGAATTCCTCTTCAATGACGAATCCGCGCTCGTCAGGATCGACATGAGCGAGTACATGGAGAAATTCTCAGTGTCGCGGCTCCTCGGCGCGCCGCCGGGATACGTCGGCTACGATGAGGGGGGGCAGCTCACCGAGGCGGTCCGCCGGAAACCGTATGCGGTCGTCCTGCTCGACGAAATCGAAAAGGCGCACCCCGAAGTGTTCAATGTCCTCCTGCAGGTGCTGGACGAGGGGCGGCTGACCGACAGCAAGGGGCGCACGGTGAATTTCAAGAACACGATCATCATCATGACGTCCAACCTCGGCTCGCAGCTCATCAGCGAACGCGTCGCCGCGGACTTCGGAGCCAACGGCCGGTGGGAAGAAGTGTTTGCGGATCTCCGGAACGAGCTCCTGCAGCTCCTCAAGCAGAGCATTCGCCCCGAATTCCTCAACCGCGTGGACGAGATCATCATCTTCCGGCCGCTCGGGAAGGCCGACATCCGCGCGATCGTCGACCTGCAGCTCGCCCGTGTGGCGGCACTCCTTGCGTCGAAAGGGTTTACGCTGAGTGTTACCGACGACGCGCGGGAATGGCTCGGCGCGCTCGGCTACGACCCGGTGTACGGCGCCCGTCCGCTCAAGCGGGTGATCCAGAAGCATGTCGTCAACCCGCTGTCGGAGAAGATCATCGCCGGCGATTTCGCCCCCGGAGACACGGTGGCGGTCGGACTCGACAGCCACGGCCTCATCCGGTTCCAGGGCCGGGCTGTTCCGACTCCGCCCGCGGCTCATTCCTGAGGGAAGATCCACCGGCAGGGACGTCCCGCCGCAGGTGGGACGCAAAAAGCACGCCGGTGCCGCTGCCCCCGAAGTTGCGCGATGAGGCAGATTTTAGTACTTTGCTCTCGTCCCCGGATGGAACCCGGTGCCTCCCGGGGCCGTCACGGGACGTTGGTCACTCTCCGGCCTGACATCTTCCAGACCTGATCTGCATGAAGCGCGCGCGCGCAACCTCCCTTGTGATCCACGGGGGGGCGTGGAACATCCCGGATGACATGGTGGAAGCACACCGGAGCGGCGTCCTCAAGGCGCTTGCGCTCGGCTGGGAGGTGCTCCGGGACCGTGGGTCCGCGATCGAGGCCGTCGAGCAGTCGATCATCGCTATGGAAGACGATGAGACGTTTGATGCGGGGCGAGGCTCGTTTCTCAACGAGGCAGGCGAGATCGAGCTGGACGCCAGCATCATGAACGGAAAGACGTTTCGCGCGGGAGCCGTGGCCGCCGTTCAAAACGTGGTACATCCCATCTCCCTTGCGCGGGCGATCATGGAAAAGAGCGGGAATGTGCTTCTGGTCGGTCTCGGGGCGCACCGTTTCGCGAAGGAACACAGGATCCAGACCTGCGGACAGGACGATCTCATCATCGCACGGGAAATTCACCGCTGGCGCGAGAGCCACTCCGGCGCGGCAAAGCCCCCCTCGCGCAGGGGAATGTGGACGCGGGGGGACACCGTGGGCGCGGTCGCCCTCGACGCTGCAGGGAATATCGCCTCCGGTACCTCGACCGGCGGCACGCCGAACAAGCATCCCGGCAGGGTGGGCGACTCGGCCCTCATCGGGTGCGGGACGTATGCCGATAATGCGGTGGGAGGAGCTTCTGCGACGGGATGGGGCGAAGCGATTATCGCCGTCGTGCTGGCGAAAACAGTCGTCGACAGCCTGGCCGGGAAGGAAAAAATCCCGGAGGCCGCGGCAAAGAACGGCATCGCAGTCCTGAAGCGCAAGACCGCCGGGTACGGAGGGGTCATCGCCCTGAGCCGGACGGGGCACGTCGGGGTCGCCTACAATACGGCGCGCATGGCCCGCGCGTGTATCACCTCTTCCATGGAATCTCCTTTCGCCGCCGTCTGACGTGCTCAACCTTCGCGGTGCCCCGTGAGAGCCTCTTCGCTTGTCGGCCACGTTGTAGAAGTGCTCGACGTCGTCCGGGGTGAGCGACGCCCCGCCGATGCGATTGTCCGGGAGTTCTTCCGGGCACGGCATTATCTCGGCGCCAGCGACCGGCGGTACATTGCCGAGCGAACGTTCGACGTCCTGCGGCATCATACGCTTGTGACCCATTACTGCACGGAGGCGATCGCGACGCCCGGCGTCCAGCGCTC
>Ga0214473_10011926_pt1 | contig 10193 bp, 8 predicted proteins | sample RVTome_7_FD_203509 | JGI IMG/M metagenome (GOLD analysis project Ga0214473, IMG submission 203509) | Soil microbial communities from uranium-contaminated site in the Upper Colorado River Basin, Wyoming, United States - RVT98D197 | ecosystem: Environmental > Terrestrial > Soil > Contaminated >... | reverse complement strand
CCCGCTGGAGGATCGTGTGGAGAAAGCTGGGCGTTCCCACGTACCCGGTCGCCTGGACATGACGGAGCACCTGCACCTGCGTCTCGGTGTTCCCACCCCCCATCGGGATGACGGCACAGCCGAGGGCGGCCAGGCCCTCGTCGCACATGCTGCCGGCCGGCGTGAGATGGTAGGCGAAGGTGTTGAGGGCGATGTCCCCCCGGCGGAATCCGGCCGCAAACATGGCTCGCGCCATCCGCCAGTAGTTTGGCCCGGCGCCTTCCGGATCGTAGATCGGGCCCGGGGAGATGAAGATGCGCTGGAGCGTCCCGCTTGGGACCGCCACCAGGCCGCCAAAAGGTGGATCTTTCTCCTGCAACGCCGGCAACTCGCGCTTCCGGAGCGGCGGGAGGCGAAGCAGATCCTCGGGTTCGCGGAGTTGCTCGAGGGAGAGGCCGGCCGCCTCGAGCCGGCAGGCTAGATGGGACGTGTGGCTCACCGCATGGCGCAGGACGTCCTGCAGGCGGTCCCGGAGAAAATGGCGTCGGGCATCCGGCGCCATGGTCTCCTTAGCCGGGTCGTAGAACCCAGGACTGCGATCAAACGCCCCCCGGGGCATGCTTCTCCCCCTCGGCTCTCGGCTCTCGACTCTCGGCTCTAGGCTCTCCCCTACTTCTTCGGGAAGCTATCCTCGAAGGGTACCACCATGCTGCCGGCTGGCCCGGCGAACATCGCGACACCCTCGGTCACCTTGATGCCGAAGCTGAAATCTCCGATCTTCTCCCACCACTCCTTCACCACCTCGGGCGGCTTCAACCCCAGCGTCATCACCCGGTGTCCCGAAGTCACGATCAGGTTCCCCGGAACAATCAGCGAGTCGAGGACGGCCGTCACCCGGAGCTGGTTCGAGCTCTTCCCCGGGATGAACATCGTCTCGTACACCCACGGGGTACCGAGGGTGAAGTACTCACCCGGCTTGGTCTCAAAGGCAACGGTGAATTTCAGCTCCTCCAAGGCCACGGTGAAGTCGTTGGGATTGCTCACGTCGTACACAAATCCCAGCACCAGGGGCACCCGCGCCGGCGCCGCCGCGTAGGGGAAGTAGCTGGCCACCTCTACCCGCTCCAACTTCACCTGTGGGGGCTGAGGCGTCCCACCGGCCCCCGGCATGGTCGCACAACCAACCAGAGCCAGGGTGACCAGACAGAGGATAACAAGGACCCCTTTCTCACGCGTCCGCATCGTTCTCCCCCCTTTTCCTCGACGATTGCGTCAGGTCAGCCATCGTTTCCGTCGCTTATAATGTTTCACCGCCCGAAAGCTTTTCCGGACCCCCAGATCGGTGAGCCCCAGGTAGAAATCTCGGATGTCCGGGTTCTCCCGCAGCTTCTCGGCCGGCCCGTCCATCACCACCCGGCCGGTCTCCAGGACATAGGCGTACGGGGCCGTGGCCAGCGCCAGCTTCACGTTCTGCTCCACCAACAGGATGGAGATCCCCTCCTCCCGGTTCAGGCGGGTGATGATGTCAAATATCTCCTTGATCAGCATGGGGGCCAATCCCATGGAGGGCTCATCCAGCAGCATGACCTTCGGCCGCGCCATCAGGGCCCGGCCGATGACCGTCATCTGCTGCTCCCCGCCGGAAAGATACCCGGCCTGGACGGTTCGCCGATCCTTCAGCCGCGGGAAGTATTGATAGACGGCCTCCAGGCCCCGGCGCAGGTTGGCTCCGTTGCCCTTGAGGTGGGCCCCCACCCGGAGGTTCTCCTCGGTGGTGAGGTGCTCGAAGACCCGGCGTCCCTCGATGACCTGTACGATCCCCAGGGCCGCGATCTCCTCGGCCGACTTCCGGTCGATCCGCTGGCCGAGGAATTCGATGCTGCCGTCCGTGACCTCGCCGTCCTCGTGGCGCAAGAGGCCGGAGATGGCTTTCAGGGTGGTGCTCTTGCCAGCTCCGTTGGCGCCCAGCAGGCCGACGATCCCGCCCTGGGGCAGCTCGAGCGAGACCCCCTTGAGGGCCAGGATCACCTCGTGGTACATGACCTCGATGTTGTTGATCCGCAGGGCGCTCCCCGGCGATTGCACCGCAGTCATCCCCTATGCCGATCCGCCTTCACTACAGGACCATGAGCCGAATCCGCCTACCAGCCCAGCCATTCCTTCTCCCACTTGTCGGGCCAGCGCTTCTTGAGATCCACCTCTTTCATGAGGTTGAACTTCTTGTCCTTGATCATATACACTCGGACCAGCGAGCCGGGCCGATGGTCGGCGGGCGTGATGGTGATGGGCGGCCGGCCCAGGCCCGGCGTCCACTCTCGGATGGTCTCGAAGCCCTCCTTCACGCCGGGGCCATTCAGCTTTCCGGCCTTGTCGGCCCGGACCAATGCCTCCCGCATCATGAGGACCGTCACCCACCCTTGCACCGTCCGGATCAGGCGGTTCTCCAGCGGGACGCCGGGGTTCATCTTCTTGGCGTACTCCGTCACCTTGTCCATCAGCGGGACGTTCTCGCCGAAGAACGCGTTGACGGCCACGCCCATGACCCGCTCCGAGGCCGGCCCCGCCAGCTTGATCAGGTTCTCGTCATAACCCCAGTTGTTTACGATGTGATCGGCCCCCAGTCCCAGGGCGTGCGCGTCCCGGATCGCCGTCGAGACCGACATCGTGGTGTTGCCGTGCCAGAGCAGGTGGGGCCCGAAGTTCTTGGCGGCCAGCACCTGGCTCTTGGTATCCAGGGCCACCAGGGACACGTCCTGGTCCGGACCGACCTCAAAGCCGAGGAGCGTGGCCTGATCCTTGATCGCCTTGATGGGGGCGCTGGAGTACGGGGTCGGCCACGAGTAGAAAGCCACGAACTTCGGCTTCATGCCCTTCTCCCGGTCCGCCTTGAACTTTGGGTCCTTCAGCCAGACTTCGTCGTACCACACCGTGATCGCCGCCCGGGCGTTGCTGGAGTAGTCGGTTCCGTAGATGAAGTTGTACGGCGTCTTCTTGGGGTCTGCCAGGTGGGCGGAGAAGGAGTGGGACAGGAACGGCATCTTGTCGGCGTTCACCGTGGGTGATATGGCCTCGGTCTCGCCCGTTCCCCACCCCCAGACGCCCACCACCTTGTCATAGTCCCGGAAGCGCTTGTACGTGGTGATGTACTCGGGCACGCGGTACCCATAGTCGAACAGGATCAGCTTGATGGGCTTCCCGTTGATACCGCCAGTTTCATTGACGTACTGCACCGCCTCGCGCATCCCGAGGACAACATCCTTGCCCACATCCGAGGTCGGCCCGGTCATGTCGTTGAGGGAGCCCATCTTGACCACGTTCTGGGCGACGGCCTCGGATCCCATCGCCAGGACCAGGAACAACCACACAACCAACCAAATTCTCTTCCGCATCATACCCCCTCCTTTCTAAGTGCAACGTTCCGTCAACTCTACCCGCCTCGCACTCCAATTTCAAACATCGAATCACGAAGGTCGAATTTCGAAGTTCGGATCAATACGAGAACGGCCACAGGTTGAAATAGTTCTTCATCTGCTGCCAGCGATAGGCCAGGCCCTTGGGCTCATACAGCAGGAACAGGACGATGGCCAGGCCAAAGGCGGCCTCCTTGACATACAGGAACCGATCCTGGAGCGCAGGGAAGCTATCGCTCAGGGGAATGATGGCAAACTTCAGGCCCTCCAGGATCAGGGTGATGAACATGGCGCCGAAGATCGTCCCGTGGAGGCTTCCCGCGCCGCCGATCAGGATCACTCCCACGATCCAGAGGGACCAACCGAACTGGAAATGCTCCGGGCTCACGGCGAGGATGGAGGAAATCCAGAAGGCCCCCGCAATCCCGCCCAGCACACCCGCCACGAAGAAGGCCAGGAGCTTGTAGAGCACAATGTTGACCCCCATGGCCTCGGCGGCGATGTCATTGTCCCGGATGGCAATCCAGGCGCGGCCGACCCGGGTTCTGAGGAGGTTTGCCATGCCCGCCGTGCACAGGGTGACCAGGACAATCATGAGGTAGTACACCTTGAGCTCCGAATCAACGGTCCACGGGCCGATCCGGATGGTTCCCGGGGGGATCGAAAAATAGGTCCCCCGTCCGCCGATCTGGCTGACGTATTGCGTGATGAAGAAGTCCACGGTGATGAACTGGGCAGCCATGGTCGTCATGATCAGGTAAAACCCCTTCACGCGCGCCGACGGCAGGCCGAAGAGAACGGACCAGAGGCCTGCCGCAATCGCGCCCAAGACCACCCCGACGGGATAGGGAAGCCCGTACTGGAGCATGGCGATGGCCGTGGCGTAGGCGCCCACGGCAATGAAGGCCGCATGGCCCAGGGTGATCTGGCCGCAGTAACCGATAAGCAGTTGCACCCCCATGGCGGACAGGATCGTGTAGCCGATGACATTGGCGATGGAGATCACGTAGAGACTGGCCGTGAGGGGAAGGATCGCCAGAAGGAACACGAGCAGGGCGACCATCTTGGCCCGGATGAAGGTTGTCCGCCACCAGGCGTGATCCTTGGCGTAATGCTCGAAGTAGACACCCGCAGGCAAATACATCTCAATCCTGTCTCAATGCAAGACTGACAACCGACAACGGACAATGCAAAACGGGGGAAGCCCCACTAACCGTTCTCCGCTCCTCCTCGCGCTCATTGGCCGGTTGTCAGTTGTCGGTTTGAAATTTTTCATTGAGCGTCGTCAGACGCGCTCGATCTTGACCCAGCCCCACAGGCCGTACGGACGGAACCACAGGATGATGACCATGAAGGCGAAGGGGGCGATCTCCTTTATTCCGCCAGGGGTGAACCGGCTGAGATAGCCGTCGGACAGGTTCTGGAGGAGCCCGATGGCGATCCCGCCCACGATGGCCCCGGGGACGGAGTTGAGTCCTCCCAGGACGACAGCGGGTAGGACGAGGAGTCCCAGATACCCCACGGAGACGTTCAGGCCGTTGATATTTCCCAGCAGGGTGCCGCCGATGCCTGCCGCCATGAAGGCGATGGCCCAGGCCAAGGCGTAGACCCGATGAGCGCTGACGCCCAGGGAGAGGGCCGCCATCTCGTCGTCTGAAGTGGCCTGCATGGACAGCCCCCAGCGGGTGTATTTGAAGAAGGCTACGAAGACCACCAGCATGACCAGGGCGGCGAGGAAACTCCACACGTAGACCTCCCCCACCACGATCCGTCCCCACCGAATCGGCTCGGCCGGGAAAACCGGCGGCGTAAAAACCCGCGTGTCGGTCCCCCAGATGAATGCCACGATCGCACGGAAGAAGAAGGACAGGCCGACCGTCACCATGATGACCGCCAGGACCGACTCCCCAATCATCCGGCGGAGGAATAGCCGTTCCGTGAGCAGTCCCAGGATAAAGCCGATGAAGAGTGTTCCCAGCACCGCCAGGGGAAAGGGGATGCCCCAGGTGTAGAAGCTCAGGCAGACATAGCCGCCGATCAGTGTGAGCTCTCCCATGGCGAGGTTCAGGACCCCCGAGCACTTGTATATAAGGGTCCAGCCCAGGGCCACCAGGGCGTAGATACTCCCCACCATGATGCCCGTGATCAGGAGCTGGATAAGCAGGTCCATGGCCTCACCGTCCCCGAACGCTTCGAAGGACGAGCCTCAATGAAAAATTCCAAACCGACAACTGACAACCGGCCAACCATAACCCGCGGAACGAGAGCGAGCCTGCACCAATCCTCGGCGGTTTTGAATTGTCGGTTGTCAGTTTTACATTTTCAAATCCGACCCGTCGGGGACCTCCAGGATGGACAGCTCCGCTTTCACCTCCGCCACCCGACCGTCCTCGTAGGTGACGGTCGTCCCCACGCCCACCCGCCCAGCGCCGGCGTAGATCGCCTCGACCAGGCCGTGGTATCGGTCCTCCAGGAAGGCCCGGCGAAGCTTTCGGGTCCGGGTCAGCTCCTCGTCATCGGCATCGAATTCCTTGTGGAGATTGAGAAACCGCCGCACCCGGGCCGGCGCGGGCAACTGGGTGTTGGCCTTCCCGATCTCTCCCTGGACCAGCCTGCAGACCCGGGGATCCTGGGACAGCTCCTGGTAGCTGGTGTACGCGATGTGATTGTCCTCCGCCCACTTGCCCACCACGCTGTAATCGATGCACATGACGGCCGCGGCGAAGGGACGCTGGTGGCCCAGGACCCAGGCATCCTTGATGTACGGGCTGAACTTCAGCCGGCTCTCCAGGAACATGGGGGAGAAGCGGCTCCCGTCGCTCAGGATGAAGACGTCCTTGGTCCGGTCGAAGAAGACCAGGTGGCCGTCCGGGTCGATGAAGCCGGTGTCCCCGGAATAGAGCCAGCCGTCCCGCAGGGCCTTGGCCGTCGCCTCGGGGTCCTTGTAGAAGCCCTTGAAGACCGAGGGGCTGCGCGAAATGATCTCGCCCTCTGGGGTGATCCGGACCTCCGTTTCGGGAATCGGCTTGCCGACCGTATCGAACTTGATGTCGTCGCTCCGGTGGACCACCGAGATCCCGGCGATCTCCGTCTGGCCGTAGATCTGCTTCAGGTTCACACCGATGGCATGGAAGAAGCGGAAGTAATCCGGCCCCAGGGCGGAGCCGCCGCTGTAGGCGTTCCGGATGCGGGAGAGGCCCAGTTGATCCCGGAGCTTCTTGTGGACCGCCTGGTCCGCCAGGAACCCCAGCACCCGCCACGGCCAGGGGGCGGGACGCTTGGCCAGCTTGAAATCCGCCAAGCGGTAGCCGATGGCGAACGCCCACTCGTACACCGCGCGCTTCGCGCGGCTGGCGTCCAGGTACTTCACCTGCACGGTCCGCACCATTTGCTCGTAGAACCGGGCCGAGGAGAAGGCGGCGTGGGGGGATATCTCCCGGAGGTTGGCCACGACCGTCTCCGGCTCTTCGGGGAAGTTGAGGGTGAACCCGGCCATCAGCCCGCAGGAGATGGACATCATCTGCTCGCCGATCCAGGCCATGGGCAGGAAGGAGACGAAGTCATCCGCCTCCAGGCAGGGGTCCACCCGCATGAGATTCTGCCCCATCTTTAGCATATTGGTGTGGGTCAGGAGCGCCCCCTTGGGCTTGGCCGTGGTCCCGGAGGTGTAGAAGAGCAGGCAGATGTTCTCGCCGTGTCCTTGCTCAACCATGGCCTCGAACCGGCCCGGTCCCCGCTCCGCGAGTTCCCGCCCCAGACGCTGGACCTCGGTGAAGCGGATGAGGGCCGGATCCTGGTAGTCGCGCATCCCCTTGGGATCGTCCCAGATGATCCGTTCCAGCTTGGGGCAGCGGGCCCTGATGGCCAGCGCCTTGTCCACCTCTTCCTGGCCCTCGGCCACCAGGAAGCGGGCGTCGGAATGGTCCACGATGTACTGGACTTCATCTATCAGAGCGTCCTGGAACAGCCAGACGGCCACGCCGCCCGCGCACAGGGCCGCCATCTCGGCAAAGAGGCCCTCGGGGCGATTGTCCCCGATCATGGCCACCTTGTCCCCACGCTCCAGGCCGAGGGCGGCGAGCCCCAGGGCGAAGGACCGGACGTTGTCCAGGTAGGCCGCCCAGGTGATGGGTCGCCAGATCCCGAATTCCTTTTCCCGCATCGCCACCCGCTGGTCCTGCTCTCGCGCCCTCCGGGCGAAGAGCTTCGCGATGGTGAGGCCGGGCGTGATCTCGATCTCTTCGACCCTAGCGGCGCGAGACATACAGCTCCTCGACCTCTCCCAGATAGGCGCGGGCCACCTCGGGGTTCTTCTGCACCTCCGCCGGGGGTCCCTCAGCGATCTTCTCGCCGAAGTTCAGCACCGCCACCCGGTGCGAGATGTCCATGACCACCCCCATGTCGTGCTCGACCAGGACGCAGGTCACCCGCCAGCGCTCTTCCTCGTTGAGATCCAGGATGAAACGGGCCATGTCCTCCACCTCCTCCAGGTTCAAGCCGGCCATGGGCTCGTCCAGGAGGAGGATCTGGGGTTGCAGGGCCAGGGCCCGCGCCAGCTCTACCCGCTTCTGCAGGCCATAGGGAAGCATGCCGACGATCTTGTCACGGACGTGGGCGATCTCCAGGAGGTCAATGATCTCCCGCTCGATGAAGCCCCGGTGGACCCGCTCCTCTCGCGCGGCCTTCCCGGCGTAAATCGCGCCGGAAAGTATTCCGGCGCGCATGTGCAGATGGCGCCCCAGGCGAATGTTGTCCAGGACGGTCATCCCCGAGAAGAGCTCGATCTTCTGGAAAGTCCGGGCGATCCCCAGCTCCGCGCGCTTGTGCGGCGCAAGGTGGGCAATGTCCTGGCCCTCGAAGAGGATTCGCCCCGCGTCCGGGCGGTAGAGGCCATTGATGCAGTTCAAGAGGACCGTCTTCCCGGCCCCGTTCGGCCCGATGAGGGAAAAGATCTCCCCCCGGCGGACATCCAGGCTGACCCCGACCAGGGCCTGGACCCCACCGAACGAAATGCGCAGGTCGTCCACCTTGAGATGGATTTCTTCGAGCCCCGGCTGGGTCATCCCCCTCCCCTCGTTCCCCTCACCTATCTCCCTCTCCCCGGGTGGGAGAGGGTAGGGTGAGGGGGACATTTGCGATTTGTGATTGACGATTTTCGATTGATCTGATCAATCGGCAATCGAAAATCGAGAATCGCGCAGATGCTTGAGTTCGCCGTCGAGGACCTAACGATCTGTCCAGCCGCGCGCCCCTGGCCCCTCCCCGTCCTCGTGCCGCGCGGGCCTATCGTTCCACCCGGATCTTCTCGCCGCGGATGACGATCCCGGAGGGATCGATCTCACCTCGAAGGACCCGAAGTTCCTCGTCTGTCGGAGGGGCCAGCGCCTCGAGCCGCTCCGCCAGCAACGGCTTGAACTCCATGCCCTGGAGAACTTCAGATGCGGTCAAACCCCTCAGAACCCCCAGGAGCGTCAACCGCTTCGTCTCGTCGTCGAAGCCGAAGAGCGCCCGGGAGGTGACGACGCGCCAGGGGCCCGTCCCCCGGGGGAGTCCCGCCTTCTCCCGCCCGCCGGGGCCGCTGAGGTAGCCGGGGGAGGTCATGAAGTCCAGCCGCTCGACGAAGCGGCGCGGCTCGTGCTTCATCACCAGGATCGTCCGCCAGCAGAGCGAGGCCACCTCGTTCCCGCCACCGCTCCCCGGAAACCGCCGGCCCGGTCGCTCGTAGGTCCCGCCCAGCAACGTGGAGTTGACGTTGCCATGGGCGTCGATCTGGGCTGCCCCGATCATGCCGTAGTCCACGTACCCAGTCGCCGCATAAGCGAACGCCCAGTTCATGTTGCTCCATTGCAGCGACCGGTAGACGTTCGTGGGGCCCCCCATGGTGCCGCGGACGAAGGGGGCCTGGCTCTGGGGTCCCACCGCCCCGAACTCGAAGACCTGGACAAGCTGGGGCGTGTACAGCCGCTCGGCCAGCATGGCCACGAGCTGCGGCATCCCCCACCCCACGAAGACCGTTTTCCGGTCCTCCAAGAGGCGGGCCGCCGTGCAGATCATGAACTCCGTATCGGTGAACTCAACCATCTGCGGCATTTTCGATTTTGGATTGTGGATTGCTGATTGACGAGATCAATCTAAAATCCTCAATCACCAATCGCAAATCCCCCCTCACCTCTCCTCTCCCGCACCCCGCCAGTGGCGGGGTACCCGGGAGAGGAAAAAGGTGAGGGGGTTAGTGGTATCCCTCGCGGATCGTGGCACGCCGGGTTAGGTCCTGGAGTTTCTGCCAGCCGACCTTCCGATCCAGGAAGTCGGCGTGATCCTGCACCCCATAGATGTATTCGGTGAGATAGGCCTGCATCTGCTCCTCGGTCTGGATGGCGTTCACTTTGTCGATGTGCTCCAGGTCCAGCTCATATCGCGCCTGGACCCCGCCGGGGTACGCGCCGAAGGGTAGATGCACGACGGCATCCACCAGGAAGTACGGGATCGTGGTCGCGAGGGGATCCTTCCGGAACTCCAACGGGTCCACGATCTCCTCGGTGGAGACGATCACTTTCCTGGCGGCCATGGCGGCTTCCAGCGCGAAGAGATTCGTCCCGAAGATGCGCGCGTTCCCAAACACGTCCGCCTGGTGGACATGGACCAGGAACGCGTCCGGATTCAGGGCCGGCACCAGGCAGATAAGGTCTCCCGTAAAGGGATCGTGCACCACCCTGGCCCCGGAATAGCGCAGGGTGTCGGTCCCCAGCAGGTTTCGCATGGGCATGAAGGGGATGCCGCGCGCACCCGCCAGCATGCGGGAGG
>Ga0214473_10011925_pt1 | contig 10193 bp, 5 predicted proteins | sample RVTome_7_FD_203509 | JGI IMG/M metagenome (GOLD analysis project Ga0214473, IMG submission 203509) | Soil microbial communities from uranium-contaminated site in the Upper Colorado River Basin, Wyoming, United States - RVT98D197 | ecosystem: Environmental > Terrestrial > Soil > Contaminated >... | reverse complement strand
GACGGCGCGAACCTGCCAGCCATCATCCATCAGCAGGTCTACACTCCAGCGCCGCGGGTGGCCGCGATCGCCGGCCGAGTGCCGCCGCGACTGGCCGAGGCGGTGGACCGGTGCCTGGCCAAGACCCCGGCGAAGCGGTTCCGGACGGCCGAGGAGCTGGCGGCCGCCGTGGCCGCGGGGACGCCGGCCCGGAAAGACGTGCCACCGGAAATCCGCAGCCTGTTGCGGCACCTGCGGGAGACCGGGATCGTGCTGGGTGGCGCGGCCAGCGTCATCGGTTGGTCCGGCGCAATGTTCAAGGATCTGTACACGCAGCTCTGGGCGGTGGGAGGGGAGGACCTGATCCTCCTGGGCGTCGTCGTGGCGGTGGCGTTGCTCACCTACCCCGCGCGGCTCCTGTCGATGACCCGGCGCGCCACGCGCAAGGGACTCGGCCTGGGCGACATGCGGGCGGCGCTGGGGGACGAGGCCCAGGTGCTCGCCGAAGAGCTGGAGCTGGAAGGGCGCGACCGGGCACGCACCAAGCTGACCAAGCGGGAGAAGTGGATCCGGCGCGGCCCGCTCCTCGCGGTGCTCGGTGCCGCCATGGCCGCGGTCGGGGTGTACGCCGGCGACCTCGCCGCCGCCCTCTTGGGACCGCTCGCGCTGCTGACCGGTCTGGTGTTCATCGGCGCCGGGCCCACAGTGGATGAGGAATCGCCCATCCGGGCGCTGCCGATCACCGAGCGGCTGCTGGTGGGACGGTTCGGGCGACTGCTGTTCCGGCTGGCGGGCGTCGGGCTCGGCGGGCCGAAGACGCATGAGGCGCCCGTCTCGCAACACACCGAAGCGTTCTTGGCGTCCGCGGCCGACGGGATCTTCGACCGCCTGCCCGTCTCGGTCCGCGCCCGGGTCCCCGACCTGCCGCTGGCCATCGCCCGGCTCGAAGCCGACGCCCACGCGCTCCGCAAGCGCGAGGACGCGCTCAGCCGGGCGATCGCCGAGGCGGCGCCCGCCGAGGCGCCGCGTGGCGCGCTGGCCGATCGGCGCCGCGAAGCCGTGGGCGACCTCGAAGCCGCGCGGGACCGGGTGCGCGAGCGGCTGGAGCAGGCCGTCGCCGCGCTCGAAGGAATCCGCCTCGACCTCCTCCGCCTCCACGCCGGCGTCGGGTCCCCGGACGACCTCACCGCCGACCTCGACCAGGCGCGGGAGGTCAACGAGGCGGTGAACGCGGAGCTGGAGGGAAGACGAGCCGTCGAGCATATGCTGAGATCGGATTGTCGTGAAACGTGAAACGTGAAACGTGAAACGCAGTCTCGGTTGCCGTTCGTTTCACGTTTCACGTTTCACGTTTCACGCCCATATTAGGACCCATGCCGCCGCCCCCGTCCCCCGAGTTCCTGTCGCTGCAACAGTCCATCGCCGGTCGCTATTCACTGGAGCGCGAGCTGGGCCGGGGCGGGATGGGCATCGTGTTCCTGGCCCGGGACGTGGCACTCGACCGGCCGGTCGCCATCAAGCTCCTGCCCCCCGCCCTGGCCGCGACCGCCGATCTCCGGGAGCGGTTCCTGCGCGAGGCCCGCACGGCCGCCAAGCTGTCCCACCCCAACATCGTCCCCATCCACGCGGTCGAGGACCAGGGAGACCTGGTGTTCTTCGTCATGGGGTTCGTGGACGGCGAATCCCTGGGCCAGCGCGTCCGGCGCGCCGGCCCGCTCACCACCTCGGCCACGGTCCGGCTGGTCCAGGAGGTGGCCTGGGCCCTGGCCTACGCCCACGGCCGGGGCGTGATCCACCGGGACGTGAAGCCCGACAACATCCTGCTGGAGAAAGGCTCGGGCCGGGCCCTGGTGACCGACTTCGGCATCGCCCGGGTCACCGATCAGGCCGGCGTGACGGTCAAGGGCGAGATCCTGGGGACCGCGCACTACATGTCGCCCGAACAGGCGAGCGGCGACCCGGTAGACGGCCGGAGCGATCTCTACTCGCTGGGGGTCACCGCCTACTTCGCGCTCACCGGCACGCTCCCCTTTGACGGCGCGTCGCTGCCCGCCGTCCTGGTCAAGGCGCTCACCGAGCCGGCACCCAAGGTCGCCACCCGCCGCTCGGACCTTCCGCCCAAGCTGGCCGAGGCGATTGACCGCTGCCTGCTCAAGTCGCCGGCCGAACGGTTCGCGTCGGGCGAGGAGCTGGCCGAGGCGGCGGGCGTCGCCGTGGCGCCGCACGCCGAAACCCCGCCCGAGCTGCGGATCCTGCTCCGGCGGGCCCAGGAGGGCGACGTCTGGTTCGCCCTGCTCATCATCCTGCTGAACACGCTCCCGATCCTCATCGACCAGGTGTGGCCGGTGGATCACGGCGCCGTGGTCCTGCTCGCCACCATCTTCGGCGCGCAGATCGTCCAGTGGCCCTTCGCCCTGCTGGGCAGCATGCGGCGGGTGCTCAAGACCGGGATGGGCCCGGCCGACGTCCAGCGCGCGCTCGATCAGGCCACCCGCGATCGGCTGGAAGAGCTGGAGCTGACCCACGAGGGATTCGTGGTCGCGCCGCCGCCGCGCCGGCGCCGGGTCTGGGAGATCGCGGGCGCGGTGCTGGCCGTCGGGGGCTTCGGCATGACGGCCGCGGGGATGTCGTTCGGGCTGGCGCCTGGCATGATCGGCGTCGTGATCCTGGCGGGCACCGTGGCCATGCGCTTCCGGCCGGCCGAGGAGTGGGGGAAACGGCGGGCCTTGGGCCTGGGCCTGCGGCTGCTCAACAGCAGGTTCGGGCGCTGGCTCTTCCGGGTGGCGGGGATCGGGGTGAAGGTCGGGATGCAGAACGCGCCCCCGGCCAACCAGCGGACCGAGCTGGTGCTGGGCGGCGCCGCGGGGGCGCTGTTCGGCGCGCTGCCGTCGGGGGTCCGCAAGCGGTTTGCCGACGTTCCGGCAGCCATCAAGCGGCTGGAAGGCGATGCCGCGGCCCTCCGCGGCCGGGAGCGGGTCCTGAGCGAGGCGCTGGCCCAGGCGTCACCGGGCCGGGCCCTGCCCGCCGGGGCCGACCGCCGCCAGACGGCGCACGCCGAGCTGGAGGGCGCGCGGGCCACGGTCCGGGACCACCTGGCCACCGCGGTCGCCGCGCTCGAGAACATCCGGCTGGACCTCCTGCGCCTCCAGGCCGGCGTGGGCTCGCCGGACGACCTCACCGCCGACCTCGAGAAGGCGCGGGAGATTAATGAGGCGGTGAGCGCAGAGCTGGAAGGGCGGCGAGCTGCCGATGAAATCGTGAAAGGTGAAACGTGAAACGAACGGCTGCCGGAGCCGCGTTTCACGTTTCACGTTTCACGTTTCACGTTCTCGGCCGATGTCCCGATTCTCAATCACCCGCACCCCAGGCCCGTCTTCCACCGCGGCCTCGACCAGCGCCCGTGCCACGTCCCGGACAGGCACCGCCCGGTATTTCGGCGGGAAGGTCCAGGCCAGCGCCTTGAAGATCACCTCGCCCAGGCGGAATTCATCCCGGCTGCCTAACAGGAGCGACGGCCGCACTATGGTGACGCTGGGAAACCCCAGGCTGATGATGGCCTGCTCCAGCTCCCCCTTCACCCGGGGATAGAACAGGCGTGAGCCGGGATCGGCGTTCATCGAGCCGACCAGCAGGTAGTGCCGGGCGCCGGCCGCCCGCGCCAGCTCCGCCACCCTGAGAGGATATCCAAGGTCTACCTGACGGAACCGCTCCTTGCTCCCTGCTTGCTTGATCGTGGTGCCGAGAGCACAGAACACGTGGGTCACCCGGAACGCGTCGGGATGGCGCTCGAGGTGGTCGAAGTCGGCCAGCACGGTCTGGACCGTAGGCCCGCACAGGTCATCCGGCAACGCCCGGCGGCTCAGCACGAGCACCCGGCCGAACGCCGGCCGGGCGGCCAGGAGCCGCACACACTCGCGACCGACCAGGCCCGTCGCCCCCACCACCAGCGCGCTACGGCCGGCGTTGCCGGCCATCGGGCCCTCCGCTCGGGGCGCCCCGCGCTCCGGGACCGGTGACCTGCACCGCCGAGAGCGTCCCCCGGATGGTGGGACCGGCGTCGCCGAATCCCTCGACCGTCACCTGGAAGGCCGTGCCCAGGGGCGCGCGGGTGCCGCGGACGCCCCAGAACGTCACGCCGCCCGACGGGTCGGCGGTCTCGAAGAACGCATCGAGCACATCGGGCGGCTGCTCGCCAAACCCGAAATTGCCGCTCATCCCGCCGTCCACCGGGCCGTCGTACCACGAGCCGCGGATGAACGCCGCGAACCGCTGCTCGGACACGGGGTCGAAGTAGAGTTCCCACGTGACGTCCACCGCGCGCCCGCCCACCGTCCCCCGGACCCGGTACGTGCCTTCCTCCGGCAGATCCGCGTCGGCCACCACCCGCATGCGGTAGGTATGGGTCTCGACGCTCCCGAACACGCCGATTCCCCCCTCGAGCCGGTTGATGAACCCGCGCCCGGTCAGCGGGTCACTCCTGGACCGGACGAAGTCGTAGTAGTTGGTGTCCGCCAGCACGATGGTGATGTCGTACGACTCTCCGCCCCGGAAAAAGGCCTCGCCCACGTCCTCCTCTTCGAACGGATTGATCAGGTCGCCCGGCAGGCGGAACCCGAGCGAGTCGGTGACCGCGAAGAACACCGCGTCGTCCCCGCCGATCCCCGGGGCCACCGGCGTCTCGTGGATCTCGACCTGGAGAGCCCGCGCGAGAATCGCGTCGGCGCCGAGGTTCAACGTATCGTGGTCCCGATTGACCACGAACGACCCGGGCACCGGCGCCACGGTGTCTCCCGCCACGGTGACCGCGACCACCCGGGCCCCGGGGATGACGGTCCGCCCCGTGACGACGTCGCCCATCGGTGTCTCCACCCGCAGACGCACCACGCTGCCCGGCGCCGGCACGCACAGCCCCTCGGCCTGGTACAGGCCCGGCGCACCGCCGACCGGCGGCAGCGTGTCGGCCGCGCGCACGCAGCCGGTCCCCGGATCGTACCCGATCACCACCACCGCGCCCTCGATGGGGCGGCCGGGCCCGTCCGGCGGGATCTCGTCGCTGGAGAAGACGCCGCCCACCGCGCCGGCGCCGGTGACCGACCGCTCGACCACCACGAACTGCCGGCCCGCGGTCCGGCTCAATACCGACTGGACGATGATGCGCTCTTCGCCCACCGGGACGGTGACCTCGGTGAGCTGGCAGGCGCCGAGGAGCAGCGTGGCAGCGAGGCAGCGGGGCAATCCGGCACCCCTGCCACGCTGCCGTGCTGCCGCGCTGCCGCTTCTCACCACGAGAACTCGATCCCGAACGTCGGCAACAGCGGAATCTGCGACACGCCGGTGCGCGTGGGCGGCACGTCGCCGTAGTCGAAGAAATAGAGGAACACGTTCTTCCGGTTGTACACGTTGGCCACCTGGAGATACGGCTCCCATCGAATGCCCCACTTGGTGAAGTCCCAGCGCAGGCTCAGATCGAGCCGGTTGTAGACCGGGAAACGCTCGCCGTTGATCCCGGCGTTGATGGGCTCGCGGTTCGCGTCCTCGAAGCGATGCCGGGTGGCGTCGTACCGCCGGTGATCCCACTCGCCCACAAAGCCGGTGTAGGGGAGCGGCGACCCCAGGCCCCACCGAACCCCCACGTCCGCTCCCAGCGGCCCCGAAAGAAACAGCACGAGGTTCAGGGTATGCCGCCGGTCGTGCCCCGGTGGATACGCCTCGCCGTCCGCCTGCCGCCGCTCGGCCCTGGTGAAGCCGTAGGCCAGCCAGCCGCGCAGCGCCCCGGCGTGCTTCCGCACCAGCACGTCTCCGCCCCAGGCCCACCCGTCGGTCGGGATGAACTCGTCGCCAAAGACCCCCAGGTCCTGGGCACTGTTGGGCGTGACCAGGCCGTCGTAGTTCTTGCGGTATCCCTCGACGGTGAGCTGCCAGGAATCGCCCATCCAACGCTCCAGCCCCAGGACGAAGTGGTCGGCCCGGCCCACCGGCACGAAGCGGTCGGCGCCGATCCAGAACTCGTAGATGGTGACCGGCAGCTCCTGGTCCCGGATAGAGTGGATCACCTGGTGATAGCGTCCCGCCGACCCGGTCAGGGCGAACGACGGGGTCAGAAAGAGCTTGGCGGTGAGCCGGGGCGACAGCAGCGTCCGCTCGGCCCCGGTCACGTGCTCCACCCGGAGCCCGGGCCGCAGGATGAGCCGGGTCCCGGCGTGCCACTGGTCGTCGGCGAACGCCGACCACACCGTGGGGCGGTACTCGGCCTCGAACAGCGTGGCCGACAGGGCCCCGCTCCCTAACCCGTACTCCATCCGGTAGGCCTCGACCCCGGCGCCCACCCGGATGTCGTGTGCCCCATCGGGATTGGGGGCCAGGGTGGTGTGCGCCGTGAACAGCCGGGCGGTGTTGGTGAACCGCGCGAAATCGGGCTCGATCCCCAGCCGCGAGGTGAACGCGCTCCACCCGATCCGGGTGTCGAGCCGCGCGGCGCGCCCCAACGGCAGGCGCCAGTTGAGGCCGGCCAGCGCGTTGCCCCAGTTGAACTCGAGGTCGATGGGGTCGCGGGTGTCGCTTTCCTGGACCAGCCGGAAATCGAACACGTCGCGGCCCCAGTAGCCGGTGAGCGACACCTGCCCCCGCCCCGCCGGCACCGTCACCTTGCCGACGAGGTCGGTGAAGTAGTACGGCAGCTCTTCACTGGAGAAGGCGCGGACCACCTGGTCGGCGTACGTGCGGCGGGCGCTCAGGAGATACGTGGCGCCGGCCAGCGGTCCCTCGACCAGAAGCTTGCTCGACAGGAGCGACACCTGGCCATGGACGTCCAGGCTCGAGTCGTTGCCGGTCCGGAGGTCCACGTCGAGCACGCTCGACAGCCGGCCGGGATACCACGCCGGGAAGCCGCCGGAATAGAAATCGGTGCGGGCCACGGCGTTGGCGTCGAAGGTCGAGAACAGCCCGCCCAGGTGGGACGGATTGAGAATGGGAATGCCGTCGAGCTGGATGAGGTTCTGGTCGGCCTCGCCGCCCCGCACGTTGTAGCCGATGGTGTAGTCGTTCTTGGCCACCGACCCGGGCAGGAGCTGCACCACGCGGACGACGTCCGATTCGAACAGCCCAGGCGTACGGGTGAGATCGGCCGGCGCGAGCGACGTGACGCTTTGCTGGGCGCTGTTCTCGAACCGGGCCCGGGCCACCTGCTCCTGAACGCCGACGATCACGAGCGGCGGGAGATCGATCGAGAGCGGCCGCACGTAAATGGTGAGCGTATCCACCCCGGACGCCACCGCGACCGTGTCGGGCTGGACGCCCAGGGCCCGGATCGCCAAGCGCAGCGGCACGCGCGGCACCGCGGAGAACGAGAACCGGCCGTCGCGGTCCGTAACCGCCGAGTCGCGGCGGGGCGCGTCGAGCACCAGCACGCTGACCCAGCGAAGCGGGGTGGAATCGGCGGCGAGGACGCGGCCGGAAAGGTCCCGCCGCTCCTGCGCGCCCGCCGGCACGGCGGCGAGCGCGACCAAGGCCGCGACCGCGAGGCCGGGCCTCACTCGCGCTCGATCCGGTGCACCCGGACCCGCTCGACCCCCAGGTCGTCGCGCTGGACTCCCGCCACGAGATCGTCCCCGATCCACCGCGGCGTGAACCCGGGCGGCATGGGGACGTCACCCAGCAACCGGCCGGCGGGGTCGAACACGGTCCAGGCCGGCGCGTCGCCGTCGGGGACCCAGACGGCGGCCCAGATGCGGCCGGCGCCGTCCGCCAGCACGTCGCCGTACGCCGGCCGCGTGGCGGGCCGCGGCAGCGCGTCGAGCTCGACCCGCCGGGCGGGACGCTGGCCGGGCGGCACGTCGGCCAGGCGCCTGTCGAGGGCGCGCGCCACGGCGTCCGGATCGAGCCGGAGGTCCACGCCGACCCGGCGCACCACGCGGCGCAGCCCCTTGTCCAGGCCGTAGACCCGCAGCTCGAACGTCGTCTGGTCGCCCACGACGACCTGGTCCCCCGCCCACGCCACGGTCGCGGCCCGCGCCGCGAGCGGCGCGCTCATGACGGCGCGCCCGCCTTCGTTGGAGATGAGGACCTCGCGGCCCGGCACCAGAACCGTGGTGTCCCGGACCCGGCCCGCCCGATCGACCCGCGCCACCGCCGCGGGGTCGCGCCGGAGGCCGAGGGCGAGCGTCGTGGCCGGCCGCGACGACCAGTACTCCCGCACCAGGAACCCGCCGTCCGGGAGGAGCGCGACTCCCCCCACGTTGGCCAGATCGCCGGAGAGCGTGACCGTGCGCGCCACCAGCAGCCCGGGATCCAACACCGTGAACCGCCGGGTCCCGAAATCGTAGACCCAGAGCGTGTCGCCCGGGCCCACACCGATCGCGTTGAGGCGCCGATACTCGCCGGGCCCGTCGCCCGGGCGGCCGGCGGCCCGGATGAAGCGTCCGGCGGCGTCGTACACCCGGATCTCGGAGGCGCCGGCGTCCGCCACGGCCCAGCGGCCTCCGCTCAGCGGGACCAGGCCGGCGACCTCCTCAAACTGGTACTCGACCGCCCCATCCGCGGCGCCGATCTCCAACTCCGGCGCGGCGGAGAGCCGCCACCCCGCCCCCGCCGGCCAGACCGGGTCGCGGCTCTCGACAACCAGCACCCCAGCCGAGTCCCGCCCCGCCCCGGCGAGGAGAGGCGTACTCCCTTCCCCACCGCCGCACCCGGCAACGAAAGGCGCGATGAGGATTGCCGCGCCTATCGCCCCGCCCCACTGCCACGCTGCCACGCTGCCTCCTCTGCCCGGGATCTTCCCCCATCCCTCTACCGTAGTGATCTTAATCCCGTCACACCGACCATGGCCCATACCCCGCTCTCCCCCGAATTCCTCGCCTTGCAGCGCGCCGTCGCCGGGCGGTATTCGCTCGACCGCGAGCTGGGCCGCGGCGGGATGGGGGTCGTGTTCCTGGCGCGGGACGTGGCGCTCGACCGGCTGGTCGCCATCAAGCTGCTGCCGCCCGCGCTCGCCGCCCTGCCCCACCTCCGCGCGCGGTTTCTCCAGGAGGCGCGCACGGCGGCCCGCCTGTCGCACCCCAACATCGTGCCGATCCACGCGGTGGAGGAGCACGGCGATCTGGTGTGCTTCGTGATGAGCTACGTGAACGGCGAGACGCTGGGCGCGCGGGTCCGGCGCGCGGGGCCGCTCCCGCCCGACGACGCGCTCAAGGTGATCCAGCAGATCGCCTGGGCGCTGGGCCACGCCCACGCGTGCGGCGTGGTGCACCGGGACGTGAAGCCGGACAACGTGCTGCTGGAACATGGGACCGGGAGAGCTCTGGTCACCGATTTCGGGATCGCGGGAGCGGCGGGAGCGGCAGAAGCGGCAGAAGCGGCAGAAGCGGCAGGGGCGGCAGGGGCGGCAGGGGCAGGCCGGATCATGGGCACACCGCAGTACATGAGTCCCGAGCAGGCCCGCGGGGAGCCGGCCGACGCGCGGAGCGACCTCTATTCCCTGGGCGTGACCGCGTTCTTCGCCCTGTCGGGCCGGCTGCCGTTCGAGGGGACGAGCGTGGCAGGCCTGCTGGCCCAGCACGCCGGCTCCGCCGCGCCCGCGCTCGCGGCCGTGGCGCCCCGGGTGCCGGCGCGGATGGCCGCGGCGGTGGATCGTTGTCTCCAGAAGAGTCCGGCCGACCGCTTCGCCGACGCCGAGTCGCTGGCGGCGGCGCTCGACGCCGCGCGCGACCTCCGGACCGATCTCCCGGCGCCGGTGCGCGGCTTCCTGCGCGACGCCGAGGCGGCGAGCGGCGAGATCGGGACTGGGGCCGCGGTGGGCAGCGCGGCGCTCCTGGTGTATTGGGCCTTCTTCACCGGCGATCCTTTCGCACCGCTCGTCTTCTATCCGGCGAGCGCTCTGGGTTTCGGCCTGGCCGGCGCGCGGTTCGGCCAGGTGATCGGCAAGGCCCGGGAGCTGGTGCGCCAGGGGTACGACCACGCCAGCCTCCGACCGGCCGTCACGCTCGAGGAACGGCGCCTCCTCGAGGAAGCGCCCACCGACCCCGCCGCCCGGCGCGGAATGAGCCGCGACACCTGGTTCCTCGGGCTGGCGGGCGCGGCCAAGACCGCGGTTGCCCTGTGGCTGGCGTCCCTCGACGGCCCCATCGCGCTCAATTTCCTGGGCGCCGTCGGCGCCGTGATGATCCCCGTCATCACCGCGCGCAAGCTCTGGAGCGATCTCCGCCGCGGACACGCCCCCG
>Ga0214473_10011924_pt1 | contig 10194 bp, 10 predicted proteins | sample RVTome_7_FD_203509 | JGI IMG/M metagenome (GOLD analysis project Ga0214473, IMG submission 203509) | Soil microbial communities from uranium-contaminated site in the Upper Colorado River Basin, Wyoming, United States - RVT98D197 | ecosystem: Environmental > Terrestrial > Soil > Contaminated >... | reverse complement strand
TGCTCTTCGTCTTTCTGAAATACGAAAGTTCCGTCTCCGAGAGTCTCGCACGCGCCCGACCGACGACGAGGCTTCTGGTTGCGGTCGTCGCACCCATCGCGCTGGTCGGCCTGGCGCTCGGCGTCCGATCGGTTCGAGCCGGACTGGGCTTTCCGCCGAGCTGGGCCGAGATGGCCGCCGCGGCTTCACCCGCTTCAGCCCCGATCGATCCGCTCAATGCGGGCAGCATCCTGGCGATCGGCGGGATCTTCCTGGGATTCGCCGTCGGGGGGGCATTGCTCGTCGGATGGGGAGGATTCCGGGTAGAAGGTCCGTGGACTCAACGGCTGGCGCGCTTTGGGGTCGGCCTGGCCGGAGTTCTCGTGATCTTCATGGGTCTTGCGGCGCTCCTACCCGGCGGCGCGTCACCTCTGGTGACGATCTTACGCGTGCTGCGCTACGCTTTTGTCGGGTTCTGGATCAGCTACATGGCGCCGCGCGTTTTCGTGTGGGCCAGATTGGCCTGACGCCAGACAGGCCCGGATGTTCTTACTAGAGCGGGGGCTATCGCGACAAGGCGCGAGACCTATATCGGCTCATCATGGGGAGAGAAAGGTTGCGCGGCCGTGAAGCCAGCTTCCGTGTGTCATTCCGCCTGCCCAGGCCGCAGGCCAGGGAGCCCCCGAAGGGGGCGAGGAATCCCCGATGCGCGCCTCGCACAGAATCCATCCGGGTCGGAATGGCGGATCTTCGCCGGCCGCTTCATTCGATAGGTCGTTTTCCCCCGACCATGGCGAAGGATGCAAGCTGCGCGGGATAAGAGGATCAACTCTCCCTTTCGGAGTCCTTCATCTCCCTGAAGATGTACCAGTGCCCCGCGCGATCTCCAGCTCCCTCGGGGGCACGATCGTAATAGACGTCGAAGACCCTCTCGCCCTGCATTCGCAGACGAAAGTAGTATCGGCCCACTCCCCACGATCCGCGCCGGGCGGCCTCGCGCAAATGAGCCGGCTGCATATTTGCCGCCATTCGCCCGCGCCGACTGTGGTCGAACCAACTCGAAATCAACTCGGCGGTGCGAAAGACCACCCCATTCCACATGAAACCATCCGGCGGGTCGGGTTTCTTGGACAGCATCGGAGGCTCGTCGAAGATGATTTCGATCTCGGCGTCGATGAAGGCGACAGGCGACCAGCGTGGGCTCATGCCGAGGCTATCTAAATGGAGGCGGCAACGCCAGGCGCGCTCCCCCTCCGGCACTGGTGGGGGTGTGGCGATCCGCAATCAGCGGACCGATCAGCTCGTTTCCTGCTTGTTGAGTTCCTTGTGTCGGCTGGCGATGATCTGTTCGGCCACGTGCGGAGGCACGGTCTCGTAATGGTCTTCGCGCATGGAGAACACGCCTCGGCCGCCGGTGATCGAGCGCAGCTCGGTCGCGTAGCGGAGCATTTCCGCCAGTGGGACATGGGCCGTCACAACGCTCCGGCCGCGCTCCGTTTCCATCCCCTGGACACGCGCCCGCCGGGTATTCAGATCACCCAGCACGTCGCCCATGTTGGCCTCGGGGACGATCACGCGTACGTCCATGATGGGTTCGAGAAGCACGGGCCCTGCGTCGTGCACAGCCTGCTTGAAAGCCTCCCTACCGGCGACTTCGAACGCTACGGCCTTAGAGTCGACCGGGTGCTCCTTGCCGTCCGTCACGGCCACTCTCACATTTTCCACAGGAAAGCCGGCCAGCACACCTTGCTTCATGACGCCTCGCACCCCCTTTTCGATCGCGGGCATGAAGCTGGATGAGATCGCACCGCCGAAGACCTCGTTCTTGAACTCGAACGGTTCATCGGGCAGGGGATCCACCCGCATGTGCACTTCGGCGAACTGACCGGCGCCGCCAGTCTGCTTCTTGTGGCGGTGCTGTGCAGTCCCAGACTTGGTGATCGTCTCGCGATAGGGCACTCTTGGGGTTTCGGTGCTGAGGCCGACCTGGAACTTCGCCCCGGCCTTCCGGATGGCGACGTCGATGTGTTGATCCCCCATGCCCTGCAGGATCGTCTGGTTTGTGCTCGGCTCCTGGTGCCAGGAGAGCGTCGGATCCTCTTCGCACAACCGGGTCAGCGTAGCGCCCATCTTGGCCGAGTCGGCCTGCGTCTTGGGCAGGACCGCCACCGAGTACAGGGCATTCGGATGTTCGGGCGGCGCGAGCGTAATCGGATGGGCGCGATCGCAAAGGGTGTCGCCCGTCCCGGTATCGCCCAACTTGGGGACCGTCCCGATGTCGCCGGCATGGAGCAACTTGACGCCGATCTGTTCCTTGCCGAGCATGACATGCAACGTTCCCAATCGCTCATCCGAGCTCTTGGCGTTGTTCCAAACCCGGCTATCCGAATGCAGCACGCCGGAATAGACCCGAAGGTAGGTCAGCTTCCCGACAAACGGATCGGCGGTGGTCTTCCAAACATACGCCGCCAGGGGACCGTTGTCGGCGGCGGAAAGTTCTTCCACCCCGGCCGCGCCCTGGGCTGACACCACAGGAACGTCAGCCGGCGACGGCAGCAGACTGATGACGGCTTCCACCAGCGGGGCCAGGCCGATCCCGGCCGTGCCGGCACTGACAAGCACCGGCACAAACCTCCCGGATCGAACTGCCTGACGCAGACCGCGCCCGATCTCTTCCGCTGAGAGCTCCTTGCCGTCGAGATACTTCTCCAACAGGGTGTCATCTCCCTCGGCGGCAGCTTCGACAACGGTGATCCTGGCCTCCTCCGCAGCCGCCTTCATGTCGGCCGGGATGTCGACCTCGCTCGTCCCCTCTTTCGGGCGACCCTTCATCTTGACCAGGTCGATCACGCCTTGGAAATCCTGTTTCTCTCCCCACGGGAGCTGGATGGGGATAAATGTCGCTTCGGTCGGCAGCTGCCGCACGGCGATCATCGCCCGCCGGAAGCTGGCGTTGTCGCGGTCCATCTTGCTGATCAGGACGAAGCGCGGGAGCTTGAACTTGTCAGAATAATCCCAGACCACCTCGGTTCCAACCTCTACCCCAGCGACGGAGTCGATAAGGACGATGGCCGCGTCGGAAACCCGCAGGGCCGAGATGACCTCTCCTACGAAATCCGTGTATCCGGGCGTGTCCAGGATGTTGATCTTGTGGCCTTCGAACTCAACTGGCAGAATGGCCGTCGAGAGGGACAGTTTGCGCCGGATCTCCTCGTCTTCGAAATCCGATACTGTATTGCCTTCTTCGACCTTCCCCATCCGATTCGCGGCTCCGGTCAAATTGAGGAGAGCTTCACCGAGGGACGTTTTCCCCCCGCCGCCATGCGAAACCAGGGCGACGTTGCGTATCGAGGCAGTCGCGTATTCGTTCATGGATTGGGGATCCTCCAACGGGGGGTAGTTACCCAGGGATTATAAGAGGAGGAGGGAGGGGTTGTCAAAGATTCGGAGCCCAGGTGGGCCTGGGAATTCCTCTCATCGCCCCGCCGACCGACGATACGCCTGCGATTCGTCGTCAACGGAAATGTTACAATCCGCACGGCATGGATATCGTGGGACGATACATTAATCATCACTCCTTCACGCTTTTGGCCGCGGCTTCGATCGTCGGCCTGGCGATCTACCTTTTCCGGGACGGCATCGAAGCCAGCGACTTCGTCGCCTTTGGCGCGCTCATCCTGGGGCTCGTCATTGCGTATGGGTTGCTCCAGCCCGGGCCGAGCACGCTCGCCCAGGTCGAGCAGGTCGAGACGAAGATCGGCGGGGGACAGCCTGTCCTGCTCGAATTCCAGAGCCCGTACTGAATGGGTTGCATGGCTGCCAGGCCTATCGTGGATAGGCTCGAGAAGGAATTCGAAGGCCGGCTGATTGTGATTCGCTTGAACGTTCAGGAACCGGCGGGGAAAGTCTTGGGTGAGCGATACGGCTTCCAGTACACACCGACATTCATCTTCCTCGACGCCGAAGGCCGGCGGCTCTGGCGGACAGTCGGCGCGGTCGATCCGGCTGAAGTGCAGCGATCGCTGGACGGGTCATGAGGCGTCGGCTGCTCTTCGATTGGCGTTATCTCATCGGCCGAGCGCCGTGGGACAGCGGCGTCTCTCCGCCCGAACTGATGTCTTTCATCGAAAACCACCCGCCAGGACGGGCAATCGACCTCGGCTGTGGGACTGGGACGAACGTGCTGACCTTGGCCCAGAATGGCTGGGAGGTGACAGGGGTCGACTTCTCTCCACTGGCGATCCGGCGTACCCGGCGCAAGATGGCTCGATCCGGCTACGGCGCCGAACTGCGCGTCCAAGATGTAACCGACCTGACCGATTTGAAGGGGCCGTTTGACTTTGCGCTGGACCTCGGCTGTTTCCACGGCCTCTCGCCTGCGGGACAATCACAATACATCGACCAGATCAAACGCCTGATCCGCCCGGGGGGGACGTACATGCTCTACACCTTCCTGAAGGGTGGCCCTTCGGATCGACCGGGTTTGTCGGACGAGGCCGGCTTGAGAGCCCTGTTCGACGCGGCTTTCGAGCTGATGTCTCTCGAGCACGGGTCATTCAACGATCAACCTTCGGCCTGGTTCACTTTCTCCCGGCGGCAGCGATGACACGCGTGCTGATGCTATTCATGGACGGTGTAGGGCTGGGTGTTGACGATCCCGGCATCAACCCTTTCGCCGCGGCCCAGATGCCGTCGATTTCCGAGCTGCTGAACGGCCGGGCCCTTCTGGCATCCTCGGCGCCTTGCATCTCGGAGCTGGCGACACTGCGCGCCATCGACCCCAGTCTGGGAGTTCCCGGTCCGCCACAGTCGGCGACGGGACAGGCCGTCTTGCTAACAGGGCGCAACGTGCCGGCCGAGATCGGGGAGCACTACGGGCCGAAGCCCAATCCCGCCGTCGCGGCGATCCTGTCCGAAGACAACCTGTTCCGTCAGGTCCTTCGTCGAGGCGGGAAAGCCGCCCTGCTAAACGCCTACCCGCCGCGCTACTTCGAGGGGATCCGATCCGGGCGGCGTCTTTCGTCGGCCATCCCCCTGGCGGCAGCCTCGGCCGGGCTTCGGCTGCGAACCGCGGAGGACCTGCTGGCGGGGCAGGCCCTTTCGGCCGACTTCACCGGCGAAGGCTGGGCCAGCCAACCCGAGTTTCCTCCGGCGCCGATCTACGAAGCCACTGAAGCCGGAGCCCTGGCAGCCCGCCTATCTCAGCAATACGACCTGGCCTGGTTCGACTACTGGTTGAGTGACTATGCCGGGCATCGGTCCACTCTAGGAGAAGCGGTGCGTTTGTTGGCATCCTTCGATCGAGTCCTGGGGAGCCTCGTCAAAGCATGGGCGGATCGTCCGGACTTGATCGTTCTCACCTCAGACCATGGAAACCTAGAGGAGTACGGCCGCCGCGGGCATACCCTCAACCCCGTGCCGCTGCTCGTGATCGGGCCGCGCCCTCTTCGAGACGCCTTCGTCGATGGCCTGACCGACCTGACAGGGGTCGCTCCGGCGGTATTGCGCACCCTCAACAGCTCCCTTCCAGACTAGCGCCCAAGCCCAACCCCCTTTGAATGCAGTGTGGCTCCGGGCTCTTGCTGCGCACTACTCGGCTGCTATACTCTTACTGACACCGACCCAGGACCCCTTCGCCGGTGTCGGTTCCCGGACTGGAAGGGGTGAACGCGCAATACCAGGTGGGATCGCCATGCCTGAGGCCCCACTCACATCCGACGAAAGACAGACATTGCTTGTGATCGCCCGTCAGGGCCTCGTCGCAGCCGTACGCGGACTGCCGACTCAGGAGGTGCCTGTCGAGGGCCTCACTTCACGGTTGGCGGCACTGGGTGCATCCTTTGTCACACTGACTGGCAATGGGGAGTTGCGAGGTTGCATTGGCGGGCTACAAGCTCAGTACCCACTTGCCGAAGACGTCCGCCAGCACGCGATCGCCGCCGCGCTAAAGGATTTCCGCTTCGAGCCGATCCAGACCGAAGAAGTCGACCATATCGAGATCGAAATCTCTGTATTGAACACCCCCGAACTTCTCACTCCCGCCTCGCCCGATGAGTTGCTGAAGCAGCTTCGTCCCGGCATCGATGGTGTGATCCTTGTTTCAGGTCCGAACCGCGCGACGTTTCTGCCGCAAGTATGGGAGAAGCTCCCTGATCCGGCGCACTTCCTGGACACGCTGTGCAACAAAGCCGGGGTAGCGCCACACAGCTGGCGGCGCGGCGAGGTGGAGATCTTCACCTATCAGGTCGAGAGCTTTCACGAGACGTGAGCGGGTCCCGGGGCGCCCGGCTCTCTCTGGGTGAGGCCGCCGAGATCCCTATCAGAGCTGCTCGAAACGCTTTGCGTCGAGGACAAAGATCATCGCACCCCTATGGCTCGGATCGGCCGGCGCCTCGGCCGCGGCGCGGATTGTCTCGATCGCCAGGTCGACGCGCTCGTCCGGAGTGCCCAGCAGGAGCGTGGTATTCCCCCTGCGAAGGAATCCCCCGCTGGAGCTCAACCGGGTGAAGCGGAAGTCGGCCTCAAGGAGCTTGTGGATCACGTTCTCCGTGTCGGCGCCGGTAAGAATTACAACAATGAGCTTCACGGTCAGATTTCCTCGTATCGTTCGACTTCGAACACGAATACCGTTGCCCCTTTGACTTCGATCTGAACGGGCATCGGCAGCGGGAACGGCAGTATGTCCACCGGCGAGCTCATATACTCGATCCGACTACGACACGCCTGCTCGAGCGCTTCGATCGCGTACTCCAATCTGCCTTCAGGGATGCCGACCACCAAAAGGTGATTCGCCCGACGAAGGAAGCCGCCCGAGCTTTGTATCCGGGTTGACGGGATGCTGCGGGTCGCCAACACGCTCACTGCAGACTCGAGGTCGCGATCCTGAACGACCGCCAGCAAGAGATGGCGTACGTCGGGTACCTCCCTGCGTGTCATAACACTGGCCGCCCAGGTCTCGAGTTCCGAGTCAAGTCCCAGATCAATCTCGGCGATCAGTTCCTCAAAGGTTTCCTCTGAGATCACGCCGTCTCGACGCAAGCCGGCGAGGGTGCTCCGCTGTTCCCGGAGCGACTCGCGCCGGGCGGCAATGAGCTGTTCCACCTCCATCTCGGGGGCATTGGCCAATGCCTCCTGAACCGCCTCGGTCAGTGCCCTCAGCCTCTGCTCGACGATCGGCCGCAGGCTTTCCCAGGTGTGAGAAGAGATCAGCCCCTCCTCGTGCAATCGCTGGACGTGATCGTAGCCGGCGCGGGTTGCCATCGCCCGTCCGTGTCGGCGCTCGTACTCGAGCTTCTCCTCGGACCGAACGACGATCCGCAGGCGGCGCAGCAGCCCACCCATGGTCAGGCCCTGACCCAGGATGGTGAAGAGCACGATGCCGAAGACCATGATCGTGATCATCTGTCGTTGCGCGCCCAGCGAAGCGGGCAGACTGAGCGCCAGGGCCAGGGCGATTGCCCCGCGCATCCCGCCCCAGAAAAGCACATGCCTCCAGGCATGCGGCATGTCCCTCCCAAGGCGCGACAGCCCGTAGATCACGACCGCCCGGCTTGCAAGCACAGCAGCAATCGCCCACAAGATCACCTGCCAGTTGTTGAGCAGCGCCGGTGGATCGAGCTGGAGGCCGATAATCAGGAACACGCCCGAGTTGGCCAGGAATGCCATGTATTCCCAGAAGTTGAAGACGACGATGCGTGTGGTCGGCGACATGCCGCGCGGCCCGATGTTTCCATTGACGATACCCGCGGCGACGACAGCCAGGACCCCGCTGAAGTGAAGCTGCTCCGCCAGCAAGTACGATCCGAAGGCCAAAACGCTGGTAAGGGTCGTTTCGACGAGATAGTCATCGATCTGGCCGATGAGTCTGGATACCATCCAACCCAAGACAAACCCGAGGATAAGACCGCCGCCGGCAACCCGGACAAAATCGGTGACCCCGTTGACGAGATTGAACTCACCGGTTTGGAGCGCGGCCACGGCCAGGCCGAAGATGACGATCGCCGTGCCGTCGTTGAGCAGGCTCTCACCCTCGAGCAGGACCTCCAGGCGTTTCGGCACGCCAAGCTTGCGGAAGATGGAGACGACGGCGACGGGGTCGGTCGCTGCGATCAGCGCGCCAAAGACCAGCGCCAGAGATACCGACATGCCGGCGCCAATCGTCATGACGCCGCCCACAAGGAACATGTTCAGGATCACGCCCGGGACGGCGAGGAGTATGATCGTGCTCAAGTTGGCACGTAACTCGTCGAGATTCAGGTGAAAGGCGGCTTCGAAGACCAGCGGCGGCAGGAAAAGCGAGAGGATGAGGGTGGGGGTAAGCTCGATGTTCAGGCCGGAGCGCAGAGAAAGAGCCAAGCCGGCCAGCACCAGGGCCGCGGTGTAGGGGATACGGAAGCGCCGAACCGCGATGGCAACAAGCGAGACGATCAGCAACAGCTCGAGGATGAGCGTCTCGAACTGGACCAGCTCAGACATGCCGTTCGCGCTCCGGAGCCATGCTGTCGCCTTATCGCTGAAAGAGCGGCATGAACAGCAGAAAAGCCAGGCTTCCGATCAGGCAGGTCACCAGCATGACGGGCAGCCCCCGGCGCAGCCATAGGCGGGAGGTGATCGGCTCCTTGGTGCGCTCCGAGAGCCGGACCACGATCAGATTGGCGGTGGAGCCGATGATCGTGGCGTTGCCACCGAATCCGGCGCCAAAGGCGAGCGCCCACCAGAGCGGGAAGATCTCGACCCCCTCCGCGCCGAGGTGTTGGATGACCGGAACCATGGCCACCGTGATGGGAATATTGTCCACCAGTGCGGAGAATATCGCGCTGATCCACAGGATCCCCACCGCCGCCACGGCAATGTGGCCGGTGCTCGCCCGCAGCGCCAGCTCCTCTAACAGGGCCAAGCCGCCGGAAGCCTCCAGGCCTCCCACCATCACGAACAGGCCGGCGAAGAAGATCAGCACCGGCCACTCGATCATCTCCAACACCTTGTCCAGCGGCGGCCGCAGCCACAGCAGCGCGAAGGAGGCCATGCTGACCGCGATCAGGGATGCGCTCAGCCCCAGGCGGCTCTGCAACAGGAAAAGCACGACCGTGAGGCCGAGGATCGCGGTCACCTTTCTCGCCGTCTTGCTGTCGCGCAGCGCCCGCGCCGGATCCAGTCCTTCCAGAATGGCCGGCCCGGCCGGCCCTCCGCCCAAGTCCCGCCGAAAGAGCCAGAGAATCGTTCCCAGGGCGCCCACCCAGGCCACCAGCACCACCGGCAGCGAGTGCACCAGGAAGTCATTGAAGGTCAGGCCGGCGGCCGAGCCGATGATAATGTTGGGTGGATCCCCGATCAGCGTCGCCACGCCCCCGGTGTTCGAGAGCAGAGCCTCGGCAATCAGGAATGGCATCGGCGAGAGGCCCAGGATCTCGGTGATCAGCACGGTCACCGGAGCGATCAGCACCACCGTGGTGACATTGTCCAGCACCATGGAGAGCAGCGAAGTGATGGCGCCCAGCAGAACCAGCATACGGATGGGTCGGCCTCGTGAGAGGCGCGCCACCTGGATGGCCAGATACTCGAAGGCCCCGGTTGGGCGCAGCAACGCCACCAGGGTCATCATGCCGAACAGCAACAGCAGCGTCTCGAAGTCCACCGACTCGATGGCCTGCTCCTCCGAGAAGAAGCCCAGCACTCCGCCGACGATCAGCATTGCGGAGGCACCGCCCAATGAGACGATGGTGCGCTCGACGCGTTCCGAGAGGATCAACGCCAGCGCGACCAGGAAGATCGCCCAGGAGACAAGCGCCAGCATCAGGAGGAATCCCGGGGGATGCCCCGGTCCCTGAGGAAGGCCACGCCGACGTCCACCCAGGAGGCCAAGCCGACTAGGCGATTCTGCTCATCCACCACCGGGAGGTCGCGCAGCCGATGCTGGCGCATCACCGCCTCGGCGCGCAGCAATCCGCAGTCGACCTCGACGGAAGCCGGCGGCTGCATGAGATCCTTCACCGGCCTGGCCCGCTGCTCCTGGCTGATCTCGCCCCGCTCCAGCACGCCGAAATCGTGGACGAAGTCGTAGTCCTCGACCATATCCAGAAAGCTCGGCCAGCTCAGCCGCAGGATCTCCCGCAGCCCGAGAATCCCCACCAGCCGATCCTGCTCGTCGACGACGGGAAGCATACCCACCCGCTTATCGACCAACAACCGAATGGCGTCCTCCAGTGTCTGATCTAC
>Ga0214473_10011923_pt1 | contig 10194 bp, 12 predicted proteins | sample RVTome_7_FD_203509 | JGI IMG/M metagenome (GOLD analysis project Ga0214473, IMG submission 203509) | Soil microbial communities from uranium-contaminated site in the Upper Colorado River Basin, Wyoming, United States - RVT98D197 | ecosystem: Environmental > Terrestrial > Soil > Contaminated >... | reverse complement strand
TGGGAAAAAAGACGGCGCCGCAGGCCCGGCAGCGTGTCCCGAGCAGGCGCGGCGCCGCAGGGTCGAGGGTGAGCCAGCCTTCCACGGCGGGGGTCCGGATCTTGGCCATGTGCAGTCTCTCCGCCAAGCAGGCGCCGACACTTGTATCACAGTTGGGGGAGGCATCGCATGGTCGCGCTCGGACCCGACCCGCGCCCGGATCCTGCTCTCCGCGCAGTCACACGGACCCTTGACCTTCCACCCGCCGAGGAATACAAGAGGTCGGCTGGCGGTAGCTTCGTCGCCGCCCGAGCCTGATGTATCGGGTGATGCACCGAAGGAGACGCGATGCTCTTCTGGAAGCGCCTCGGGGTTCTGGGGGCGGCCTTGCCGCTCGTCGGCTGCGCCTACATCAACGTTTCGATGCCTCTGGACACCGACCTCGAGCGCACGGAGCTCGGACCGAAGGTCGGGAGGTCGCGAATGCACTGCGTGGCCGGCGCCGTCTGTTGGGGTGACGCGGGGACGCAGGCCGCCGCTCGCGATGGGGACCTCCGGGTGCTGAACCACGCGGATCGCGAGATCTTCGTCGTGCTGCTGGGCATCTACGCCCGACAGACCACGGTGGTCTATGGCGAGTGAGTTCGCCCGGACGAGGTTGGCCCGGAACGCGGTCGCGTGGATCGGCCTCCTCGGCCTCTTCTCCACGGGTTGCCGCAGCGGAGTGGTCTTCACCCACGTCGTCGTCCCGCTCGACGCGAACTTCGATCGGACTGTGTTCCAGGCTGACTCTGCCCGCGACGACACCAAGAGGTTCCAGTATCGCGTTCGCATCGAGTGGGGTGATCAGGCGATCGGAGAGATCGCGCGCCGGCACGGCATCCACACCGTCCACTACGCCGATCTGGAGACGCTGAGCATACTCGGCGTGTGGACGCAGCGCTGGGTGCGCATCTACGGCGAGTAGGCGGATCGCGTCGCTGCGACGCAAAGCTGCGTGGGGTTCGATGCAGCGGGCGACGTTCGGAGACCCAGACGGGCCCGGAGGCCGAGATCGCGCCGCGCCCACCAGGGATCGGGCGTCGAAATCCGATCCGCGCGGAACTCGAAACCGGAGGAACGCAGGAGAGCGAGGTACTCGTCCGCCGAGCGCTGCGCCTCCAGCGGGTGCCGGAAGAGGAGTCGTACCCAAGGCGAGTCGATGAACGGACGACACGACTCCGCGAGGAGCAGCACGCCGCGCGGTGCGAGCACGCGGTGCAGCTCCGCAAGGGCACTGGCTTGGTCCCGAATGTGGTGGAGCGTCTGGTGACAGAAGACGAGGTCGACGGACGCATCGGGAAGCGCGAGCTTGGTGACGTCGGCGACGCGCGTTTCGATTCGGCACGAGCACTCGGCCGCCGCCTGCGCCGCCCAATCGATCGCGCTCGGATCCACGTCGATCCCGACGATGACCTCCGGTCGGAAGTGGTCCTCGAGGGTTGTGAACGCCCGACCCCGGCCGCAGCCGACGTCGAGGATGCGTGCGAAGCCAGCGTCCGGGCGCGCGAGCAGCCGCTCGAGCTCCGCGAGCGACTCGAGGAGCACGTGGCGGAACCAGACGGTCGTGTCCTGGAACCAGACGCCGAAGCGGGTCTCGGGCACGCAGTCGGCGTGACCCCCGACGAGCCGACCCGACCTGGCGCCCGCGCGGTCAGCCATGGATCCCACGATAACCCCGCGATCCGGCGACGCCAAAACGGCTTCGGGCTCTGGCGGGCGAGCGACGAGAGCCAGCCTGGTCCGCGGCGCTGCGGTAGGCCGAACTTCGAACGGAGGTCCGTCATGCGCAGTCGATCGGCTGTCTTCTTCTCGGTCGTGCTCTTCGCCGTCGGGTGCGTGTCCACCGGGACTCCGCGTCTCGACTACGAGCCGGCGGGGGAGACGCCCGCCGCTCCGGCGCCGGTCACGATCGGCCTCCTCCCCCTCAGCGAAGGTCGGCCGCCGAAGCAGATCGACTTCCTGTTCGGAGCCTTGTTCAAGACGTACATCCCGCTGCTTCCCTACGTGAAGGCTCCCTACGAACGGTTGGACGAGTATCAGGCGGAGAAGGCGCGGGAGGACGGTCGTCCTCAGGACGCGACGGAGCTCTTCCCGGTCGCCTTCTCGAGGGCCATTGCGGCGGATCTCGCGAGCTCGGGCGTCGCCAAGGAAGTGCGCCTGCTCTCCCACCCTGGGGAAGCCGTTGGCGTCGACTTCGTGATGGGAGGAACCCTCCGATCCACGGAGCTGCGGGTGAACACCACCTCGTACATGCTGGGAGCGGCGGGGGTTCTGCTGTGGATCCTCCCCATCCCGATCGGCTCGACTGCCGCCGACGTCGAGCTGAACCTCACGCTGCACGATCGCTCGGGAGCGGAGGTCTGGACGCATCACGGGGTCGCGCGGGCCTCGCGCCTGCGCAGCATGTATAGCCGCACGGTGACGCTGGGGAGCCACGCGATGGGGAGCGCGTTTCGTCTGGAGCTGAAGCGTTACGGGAGGAACGACGAAGGCATCGTGCCGGACTCCTGCTGGGCCTATCACGCGTCGGCGCTGCGGGAAGCGATGGCCGAGGCGAAGCCCTCGCTGATCGCCTTCCTGAACTCCCGGACACGATGATCCACGGTTGCGGAGGCCCCAGATTGCGGGCCAGCTAGTCACGGCGGGTCCACGTCCAGGCGCGGGTCCCGCGCCCGAGGATGAGCCGCTCCTCTCCGGTGATCCACCAGCGCAGGAACTCGAGCGCGTCGGGCCACGCGAGCGGCGTGAGCACGCCCGGCGCCTGTCGGAGACTGAACTCGAGCGCGCCCCCGCCATCTCCGATCTCGAGCAACAGCGCGACCCCGTACGCCCCCGCCCCGGGGTCCGCGATCGAGTCGAACGGCTCGGGCGGAGACTCGTCGGCGGTCACGAAGAGCACCGGACGCTCCGGTTCGCGATGAAGCAGGGCGGCTGCTTCCAGGAAGCCATGCGCGAACGTCTCGGCGCCGCCGGCGAGGGAGCTCGAAGCCCGCGGGTTGTGCGCCCAGATCGAGAAGAGTCCCGCAGGAGCGTTGTGGACGGAGTGGGTGAAACGGGCAGGCGAAAGCGGCGAGCCCGTCGCCAGATCCTGGAGCATCGCGACCGTGGTCGAGAACGGGCCGTGCCGCGTCGCGAACACGCACGCCACCTCGCTGAGGAGCGGCTCGGGGCAGCAGCCGTGCGCGACCTCGAGCATAGTGCGGCTCAAGGCATCGCAGCGGCGCCGCTGGAGGCCGGGCAGGAAACGCACTTCGGGCGAGCCGGATCCCACGATCGGCCGCGGCGCGCGCGCCCACGCCTGCCACTCCTCCTGCGTGGCGATATCCGGAGCCCAAGCAGCCCAGCGAACGAGCTCGACGCGATTCATTCCGGCTCCTCCGCAAGGATCACGGAGCAGTTGCTCCCACCGAAGCCGAAGGAGTTGCTCATGATCGCTGCCGGCGGGGGCGCGTGGATCCACGTGGCCTCGGGCACCAGCGCGAGGGGAGGAAGGTCCGGGTCGCGCACACCGTCCCAGCGGTGCGGCGGCGCCGCGATCCGCGCCCCGTCCCTACGGCGGAGCATCATCCAGCAGATGCCCGCTTCGAGCGCGCCGGACGCGCCGAGCGCATGGCCGACGAGCGGCTTGGTGGAGCTGCAGGGGATCGGGCGCCCGAAGACTCGCTCCAGCGCGGCGCTCTCGGTCGCGTCGTTCTGTGGCGTCCCTGTGCCGTGCAGGTTCACGTAGGCGATCGCCCCGGGCTCGAGCCCCGCGTCCGCCAGGGCCGCGCGCATGCACGCCTCGGCGCCCTTCCCCTCCGGGTCGGGGGCGGACATGTGGTGCGCGTCGCTCGATTCACCGGCGCCGAGGAGCTGAACGCCACCCCGCTCCCGCATCACGAGGAAGAGCGCGGCGCCCTCCCCTAGCGTGATCCCGCTGCGGTTGCGGCTCATCGGGTTCGTGAGGTCCTTCGCCACCGCCTGGAGCGCGACGAAGCCGTTGGCCGTGAGCCCGCACAGGGTGTCCACGCCGCCGGCGACGACCGCGTCGCAGACATCGAGCTCGAGGAGCGTCCGTGCAGAGACGAGAGCCTTCGCGGACGCGGAGCAGGCGGTAGAGAGTGTGTAGCGCGGCCCTTCCAGGCCGGCGATCCCGGCCAAGAATTCGGCCATGCCGCCGAACTCGAGCTGGACCAGACGGAAGGACTCCGGCATCGATCCGCTGCGCGACCACTGCGCGAGCGCCGCCTGGGCCTCGGCGATCCCCCCCGTGCTGGATCCGACGACGACGCCGATGCGTGCGGCGCCGAAGCGTGCCTTCGACGACTCCACGGAGTCCCGAATCCCGGTGTAGGCGGACAGCCCGAGACGATTGGCCCGACAAGCGTAGGCGGCAAGTGCCGTGGGGATCGCGGCCAGCTCACCCGCGACCTCGCCGAACCTCAAAGCCTGCCCCGGCACGAGGTCGTCGCGCAGGCGAAGGCGCGACTGGTCGCCCGCCACGAGTCGCGGCCAGATCTCGTCGAGGGAAGATCCCAGGGCGTTCACCATGCCCAGCGCCGACAGCCTGCAGGGGAGACGTCGGTCGGAGCGAGCGCTCACGACGGCGCACCCAGCTCGCTCTCGAGATCCTTGCGAAGGATCTTCCCGGTCGCCGAGCGCGGCATGGTCGTCCGGATCTCGATGATCCGCGGAACCTTGTAGTGGATCAGGTGCTCACGAGCGAAGCGCCGGAGTTCGTCGGGGCGAACCTCGCAGCCGGGCTCGGGAACGACCAGCGCCTTGAGACGCGCCGTGGTGTCCGAAAACGGGAGGGCGAGCACCAGGGCTTCACGAACGGCGGGGTGGCGCACCAGCACCGATTCCACCTCGGCCGGGTTGACCTTGATCCCGCCCACGTCGACGAGGAGACGGAGCCGGCCGGTGAGCCGCAGCCGTCCCGACGCGTCGAGCTGGCCGAGATCGCCGGTGAGCAGGAAGCCGTGCTCGAGAGGAGATCGCGCGGCGTCGACGTAGTCGCTCATCATCGAGGGCGCCGCGACGGCCACCTGGCCCTCCACCTCCGGCGGGAGCGGACGCTCCGGATCCGGATCGCGCGCGTCGAGGATGCGCAGCCTGACGCCCTGCATAGGTCTTCCAGCCGCCTCCGGGTCGAAGTCGCCGCCATCGGGATCGTTGAACGTGATCGATCCGAACTCGGTGGCTCCGTAGATCTGACCGATCCCGACCCCCCAAGCTCGCGCGAACTGGTCGAAGATCCGGCGCGGGAGCGGGCTCCCGGCGGAGTAGGCGCGCCGCAAGCGAGGCGCCCGGCCCGGCGCCCTTGCCTGCCTGGCGAGGGCATCGAACATTACGGGCACTGCGGGAAGCACGCTGATCCCGCGCTCGAGGAGGGCCAGACGTGCGCGGACGGGATCGAAGCGCCGGTGCAGCTCGATCGCGCAACCCGCCACGACCGCCGTCAATAGAGCCTGATCGATGCCGTAGGAGTGATAGAGGGGAACCGTGACCAGCATGACGTCGGTCGCGTCGATGCCGATTGTCTTCGCGCAGCTCGCACCCACTGCGTCGAGGGCCGGCGAGTCGCGGCGCACGAGCCGGGGCACATCCGTCGTACCCGACGTGGTGAGCAGGAGCGAGCCGCCGCCCCCTGCCCCCGGTCCGTACGCGTCTCCGTTCCGTCTGGCCGCCAGCGTGTCGCTGGAGATCCGCTCCGGCACGGTGTCGGCGAGGGCCTCGAGGACCTCGTTCTCGCCGATCGCGATCGACGCCCGGGACCTGCGGGCGGTCGCCGCGAGCTCGAGCTTCGGGAGCTCGGGCGAGACGGGCAGCACGGACGCGTCCGCCCAGAGTCCACCCAGCATCGCCACGAGGAGCTCGATCCGATTCGACGAGCCCACGAGCACGACCTCGCAACCGGCCTCGGACCGTCGCAGTCGCGACGCGAGCGCGGCGGCGGCATCCCGGAGCTCGCGCCATGTGACCCGGCGCTCCTCGCCCGACTCGCCGATCTCGCGAACCGCGAACTCGTCGGGGCGGGAGCGCGCGTGCTCTTCGAGTCGTCGGAGCAGGAGCGAGCTCATCGTCGCCGCCGGCTCCCTCCGCTGCTCCCCCTGAGCGAACGCCCGCACTCTCCCGGCGCGCGGAGTACGCCCTCCACCTCCACGAGCAGCTCGGGCCGGCACAGGTCGGCCGCGAAGGCCTCGAGCTCGTCGATCTCGGAGCAGGCCCGCCGCAGGCCGGCGACGACCCTCGCCGAGTCGACCTCCCGCACCAGATAGACGCGCAGGTGGCGAAACCGCGCGAGAGCGTGCGCTCGCTCGTCCGCGCCGAGCCGTTCACCCGCGCCCGGAAGGTCGCCCGCGAAGGCGGCGGAGAGGTGAGCGAGGTTCAGGAGCGTCTCGTCGAGCTGCGCCTCGCAGTCGCCCGCGTGTCGCGCGTCCTCGCCGACGATGCTCGAGGTCCCCGCCACGATCGCCCACGGCGTGCCGACGTCGAGCGACCCGGGCACGATCGTGGCGCGCGAGAAGCACGGCGGCAGCGGCCCGAAGCGACGCGAGTAGCGGTACGCCGGCGTCTGGCGCGGGTTCTCCAGCGCGGTCCCCGGGCGGCTCCCGGCGAGGACTTCCACGACCAGGTCGTCGCCCCGGTGATCGACGGCCGAGGCGGCGGCGAGGCGCTCTCCGAACCGCGCGCTCTCGTACCACGCCGTGTAGGCGAGGTAGCGCCCGAGGTTGAAGAGCTCGTACCTGCTGAGCCCGCCGGACGCCCGGGCGCGAATCCCGGGGACGTAGTTCCAGAAGCGCAAGGGGACGCGGCCGCGCTCCCGGAGCAGCTCTCCAATCGCGAGGTAGGTCCGCTCGACGCACACGCGGAACTCGCGATCGGGGAGCCTCTTCGCCCCGGGGACCGTCGCGCGCACGAGGCCCACCCCCCCGGACTCGCTCGCGCGAAGGATCGTCCCTTCGCGTACCAACGCCTCGCTCTCGACCAGGTGCGCGGACACGAGTCGGGCGACCCAGCCGGGGGGTGCCGGAGGATCCAGGGAGAGCACCTTCTCGGTTCGCGCGCGCTCGGCGGGTGCCGTCATCGCGAGTCGCTCGGGTCCCTGGCGCCGGTCCGGGAGCCGGCCAACACCCGGTCGAGGATCGCGGCCGGGGTCGCGAGCAGCATGCGCCCTTCCCGATCCGTCGTCGCGAGCACCGTGTGGCCCCAGGCGGCGCGCCGTCGGCGCGTGAGATTCGTGACCTCGTACGCGATGAACACGCGGTGACTGACGTCTCGGAACCACGCGGCCACCCGTACCCGGTCACCGTAGCCGAGCGGCGCGGCATGGCGGCAGCCGCTCTCGATCATGACGAAGCCGAGTCCGAGCTCGAGAAGGTCCGGGACGTCCAGGCGACGCGATCGCAAGAGCTCCGTGCGAGCGAGCTCCAGGTACTTGTAGTAGTGGCCGTGCCACACGAGGCGCAGGGCATCGACGTCGTGGAAGGGCACCTGGAGCTCGATGGAGCACTCGTGGAGTCGCCGTCGGGGATTGCGCCAGCCCCGAGGACGCGACCCGCTCCGAGACGGAGCTGCGGGCGCAGGTTCCGGGTCTTCCAGGGCGCGCGGCCGGTTCGAGGTCAAGCGGGCGCGGCTCCCAGGCGATGCTTCGGGGGAGAAACCCCACGACTCCCGCAAGCGGGCTCCCCCACAAAGCTTTTCGCAGTATAGGCGAGACAGGTCCGCCTTCGCGACCTCGCCAGCGCCGGCACGGGTGTATCCTGTCGCCGGGCTTCCCACCCAACGGCCCCCCGGCGGATCGACTTCGATGCGAATCGCCTTCGTATCCGGAAACCGCGAGAAGCTCCCGGACGCCGTGATCCCGCTGGGCCTCCTGTATCTCATGGCGAGCACTCCGGATCGCCACGAGAAGGTCCTCATCGACCTCTGTTTCGAGCCGGATCCAACGCAGGCCCTGCGCGACCGGCTCGCGGATTTCCGACCCGATCTCGTCGCCCTCGGCATGCGCAACATCCAGAAGAACGACTATTCGGGAATCCACGACACGCTCGCATACTATGCCGACCTCCTCGCCGCGGTGCGTACCGCGACGGACGCTCCGATCGTGCTCGGCGGCGGCGGCTTCAGCGTGATGCCCCGCGAGCTCATGGCCCGGCTCCGCCCCGACTTCGGAATTCCCGGCGAGGGAGAGCGCGCGTTCCCGCAGCTGGTCGAGGCGCTGGAAGGTGGGTTCGATCTGGGGAGGGTCGGAAGCCTGCTCCGCTTCGAGGGCGCTAATCTCGTGGCGAACCCGCCCGAATCCCGCTTCCTCGACATGAACGGGCTCCCCGTCCCGGACCGCCGACTCGTCGATCGCCGCTACTACGAACGCTGGGGCATCGACTCGGTGCAGACGAAGCGCGGCTGCCCCCTGCGTTGCGACTACTGCACCTATCCCATCATCGAGGGTCGCGTGGGAAGAGCCCGCGACCCCTCCGCGGTCGTCGACGAGATGTTCCGCGCCCTCGACGAACAGCCTGCGACGCGCCACTTCTTCGTCGTCGATTCGGTCTTCAACCTCCCGAAGACCCACGCGAAGAACGTCTGCCGCGAGCTCGTCGCCCGGGGCTGGCAGCTCCCCTGGACCTGCTACGCGAATCCCCTCGGCTTCGACCCGGAGATGGCCGAGCTCGCGAAGGCCGCCGGCTGCGCGGGCATGGAGATCGGCTCCGACTCCGGATGCGACGAGGTGCTCGAGAACCTGAGAAAGGGATTCGACGTCGAACAGATCCGGCAGCTACACCGCATGTGCCAGGCGGTCGGCATCCCGGATTGCCACACCTTCATCCTCGGGACCCGCGGTGAGTCGCTCGACCACGTGCGGCGCACGCTGGACTTCGTCGTGGATCTCGATCCGTTCGCCGCGATCCTCATGATCTGGGTGGACGACTACGAAGCCCTCGACCCGGACCTGCGCCGGGAGCGGATGAAGCTGCGGGACCGCATCCACGAGATCGTCCTCGAGCGCAAGGGCCAGCATCCACACTGGATCGTCCCGCCGCTCGGGATCAACTTCGACACGAACCTGTTCCGCCGGCTTCGCCGCGGAGGGTTGCACGGGCCGCTGTGGCAGCACATCCGGGGTCCGGGGGGCTCCTCCGCGTCGGAGCGCGCCGTCGCGCCCGGGCGATCCCGCTCCGCCGGCTCCACCGAGATCGCAACCTCGTAGGTTTCTCATCACCGCACGGAGGTCGGATGCAACGAGTCCTCGTCCCCGTGGCGATCGCCGCGCTCCTCGCCGGCTGCCACACCATGCGGTTCGAGCTCGAGCAGGCCCCCGACACGCGGGGGGTCCACGATCGCCATTCGTACTTCTTCTGGGGTCTCGTCCCGACGAAGGTCATCGATGTCCGCGAGAAATGTCCCTCGGGCGCGGTGGCCCTGCGGGAGAACACCTCGTTCCTGGACGGTCTCCTCGGGCTTCCCTTCCTCGGGATCTGGAGCTTTCGCTCCACCACGTTCTTCTGCCGCGCCCCGTCCGAGGAGGGGTTCTGATGAAATGCCGAGTGGCTCTGGTCGCGATTCTCCTCCTCTCCTCCGCGTCGTCGGGCTGTTATCGCACGCGCTACGTGAACCTACGAAGCGCGGGTCTTGGCCTAGTGCCGCCCGCGCTGCCGCAGGCGGAGCTCGTTTCGCGCTGGCAGCATTTCTTCGTCTACGGGTGGGTCCCCGGAGAGAGAGTGATCGATGCCGCGAAGGCGTGCGGCGGGCCCGAGAAGGTTCAGTCCATCGAGACACGCCAGACCCTTGCGCAGGGCCTGATCTACCAATTCGCCGGCACCATCTACGCTCCGTACAGCGGCGAGGTGCTCTGCGAAGAAGCGATCCGCCGGTAGCATCTCTCTACCTGCTCAGGAGCCCCTTGCCGAACGGACCTTCTCCGGAGCCTGCGAACCCTCGGGCAGAGGCGGCGGCTCCTCGGCGGGCGCCGGCTCTTGCGGCGGCGGGGCCGGCTCCGGCACGGTCCACGACTTGATCTTCCCCGCGAGCTTCCCCGTCCACGCGATCGGGAGCTGGATCAAGTACGAGACGCCGAAGGGGCCCTCGTACCAGCGCAGACCTTCGCCTGCCACGTAGGTCCCGTAGGCGCCCCACAGCATCGGGTAGGCCTTGCGCTCCGCCTCGGCCTCCCCCGCGTTGCGCAGGTAG
>Ga0214473_10011921_pt1 | contig 10195 bp, 11 predicted proteins | sample RVTome_7_FD_203509 | JGI IMG/M metagenome (GOLD analysis project Ga0214473, IMG submission 203509) | Soil microbial communities from uranium-contaminated site in the Upper Colorado River Basin, Wyoming, United States - RVT98D197 | ecosystem: Environmental > Terrestrial > Soil > Contaminated >... | reverse complement strand
GGACGACGAGCAAACGGACGCGCTGAACGCGATAATCGTAGCGCTGCGACGCAACATGACGCTTGAAGAGCTCATCGCCGATCTTGAGTTCGCGCGCTCGCTGGTGCTGGAGGCGATCGGGCAGGCGCCGGAGCACGCGCTGGTGCCGGAGGCCTACGGGGACTTCGCGGTGAACGGAAGCATCGCGCACGACCTGGAGCACGCCGCGGCGATCACGGCCTGGCGCGAAAGAGAGGGGATATGATCGAGAAGATCCATCACGTCGGCATTGCCGTCCACAGCCTGGACGATGCGCTCAGGTTCTACAGCGAGACGCTGGGGCTGCCGGTGCACGCCTCGGCGACGGTCGAGGAGCAGGGGGTGCGGGCCGCGCTCCTGACCATCGGCCAGAGCGAGATCGAGCTGCTGGAGCCGCTGTCGCCGGAGTCGCCGGTGGGGAAGTTCCTGGAGCGCAAGGGCGAGGGGCTGCACCATATCTGCTTTCAGACGCCGGACGTGGACGCGGAGCTGGAGGAGCTGAAGGCGAAGGGCGTGGAGCTGGTCGACCAGCGGCCACGCAAGGGGCTGGCGGGGATGATCTGCTTCCTGCACCCGAAGGCGAGCCGCGGCGTGCTGGTGGAGCTGGCGACGCCGATCGATTAGGAACAAGGAACAAGGGTGTATGCTGAGGCGCATCGACCACGTGATGGTCCTGGTGCGCGACGTTGGCATCGCCTTCGCGACCTACACGGAGCGGCTGGGATTTCCGGTCAGCTGGCAGCCGGAGCGCCACGAGGGCTGGGAGAACGCGGCGGTATGGCTGGGGAACGCGAGCCTGGAGCTGCTGTCGCCGCTGGCCGACGCCGACAGTACCGAGGCGGCGTTCTTCGCGCGAGCGCTGGAGGAGCGGGGCGAGGGCGTGTTTATGATCGCGTTCGACCCGGGCGATATCGAACGCACGATCGCCGGCCTCAGGGAGCGAGGCGTGACGGTGACGGAGCCAGTGGCGGGCTCGGCGGGCAACGGAGCGGGCGGTCGTCGGAGGAGCTATCGGACCGCCTTCATCAGCCGCCAGTTCACGCCCGGAGTCAACGCGTTTCTCTGCCAGTACGAGCCGCCTTTCAAGCCGATGGATGGAGGTAAGGGAGCCTTGAAGATCAAGAAGCTGGACCACGTGGTGATCGCGACGGAGGACCTGGAGGACGCCGCCGCCAAGTGGGAGCGCAACCTGGGGCTGAAGGCGACGGAGCGGGTCAGCCGGCCCCTGGGCTCCGGGTTCGAGGTGGCGCGGCTGCCGGTGGGGGACGCCTTCATCGAGCTGGTGCAGCCGGTGGAGGACACGGGGCGCTTCGCGGAGCAGTTCAGGGAGCGCGGCGAGGGCTTCTTCTCGATCAGCGTTGAGGTGGACGACCTGGACGCCGCGGCGAGTTACCTGCGGGAGAAGGGCGCCAAGGTGTCGGAGCCGGAGCCGGGGATCTGGCCGGGCAGCCGGGTGGCGCGCGTCAGCCGGTCGTCCGCGCACGGGGTGCCGCTGCAGCTCATCGAGCGAAGGTAGTAGTAGGGCTGGCGCCCGCCCTGCGCCCGGCAGGCCTGAAGGCCTGCAGCTACAGCGCCGACTGCTATATAATCCCCATACGGGGAGGTACGTCTGCGAATGACACAGGAACAGAAGATCAAGGTGATAATCGCCAAGCCCGGCCTCGACGGCCACGACCGCGGGGCGAAGGTAGTGGCCCGCGCGCTGCGCGACGCCGGCATGGAGGTCGTGTATACCGGCATCCGCCAGACGCCGGAGATGATAGCGGAGACGGCGCTTCAAGAGGACGCGGACGCCGTCGGGCTCTCCATCCTCTCGGGGGCACACCTGGAGCTGTTCCCGCGGGTGGTGGAGGAGCTGCGGAAGCGCGGCATGGATGACGTGGTCCTGTTCGGCGGCGGGATCATACCGCACGAGGACTTACCCAAGCTGGAGAAGCTGGGGTTCAAGGGGATATTCGGTCCCGGAGCCTCTACGCTGGACATCGTGGAGTGGGTACGAAAGAACGCTCCCGGCCGGGGCGCCACCAGCGGGTCGTGATAGATGCTCTGGTCGCCCAACTGCTTGAGGGCGACAAGCTGGCGCTTTCGCGCGTCCTCAGCCTCGTAGAGAACGGCCGCCCCGAGGGCCGGGCGGCGATGAAGGCCCTGTTCGGGCACACGGGGCACGCGCACATCGTCGGGATCACGGGGCCGGCGGGCTCCGGCAAGAGTACGCTGGTGGGAGCGCTGGCCCGCGAGTACCGGACGCGCGGCCGCACTCTAGGGATCGTGGCGGTGGACCCGACGAGCCCGTTCAGCCACGGCGCTGTGCTGGGCGACCGCATCCGGATGCAGGAGCTCACCTCCGATCCCGGCGTGTTCATCCGCTCGATGGCGACGCGCGGGGCGCTGGGCGGCCTGGCGCCGACTACGAACGACGTGGTAACGGTGATGGACGCCGCGCACAAGGACGTGATCATCGTGGAGACGGTGGGCGCCGGGCAGGACGAGGTGGAGGTCGCGGACACGGCCCACACGACGATCGTCATAAGCGTTCCGGGCGCCGGTGACGAGGTGCAGGCGATCAAGGCGGGCATCCTGGAGATAGCGGACATCCTCGTCGTCAACAAGTCGGACCAGCCGCGGGCGGACATCACGGCGCAGCAGCTTCACGCCTACCTCAACCTCGGTCGCGCGGAAGGCTGGGAGGTGCCGATCATCAAGACGGTGGCGATCCGGGGACAGGGGATCACGGAGCTGGCGGACGCGATCGACCGCCACCACGGCTTCCTGAAGTCGTCCGGGCGGCTGGAGGAGGCGCGGCGTCAGCGGGCGCGGCGGCAGCTGCTGGCGCTGGCCCAGGAGGAGCTGCTTTCGCGGGTGCTGGCGACGGCGGAGGGGAACGGGCGGCTGGAGGCATTGGTGGAGGCGATAGCGAAGCGGGAGGTGGACCCACACACGGCGGCGGAGCGGCTGATCGAGGCGGCGGGGTAGCGGAGTAGAGCCCTCGCGGGCAGCTAAAGCTACCCGCCTACATTCCCGGAGCCCTCGCGGCCAGCTACGACTACCCGCCTACGTGGTGAGGGCGGGCCCTTAGGCCCTTCGATCCTTCGACAGGCTCAGGGCAGGCAGGGCTACCCGCCCACGTGGTGAGGGCTGAGGGGCTAGTAAGAGTCGTGGCAGTAAGGCGGGTAGGTGACGGCGAACGCCTCCGCCACGTCGGCGAGGGCGTCCGGGTTGTGGACGCGGACCATGCCGGTCGCCGCGGCGGTGCCGGCGCGGACGAGCCCCGTGAACAGGGGCGCCAGGAAGTTCACGCTTAGCTCGATGTCGGCCGCGCCTTCGCTGAGGCGGGCCTCCATGCGACCCTCGGCCGCCTCGACCCGCCAGACGCCGTCGTTCCAGGGCGCGACGCCGTCCTCGATACGCATCGTGAATGAGACCGGACGATGGCCAACGTATGGGCGCTGGGAGAGGGCGCGCTCGACGTCGACGATGCGGAGCATCGCGCCCTCGCCGCGCTCGACCTGAACGCGCCAGGGGTCCTGCAGGAGATCGGGGAACGGGTCGTCCAGGGGCGCGTCGGTGTGGATGCGCACGGCGATATCGTGTGTACCGAGGTACTGCCAGAGGCCCAGGTAGGCGTCCGGCGTGAGGGCGATCATGTCCCGCACCACCAGATCGTGGCGCATGGGCTCGGCGGCGTTGTGGACGCCGTAGACGATGAACCCCTGCGCCTCACCGTGCGGGTCGTGCCAGAGGACGGCCTCGCGCGGCCGCTGCTCGAAGTCCTGGAGGATGTTGAAGCGCCACCACGGCTCGACGCGGTGGAGGGGGCCGTTGCGGGGGTCAGCGTGACGCCGGTAGACGCCGTCGAGGCGGACCCAGTCGTCCGCGCCCACGTGTTCGAGGGTGCCGCGGTGGCCGTGGATGCGGAGGTGGATGTCCCTAGCCTCGAAGGAGTAGCGGCGCTTGCCCTCGGCGCGCTCCCATCCGTAGCGGCGGTAGAGGGCGTCGTGGGGGGTATAGAGGCCGGCGGTGGCGATGCCGTTGCGTCGCATGTCCTCCAGGGCAAGGCCGAGAAGCCGGCCGACGTAGCCGCGGCGGCGATACTCGGCGCGGCAGGCGACGGGGCCGACGGCGCCGTGGAGGAGAGCGGCGCCGTTGATCCGGCGTGGCACCGGTATGGTGCGCACGTCGGCGACGAGGCGGCCGTCGATGAAGGCACCCAGGGTCCACTCCGGCCGAAGCACGGCGCGCATCAGCTCAAGGCGCTCGGGCGTCGGCTGGTTGTAGAAGGCGGCCGACTCCAGGTGGACGGCCTGCTCGATATCGTCGGCTGTGAGGTGGCGGTATTCGGCATCCATGCGTCAGTACCTGAACGAAGGGGCTAGCCGATATCGTAGCACAGGCGGCGGCTCCTTCGACAAGCTCAGGATGAGCGGGTGGCCTAGGCTAGCCTTCGCCGCGGAGCTCCTTGCGCTGCACCCAGCGCATGCCCGCCGGCGTCACGGCGAGGACGTCGATGGCGCCGCCGACGCCGGGGAAGCGCGGCTCGAAGCGCATGGTGTCTATTGTCGTGCGGATGAGGTGCGCGGCATAGTCGACGGCGTCCTGGAGGGGCATGGCGGCGAACAGCGGTAGTTGGGTCTTTTCGATCAGGCGGTTCACCACCTGGATGTCGCCGCTGCGCAGGATGCCGTACTGGACCTTGCCTTTGTCGCCGATGTTAACGCGGTTGACGCCCTCCTGCTTGGTGGTGTGGCCGACGAAGACGAAGGGGGTGCTGGTGCGGCCTTCCAGCTTATAGCCGGCGACGTGAAAGCCGATGGGCACGTTCGGGTGGTTGGCCTTGAAATAGGAGAGGAACTTCTCCCCGCAGGAGGCGACGTCGTCCTCCGGCGTTATCGCCTCTTCCTCGAAGCGGTGGACGTGGCTGTCCACGGGCTCGTTGTTGATGACGCCGGCGTCGTAGACGCTGATGCCCACGCCGATGCTGGTCAGGGCCACGACCTTGTAGGCGTTGTCTGAGAGGACGATCTGCTGCTGGACGCGCAGCTTCTGGCCGTCCTCCTCCTTCTCCTCGGTGCGGAGGACGGTCATGCGCGAGTCGGCGGCCATGACGATGCCGCTGGGGACGTATACGGTGACGACCAGGGACATGAGCGGGCTCTCCTCTCTGCTCGACCCTCATTATGCACGATGGCGATCCCGCAGGGGCAGCCCGGCGGATGCGCCCGCCTGCGCTATAATGTGGAGGACCCGGCCCGGCAGCCGGGACGTGTCAACCTGAATGTACATACATCATCCTATTGGCGGGTTCCCGCTCGTCCCCCAGGGGGGGACAGTCGAGATAAGTGGCATCAGCCACGAACTCGCCATCATCATCCTCGTCGTCAGCGTCTTCTCCTACGCCCTCGTCAACAGCATCGAGATCGCCATCGTCGCCCTGAGCCGCATCCGCGTGCGGCACCTGGTGGAGGAGGGGAGCGCAGCGGCGCGGGCGATCCAGAGGCTGCAGGCCCACCAGGAGAAGTTCTTCGCCTTCATCGTCCTGCTGCAGAACCTATCGGTGGTGACGGCCTCGGCGATGGGCGGTATCATCTCGGTGGATGCGGTGGGCGGGGTGGGCGGCTTCATCCTGGGGACGGTCGTGATGGCCCTGGGGATAGCGCTCCTGGGCGAGGTCACGCCGAAGGTGCTGGCCGCCCACGCCGGCGACCGCTACCCGCTGCTGGTGGCGCGGCCGGTGGAGGCGGTGATGTGGCTCATGCGCCCGGTCGTGGAGGTGATGGCGGCGGCGCCCAGCCTTCTTTCGCGACTGCTGTTCGGGTCCCGCACGGGCGTCACGCACACGGTGACTGAGGCCGAGCTGCGCATGCTGATCGATATCGGGGCCGCGGAGGGCGTCGTGGAGCAGGTGGAGGCGGAGCTGCTGGAGGGCGTGTTCCACTTCGGCGACCGCCGCGTGAACGAGGTGATGATCCCGCGCACGGAGGTCGTCTGGCTGGAGAAGGGAATGAAGATCGGCGACCTGTACCGCATATTCTCCGAGCGACCGCACTCGCGGTTCCCGGTGTTCGAGGACACGCAGGACAACGTCGTCGGCATCGTGGGGATCAAGGACGTGCTGCGTGGTCTGGCCGAGCGGGAGCTGAGCGAGGACTCGCCGGTGGAGCTGGCGATGCGGCCGGCGATGTTCGTGCCGGAGACGAAGTTCGTCGGCGCGCTGTTCTTCGAGATGCAGCGCTCCGGCCAGCAGATGGCGATCGTCGCGGATGAGTACGGAGGCACGGCCGGGCTGGTAACGCTGGAGATGCTGCTGGAGGAGCTGGTGGGCTACGTGAGCGATGAGCTGCGGCGGCACGAGGAGGAAGTGATCAGCCTGGATGAGCGCACCTACGAGATCGACGGCGGGATGAGCGTCTCGGACGCCAACGAGGAGCTGGACCTGGGGTTGCCGGAGGGCGAGTACGAGACGGTGGCGGGCTTCGTTCTCAGCCACCTGGGCCGCATACCGGAGCAGGGCGAGCAGTTCGTCTACGACGGCCTGCGCATCGCCGTCACGGAGGTGAAGGCGCGCAAGGTGGAGCGGCTGACGGTGACACGGTTGAGGTAATGAAGGTCCAGAGAATCCGGATCACGTACGCGCGCGGCGACCAGGCGCGGGAGATGTCCCACCTGGAGACGATGCGCGCACTGGAGCAGGCGATGCGATCGGCGGGGCTGCCGCTGGCCTACGCCGAGGGACGGCGGCCGACGCCGCAGATATCGATCGCTCTGCCGCTGGCGGTGGGGGCGACCTCCGACGGCGAGCTGGCGGACGTCTACCTGAGCGAGCGGGTGGCGCCCGCGGATGTACTTTCGGCGCTGGCGGCTCAGCTGCCAGCGGGGCTTAAGGCGCTGGCGGCGGAGGAGGTGGGGCTGGCAGCGCCGGCGCTCCAGACGCAGGTTCGCTGGGCGGAGTACGAGGTGGACGTGCCGGGCGGGCAGCGTTCGGCGGCGGAGGTGCGCCGGGCCATCAGCGAACTGCTCGGCGCGCGGTCGCTGCCCTGGGAGCACCAGCGGACGACGAAGCTCCAGCGCTATGACCTGCGGCCCCTCGTGGTGGGGCTGGCGCTGGAGGTGGAGGGGGAGGGGGTGCACCGCCTGGCGATGCGGCTGCGGGTCTCCCAGGAGCGCAGCGGACGTGCCGACCAGGTGGTCGCGGCGCTGGGGCTGGAGCCGCCCCTGCGGGTTCACCGCCGGCGGCTGTACCTGGAGGAGACGCCGGCCGCCGTCCAGGCCTACCGGCGCCGAACCGAGCGGGAAGACTGACGGCGCGGGGACTGCTGTCCGAGTGCGCCTGTTCCTGGTCCGCCACGGCGAAACGGAGTCCAACCGGCTCGGTCTGGCGCTGGGCCGGAACGATGTCCCGTTGAACGAGCGCGGTGTTATGCAGTCGGAGCGGCTGGGCAGAGCGCTCAGCAGGGAGCCGCTGGCGGCGGTCTACGCCAGCCCGCTGCGCCGGACGCTGGAGACGGCCCGTGCCGTCGCCGGGCCGCACGGTCTTGAGGTGACGGTTGAGGAGAGGCTCATCGAGATGGACATCGGCGAGCTGGACGGCCTCACCTTCGCCGAGGTGCGGGTGCGCTACCCCAACCTGCTGGAGGAGTGGATGAGCGGACCGGGTCCCAACATGCCGATGCCCGGCGGCGAGCGGCTGGTGGACGTGCAGGAGCGGGCTTGGTCCGCGGTGACGGAGCTGGCGGCCCGGCACCTGGAGGAGGCCGTGGCGGCGGTGACCCACAACTTCGTGATCCTCTCCCTGCTGACGAAGGTATTGGGGATCGAGCTGTCGCAGTTCCGGCGGCTGCAGCACGCCGTGGCCGCGGTGTCGGTGGTGGATTTCACACCCGGGAGGACACTGGTCGTGCGGATGAACGATACGTGCCACCTGGAAGGCGGCTAACCTGACGGCCGGCCGCACGTTCTATCTATTGCTGGATAGAAGCGATGGTGGTAGGATTGGCGGCAAATATGGAGTCAAGTGTCTAAGCGTCTTCCCAAAATCTCGAGCACGCGCATCGTGCTGGCGTTGACGGCAGTCATCGTCGGCTACTTTCTCGTTACCGGGGCCACCACCGCTCTCCAGTCCCGCCAGCTCAGCGAGCGGGAGGATCGGCTGCAGGCAGAGTTATCCGATGCCCAGCAACGCTACCAGCGCCTCGACGCGCTGCGCCAGTACCTGGACTCCGACGAGTACATCGAGGCCGTGGTGCGGGAGGAGCTTGGGCTGGTGCGCCAGGGGGAGACGAGCATCGTCGTAATCCCTACGATCGCCTCGCCCACACCGGGCCCCGGCCAGGCGGACGACGGAGACCTGTGGTGGGAGGCGCTGATCCGGTAGGGACCAGGGGCAGGCCTGCCTACCGGTAGGCAGGCGCGATACAATGACGGGCGGCGGTGCCTAACCGCCGCCCTGATTCGTTATGCGACAGCGAAAGCGCCCGTCCCAGCAGCGGCCGCCCGCCGAAGCGACGCCCTTCATGAAGGCACTGCAGTCGCGGGTGCTACGCTTCGTCCGGCGCCATGGCGTATTAAACCCGGGCGAACGGGCGCTGCTCGCCGTTTCGGGCGGGCAGGACTCCAGCGCGCTGCTGCTGATCGTTAGCAGGCTGGCGTCCGAAATGTGCCTGGAGGTGGCGGTGGCCCACTTCGATCACCGGCTGCGATCGCGCGGGGAGGCGCGCGACGACGAGCAGGCGGTGCGGACGATGGCGCAGGCGTTGGGGCTGCCGTTCGTATCGGGTTCCGGCGACGCGCGGGCGCGGGTGGCGCGGCGGCACGAGTCGATAGAGGAGGCGGCGCGCAACCTCCGCTTTGCCTTTCTGGCGCGGGAAGCGAAGCGGCTGAAGGCCGGCGTAATCGTGCTGGGGCACACGCGGGACGACCGGGCGGAGACGGTGCTGCTGCACCTGCTGCGCGGCAGCGGTCTGGACGGGCTGATCGGCCTTCGGCCTCGCTCCACCTGGCCGTTCGGGCCTGCCTACCGGCAGGCAGGCCCGGGGCCGGCGCTGGCGAGGCCGCTGCTGGCGGTGACCCGCGCCGAGACCGGGAGGTACTGCCGGGAGGCAGGCGTCTCGCCGCGCGAGGACCCGACGAACCTGCTTCTGGAGGCGACCCGAAACCGGCTGCGCCACGAGCTGATGCCCTCACTGCGGCGGTTCAACCCGAGGCTGGACGATGCGCTGTGCCGCCTGGGCGACGCGTCGGCCGCCGCCGTGGCTCACCTGGACGCGGCCGCCGACGACGCCTGGCAGGCCCTATCGTCCGTCCAGAAGCGGGCGGTGGTGTTCCCGAGAAACGCATTCGAGGAGCTATCGCCGGCGGTGCGGGCGCGGCTGCTGCAGCGGGCGGTTCGCCGTCTGGCTGGAGCGTCGGCGGAGGTTGAGGCTGTGCACGTCGAGGCGCTGGAAGCCGCGCTGGGCAAGCGCCGCGGCGCCATCGCGCTGCCCCAGGCGCTGACCGCGCGGGTGGGGCAGCGGGAGGTGCGGGTATCCCGTGGCGAGCTACGGGTGTCGCAGCGAATCGAGGAGACGCGCCTTGCAGTGCCGGGGCGCACGGGGGTCAATGGGTGGTGGATCGTGGCGGAGATCGTCGCGCCGCCGCCGGGGCAACCGCGAGGGCGGGGCCGGTTGGAGGCGCTGCTGGACGCGGACGCTGCCGGAGAGCCGCTGGTGGTGCGCTCCCGCCGCGCGGGCGACCGGATGCGGCCGCTCGGCCTGGGTGGGGAGAAGAAGCTGCAGGACCTGCTGGTGGACGCGAAGGTGCCGCAGGAGGAGCGGGACGGGGTGCCCGTGGTGTGCGCGCCGTGGGGGATCGCCTGGGTGGTGGGGCAGCGGCTGGATGAGCGGGCGGCGCTGCGGGAAGGCTCGCGGGGGGTGGTGCGGCTGCGCTTCCGGCGGCGGGGCGCAGGCCGTTGACGGGCTGGCACGGGCGTGGTATAAAAGGGGTGGAACAGCAGTTCTTTAATAGCGCCAACTGAAGCTCCCGCGTTCGTCGGAAGGATTGACAGGCGCGGGTTGTGTACGTATGCTGTGCGTTTGGCGCCGGTACCTTAACAACTGCATAGTGGATGGAAGTGCGAGGCAACCAGTCTAAGAATAGGCTTGGTTCAAACGCGAATCAAAATTTGATGAGGGTTTGATCCTGGCTC
>Ga0214473_10011920_pt1 | contig 10196 bp, 28 predicted proteins | sample RVTome_7_FD_203509 | JGI IMG/M metagenome (GOLD analysis project Ga0214473, IMG submission 203509) | Soil microbial communities from uranium-contaminated site in the Upper Colorado River Basin, Wyoming, United States - RVT98D197 | ecosystem: Environmental > Terrestrial > Soil > Contaminated >... | reverse complement strand
AAGACCGGTACCTCGAACTTGCTTCCAGGGGGAGAGGCATGCTCATGGGCCTGTCCGATCTTGGCCTCGCATCGGTCACAAAAGACGGTTAGCATAAGGTCCTCCTCACCGATCTCTCGATCTAAGAATGCTTGCACTTGCGGAGTTGCTTCGGGGCCGTCTTCGCATTCGTCACGAAAACATCCCACAGCCACCGGAGCGTTGCCTCACGCATCCGTGGGCAACTCTTGGTCAACACGTCCGCGCAATGACGCAGGGCCTTGAAGTCCGGGTCAATCGGTTTCGTCATACCCATTTCCCTCATTCAAATCACCAACGCTACGGCCCTGGTCAGCCGCTCGCTACCCACCCGGTCGGCCTCGTGAGGCAGTAGTGCAATCGGGCGCGAACCCTCCCACCACCCCGCCGCGCAGGACCAGCCAAAGCCTCGCCCGCTGTGGGCCGTAGCGTTCGTGACTGAAACCTTCATTCTAGGACTCGTACCCCATCAACTGCACGTTGTCGTGGAAGTCGCACGGCTGATGCGGGCAAACCAGAGACGGGCTCACGGTTCCATCGGCCGCGATGGTATGCTCGTCCAGGTATCCCTTCTTTCCGCACTTCGGGCAGTAGGCAACGGCGGTCGGCTTCCCGTCCAAGATGACGTGATGCCAGCCGCCGCCGGGAACCTCGTCGGTTGCCAAGATTTCAGCGTCACCAATAGGCCCGAGGATCAGTCCTTCGGCGCGGCTTTCAGGACGCTTGACTTTCCGGAGTTGGATCATCGTTCGGTTGGTCTACGCAATCCTCTTGAAGTACACCAATCTGGGTTTCCACTGGATCGCATAGTAGCGACGTAGGGGAACCGCATTGAACCGCCAGAAGACCTCTTCGAGCGTCTTCTCCTTACCGTCGATCTCAACGCAGATCGCGTACCGATTCGGCTTCCTCACGGCCTAGTCCTTTCGCTGGATTGGACTTTTTCGAAATAGGTGCCGTCCGGCTTCTGGATCATGAGATACTCGCCCAGCTTATCGAGCGTGGCTTCGTCTTTCCCGCAAGCGCGATCCCAGAACCAGAGGAGGACGCAAGCCTCGGTGACGTGGACGATCTCATAGCCCTCTGGGACCTCAACCTCCACGGTAACCCGGACCTTCACGCCAGGGAAGGGGTTGGCCTTGAACTTCGTGTTCGCAGTCGTCATGAACTGTGTCCCTTCACCTTGTCGATCACCGATTTCGGGAGCTTGCCGGCGATGATCTGCGCCACATACTCCAAATCCCTCTGGTGCATTTGCGTCTTCTCGTAGAGCGCGGCCCATTCGCTCTTGGCGTCGTCGTGCTGACGTTGGATGTCGGCCAGGACCTCGAGCTGCTCCTTCAAGGGGGCGTTGGCAATTTTCGCTTTCCACTTGTCATGGATGCCGGGGTGCTCAACCGGGTTCTCTGGAGCCGCCCGCTCTTGATTCTCAATACTCATCTTCTAAGCCTCGTCGTCCTTGTGGTCCTTGTGGTAGCCGACGATCTCGGCGCAGCCGATCAGAAACTCGGGGAGGGCCTCGTTCACGCTGTCCACCTGATAAACCGACTCGCCGCGCCGAACCTGATTGTCCTTGATCCACTTCCGAACGAATGCCAGCAGTTCCTTAGGATCGGTGTAGCCAGGAGCCCCTTTCGCATCAGCCCCCTTAGCAGGAAGGCATCTACTCTGGGTCGGGCTCTGATTAGCTCGTTCACTTGCCCGTCCAATCAGAATGCGAAGGACGGGCGGAGATTGGTCTAGCAGTTCGCCAAGCCTTGAGAGCGTCATGTCGGTACGCCCGTATTCCTCCATGGCAAGAATTACTCGCTGCCGTTCATCCGTCCTGACCTTCTCAATCTCCCTCGTGGCGCAGGCGGGGCAATGGACCTTCCCGTAATCGTGGGGGCAGGCCATCTTGACCAGCTTGTATGCCAACTCTTCGTTTGTCATCGTCCGAGTCTCCACGACGCCCCGCACCGAAGACAGGAGAAGCACTTCCCGTCAATGATCCGCTGCGCGAACTCCAAACCGGGGCCGATCTCTTGCCACTCCCATCGGTGGCGCGTCAGCCAGCACCAGAGCCGCTTCATCGACTTCACGGTCCATGTCTCCCAATACTCCGCGCCTCAGCCTCCTCGACAATCTTCCAGGCCCGATGCTTCGCAGCCTTCAGGAAGAAGACCGAGTGGCATCGGATGATCGCGCCGTTCACGGCCGTCCAATCCACTGTCCCAAGCGTGTTCTTCAGGCCCAGCGCGTACGCCGTAGCGACTTCCTCCAGAGTTTGAATGTGTCGCTCGACCATCCAGATCAGATCCTCGGTAGTTGGATGAGAGGTCATGAACCATGTTCCTCTCCTGGCCTACGCGAGGTATCAGCCCAGTTGCGACCATGGCAACCGCAGTAGCACCCGGACGGTCCGCCGCACTCCGGGCGGCCCGCGCCATGGCAGACCTCACATTTCCCGGAAGGTTCGACCTGCTTTTCGGTGACACCCTCAAGCAATCGGTCAACCTTGCACCTGGGGCAAGTCGGATCAAACGCCCGCTTGTAGTCATCGCCAATCTTCTCGATGCTGTGGGCGATCATCGAGTGCCCGACCTCCGAAGACGCATCACGAAGTGCCTCCCGCAATTCTTCATTCTGAAGGTCTGTGAGTCGAAGGCGCTCACGCACCGCGTCGGATACGTGCAGGTTGCTCTCGCACCTTCCGCGCCACTCGGTTACCTGAAGTTCTAGGCTTTCAATTTCCGCGTTCATCGCTTCGTGGAGAGCCTGCGGCGCGTCGTAGTGCTTCCCCTTGTAGTACCAGCCGGGGCCACTTCCTTGCGGTCCAATCATCGTCTATTCCTTTCGCGCCTTCAGTCGCCTCAGTTCCTTGTTCTGTTTCTCCACCAAGTCGAGGGCTTCGTGAGCGCGATTCATCCACGCTCCAAGGCGTTCGATGATCGGCGCGACAATGTACCCGAGGCACGTATCGCAAGTATCGGCCTGTTGGATCGCCTTGAGACTTCGGCCCATCTTCCAGCCGCCGATACATTTTGTGCAAGCCGGAATCTTCCTCACCGATTGGAGTTCTTTCGTGACCATCCTTTTACCTCTTTCGTCTACCAGCCCACGAACTCGCCCATCGAGAGGACGTCCGAGCACTTCATCTTGATCTTCCGGAAGCGGTACTTGTCGCCGTTGGCCTTGAACTCCTTGATGTCCTCGCTCGCCTCGTCCTTCTTCCGGTACATACAGGTGGTCCCACCCATCTCCAGCTCCCAAACCTCAATGCGCTCGCCTTCATGCGAGCAGCACATATCGCCTGTAGCTGGGCAGTGAATCCTAGCGTGAGTCGGCGGGATGACCTCGTGGCAGATCACGCATGGAGTACCGGGTAAGTCTTTGACTTTCATGTCCCCTCCACCTCTAAGCGGAATGCTCATTCAGACTATCTCACTTCCGCTGAAGTTACTAAGTCGATTCGACGTCCGATCCAGCGCATGACCGGGACTGGCATCGAGTTCCCGATCGCCTTGTACCTCGGCCCGTCGGCCGTCGGCTTCCCGCGGTAACAGACCTGCGTATAACCATCGGGGAACCCCTGCAACCGCTCGCATTCGAGCGGAGTCAGTCGGCGCACCCGCTTTCCAAGTCGAACGCGCGTCCCTACGGGATCATGGCCGGGGCCGTTCGCCCGCAGGCTGCCGGCCGTGTCGTACTCCCGGCACCCAGTCTGTCCCTCCTGCATGGCTACGGCGCCGAGAGAGTTACTCCCAGCTCTCGGGTGATGCCTCAGCGTCTCGGCAACTAGCGGGATGCCTCGGCCGGTCCCATCCTCGCTGGCATCGAAGCCCTCGCCCTTCAGCGTGTGGGCTACGTCAAAGCCTCCCCCGGACGGGATCAAAGTCTCGCTCTCGGCGTCCATCCGCAGCGAGCCGCCCTTGCCGTTCAGGCACTTGCTGAGGGGGGGGGGTATGTGTAATCAGGCCACCATCCAGGTCAAAGTCCGTCCCGAGGCCACTCCCCCCCCTTGGTCCGGGAGGGAATGGTCGGCGAGACATCTCCCACAGATTCAATCAGCCCGCCGCTAGTGTTGAAGTTATTCCCGCCGCTTCTTCCAGCGCGAGTTTCAAGGCTGGGGGCAACTCTTTTCCCCGCTTCGCGGCTCGGCGCAGGATGCCACGACAGGCTTTGGCGCTCAAGAAGTACCGCTGCGGCACGTCTCCAGTCTCCAATATGTCCGACAACGAACACACGCTCGCGTCGCTGGGCCAGTCCGAAGTATTGAGCGTCCATGCTTCGGTAGGCCCACCCATACCCGAGTTGTGAAAGCCCACCGAGGAAGGCAGCAAAGCCCCGGCCTTCGTCCGTGGAACGGACGCCAGGGACGTTCTCCCAGACCATCCACCGGGGGCGCACTCGATCAAGAATTGCAAGAAAGACGAGGGCCAAGTTACCACGCGGGTCATCCAGGCCCTTTCGGAGTCCTGCGACGCTGAAGGACTGGCAGGGGGTTCCTCCGACCAAAAGGTCGATTGAGACATCGGGCCACTCCTTGAACTTGGTCATGTCGCCGTAGTTCGTCACCTTGGGCCAGCGTTGGGAGAGGACCGCGTTAGGGAAGCGTTCGATCTCGGAGAAGAACACGGGCTCCCATCCAAGGGGATGCCAAGCGACCGAGGCCGCCTCGATCCCGCTACACACGCTTCCGTATCGCATAGTCTTCAAATGGTTAGTCGGACTTTCCCCCGGCCTTCTCAACAGCCGCGTGAACCAACCCCACCGGGAAGCAGCATGGGGTGTGCGCGTCCGCCATCCAATGCTGGATGGCCTTCAGGACCTCGAGCATGTCTGGCGCGGCGGCGATCAGGCGGAAGTCTGCCTTCATCGCGTCCGCTTGTTCGTCTGTGTCCGGATGTCCTCTCGCTGGAACTTCAACGATCCAGCCTTCAGGCGTCGTGATAGCGATAGGATGAGGTCGTGTGATAGCCGCGCCCATGACAACGCTCCACGGTCCTGGCGTGTGGCTCATTCGTCCTCCTGTCTCGAAACGATTATTCTATGAACCTAGTTCTTTCATCGCCCCATGCATGCAGGACAGCACTTCCTCTTCTGTCGCCTCGTCTAAGATCTTCTCGGCCATATTCGCGTAGCCGAGCGGGCACCCGTTCGGTAGAAACACATTCCTGCACGCCCCACAGGAGTCAACGTCGGTCATCTCTGGCGTCCAGCCAGCGGCGTACGCCATGGGTCAGCCCTTCTTTCCGTCGGAGAACCGGCTCGAGCTGCAAAGGATTCCGTACTCCTCAGCTCCCCTAACCGCGCGACCCAAGAGCATCTTTCCCCAACTCCGAAAGCTACTCGTGAGTCTTTCTTTATCCCGCTTGTCCATCTATCTCTCCTTTCGATTAGTCGCCCTTTAAGCCGAGCGCCCGTCCCGATCCACAGGCTTGCCCCGCTACCTGAAGGTGCAAGATGTATTCTCCACGAATAGCAGGCTGTCCGGGACGGGCCGCTCGTAGTTCATATAGTTGGTCTAGGACATCCGGTTACAGGGGGGATCGCCGCTCCCTACGCATCCGCTCGACCTCTTCCTCTGTCGCCTCCCGGTTCGTGCCGTTGTCGCGGATGAAGACGCCGGTGCCGGTTCCTTCGCGGGGCTTAGGAGCTTCCCCAAACCACCGGGCGATGGCCGACATCCAATCAGCCCTGCAATCCTTGCAGACCCGGAGCGTATAGAACCGATTGAGAATCTGGCCCTCTGGCATTTCGAGATTCTCTTTCACGAAGGCGGTTACCTCCTCATCGGTCCTGTAGGTCCTGGCAACTCCGCGAGTCATTACCTCCTCGAATGGCAAGCCCATCTCGTGCATCGCATAGAGACAGGCCATCCATAGGGTACGGCGGTCCTGGCCGTCCTCTCCGCATCGCTGGCAGCGGTCGCTCATCGCGTTCTCCGTTTAGAAATTCTAAGTAAACCTTAATTGGGCAGTCCATTCGTGCCAGGCATCCCCGATACCGCCTGTGCCAGGGAACAGGTCCACAAGCTCGTCTCCACGCTCCATCCCGAGCAATGAGAAAATCCAGAAAGCGAATACCTTTGGCTTTGCTCCAACCAATCCCTTCTTGAGCGTGATGGGCACCGAGCACCAGTCTCGCACCGTGTCGAGATCGTTTCCCAGTTTTCTCCCGCCTTGGAAGATCACTGGCTCCCATGCGTATGCGGGGTTGACGTTCTTTTTGAAGGAGCAGAACGGCTTTACCCAAGCGCCGATCCTACAACCCTTCGGGCACATAGGCAGGATAGTCTTGAGAGCCGGGGAGTGCAGCGACATGGCCCACCCATCGTGAAATTCTGTGCATAGACGCTGGATCAAGTTCCGGTGGGTTTCGGGGTCGTCCCACGTCAGGGCCTCGGGGTGGAGGTCTGCATAGAACTTCCCGAGCCCAAGATAGGGCGGGTCAGCGTAAGCGAATTTCATCGTCTAGTTCTTCTGACTATGCCCCGCAGGCGCGAAGGAGGCACCCAACGTACACGGCCCCAAGGATGGACAAGGCGATGATCTTCCAGCACCCGTAGCACTTCCACCACGGCTCACGGTGGGGGGACTCTTCCGCGATCAGCATTCCTATGTTCTCCGACGCCTTCTTCTATGAACCTCGTCTTTATCTTCTGCCGAGAAGATTACCTATCGCCCCGTTCCGAAATGCTTCTCGATACGGCGGACCAGTCCGTCGATTTCGTTTTCCTCCACTTCGCTAGGCACATCTTCTGCGCCCTTGGGGTCTTCGTCTGGGCTTGACGTCGCCTGAAAACGGTCAGCGAGGTATTCTTGCGCCCCGTCGTCGATGTTCGACTTTAGGTATTCGAGCGCAAAAAGAATGATCTCCCTCTCACGGTTGCTTACGGTGAACGTCTTGGCCATAACGATGCTCCCTTCCTTATCTTTTCAAACAATCTTCTTCCACTAAGATTACATAGTAAGACTCAGGCATCAATGAAACGAGGTCGAGTAGGGCAGCGGCCTACCTGACGGTACGATTCCAACAATCCGCCTTTTCCTTCTGCCCGCGAGCCTCCGACGAGTAGGTGCCCGTAAAACGGGTCCAGCACTCCGGGCAACTTGGCGCAATCGTCTCGACCTCGTTTCATTGATTCCTTCTTCTAGGCTTTTGCCTTCGGGCGAGTCAGCAACTCCTCCAGGGCGCGAAAGGCAGCCCCGTCCCCGTTGTCGCGGTCGTAGAGGCGGGGGTCCAAGTCGTCTCCCCCGATCTCGACCTTCATCACGCGGCCCTTCACGTAGTCGAAGTAGGTTCCGTGGGCCATGCACTTCTTGACCTCATCGTCGGTCAACGGGCCGGGAGAGAATTGCAGCATCCCCATCCCCTGCGGGTGGCTCGCGTTGTAGAGCGCCTTGAGCACTTCCGCCTTGTCCAGTCCGCGAATGTCGATCATCATTCCTCCGTTCTCAGAATCCCGATTCGGTGCATCTCGGCACTCTCTACCTCATAAGTGCCAACTAAGCCTTCTTGGTGTACAGGGGCTCTTTCTTCAGCGCCTCTGACGCCTCCCAAGCAGCATTAGCCCGCGCTTCGATCTGGTCTGTCGTCGGCATCCAGTTGAGCCGACACCTACTGTTGAGGATCAGGTTCGCCATCGCCTTTGCGTAGGCGACAATATCCTCATCCCTTTGGCAAACTATCCCGAGCCCGCAATCTCCACGGCGCGCAATGAAGACCGGAAGCATAACCGCCGCGTACAACTCAATCTTGTCCTCCGGGGACATCCTGCGGATTTTGTCTTTCTTCGGCTTCTTCATAGCTTCCTCCTGGCACTCAATCTGCCTTCTGTGCCGTTCATCGACGTTCAATTCCGTGTCAGCCTAGATAAATCCGCCATCGGTTCCCGGCTGAGTTCCGGGGCCAACGGCGTGGACGAGCCACTTCTTCTCCTTCGGTAGCTGGTTTAGCCTCTCGTTCGCCCGCTCTATCGCAACGAGCGCGTTGTTCGCCTCGACGGCGACGCTCACCATGGTCTTGTCCGCGTGCTGGAATCCAGCCTCGCGGTATTGGACAACGTAGATTGGCTCGCTCATGGTTCTAACCACCTCATACTCCGACTTTCCGTTTAATGAACCAAAGAACCTTCAACCGGCTCCCCGTCGATGGCGTCGTCCGTGATCGTGATCCACTGGTCCCCGTCCTTCCAGAGCAGGGCCGCCGCCTCCCCAAGCTGGAGCAGGACCGCCCCGTCCGGCGACATCGCCACGATCCCGACCGCCACGTCCTTGCCGTTGATCTTCTCGTAGTGGGGAACGTCCTTCAGCGGCGCGTCCTTCTGAACCCATGAGGCGCAGAATCTCAGGGCCATCGCGCAGGGCTGGACCGGGATCAGGTGCGCCTCCACCCGATGCCCAGAGAGCCGCTCGAAGGCAGACAAAATCTGCCCCAGCGGCGCGTAGAGGTTGCCCGCGAGCAGCGTTTTCAGCAACAGGCTCACCTGCGGATCGGGCTGGTCTCCCCACCGCTTTACCGACGTTCTAGTCATGGTTCCTCCGTTCACCGACTTCAAGTTCCGAGTACCCTTGGGAACTCCTGAATGCGGAGGTCCTCCGGCCACTCGGCCGAGTCCTTCCCCGCCTTGTCCTTGCACTTCAACTCCCTGGCGAGTATCTCGCCCTTCTGCTTGAAGTGGTAGGCGATGCCGGCCGTTCGGCACTGGCGGAGGATGTCCCGAGCCCACTCGGGGTCCATGCGACGGGCTCCCGCGCCGCTCTCGCCGCCGACTATGAGCCAAGAGATGCCCACGGGTGACGGAGGGCTATCCGTGACACTTGTCGGTCGGGCACTCCACGACCTTAGGTCAAGAGGGCCAAGCAACGGTTCAGCAGAAACCCAGTGGACGACGGCGGGGATTCGGAGAAGGAGCGGGATGCGTTCCTCCGCGCGGCGCTGGTTCTCCGCCGTCACCCCGAGCCAGACGTTCGGCCTGGGCTCCGCGAGCCATGCGACCGGGAGCATCCGCTCAATGCAGTCGGCCCGCTTTGTCAGGAGCATCCAGTCTAGGTGCGGGGTCTGCTCGATCAGTCTCCAGAGATCCGCGCGCCACGGGTCCAAGTCACGGCGGTCCTCAAACACATCTGAGAGCGAAGCGCAAAAGACTCGGAGTCGCTCCCCGGTCTTGGCCGCCTCCTTCTCCCACTTGATGGGACCCTTCCAGTAGGAGACGCTCGTGCGCCGCCGCGGTGTTTCCTTGCCCCACATGGCGTAGCCCCACCGTTGCGAGAGCGTCCTGGCGTAGCAGTTTTCGCAGGCCGGGCTCAGTTCAACGCAACCGACCCATCCATTGAAGGTCGCAGGGGCCCATGAGATCTTGCTGTGCCTACCCATCGGCTTACTCGTCGCTTCTGGAGGCTTCTTCGATCAGCTTGTGGAATTTCTCGAGCAGGCCCCGGGCGTTCTTGTCCAGATAGTCGTTGATGGAGAGGGCGTCCGCACCGACTTTCAGGAGCTCCACTACGTCGACGGAATCCTTCATGCGCGGGGACTCCAGCTTCATGTAGACGAGCGCCTCGATCGGCACGACCGGGATCCCGTAGGACTCGGTCGCCACATTGATGGACTGAACTAGGAATTCTTCGTTGTCCTTCGGGAGGATCTGGTCTACGGCAACGCGCCCGACCTGAATCGGGACGCCTGGAGCAATGGTCACGATGCCAGATCCATGGTGCTCGAAGGCCTGGTTGCCGACCAGAAAATCTACGTCTTTGCTCGCTCTCGGATAGCCGTGGGCGCCCACGGCCAAACCGCCGACCAGGGCGTGGGGGATCCTGAGCTCCGTGAGCCTCCTTGAGGCAACACGCATCGCGTTCAAGACTTCTTCGGAGACTGCTCCCTCAAGCAGCGAAAGATCTGGCAACTTGTGCGGCATCCGCTGTTTCGCCAACGAGTATTGGCGCCTCATCGGCGCGCCGAGACCTCGCACGGCCAGCCCGAGGGGCTGGGGTTGTGCAGGCCGATCACGGAGTGATCCCGTGCGAGGACTGGGCGCGTCGTGGTTCTCGGCCTGCACGATGGAAATAGTACCTCGAAAGGGCGGAAAGTCAAGCAGATCTTATGTCGCAAAGATCGCAATCAAGAAAACACTCCCACTTCTTGCCCGCGAGTTATAAACTCTGGTGACATCGAAAGGGAGCTGCTATGGGGAA
>Ga0214473_10011919_pt1 | contig 10196 bp, 14 predicted proteins | sample RVTome_7_FD_203509 | JGI IMG/M metagenome (GOLD analysis project Ga0214473, IMG submission 203509) | Soil microbial communities from uranium-contaminated site in the Upper Colorado River Basin, Wyoming, United States - RVT98D197 | ecosystem: Environmental > Terrestrial > Soil > Contaminated >... | reverse complement strand
TCTGTGCATACATCGAATGGCTTGCGAACCTCGGGATCACAACGGTATATGAGGATGGAACCTACAGACCGTTGAATGAGGTGTTAAAGTTCCAGTTGGCAGCATTCCTCGCAGGGGCATTTCTGGGGATGCAGTAATGACCCATTGCAGATGTGCGGCAGGAACATCTCTCCCTTGCCGTTCATACAGTGTAGATTTGAAATGGTAATCATTGAGTCCCAAGACTATATCCGTTTGCGGACTTGTAGGTGAAGTCTGTTACGCATAGGCAGGTGAAAGTGTTAGTACTCAGGTGGGCAAATCTGGTGTTTTTGCCTCCCTACGGTGGTCCGATGATGGCACCGGACCGCCGCCTAATCAGTAAACCCGCCTTCCTTCATTGCCCATCGCCGAAGGCACACCTTTCCACCGCTTCGTAAACACCGAGACAACACCATTTAAACCCGAAATCCCCGGAATCTCCCAAAGACTCTTTAAAATTTGCATAGTCGATGCCAAGAACCATGCGTGCAATCGCCTTGGAGACCATCCTTATCTAATCCTTTGATCTTTCCTTCCTCATGAAATCGTTGAAGAAGTGCCATATTCGCCCCACATTCCAGCTTTGGGATTGGAACCCAGGATTCGTCCTGATCATCATAGCCTCTGATCACTTTGATCTTTCCAGATATGCTCCATTCGGCCAGCCGCTTCCGGTCCTCTGAGGAAAGCTTTTGAAGGTCTGAGGCCAGCTTCCGGAGAAGAGCTGTCGCCGTGATCTTCTCTCTGGTCGCCGCCTGCCTGAACTCCTCATGAAGGCTGATGGGGATAGATACTCCTACAAACCGAGTTTCAATCTCTTCAATCCGTCTGCCCATGTCCTTTCGTTCCATTTGTTTTTCTCCTCCTTTCTGTTGTACCAATAAAAAAGGCCAGCCGACAATGGGGCTAAATCCCCTCTGTCGCTGGCCTTCTGCTTTGTTGCCTCGCTCGACTGAGTCGATCTTGATTTATTTATATTTTATATTTGTCGGTTTAGTATTTCAATAGAAATCTTTCCTCCTTGCTGAATTATTTTCGTGCCGCTCCTTTCGATCCGCTTCTCTTCAAAATATCGATTCCCTTTTCTTCAAAATAGCGAAGAATGATCTCTTGATCTTCCGGTGAAAAGGATTCAAGGCGTTGTCCACCCTCCGGAGGGTCCGGATTTTTGGGATCGACAATCACAATCCAAGGGTCTTCATTGTAGACCCACTTACCCTCTTTGAACTTTGGAACCAGGACCGCTCCCCTCCTGGAGAATTCAGCCCAAAGGCCCGAACTCAACCCGATCCATGGATACCGCCGCATGATCTCAATCGAGTCAATATCAACCCCGTGAACCTTGTGGGTTGGAAGATTCTTGTTGCTATCCGGGCAGACAATCTCAAAGAGCCAATCCAGGGCCGTGATCTGTTCCAGCTTATTTTTTAGGGTCGATACCCGGACAGCGAAATAATCATAACCCTTCATGATCCGATCCAGGAACTCTTTCGGCTCCCCCAAATGATAAACAGGAATGGGTTTCAGTCCTGCCTTCTCCATCGCCTCCTGATTCTTCCAGGTGGCAATCGGATCTCCAATGACATCCATGTTCAGATAGGCTTCGATGTATCGAAGATTTTCTTTGATGTAGGCGATATAATGTTCAAGCTTGGCCTGATCGCGCTTGGCCCAGGTCGACAGATCCCCGCTATCCACAAATATATTCACTCGTCTACCAGTCGCCTTTTCCATGCCTGATCCTCCTTTGTTGGATCTTCCCTTTGACTTCCCTTCCGTCCATTGTAAGTATGAGCTGCAAAAAGTCAAGGAGGTTTTTGTTCTGAAAATACATTCTACACCTCACAACGAAAATACACAAGGAAAAGGCATCGGTATAGACTCAGACAGAGATTATTGATTTGTGTTTGAAATGTTGTATTGTGAGACAAAAAATAAAATCAACATTTCAGGAAGTACTCTTCGACCGGACTGGAGTAGAAAATTACTCCATTTGAAAATTACCATCCTTGTCAAAGGAGATGCCATAAAGCTTCTTCATGCAGTCAGGACACAAACCGTGAGTGAATTCAGCTTCGGAATGTTCTGAGATATAGGCTTCAAGTTCATTCCAATAACCTTTGTCATCCCGGATCTTCTTGCACGAAGCACACATAGGTAGCAATCCGCGTAATCTCTTAATGTTGGCAAGAGCTTCTTGAAGCTCATGAATCAGTCTCTCCCGCTCCCTCTCGATTCGCTTGCGCCTCGTGATGTCCCCAAAGATGGCCACTGCAAAACTTTGTGCCTTTATTCTCAAACCGTTCTTCCTGGCTGCGATCGGTCGAATCTGAATACTAAGGTGCCGGCTTAGAATGGTGTCCTCAAGTTCCCGGTCGACAGACTGGCCCTGGTTGAGCTTGCCTCGTGCTTGCGGCCATAAGGTCTCCAGGTAACAACCTTGATCCGTACAACCGGGATGAAAAAGTGTGTGCATTTCCATCCCGTGAACAACCCCCACCTTCCCCAGATTCCAGGCTTCCACAGTTCGATTTGCACGGAGGATGTGACCTTGCTCGTCAAGCAGGAATATGAGCTGTAAAAGGGAGTCGACCGTGGATTCCCACTCCAGCTTAACTTGCTGTACCTGATCCAGGCTCTTTATCACTAACTCTTCGGCGTGCTTGTGCGCAGTGAAGTCCCGGATGTTGCACTGAATCACTTGCTTACCATTAACAGGATAGACATTGCTGACAAATTCCACGTCGATGTGTCGCCCATCTCTTGTTTCAAGAGGTAAATCCTCGTAGCGCACATAACCCTTACGTTGCAGTTCTGAAAACGCAGCTTGATGCTTCAACACCTTGAAAGGCACCAATTTCCCATAGTTTCTTTCCAATAAAATACTCGTGGCTAAAGCGGAGCATCTCAAACAAGAATGGTTAACATTAATTATTCGTCCTGTACCGGTAACGAGTTTCGGAAGTTTTGAGCGCCTCCTCCGCCTGTCTGCGCTGGGTAATGTCCTCGATGGCGAGGAGAATCATATCCGTGCCCGTGCTTTCGTGATAGATTCGGCGCGCATTGAGAAGCATTTTCTTTGGGCCAATGGTGGGGAACTCGTGGTCAACCTCAAAATCATTGAAGTGGGAATTCTTGGGAATAATCTCCTCCAACAATGTTCGTAACGCAGGGATGTCCCACTGGTGGTTGCCTATACTGTAGATAAACCATCCCTCTGTTTCTTCAGACGTCACTTTGAAGGTCTGATAGAAAGAGTGATTCGCTGAGATTACATTTAAATCAGCAGTAAGCACCAAAAGGGGTTCACGTATCGTTTCCACGATGCTCTCAAAATGTTTTTGAGCCTCCACAAGAGTTTCCTCTGTACGCTTGCGCTCGGTGTTTTTTGCGTATTCCGACGCATTCCGGCCACCGATTCCGATCCAAGGCGGCCACCCATTCCGATCCAATCCGGCCACCTGTTCCGATTGATTCCGGCCGGCGATTCCGATCCAATCCGGCCACCCTTTAGGCCGTGAGTCAAGCGACGCTGGATAATCGATTATAAGGCCATTACCCTTTTAGGAAACGCTTTAGGAGGAGTTAATGGCAGCCAGGAGATTATCCATGCGTAAGATCAAAGAAGTATTACGATTACATCATGAAAAGAAGCTCTCTGACCGCGAGATTGCCAAAAGTGTCCAGATCGGACGCAGCACGGTCAAAGATTACCTTCTGCGTGCCGAGAAAGCAGACATAGGCTGGCTCCTGCCTTCCGAGTTGGACGAAGCCTCTCTGGAGCATCTTCTGTTTCCCTCCAACCGCTCAATCTCTCCGGAAAGGCGGCAGATGCCTTCGCTGGACTATCTTCACCAAGAACTCAAGAGAAAGGGCGTCACGCTTCAGCTTCTCTGGCATGAGTACAAACAAAACAATCCCGACGGATATCAGTACAGTCACTTCTGTCGAATCTATCAGCAATGGACCGAAAAGCTCGACCCCTATCTGCGTCAGACCTACCGGGCCGGAGAAAAGCTCTTCGTCGATTACGCCGGTCAGACGATTCCGTTTATCGATCGTGACACCGGAGAACTCCACGAGGCTCAGGTCTTTGTAGCCACCTTAGGGGCCAGCAATTACACCTTCGCCGAAGCCAGCCTTTCTCAAAACCTCCCTTCCTGGATTCAGTCCCATATCCGTGCCTTTGAGTTCTTTGGAGGGGTCCCGGAGATCCTTGTCCCCGATAACCTTCTGTCCGCCGTCACCCGCCCCTGCCGCTATGAGCCCGACCTCAATGCCACCTACCGGGAGATGGCAGAGCATTACGGAATCGTCATCATCCCAGCACGGGTCAGAAAACCCAGAGACAAATCGAAAGTCGAATCCGGGGTCCAGATGGTAGAACATTGGGTCCTGGCCCCCTTGAGGCACCGGGACTTCTTCAGCCTCCTGGAGATCAACGAAGCCATCGCCGAGGAGATCGAAAAATTAAATAACCGTCCCTTTCAAAAACTGGAGGGCACCCGAAGATCCCTCTTTGAGTCCCTCGAAAAGCCTGCCCTCAAACCCCTGCCGCTTCAACGTTACGTCTATGCCGACTGGAAACGGGCCACGCCCAATATCGATTACCACATCGAAGTCGATCATCACTATTACAGCGTTCCTTACCAATTGATTCACCAACGGCTCGATGTCCGCTTCACCGATACCCTCGTGGAGGTCCTCTTCAAGGGACAACGAGTGGCCTCTCATCGAAGAAGTTATCGCAAGGGAGGCTACACGACCTTACGCGAGCACATGCCCAAATCCCATCAGAAGTATCTCGAATGGAGCCCTTCGCGCCTTCTGCGCTGGGCGGCAAAGACCGGCCCTTCCACGGAGAAACTGGTGGCTGCTATCCTGGAGCATCGGCCTCATCCGGAGCAGGGATACCGCTCCTGCCTCGGACTGCTCCGGCTGGACAAAACCTACTCTGCCGAACGCTTGGAGGCCGCCTGCGCACGAGCCTTACAGATCAAGGCTTACTCCTACAAGAACGTGGAATCGATCCTGAAAAAAGGATTGGATCGCCAACCCTTGGTGACGGCTCCTTCTCAACCCTCTCTCCCCCTGCTTGAACATGCCAATCTGCGGGGCAAAGACTACTACCAATGAAAGGAATCTCAAACCCATGCTCAACGAACAGACCTTCGATAAACTCTATGCCATGAAGCTCTTCGGGATGGCCGAGGGTTTCAAAGAACAGTTAGAGCAACCCTCCTTCCACGATCTCTCGTTCGAGGAACGCCTGGGGATGCTCGTGGACCGCCAGTGGACCTGGAAGGAGAACAAACGGCTCAAACGCCTCCTCCAGGACGCCAAGCTCAAACTCCAGGCGTGTGTCGAGGACATTGATTACAAATCTCCCCGGGGAATCGAGAAATCGGTGGTGGCCAGCCTCATCTCCTGTGACTGGGTCCGAAAACACCAGAACCTTCTCATCTGTGGTCCTACAGGAGTCGGCAAGACTTTCTTCGCCTGTGCTTTTGCTCAGAAGGCGTGCCGTGAAGGCTTTCGTACCTTCTACCTCCGCTTCCCTCAACTCTTCTACCAGATTGCCCTGGCTCGGGCCGATGGCAGTTATGGAAGCCTTATGAAGAAACTCTCCAAAACGGACCTGCTTGTCCTGGATGACTTGGGGTTGACTCCCCTGAGCGATCTCGAACGAAGAGAGCTTCTCGAAGTCATCGAAGAACGTCATGGCATCGCGTCCACCCTGATTACCAGTCAACTTCCAGTCGAACACTGGCACGATCATATCGGGGATCCTACGGTTGCTGATGCCATCCTGGACCGAGTGATTCACAACGCTCACCGAATCCAACTGAAAGGAGGATCTATGCGAAAGAAACAAAAACTTGACGGAACCTGAAAGTTATGTGAAAGAACAGTCAACGGCTTTCTAATCCTCGATTGCTCAGGCGATGAAAATAACCAAAGGAAGGAGTTATCCACAGGGCGCTACGAGAGCTTCGTGATTTTGCCCTTCGGGCCGCCGATCCACTCCGAAGGGGCGGTCGGCTAAAATCTCTTCGCTCTCTACCCCCCTGTGGATAACTCATCAAAGCCAAGAGCATTCGGAAACCCCAAACCCAGCGTCGCTTCGCTTTGACAGGGTGGCCGCCTTGGATCGGAACAGGTGGCCGCTTTCAATCGGAACAGCCGGCCGGATTCCTTCGGAACGAGTGGCCGGAATCAGCGGAATAGGCAGTGTTTTCAGCCTGCATCAATTCATTAGCCTCTTCTAAGCGCTCTTCTGCGACATTAAGCCTCGATTGAAACTCTTCCATCTCAAGGGGAAGTTCCTGTTTTGTCTTGGTCTTCTTTTTCAAAATATCACCCCTGTCAGAGGAGGATAAAATAGTAAACCTCCGGTCGCCCTACGGGCTCCCTCCGGTTTACCTGCTTCGGATAAGCAACTGGCTTTAGAGGCAAGGGGGGAATCGGGAATTATAATTGTCGTTGGGAGGAAAAAATAATTGACGCCAGACAAAGCCTCAATCGTTACGGAAGCCGCCTTCACTTTGGGTTGGGGTCTGACCTTTAAGTTCCAAAGACCCACATGCTTGAGGATTTTCTCGACCACCTCTTCTTCTTCGATAAAAGCCAGGATTCGCATCTGACCCTGGCACTTGGGGCAAGTTGGCGGATCAACCTCATATATCTTCTGGATCAGCCAAGCCCAGTTTTTCCGGTATTCCTTTGAAAGTCCTGCTTGAACGAACCCTTCGGGACAAAATAATCAGCCATGCTATCCCGGGCAGCCTGTCGGTATTCGGGCAGATCATAGCTGGTTAAGATGATGACGGTAATGTCAGGATAATTCTTTTTTATCTTTTTTGTAAGTTCCAGTCCGTTTTCGCCGGGCAATCGGATATCCATGAAGATAATCTTGGGGTGAAAGGAGTCAATCTTGTTAAGAAGGTCTCTCCCATCTGGTTCTTCTTCGATTTCCATCGTGGGGAACTGGGAACACAGACTCTCTTTGAGCATCTGGCGAAAGGTGACGTTATCTTCAACGATCAATGTTTTACACATGGGCTCGAATCCGTCACTCAAGTCATTTTTTCAGTAAGATAGAAATGTCTTGATCGGCAACTCGGCCATCTTTTAAAAAGACCCACCGCTTTCTGTCCTCCGATTACTCGGAGTTTAGCTCTGTCGGGATTAATATGTTTGGGAATGTTTTAGGAAGGCCTTTAAAACTTTTAGATCAGATGAGTATTTGGAATTATACCTGGAAGAAATTTCCTGTAGGAGAATTCTACATCATGGAGAGAATTTTAAAGGTCTCTTTCATCCCCCCTTTGTTGTCAGGAAAAAGCCTTCTTTAAAGGGCCAATTTTATGATACTCTTAATTACTTTTTTGTCAATACAAAAATGAAATTGTGAAACTTATCTTTTGAGGATTATGACTTGAAATGTTGTATGAAAGGAGGAAGTTTAGAAATCACGACTTCAGGAAATACTGTGTACCTCGGAAATGCTAACGCTCACCGGGAGTCGGATTGATCGGCGATCTTGGATTAGGAGTTTATGGGGGAGATCAGTCAGAACGCGGCGCTTTGGTGGTAGCAGTACGGTCAGAACCCTTGTGACAATAGACGCCGCTCACGGCACACAACGACCGATGTCAGTGCGACTCAAACCCTCCTCCCCCGCGTACAGAAGCAGAATCAAGACTTCCTCTTCTGCCGGTGGCCGATTTTGGGTGGTTTACCTTCTCGTTTTGCCGGAGAGGCCTGTAACGAGAGAAATCTCTGCAACATTTGGTCAACGTAGCTCTTCTCAGTAGACTCGACTTCAACCTCCAAATCACCTTTCTTATAATGAACTCGGTAGCTATTCATTGATGATTTCCCTCCTTCGTACTTGGTCTAATGATACATTTCACTAGAAGCCGGGTTATCGGCGATCCGGTGGAAAGTGCCAGCCCCATATTTGGGATGCAAGTACGCATGTTTCAGCTCACTCTGTCAAAACTCGATTTCAGGAAGAAGTCTACACCCCCGGTCCAAACAAGTCAACAAGATTTTAGGGATTTTCTGCAATTCAGACACTGCGGAGGGCTGGAAGGAGGGAAAGAGGGTGGCGGATGCCTTCGGCGGTTGGTTTTGGGGAGCATGTCTCGAAGAAACAGAGGAAGGCGATAATCGGGCAGCTATTTCTCGGAATCAAGAAAACAGGTCCCCAGCCTCAGTCGAACTGAGATAGATCGGAGCATGGGAAGATAGCTTAGGAATCGCCGTGTGCCGTCACGGTGGGCGAGCATGATCCAGCGCATGAGCCAGGCTTCGCCGGAGGCGGCGGGTCTTAGCCAGAATCTTTTTTCGTGCAGACTCATTGAGGGTAAGGACCAATTCCTGATGTTGAAGCGGTGTGAGGAAGGCCATGTAATTTTGATAATAGATGATGATGACCGTAAGCGCAGGGCGCAAGAGTTCCAGGGTGCGGGTCCGAGTTTTGGGGTTGAGCTCCTTACGACCGATCCGTAAGAGAAACCACTGTAACAGGCTATAGGTCAGCAAGAAGAAGACGACCTGATGGACGACCAGAGAGAAGGCGCGGGAGGGAAAGGACGCCAGGTCACTAAAACACTTCAGTTGTCGGTGTCGTTCTTCAATGGTGGTACGCAACCCATACTCCTGGCGAGTATGGGCCGGATCGCGGATAGGCGCGGTATCGAGCAGAACCCAGTACTCGACGTGTTCGTCGGCATAGGTCTCCCGGTTGACGAGAACATTGAGGGGAATCGGACAACTCGAAAAAGTCTCCACCCGACTCACGGTCGCTATCTCGGACCGAACTCGCACCTTCGAAGGCGCGGGCGGATCTGGAGCAGGATCGTGAGCCTTCTTTCGGGCCACGGTTCTTTGTCGCGCCTCTTCCCGCTTTTGAAGCCATTCGGGGCGGTGAACAGGGATCGGCTTCGAAGAGGAAACAGGCGGGAACCCAGGGCTGAAAGGAGAGCTCTCCCGCTTCGGCCAGACCGACCACATCCTGGTAAATGTCCATATTCTTACGCGCCGGGATCAGGACATTGATTCCCCACTCTTGTTTGCAACGACCGATCTGAGCCCCGTCCAACAAACCCCGGTCCAGAATCAACCGCTTCATCATTCCCCGGCCATGATGCTTGACAAACGCTTCCACGAGACGGTAAAGAAGCGGGGCTTCGTGGTCCTGACCGGCCGTGACGACGAGCCCCGCGTATAGGAAAAACTCGGCGGCCCAGTTCGTATGAATCAGGCTGACCAGTTTGTAGCAGCGCTTCCAGGTGCATCGGGCGCGCCCCTTCGCCGTCAACTTCGATGCCTCGACCGGAGGATTGTGCTCATCAAAGAGCATCAGCGACGAGTTCTCATAGCTCGGATTGTTGGGCACAAACAGATAGGTGGCGTCGCCGATGAAGATCCCCTCGGCATCAAAGGCATGATGTTGTTTGAAGATCCCCACGACATCCCGGTTGAACCAGTTCTGCAAAAGTTCGGGTTCCGTCCGTCGGGCCATCTTATGCAAATAATCCTGATCGCAGGGTGTCTGACGGTCGAACGTATTCTTATCGTTAAACCCTTCACAGGCCAACGACACATCCCCCGTTTGGGGATGAACCGCTTTATGACCCATCTTGGGGCCAAAGGCCTGAATCATCCCTCCAGAACGGACCACGTAGGGAAAAGCATGAAAGGGATGAACTCCATGAAACCGCATGGACAGATCACTGGCAAGGTAGACCCACACGGGAACATCGTGCTTCTTACAAGGGGAGGGGTATCGGCCAGCTTACGCAAAATGTTTTCCCCGCTAAGGCCTGGAAAAAATCAGCCGCTGAGACCTCTCCGGCTCCCTCCAGATAATCAAACTCCCCCCGACGGAACGCCTCGATCACGTACGCGTCGTTTCGCTCATAGAGCATGGGAACAGTTCCGAATGGATCCGATTCCCTCATCTTAAGGGTTCCTCCCGGCGAAGTTTCTCGATCCGGTCCATGACGGCCAAGATCTCTCGATGAATCTCCGTGACCCGAGCCCGGGCCCGACGAAACCGCAAGTACTCCTCACTCTTCTTCTTGACCTCGACAACGCGCCCCGAGGGAATCGAAAGAAGCCGGCTCTTTCCTTCCTCGCTCCAGGTTAAGACCATGCTCCGGTGC
>Ga0214473_10011918_pt1 | contig 10197 bp, 8 predicted proteins | sample RVTome_7_FD_203509 | JGI IMG/M metagenome (GOLD analysis project Ga0214473, IMG submission 203509) | Soil microbial communities from uranium-contaminated site in the Upper Colorado River Basin, Wyoming, United States - RVT98D197 | ecosystem: Environmental > Terrestrial > Soil > Contaminated >... | reverse complement strand
ACGCGGCGGCGCCCAGCCCCAGGTCCGCGATCATGGCGAGAATCAGCCCGTCCCGCACCCCACCGTCGTTGACCATGATCTGCCGGCACCGCAGGTGCTTGGCGAGGCGCGCCACGACCGCGGCGCCAGCCACGATGATGTCCGCCCGCTGCGGCGGCATGCCCGGAATCTCCCGGCGCTGCTCCTCCGGAACCTCGAGGAAGCGCGCCAGCATGCGCGTCACCTCCGCTCGGGTAATGACATAGCCGTGCGGGTTCCCTTCCTTCCCCTCGCGCTCGAACCGCATCATGCCGCCGAGGGCGGAGAAGGTGCCCCCGCTCCCGACCAGCACTTCCACGGTGGCCGGGGGCTTCCCAATCTGCTTCCGGAACGCGCTGTCGATGGCGCGCTTGAGTCTGCGCCAGTGCTTGTCCTTCAGGGGATCGGACCGGACGTACTTGTCGGTGAGGCGAACCGCGCCGAGCGGGAGCGACCACATCTGGTCCACGAGCGACCCGGCCGAGAGCACCACCTCCAGGCTCCCACCACCGATATCCGCCACGGCCACCGACCGGCCCTCGAGGTTGAACTGGCGCATGGCGCTCTCGAAGGCGAGCCGCGCTTCCTCCTCGGGGGAGATGACCTCGATCCGGATGCGGTGGCGGCGCCAGGCCTCGCGCCGGAAGGTCTCGCCGTTCTCGGCCTCACGGACGGCGCTGGTCCCGGCGGCCCGCAGCTCGTTGACCCCGAACCCGTCGGCGATGGCCTTCATCTTCCCGATGGCCTCGAGGGTGCGCTCGATCGATTCCGGCGCCATGTGGCCCGTGCGCGCGAGCCCGGCGCCGAGGCGCGTCATCTCGCGCTCTTCGTCGAGCACGCGGTAGGTGCCGTCGGTCAGCACCTCCGCCACGATCAGCCGGACCGAGTTGGTGCCGATGTCGATGGCGCCAAGGCGCGGCACGGTGGATCCGCTTGGCCTGATGGGCATGGTGTCTCCCCGCCGGGCTGGGTTCAGCCGTCCGTGAGGCGGCCCGGCGCGTGGCACATGAACATGGCGACCGCCCAGCCAACCGCAAGGACCAACACCAGGACAGCGCCGAGACGACGATCGCGGCGAAGAGGATGCGCGCCGTGCGGGCCGGTGCGGGGCCGGCGGTCACCGTGGAAGCGCTGTCCCGACCACCCGCTTCACGAGGTTGCGGCTCATGAACCGCCCGCCCGCATCAACCTGGTTGATCAGCGCGATATCGTCGGCACTCACCGGGCCGGGATACCGCTGGACGAACTCGGCCGGCGTGAGCGTGCGATCCGTCCGAACGATGTCCATCCGCCAGGGCTGCACCCCGAGCAGCAGCTGGTCCGTGACACGCCGGAGGCTGCGGATGGCGGCGCTGATGGCAGTGCGCCGCGTGGCCCAGGCCTGCGCGGGCGTGTAGCCCATGAGCTGGAACACGGCGCCGCCATGGGCCACGAACTGAACCTCGCCCTGGACGGCGCCCTGCTCGGTCTGGGCCGTGAAGCCCCCGCCCGCCGCGGACAGTCCGTTGATGGTGCCGCTCGCCGGTGTGCCGGAGACGCCTTCGGTGGCGAAGAAACCGCGCGCCGCGTCGGCGGGTGAGGCTCCCTCGGCGAAAGTCAGCACGACCACCGCGTCCTTCTCCGCGCTCTGAGCCCCGACCATCGTGTTCTGGTTGACGTACTGCCAGCCGGTCGGGAAGGTCAGCTCGAACGCCATCTCCGGATGGACGAACCGCGCGCCCAGGAAGAAGCCCTGTCGCGGGTCGGGTCCATAGACCATGCCATCGAGCCTATTGAGGTACTCGTCCCGCCGGACCGCCGCGGCGCTCAGCTCCGCCTCCGGCAGGGTGGCCGCACGGGCCAGCGCCTTCTCGCGACGGTTTTCCGGGTCGGGATGGGTGGATTGCCACTCGGGGAGCCGGCTGCCGGACGAGCCCGACACGCGCGCCAGCTGCGCGAACATGTCCGCCGCCTCGCGCGGGTCGTACTGCGCGGACCGCATGTAGCGGAACCCCAGCTCGTCCGCCTGCGACTCGTCGTCGCGTGAGAACTTGAGGAACAGGACCTGGACGCCCACGCTGGCAATACCCGCGATGGTGGGCGAGAAGATCGAGCCCACGCCCAGACCGAGCCCGAAGAGCTGCTGCTGGGTGAGCTGCTGGGCGGTATGGCGGGCCGTGACGTGGCCGATCTCGTGGCCCAGCACGCTCACGAGCTGGGCTTCGGACCCCATGTGGGCCATGATCCCGCGCGTGATGTAGATGTAGCCGCCGGGGACGGCGAACGCGTTCACGACCGGGTCGTCCACCAAGCGGAACGCCCACGGCAGCTGCGGCCGTTCGGAGAGCGCCGCGAGCCTGGCGCCGAGCCCCTGCACGTACCTGGCGAGCGCCGTATCGCCGTAGAGCCCCATCTGGGCCACGAGCTCCTGGTCGTACTGCTTGCCCATGGCCAGCTCCTGACTCTCGCTGACCAGCATGAACTCCTTCTTGCCGGTAGCGGGATTCACGGCACAGGCGCTCAACAGCAGCGTGACCGGCATCGTGAGGCACCGGGATCGCAACGACATTGGACCTCCAGGAAGCCGGAAGCGTGGGAGTTCCGTTCTCGAAGGGAAGTTAGCGTGGGCGTCGCGGAAGGTCAGCCGAGAGGCCGGCGCGGCCTTCATCCCGGGTTCACGGAGCTTTCACCGCTCGTGCCCCAAGGTCGTGAGGTCGCGCTCGCACACCCCAGCGCCATCGAATGCATGTGGCGCAGATTGTTCTGGGATCGGTTCAATGGCTGGCGGTCCGAGACCTATGGGGATCCTCCCATGATGTACATGATGTCCTGAGTGCTTATGCGAAGTTCTAGATGGTGTTGGTGGTGACTCCGTGCGCCGCGGTGCGGTGGGCCTGCTCCTTTGTCTCGCCATTACGCGTCCGGCGGTAGGTCAGCGCTGGCCGGAGCTCGTACGCTCAAACGCTGGTCTGGACGCAGCGAGCCAGCGCCAACCCCTTCTCGATACCCAGGAGCAGACGAGCACGCGCAGGTCCAGTACCGGAGTCGAGCGCTTTCTCTGGGGTCTGACGGCGGGATCCGTCAGCGCGGTCGCTGCGGGTCGAGCGTGGGACCGATCAGCAACGGCCGGTGCCGGTGGCTACGCAGTTGGTGCCGTCGTCGGCGTGGGGCTCGTGACGCACGCTCGCGAAGGGCTGAATGCCGGCGGTTTGGCGCTGGGTACACTTGCCGGAACGTGGGCGGGAGTGTTGTGCTTGCTGGCGGGGGATGCACTTGCCGATCACGCGGATGGTAGCTCCACTTGGTCTCAGTGGGCTGGGGTGATCAGTTTCGTAGTGACCGTGCCCCTCGGGGCCTCCATTGGCCATGCGAGGATAGGCCGTACGCCAACTCGTTGAGACACTCAAGATGCGCCGGGACGCCAACGGGCCTGGGGCGGCTTCGGGCTAGCCGCCGCGAGTTTCTGGCAGCTGGACTATGCGACGTTCTAGCCACCCCGGAGAAATCCGTCGCCCGAGGACTCCTTCGCGGGGCGCCGTCGCGCTGCTTCTTTGCCTGCTCCATCCGATCGAGGCCTCGGCGCAGGTGGACTCCGGTCTCGCGCCTGTGCTGCAGCATGCCAGCCGGATTCGCGTGGCGTTCACTGACGGGACCAACCTCGAAGGGCAGTTCAGAGCGCTCACGCCGACGCACCTGGCCTTCAGGGCGACCGTGCGTCCGACCGTGCACCGGGCGTACTTCGCCGAGGTCGCGGCGCCGCACGATTCTCTCTCACGCATCTGGGTCCGGGACGGAAGCCACTGGCGGACCGGGGCGCTGTTCGGTGGACTGGCACTCGGGTTGCTCGGGTTTGGCGCCGCAATGGCCTTCGCAGGGGACCTGGACAGTCCAGGATGCGACGGATTCGGTTGCGTCGTCGGCGCCACGGCCGGGTTCGGGGCCGCGGGAGCGGTGGTGGGGGGATTGTTCGGCGCCCTCGTCATCCGGTGGCGACTGGTCTGGCCGCTCTGACGCTCCTACCATCCCGCCCTGCGGTTGAGTGACGGGGGCGCGACGGGCAAAACGGGCGGACGGGCACGTGCGGGCAAGACGGGCGGGCGGACCGGCCGCCCTTCACCGCCTTCGTCTGCGAGGAGGCGTCCAATGGTGCGGATTTCGAGCGTGTCAAACGCCCGTATGGGACTCATCCTCGTGGTCGCGGCCCTGATCGGGGGTCACGGGACACTCGGCGCCCAGTTCGCTTCGGTGCTAAGGGAAGGTCTGACCGTTGGCCGTCGGTCGAGAGTCGAGTTGCTGGATGGCGAGCGCGTGACCGGCCGCGTGCAACGCGTCACCCCGGACACGCTGACCCTGAGCGTGGTCGAGTATCGCAACGCCCAGAACGCGGTTGCCGCGACGCGCGAGATCCCGTTTCGATCCATTACCGGCATCTGGGTTGCGTCAGGAACGCACTGGATGGAAGGCGGCGGGATTGGCGCGGCGGTGGGCGCGGGATTCTCTCTGGCCGCCGGGATCCTCCTCGGCGGCGGCGGTGGCGATGCACCCGAATGCCGTGGAGGCTGCCTGGTCCAGATGACGGCTGGTGGAGCGGCAATCGGAGCCGCGATAGGGGCGGTCATCGGGACCTTCTTCCTGCGCTGGCGCGTCGTGTACTGACGGCGCAGGGGCATGTCGGGCGGGCGGCCGCGACTGCCCCGGACCGCCCTCGACCGCCCTCGACCGCCTACCTGCCCCGCAGAATCTCCTCGAACAACGCAATCGCCCGCGGATCGTTCGACTGCCCCAGCCAGAACATGGCGTTCTTGCGGATCTTGGGATCCTGGTGGGTCCGCGCAATCTCGAGCAGCGAGGGCACGCCGCTGCCGTCCCGGAGCTGGGAGAGCGCGAACACGGCCTGCTCCTGAATCTCCCGGTCTTCGTTCTCGTCGGCCACGAGGCCGCCCAGGTCCGCCACCGCGCGGTCGCCCGCGGCCTGGCCGAGCCAGAAGACCGCGTTCTTGCGAGTCCCCTGGGGCACATCATTGTCCTTGGCGATCGTTATCAGCCGCGGCCACACCTCGGCGCTGTCCGCGATGGTCGCGGGGAAAATGAGATCGTCCGCCGCCTGGCCGGGGAGCCGACCCGCGAGGTCGAGCAGCAGGTCCGCCGCCGCGGGCGCCGATACCATCCCGAGATCCACGACGCCCTCCCCCGGCGTACGCCACCGGCCGCCCACATAGGTGTCCACATCCACGAGCGCCCCCGCCCGCCACTCCAGCACCACCCGGGCCGGTCCGTGCTCGCAATCGGCCTCCCAGTCGTCCGTGGAGTGGACGACGTGGATGTTCCTCCCGGACCCGCAGACCTCCGGTCGGGTCGCATAGCTGAACCGCACCTCCCCATTCCGGACCTGCGCGCGCTCGGCGAGGGACTGCGCGTGGACCGGGACGGACAAGGCGGTCAGGGCGGTCAGGGCGGCCAAGGCAGACGCGCCGCCGCGCTGCCGCACTGCTCTTCTCTGCCCCTCTGCCCCTCTGCTCTGCTTCGCTGCCCCTCTGCCCCTCTTCGCGGTCGTCGTCATTTGTTGATCAACTCCAGCAGGAAGTCCGCCACCCGCGGGTCATTCGACTGGCTGAGCCAGAAGATCGCGTTCTTCCTGAGCTCCGGATCCGTCTCCGTGCGGGCAATCTGGATCATCTTGTCCACCGCTTCGGTCTCGTTCCGCTGCGAGTACACGAAGATGAGCTGCTCCTTCATCTCCCGGCTCTGCACCTGGTCGTACATCGCGGCGAGGTCGGTGAAGGGCACCTGCTTCATCTGTCCGGCCCAGAACAGCGCGTTTTTGCGGACCTCCATGGGCTCGCGCTCGTTCTTGGCGATCCCGATCAGCCAGGTCGCGTTCTCCTCGAGCGACATCTGCGACAGCGAGAACAGCACCTTCTCTTTCAGGGACTCGCTCGTGGTCTTGGCGTAGAAGTCCTTGAGATACTGGGCGTTCTCCGCCGACCGCTTCTGGCCGAGCCAGAAGATGATGTTCTCCTTGACGTTGTCCGACACGCCGGGGCGCTCGAGGTGCGCCTTGAGCGCGCGGCTGGCCTCGGCCCCCCGCTGCTGCGACAGCGCGAACACGGCCTTCTCCTGGAGCGCCTCGTCGGAGCCGTGCTGGAGGATCGAGTCGAGCGCCGCGGTGGCCTCGGGCGAGTTCACCTGCGACAGCCAGAACACGGCGTTCTCGCGGACTTCCGCGTCCGGATCGCTGCGCGCCGCGGAGAGCAGGATGGCCGCCGTCTCGGGCGACCGCTTCTGCGAGACCAGGAACATGGCCTGCCGCCGAAGGCACACCGACCCCTCGTCCCGCCGCTCGATCACCTGGCGGAGGATGGGGAGCGCTTGCTCGGACCGCATCTGCAGCAGGGCGTTGAGCGCGATGAGGCGTTCGTCATCGTCCTCGCTGCAGCCATTGCCACCGCGACCCTGGCCCTTCCCCACCCCAACCCCACGCCCACTGGGCGGCGCCGCGGGGGCCGCCCCTACTGGAGGGGCACCACGGGGCGGCGCGGCGCGCGGTGTCGCCGGTGTCGCCGGGGGCGCGGCGGCCGCAGCCACGGCGGCCGCCGACGGCGCGTCACCCAGCTGCGCCAGGTCGCCCTGGATCTGCACCCGCAGCTCGCGGGCGTCCCGGACGGTGCGGGCATTGGGGTACCGCTCCGCCTGGGTCTCGATCAGCGACATGGCGGTCCGCAGCTCCTCCTTGGACCCCAGCTTGGCGAGGGCGAAGGCTTCCCAGTAGTAGGCGTCGCCCGCGTAGCCGGAGCGCGGGTAGCGATCGCGGAGCGAGCGGAAGTGTCGGGCTGCAGTCCGGTAGTCGCCGCGGTTCAGGGCCGAGCGCCCCGACTGATAGAGGGTGTCGCCCGGGTCCTGCTGCAGCCACGGCGCGGGGACGGCAATGGTGATTCCGTCCGCGGAGGGCGCGGCGTTGCGCTGGGCGGCCGCGGGCGACGCGAAGACGAGTGCCCCCAGGGCCAGCACGCAGCGCGAGTATGTCGAGTTCATGGCAAAGCTCCTCACAGTGATCCTCCCGTAGCCCGGCGCTCCGGCCCGCTCGGCAAGGCCGACCGCAGGCGCAGCATCACGGACCGCTCGTTCATTCCCTGTTCCACGAAATCCAGCTCCTGGTCGTCGCCCACCTGCGCGAACGAGGCGATCTGCAGCAATACGAACTCCACGTCGTCGAGCAGCGCCCGCAGCGCCACGTCGTCGGCGGTCACCGGCGACTGCCGCAGGATTCGCGTACGCCGGAGCAGTTGGCGCGCCGGCAGCTCGAGGTCCGCGGTGGCCAGCCGGCCCCCGGGCGCCTCGGAGGCGAAGACCGTCAGGAAGGTCTCCACGCGGCCGAGGTGCTCCGCCGTCGCGAGCCGGTACGCCGCGGGGACGGCTTGGACGCCGTCCGTGACCACTTCCGGCGCGGCGGCTACCGGAATCACGGTCTCCGGCTGCATGCTGAGGCGGCCAAGCGCCACGCCGACGGCGAGTGTCGCGGCCAGTCCCACGGCCCAGCCCACCCACCGCACCCGTCCGGAGAGCCGGCCCGCCGGCCGCTGGCTGCGGACCGCGCGCTCCGCCTGAATCCGCTCCCAGATCTCCGCCCGCGGGGTCGGCGGGGGCGCGTTCAGACCGCCCGCCAGGTCCCGGATCCTCGTATCCAGCCGTTCGTCGTCCTTCATACGGCCCACTCCCCCGCGAATCCGGCGAGCGCTTCCCGCAGCCGGGCCCGCGCCCGGAACAGCTGCGCCTTCGACGTACCGATCGGCACGCCCAGCGCTCCACCGATTTCCTCGTGCGTGTATCCCTCGACGTCGTGCATCACGAAGACCATCCTCAGTTTGTCCGGCAACCCGCCGATCGCTTCTTCCAGGCGCCGCTTCAACAGCGGCTCGCCACCGTGCGGCGTGTGACCCAGGTTCTCCGCCGCTTCCTCCGGCATTTCCCGTCCGCGCAGGCGCTTCACCGTCCTGAGACTGTTCAGGATCACCGACGTCGCCACCGCGTGGATCCACGTGCTCAGCGCCGCATCGCCGCGGAAATCCGCCAACCGGTCGAACACCCGCACGAACGTGTCCTGCGTGCAGTCCTGCGCCAGCGTGTCATCGCCGGTCATGCGGTAGGCCAGGCGGTACACGCGGTCCACGTGCGTCTCGTAGAGCCTCCGCTCGGCGGCCGGGTCCCCGGCCAGCACGGCGGCAATCATCGCGCGTTCGTCCACAGGGCTCCCGGGGGTCCTGGCGCCATTCCCGCGTCTGTTTCTTCGACACAGTGCGAGGGGAAACGGTTACATGGAAGGGATGCGGGGCGCGGGCTGCATGGGCCACGCGAGCCCCGCCACTCGAAGCCTACCACCCTCCATCGCCCAACCTGATGTCACAGCCCATCTTGGCTCCGACCTCGTCAATGGGCACTCGTGACCGCGCCACGACCCGTCGTCGCGCGGGTTGTACGGTTCCGCGAGCGCGGAAGGCCAGTCAAGACGCCGCAGCTCTCGAGCGACAGGCGCCCGAGCAGCATCAGCCCGAGTTCTTCGGGTACTGCACGTCTTCGGGGAGGGTCACGTCGTTTCCGGGACCGAATCTGTCGGGTCGGCGACCACCAGGTTCGCGTCGCAGGCGGGTGGGCTGGCAACGGTGCTGGTGTTCTTCCTGGGGGGGTGGGGCCCGTGGCTCAAGGTGAACGAGCGGGCGGGGATGCCGGCGGCGGGGGCGGAGGGCTCGGCGCAGGCGGGGTGCCGTGCGTGAAACAGTGGGGGGCGCCGGTGCCCCCGGGCGGCGCTGGTTTGGAGCAGAAGACGAGCCTGCTGCGCTCCTCGCAGCCGAATGACGGGTTCGTGCCGTTCGGTACCGCGAGCGCCGCGCGTGCGCCGAGGTCCGGCGGGTCCAGCTCCCGCCGGCGCCCACGGCTGCGCGCTAGCGCCATTCCACAGGATTCTGGCGCCACGTTGCGGATTTGGGTTGCGGAGAGCAACGTACTGGATGCTTCTGCCGCGGCACGGAAAGACCGTTCGCAGGTCCAATACAAGTTAGACGCGCCACGAGAATCACTGGCCTGGTGATGCCGGGACCGCTGTCAGGCCCGCGGGCACGCTGCTCCCCACCGGAAGCAGTTTCTTAGGAGGCAGTTCTTCCATGTCCGTTCGGCAATTCGTCCTCGGCGACGAGCAGCGCCTCTGCGGCTGCGCAGATCGACAGGATCTGGACGACCCCCTGAGGGAGGCGTACTTTGGCGCGGCCGGCTCGAATCTCTATCCGCATTGGACTGTCGTGCCACGCTGCAGCTTGAACAGCGAAGCGCATGGCTGAAGTCGCCGAACGCCTCTCCACGGCACTTGGCGACCGCTACCGCATCGAGCGCCGACTCGGCGAAGGTGGCATGGCCACCGTCTACCTCGCCGAGGATCTGAAGCACGACCGCAAGGTCGCGCTGAAGGTGCTGAAGCCCGAGCTGGCCGCCGTGCTCGGCGCCGACCGGTTCGTGCAGGAGATCAAGACCACGGCACAGCTCCAGCACCCGCACATTCTGCCGTTGTACGACAGCGGCAGCACGGCAGCGGCGCAAGGCGGCGGTACGGAGTTCCTGTACTACGTCATGCCGTACATCCAAGGGGAGACGCTCAGGGAGAAGCTCAATCGCGAGGTGCAGCTCGGCATCGACGAGGCAGTGAAGATCACCACCGAGGTGGCGGACGCGCTGCAGTACGCGCACGAGCAGGGGGTGATTCACCGGGACATCAAGCCCGAGAACATCCTCCTGCACAACGGTCGGGCGATGGTGGCGGACTTCGGGATTGCATTGGCGGTGAGCGCGGCGGCGGGCGGGCGGATGACGGAGACGGGTTTGTCGCTCGGGACGCCGCACTACATGTCGCCCGAGCAGGCGACGGCGGACAAGCGCATCACCAACCGCTCGGACATCTACTCTCTGGGCTCGGTGTTGTACGAGATGCTCACGGGTGAGCCTCCGCACACCGGCTCGTCGGCGCAGGCGATCATCTTGAAGATCGTGTCGGAGGAGGTTCGGCCGGTCAGCGCATTGCGCAAGTCGGCGCCGCCGCACGTCGCGGCGGCGGTCGCGAAGGCGGTGGAGAAGCTGCCGGCAGACCGTTTCGACAGCGCAAAGGCGTTCGCTGAAGCGCTCCACAATCCTGGATTCGCGCCGTCCGTCGCGATTGCC
>Ga0214473_10011917_pt1 | contig 10198 bp, 8 predicted proteins | sample RVTome_7_FD_203509 | JGI IMG/M metagenome (GOLD analysis project Ga0214473, IMG submission 203509) | Soil microbial communities from uranium-contaminated site in the Upper Colorado River Basin, Wyoming, United States - RVT98D197 | ecosystem: Environmental > Terrestrial > Soil > Contaminated >... | reverse complement strand
GCGTTCTCGATTCGTGCTTGTCGGGGCAGCAGCCAGTCCATGGCCTCGTACAGCTCGTCCTCGCCGGCCCCCTCGAGCCCCAGGACTTCGCCTAAGCTGCTGTGACGGATCTCGGGGTTGAGATCTCGGGCCAGGGCCAGCTTGGAAGAAGGGTTCAGGATCCGCGCCACGATCATGGCGACGCACAGGTCTCGCTGGCGGCTGCGCTTGGAGGCGATCAGCGAGTCGAGTTTGAGCCGACGCAGGCTGCCCAGGGTGGCGGCGACATGGCCGTGTGGACGGGAACGATCGAAGTCGAAAGCCTGCTCGAGCACGGCGACGGCCGTTGCTCCGCGCAGCACGCTCCGCAGGGCTTCGACCTGGGGTCGTGGCCAGGAAGAGAGGTTGGCGAGGGTTCGGTTCTTGACCTTGCCGTCTTCCCGGTAGCTTTCGCGCAGCAGCGTGGCCGGGGGGGAGCCGCGATTCGGGATGTCGACGACGTACATAACTTCACCCTATCAGCCGTAGCTCAACCAGTCAAGAGAAATAAGCACTATTACATGACTACGCTTCGCCAGCCGACAGAGGGCCGTCATCGTCTCGACCATCGATCAATCAGCTACTTGCGGGCGCCGGGGGCCGCGGCCGAAGCGGGAAGCTCGGACTAGATCATTGCGAATCGCATACAGCTGATCGTATTCGTTGATCACAGGATCGCAGTGCGGAACGATGAGCTCGAGCTTGTTGCCCACCTTGTACGGGCGCTCGGCCTCCTCGTACCGGATCATGCCGAATTCGTCGGAGCCAGCGTCGTACTCGAAGCCTCTTTCACCGATTACCCAGGGACCTGGCCTGTTGAGTGTGAGCGCCTTCGCGCCCGCGTCGGTCGTGAGTGAGTTTGGGAAGTACGCATTGAGGACGGTGGTCACGACGGTCAGCGACGAAGCGAAGTCGTTGAAGACCCTCTCGTCGGATTCGCCGCCGATCTCGATGTACTGGCAGTCCATGAACACGTAACTGCCCACCTGGACATCCGTGACACCGGCCGCCCTGGGCAGGATGTTGTACGTGCCCGTGCCCCCACCGCTGAAGATCTCCGTGTTCAGCCCCGAACGCTTCATCCGCTCGAACGTCTCGACCGACAGCTCGAATCGCTTCAGCGTCTGCTCGAGACGGGTCTTGAATCCCTTGATGTGCTGGGCGCCGCCGTCGTAGCTGATCATCCCTCGCAGCTTCAAGTGATGCTCGATGACTGCTGCATATCGGCTCCTTCGCCATTCTGGGCGGTTCGCGACCGACGGACTATAGAGGACACACGAGAGGATCGACTGCGTACAGCGGTCGAATCATCTCCGTCCCTCGCCGCTCGAGGGCCGCGAGCGGCGTGCTATGCTGCGCCTCGAGCCATGGACTTCGCCCGAGTCTGCGCTCTCGTCGCCCCCCGCGGCGAGGAACCGTTCCGCCTCTAGCACGCGCTTCGATGCCGACCGCGGCCGCATTCGGTATCCGCTCCCATTCGGGCTGGGCCACGCTGGTAGCCGCCACGGGATCGGCAGCACAGGGCAGGGTCGTGGAACGCAGGCGTATCGCCCTGATCGAAGCCGGCGTGCCGCGCCAGCCCTACCACGCGGCGGAGCCGCTGCCATTCGCGAAGGCCGAAGCCCTGCTCGGCAGAGCGCTGGCCTCCGTGACCTGCACGACGGGTGCGAGCCTCGCCGCAGCCCTTGCCGACGCGCGCGACCAGGGCCTGGAGGTCCGCGGCGTGGGCTTGTTGACCGGCTCTGGCCGGCCGCTGCCGAGCCTCGACAAGATCCTGCAATCCCATGCTCTGATCCACGCCGCGGAAGGCGAGCTGTACCGCGAAGCGATCCGCGCTGCGTGCCAGGCGGCGAAGCTGCGCGTCGTCGGGATCCCGGAGAAGCAGATCCGCGAACGGGGAGCCGCCATGCTGCGGGGCCCGGAGAAGCTGCAAGCGCGGCTGCTCGCTCTGGGCCGCGAGCTGGGACCACGCTGGCGCGAGGACGAGAAGCACGCGGCCCTCGCTGCCTGGGCCGCCCTGGCCGCGGGGGTGCAGGGTCGATCCGCGGAGGGATAGCAGCTGCGACGGCTCAACCCTTGACGGGCGGTCAGGGCAGAACGGCCGCCGCGTTTCCCGCCAGATAGTCGATCCAGAACCCGCCCAGCATGGCCTCGAGCCGCGAGCCCGCCTCGAGCTCCAGCGGCGTCGAGAGCACGTACTTGGCGCGCCAGTCGGGGTCGAAGCGCTCGATGGCGAAGATCCGGTCCCGGTTGCGCCCCGGGCGGGCGGCCTCGAGGCGTAGGGAAGCCCCGCGGGGGCCGCGAGGGAAGACGGCGACGACGCGCACCGCTCGTTCGAAGGTCTTGCCGGTTCCGGCCTCGAGGTTCACGTGCGCGAGGGCGGCCGGCCGGCGCTTCGCGAAGTGGAGCGCGAGCCGGCTCCGGTCCCGGGCCGCCTCGCCGTCCATGAGCCAGGTCTTACGGTACAGGATGCGCGCCGAGAGCGAGGCCCCCCGGCGGAGCACCTCCGCCGTACCCTCCGGCATCTCGAAGGCAGCGTCACCGGGAAGCCAGGTCGCCAGGGGCCGGTCCTCGTCGCGGCACGTGTCACCGTGATATACAACGGCGCTCCGGACGATCGATTCGTTGCCCGGCAGCAGCTCCACAGCGACGATCGCCCTGTCTCTTTCGAGACGCGCTGGAAACACAACGCACTCCGTTTTCTGCGGCTCGTCCGGGCCCAGGACGCTCTCGCCGAGAGCGCTCAGAACGAGGTCGGCCGGCGGCTCGGGCGGCGGCGAGAGCGCTTTCCCCTGGCTCTCTTCCGAGCCGTCGCCCCTGGGAGCGCCGCCGCTGGCCCATTCGACCAGGAGGTCGAGCTCCTGCGCCGTCAGCCCTCTGGCCCCCCGCCACAAGCCAACGCCCTCGTCCGGCAGCCAGGGCGGCATGCGGCGCTCGAGCACCACGAGCTTGATCGCGTTCACCCAGGGTGCCGCCTCCTCGTAACTGAGCAGGGACACTGCGATGCCCCCGGGGCGGTGGCAGGAGGCGCAGTGCCGCTCGAAGACCGGCTGCACGTGCCGTGTGTAGCCGTAGCGCGACGCGCCCAGCTCGTGAGTCGATCCGCGGACGGGCACCAGGAGCGCCAGGGCCGCGCCGAGGATCCGCCCGCCGCGGAACCACTCAGCGCCCATGGGCCTTCTCGAGATCCGCGATGCCCCGGGCGAACAGCCGCTGCGCCGCTTCCACCTCGGCCTTCTTGCCAAGGTCGCCGTACAGGTCGAGCAGCCACGCCGCGCGCACCAGGGTCTTGACGGGGAGCTCGACCTTGTCGCCCTCGCGCTCCAGTAGCGCCAGGGCCAGGTCCTTGGCTTCGAGCGCCGGGATGAAGAGGTCGGGCCAGGCGCCTCGACGCACGAGCTCGTCCACGCGCCGGCTCCGGGCCAGGATCGCTTCCATGAGCCCCGCTGAGTCGGTGGGCCGCGGGGAATCGTCCGCGGCGCCGGCCGCGGGAGACGCTCGATCGCTGGACTCGTCGCTCAGGACGAAATCGAAGCGCTCTTCGCGTTCGGAAGCCGGGAACTTCACGTGGACCGTGAGCTCGACGGTACCGGCCGGGGCCGCGGCCGCGGCGAGGACGAGGAAGGCTCCGTCCGCCGAGGCCTGCAGCTCGCGGTCGTCCACCCGTGCGCGGAAGGCCCGCGCGTCCAGCGGAAGCGTGAAGGCGTCGTAGAGGTAGAGACGAAAGAGCCCGTCGGGCCCGAGGGCTCCCTCCAGGTGATGAAAGCCGTCCTGGGTCATGAAGAGCAGGCCGCCGTGGCGGGGGTTGTGGTCACCGTGGGGCATGCTGCGGCCCCGCAGCGACAGCATGCGGTTGTCCCGCGGACATGCCCCAGGCTCGGGGCGGACGACGTCGGTGTGAGCCGCGCAGAACCACTCGAGCTCCTGCGTCGTGCTCACGAGAGCCATCCCGCACCAGGCGCACGACCCGGCCGTGATCTTCGTCACTTGAGGGTGCATGGGGCACGACCACAGGCTGGCGAGCCGGCGCTGCGCGAGCGGCCGACCGCAGACCGCGCACGGGCCGGGGCCGTCTTCAGGGTGACTGCGGTGTTCGGGACACAGCCAGACGAGGAAGGAATCGACCGGCGGGTCCTGGCCGAGGACGGCCGCATCCGCCCCTAGCAGGAGCAGGGCGAGCAGTCCGGCGGAGAGGCTCACCTCCGCTCGTCTCTCCGGCTGGCGCCCGGCCGGGGCTCCGCGCCGTAGACGACCTTCCCACCCACGATCGTGTAGTCGACCCGCGTGCCGAGGATCTCCACCTCGGGGATGATCATGATGTCGCGGGACAGCACCGTCACGTCCGCCAGCTTGCCGGGTACTAGCGAGCCCTTGAGGTCCTCTTCGAAGGCGGCGTAGGCGTTGTTCCAGGTGTACGAGCGCAGCGCCTCCTCGCGGGTCATGCGCTGCTCGGGGTAGAACGCCGGCCCTTCGCGAGGTTGCCGCGTCACCGATGCGTAGAAGGTGCGGAGAGGATCGATGTCCTCCACCGGCGTGTCGGTTCCGTTGGTCACGATGGCGCCCGCATCGAGAAGGCTGCGCCAAGCGTAGGCTCCTTCGCGGGCGCGACGGTCGCCCAGCCGGTCCACGACGAAGGGAGCGTCCGACACGGGGTGCACACCCTGCATCGAAGCGATCACGCCAAGCCGGGCGAACCGCGGGATGTCCTGCGGGCTCAGATGCTGGGCGTGCTCGATGCGCCAGCGGCGGTCGCGCGCCCCGGCCTCCGCACTGAACGCCTTCTCGAACAGGTCCAGCACCTCGCGGTTGGCTCGATCGCCGATGGCGTGGACGCAGAGCTGGAAGCCCTGGGCGGCAGCCAGGCGAGCCGTCTCGGACACGCTCGCCACCGTCTCGGTGTTGAGCCCGGTGGATCCCGGCAGGTCCGTGTAGGGCGCGCGCAGCCAGGCGCCCCGTGAGCCGAGGGCCCCGTCCATCACCCTCTTGATGGCGCGGACCGTGAGGTAGTGGTTGCCCCCGCCCACGATCTTGTATTCGGCCAGGCGCTTGGCGAGCGTCTCGTTCGGCTCGGCGATCATGACCCAGAGTCGCAGGGGCATCTCGCCGGCCTCGACCATCTTCCGAAGCACGTCGATGGTCGCGAAGGACGCGCCCGCATCGTGGAAGCTCGTGACCCCCTTGGAGAGCGCTTCCTCGGCCGCGAGGCGCGCGCGCCGGCGCGTCTGTGGCTCGCCTCCCCCGAAGCGCGTGATCAGCTCGAGGAGGCCGGCGTTCGCCGCTCGCGGCTCGGGGTCGACGAGGCTTTGCGCGTTCTCCAGGAACATGCCGGTGGGGCGGCCGCTCGCGTCCTTCACGACCTCCCCGCCGGGAGGGTCCGGGGTGCCGGCCGTGACGCCCTTGATCTCCATCGCCTTCGCGTTGGCAAAGGCGCCGTGGCCGCTCGCGTGCTTCAGCAGCACGGCGTGCTTGGGGGAGGCAGCGCTCAGGGCGTCGTGGAGCGGAAAGCCCTTCACTGCGCCCGGCGGCGGCTGCTTCCACTTGGCCTGATGCCACCGCATCCCCCGAATCCACTCGCCTGGGGCCGTCTGGCGGGCCGCCTCCGCCACGCGCGCGATCACGTCCTCCCAGCTCTCCGCTCCACCAAGGTCGAGCTGCTCCTTCGAGTCACCGAGCCACATGAGGTGTCCGTGGCCTTCGATGAAACCCGGCACGGCCAGACGGCCCTCGAGATCGAGCACCCGCGTCTGCGGCCCGATGTAGGGCCCGATGTCGCCGTCCGGGCCCAAGGCGAGGATGCGCCCGCCCCGGGCCGCGAGCGCGCTCGCCTGCGGCCGGTCGTTGTCGAGGGTGACGATCTTGCCGTTTCTGAGGACGAGGTCGGCGGGTGGAACGGAAGGTCGGCAGGCCAAAGCCAGGAGACAAAGGAGCGCTCCCAGCACGATCGTCCTCGCGTTCCTGCGCACCGTGGGCGGAATCGTACAGCTTCTTCCTTCCGAGGTGCGGGGGGCGGCCGCGTCGGGCCAGGGGGTTCAGGAGTAAGGTACGCCCGGAGGTGATCCACATGAGGAAGGGCCTGGGGTTCTGGAGTCTGGTCGCGCTGGCGGCCGGTGGCGGTGGTTCGGCGCACGAAACGCAAGGAGCAGGCTCGGCCAGGGTCTTCACCCTTGCCCAGCTCACGGCCGAACGACAGGTGTCCGGGCGCGAGTGGCTGGAGTTCCTGCGCGTGAAGAGCCTGAGCATGGGCGTCTACCACCTGAAGAAGGGGGCCACGGACACGCAGTCGCCCCATCGCCAGGACGAGGTCTACTACGTGGCGAGCGGCAGGGCCGTCCTCGCCGTGGACGGCCAGGACTACCCCGTTGAGCCCGGCTCCGTCGTCTTCGTGAAGGCGAACGCGAAACACCGCCTTCACAGCATCGGCGAGGACCTCACCACGCTGGTGTTCTTCGCGCCGGCGGAGACGGACTAGCGACCTCCCGAGCCTCCAGCCTCAAGCGTCCGAGGCCTCTCAGGCCACGCGCGTCCGGACGCGGGGCGCGACGCGCCTCCAGGTCGTGCGTTGCGCAGCGGGCGGCGGGCGAGGCCTGCTCCTCGGCGTATAATCCTGCCGCCGCAATCGCGCGGCGCAGCCGACAGACCCGGTTCGCTGGGTCTCGGGAAGCGTGAGATGCGAGGCCTGATCCTGGCGAGCCTTCTTGCGGCGGCGGGCGCGGCGCCCACAGACGTGCCACCGCGCGTGAACGCGGCCCGGCTGCGCCAGCGGATCGAAGCGCTCAGTGTCTTCGGACGTCCAGCCGGCGGCAGTTTCGCTGACGGCGTCAGCCGCACTGCCTTCTCGGACGCCGACGTCGCTGCGCGCGCGTACGTGATGGACGAGATGCGCGCGCTGGGCCTCGAGCCTCGAATCGATCCTGCCGGCAACATCCTGGGCCGACGCGCGGGGAGCGAAGCCAGCCTGAAGCCGATCCTGTTCGGCTCCCACATCGACTCGGTCAAGGGTGGCGGCAACTTCGATGGGGACTACGGCTCGATGGCCGCGCTCGAGGTGATCGCCACGCTGGAGGAGATGGGCCTTCGCCCGCGGCACCCGCTCGAGGTCGTGATCTGGGCGGCCGAGGAGTCGAGCTACGGCAGCGGCATCAACGGCAGCCGCGCCGCGGCGGGGCAGCTCGACCCCGGCGAGCTGGAACGGGTCCAGGACGGGATCGTGAAGGCCGACGCCCTGCGCCGGATTGGCGGCGACCCGGCCCGCATCGGTGAGGCGCGGCGGGGGGAAGGCTCGTTCCTGTGCTATCTCGAGCTGCACATCGAGCAGGGCGGCAAGCTCGACCGGGCCGGCATCCCGATCGGCGTGGTGGAGGGGATCGTGACGATCGACGACCATGAGGTCAGCGTGGGGGGTTTCGCCAACCACGCGGGAACCACGCCGATGCCCGACCGGCGCGACGCGCTGGTGGCCGCGGCCCAGGTGGTGCTGGCCGTGCGGGAGATCGCGACGGCCGAGGCCGGCCCGCAGGTCGGGACGGTGGGACGCCTGAACGTGAGTCCGAACGCGCCGAACGTGGTTCCGGGCAGCGTGCAGATGACGGTCGAGTTTCGCGATCTCTCGGGGGAGAAGGTGGCTCGGATGGGCGAGGCGCTGCGTGTCCGCGCGGCCGAGATTGCGGAGCGGACCGGTACCGAGGTCGTCGCGCGGTTCACGAGCCGGCACGAGGGGGCGCGGGCCGACGCCGCGCTCCAATCGGCGATCGAGGCCACGGCCAGCCGCCTTGGGCTGCGCCACATGCGCCTGCCGAGCGGAGCGTATCACGACGCGCAGATGATGGCGCGGCTCGGCCCGATGGGGATGATCTTCGTGCCGAGCCTGGGCGGGATCAGCCACTCGCCGCGGGAGCTCACACGCTGGGAGGACTGCGCCAGCGGCGCCGACGTCCTGCTGGGGACGATCCTGGCGCTCGACCGGCGCTCCGCACAGGGAGCGGAATAAGTCGGCCCCCGCGCTGGTAGACCGGCCGAAGCGGGCCGGTCCCGGTCTCCCCGGCCCCGAGCGAGGTGGCCGATGAAGACGAAAGCGCTGTGGGCTCTTGTCGGCGTGGGAGCGGTCGGCGGGCTCCTGGCCGTGTCGATTCCTTCCCTCAGTCCTGCCCGAGTGTCCGTGGGCCCGGAACGCCCGGTGGAGCAGCGCGGCTCGCTCACCCGGCGCACCCGGCCGACAGGTGTGCCGCTGTTCCCCGAGGTGCCTGCAACTGAGCGACCGGCAGGGCCGGTGGCTCCGCCCGCGACGATTCCGATGAAGGCGGCGCTGGGACGGCTCGGTCTTCTGAGCTCGGCGTCCCCGCCCGCCAGGCTCGAGAAGCTGCGAGCACTCGGGTACGTAGCCCAGGAGTCGGACGCGCCAGCGCTCGCGGCGCCGCAAGTTCAGGACGCCGCCCAGGGAGGGGAGTTCAACACCGAGGCCTACGACCGCATCGTCGACCACGCGTTCCTGGCCGCAGCGGGTAACCCGCTCTCGACGTTCTCGGTCGACGTGGACACGGCCTCGTACGCCAACGTCCGCCGCTTCCTGACGAGCGGCCAGCTTCCGCCCAAGGACGCCGTGCGCATCGAGGAGCTGATCAACTATTTCCGGTACGAGTACCCGGAGCCGCAGGCTAGGCCGTTCTCGGTCACGACCGAAGTGGCGCGTTGTCCGTGGCAGCCCCGGCACCGGCTGGTGCTGATCGGCCTGCAGGGGCGCGCGCTCGACGCCCGGGCGCTGCCGCCGCGCAACCTCGTGTTCCTGCTCGACGTCTCGGGCTCGATGAACGAGCCCGCCAAGCTGCCGCTGCTCCAGGCTTCGATGGGGCTGCTGGTCGAGCAGCTCCGTCCGCAGGACCGCGTGGCGATCGTGGTCTACGCCGGCGCCTCGGGGCTGGTGCTGCCGCCGGCCTCAGGCGAGCAGAAGGAGACGATCCGCCAAGCCCTCGCCTCGCTCCAGGCGGGCGGCTCTACCGCGGGCGGCGCCGGCATCCAGCTCGCCTACCAGGTGGCGGCCGACAGCTTCATCCCCGGCGGCATCAACCGCGTGATCCTGGCGACCGACGGCGACTTCAACGTCGGCGTCACCAACCAGGGCGACCTGGTGCGGCTGATCGAGGAGAAGCGCCAGTCCGGCGTCTTCCTTTCGGTGCTGGGCTTTGGCTCGGGGAACCTCAAGGACTCGACGATGGAGAAGCTGGCCGATAGCGGCAACGGGAATTACTCCTACATCGACTCGCTCGCCGAGGGCCGCAAGGTGCTCGTCGCCGAGGCCGGCGCGACGCTCGTGACGATCGCGAAGGACGTGAAGATCCAGGTGGAGTTCAACCCGCGCGAGTCGCGGCCTACCGCTTGATCGGCTACGAGAACCGGGCGCTGCGGGCCGAGGACTTCAATGACGACCGGAAAGACGCGGGCGAAATCGGGTCCGGCCACTCGGTGACGGCGCTCTACGAGGTGGTGCCGGCGGGCGCACAGATCGATTTGCCCGGCGTCGATCCGCTGAAGTACCAGCAGCCGGCGTCCGCGGCGGGTGGCGATCACGGCGCGGAACTGATGACCGTGAAGCTGCGCTTCAAGGCGCCGGCCGGTTTGCGCAGCCAACTGCTGTCGGTCGCAGTGCAGGATCGCCCGGAGGGCTCGCCGTCCACGAACCTGCGGTTCTCCGCTGCAGTGGCCGAGTTCGGCATGTTGCTGCGGGACTCCGAGCACAAGGGCCAGGCGAACTGGGCCCAGACCCTGGAGCTGGCGCAGGAGGCGCGGGGTCGCGATGCCGCGGGCTACCGCGCCGAGTTCGTCGAGCTGGTTCGCACCGCGCAGGGCTTGTCCGGCGCGCGGCGGGTGTCCGCGATCCCATAGGCCGTCGCGGGCGTCGCGGGGGTCAGATCTTGCATTGCAGCACGATGCTGGATTGCAGGATCTGACCCCCTAGTTCGCGCCGTCCAGCTGCTCGATCGTGGCGGTCGACGGCGGTCGCGTCTTCTGCAGTCGCGCCGCAACGGCCTCGGCCTGGCGGAAGGCCCGCAGCAGGTTGCCGCCCGCCAGCTTCTCGAGATCGGCGTCGCTCCAGCCGCGGCGGATCAGCTCGGCGAACAAGTACGGGTACTTCGAGACGTCCTCTAGACCCTCGGGCCACGAGTCGTTGCCGTCGTAGTCGCCGCCC
>Ga0214473_10011916_pt1 | contig 10198 bp, 7 predicted proteins | sample RVTome_7_FD_203509 | JGI IMG/M metagenome (GOLD analysis project Ga0214473, IMG submission 203509) | Soil microbial communities from uranium-contaminated site in the Upper Colorado River Basin, Wyoming, United States - RVT98D197 | ecosystem: Environmental > Terrestrial > Soil > Contaminated >... | reverse complement strand
CGAGCTGCGCCGGCTCGCGGTCGCGGCGCAGAGCGGCGCCGCATTCGTGGCGCTGTTTCGCCCGCCGGGCGCGGCGCGCGAACCCTCGCCGGCGAGCCTGCGGCTGGCGCTCGAATGGCGCCAGGGCCAGCTCGCGGCGCGGATCCTCAAGCGCCGCGGCGCGCCCCTCGCTGCGCCGCTCGGCATTCCGCTCAGGAGACCCGCCCATGCTCTGGGCCGCGCTGCATTTCCCGCACCTGCGGTCGCAGGCGCTCGCGCGCGGGCATGCGCCGCGTGAGGCGGAGCGGGAAGCCCTCGCGGCGATCGCGATGTGGCTTGGCCGCTTCACTCCCCGGGTATCGCTCGAGCCGCCGCAGGGGGTGCTGGCGGAACTGCAAGGGAGCCTGCGCCTGTTCGGCGGTGCCACGCGCCTCGTGGCGCAGATCCGCGCCGGGGTCGCCGCTCTCGGCTTCGAGGCATCGCTTGCGCTGGCGGGCACCGCGCGTGCTGCGTCCTGGCGCGCGGCAGGAGGCGGGCGGCCGCTGGCGGAACTGCCGGTCGCGGTCACCGGGCTGGATGCAGGCGCGCTCGAGCTGCTTTCGGGCCTCGGCATCGAGACGCTCGGCGCCTTGATGCAGCTGCCGCGCGACGGTGTCGCGCGGCGCTTCGGGCAGGCTTTGCTCTGCGACATCGACCGCGCGCTGGGAAAAATTCCGGAGCCGCGCCGCTTGTTCTCTCCGCCGCCGCGCTTCGATGCCAGGCTCGAGCTTCCGGCGCAGGCAAGCGAAACCGAAGGCGTATTGTTCGCCGCCCGGCGGCTGCTCGCGCAACTGGAAGGTTTTCTCGCCGCGCGCCACGCCGGCGCGCGCGGCTTCGCGCTCACGCTTGAGCATGCGGGCGCGAATCCGACCCGCATCGAGACCGGCTTGGCAGCGCCGGCCCGCGAGGCGGCGCATTTCACGGTGCTGCTGCGCGAACATCTCGGGCGCACCGGCCTGGCCGCGCCGGTCGAGGCGATCCGGCTGCAAGCGGCGGATCTGGCGCCGCTTCCTGGCACCAGCAGCACGCTGTTCGGCGACGCGCGCGCCGGCGGCGAGGAATGGGCGCGGCTCATCGAGCGCCTGGAGGCGCGCCTCGGCGGCGGCGCAGTGCACGGCCTGGCGTTGCGCTCCGAGCACCGTCCCGAGCTGGCGTGGCGGCCGGTGGCGGCGCGGGAACCCTACGGCCCCGCGGGGTGCTCTCCTGGCGGAGGAGACCGCTCCCCGGGCCCGCGGCCGCTCTGGCTGGTCGAGCCGCCGCGCCGCCTCGGGGAGAACGCTTTCACGCTGCTCGCTGGACCGGAGCGCATCGAGTCGGGTTGGTGGGATGGCGGCGAGGTGCGGCGCGATTACTTCATTGCGCAGGCGCAGGATGCGTCCCTGGTCTGGGTTTACCGGCAGGCCGATGGCTGGTTTCTGCACGGCATCTTTGCCTAGGGACCCTGGCGATGCTTTGCGCCCTGCCGCCGTATGCGGAATTGCATTGCATTTCGAATTTCTCGTTCCTGCGCGGCGCCTCGCACCCGGAAGAGCTGGTCGCGCGCGCGGCGGCGCTGGGCTACGCAGCGCTCGCGCTGACCGATGAATGCACGCTCGCGGGCGTAGTGCGCGCGCACGGCGCCGCCAGGGAACACGGCCTCAAGCTCCTCGTCGGCACCGAGATCGGGCTCGAGGACGGCATGCAAGTGGTGCTGCTCGCCGCCAGCCGGCGCTCCTATGGCGCGATCTCCTCGCTCATCACCGCCGGCCGCCGGCGCAGCGCCAAGGGCGGCTATTCGCTGGCGCGCGCCGATCTCGAGGCGCTCGCCGGCAGCGGCACGCCGGTGCTGCTGCTCCCCGGCGAGGCGCCGGCGGCGGAGCAGGCGCGCTGGATCGCGCAGCGCTTCGCGGGCGACGCCTGGATCGCCGCCGAGCTGCACTGCGGCCCCAACGATCGCGCGCGCCTGGCGTCGCTGCGCGAGCTGGCGGCGGCATGCGGGCTGCCGCTCACCGCCGCAGGCGGCGCCTGGATGCACGTGCGCTCGCGCCGGCGGCTGCAGGATGCGCTCACCGCGATCCGCCTCGGGCGGCCGGTCGCCGAGTGCGGCCGGGCCTTGCAGCCGAACGGCGAGCGCCATCTGCGGCTGCGGGCGCGCCTGGCGCAACTCTATCCTGCCGAGTTGCTTGCCGAGACGCTCGCGGTTGCGGGGCGCTGCAGCTTCTCGCTCGACGAGCTGCGCTACGAGTATCCCGAGGAGCTCGTTCCCCCCGGCGAGACGCCGGCGAGCTGGCTGCGCCGCCTCACCGAGGGAGGCCTGGCGGAGCGCTTTCCGGGTGGCGTGCCGGCCCGGGTCCGCGAGCTGATCGAGCACGAGCTCGTCCTCATCGCCGAGCTCGGCTACGAGGCGTTCTTCCTCACCGTGCACGACGTGGTGCGTTTCGCGCGGCGGCGCGGCATCCTGTGCCAGGGCCGCGGTTCGGCCGCCAATTCGGCGGTCTGCTATTGCCTCGGCATCACCGAAGTGGATCCCGGCCGCATGAGCATGCTGTTCGAGCGCTTCGTGTCGAAGGAACGCAACGAGCCGCCCGACATCGACGTCGATTTCGAGCACCAGCGGCGCGAAGAGGTGATCCAGTACGTGTACGCCCGCTACGGCCGCAGCCGCGCCGCGCTCGCCGCCACCGTGATCCGCTACCGGCCGCGCAGCGCTTTGCGGGACCTCGGCAAGGCGCTCGGCCTTGCCCCGCAACAGGTGGCGAGCGTGGCGCGGACGCTGTCGTGGTGGGACGGCCGCGCGGTGCTGCCCGAGCGGCTGCGCCAGGCGGGATTGGATCCTGAAGACCCTGCGATGCGGCGGCTGCTCGCGCTCGCCAGCGAGCTGGTCGGCTTTCCGCGCCACCTTTCGCAGCATGTCGGCGGCTTCGTCATCTCGCGCGGTCCGCTCGCCGAGCTGGTGCCGGTGGAGAACGCGGCCATGCCCGAGCGCACCGTGATCCAGTGGGACAAGGACGATCTCGAGGCGCTCGGGCTGCTCAAGGTGGACGTGCTCGCGCTTGGCATGCTGTCCGCGATCCGCCGCGCGTTGGATTTTTGCGGCCTGCGCATGCAGGACGTTCCAGCGGAGGACCCGGCGGTCTACGAAATGATCCAGCGCGCCGACACCGTGGGCGTGTTCCAGATTGAGTCGCGCGCGCAGATGTCGATGCTGCCGCGCCTGAAGCCGGCCAATTTCTACGACCTCGTGATCGAGGTGGCGATCGTGCGGCCCGGCCCGATCCAGGGCGGCATGGTGCATCCCTACCTGCGGCGCCGGCAGGGGTTGGAGCCCGTCAGCTACCCGAGCGAGCAGGTCAAAGGGGTGCTCGAGCGCACGCTCGGCGTGCCGATCTTCCAGGAGCAGGTGATGCAGCTCGCGATGGCGGCCGCAGGGTTCTCCCCCGGCGAGGCCGACGCCTTGCGCCGCTCGATGGCGGCGTGGAAGAGGAAGGGCGGCCTGGAGCACTTCGAGGGGCGCCTGAAGCGCGGCATGCTCGAGCGCGGCTACGCGCCGGAATTCGCCGACGGCGTGTTCCGCCAGATCCTGGGTTTCGGCGAGTACGGCTTTCCCGAGTCGCACTCGGCCAGCTTCGCGCTGCTGGTGTACGTGTCGGCGTGGCTCAAGCACCATCGCCCGGCGGCGTTTCTCGCCGCGCTGCTCAACAGCCAGCCGATGGGCTTCTATGCGCCCGCGCAGCTGGTGCAGGACGCGCAGCGCCACGGCGTCGAAGTGCTGCCGGCGGACGTCGCGGCGAGCAGCTGGGACTGCACGCTGGAGGGCGCTGCGGTCCGCTTGGGGCTGCGCATGGTGAGCGGGCTGCCGCAAGCGGCGGCGCAGCGCATCCTTGAGGCGCGGCCGTTTGCGGGCGTGGCCGAGCTGGCGCAGCGCGCGGCGCTCAACCGCAAGGAAATGGCATGCCTTGCGGCAGCGGGCGCGCTGCAGCCGCTGGCCGGCCACCGGCGGCTCGCCCGCTGGCTCGCTTCCGGGGCGCAGAGCCGGCCGGCGCTCGGCGTCCCGCTGGCCGAGACGGTCCCCGCCCTTGGCGCGCCCTCCGAAGGCGAAGAGATCGTCGCCGACTACGCCAGCCTCGGCTTCACGCTCGGCCGGCACCCGCTCGCGCTGCTGCGGCATCTGCTCGAGCGCAGGCGGCTCGTCACCGCAGAGGCGCTGCGCGCCCTGCCGCACGGCCGCCGGGTGCGCGCCGCGGGGCTGGTCACCTGCCGGCAGCGGCCCGACACCGCGAGCGGGGTGGTGTTCGTGACGCTGGAGGACGAGACCGGCTGCGTCAACGTGGTCGTCTGGGCGAGTCTCGCCGAGCGCCAGCGCATGGCGCTCCTCGGCGCACGCCTGCTCGGCGTCCAGGGGGTGATCGAGCGCGACGGCGAAGTGGTCCACCTGGTGGCGCAGCGGCTCGAGGACCACAGCGCGCTCCTCGACCAGCTGCATGGCAGGCTGGTGGCGCGTTCCCGGGATTTTCATTGATCGCGGGCCATCCTTCACATCGCCTGACAACATAGCCGCAGCGCCTGCGCCGCGCGCTCCTTATAATTGCCCACTTCGTCCACTCTGCGGCTTCCCAACCCCATGCCCGACCAGAGCATCACCGTCAAGGTCGCCAAGGACCTCGAAGACCTGATTCCGACCTTCTTCAAGAACCGGACCAAGGAGGTCGAGACGCTGCGCGCCGCGCTCGCCAGCGGCGATTTCGAGCAGCTGCGCCAGCTCGGCCACCGCATGAAAGGCGTCGGCAACTCCTACGGCTTCGAGCAGGTGTCGGTGATCGGCAAGCAGATCGAGGACGCCGCCAAGGCGAGCGACCGCGGCGCCGTCGAGGCGCGTCTGGCGGAATACGCCGACTACCTCGGGCGGGTAAAAGTCGTCTATGAGTGAGCCGGCCGCCGAGCCGACCGTACCCGGGCCGTTCCGGGTCCTGGTCGTGGACGACGATCCGGACATGAGCGCGTATCTGGCCCAGCTCCTGGGCGGCATCGGCATGCAGGCCGAGATCGCCAACGACGGCAACGAGGCGCTGGCGAAAGTGAAGGCCTCGCATCCCGACTTGATCCTGTGCGACGTCATGATGCCGGGGCCGAGCGGCTTCGAGGTCTGCCAGCGCCTGAAGTCGGACGAGAAGACCGCGCTCATCCCGATCGTGCTGGTCACCGCGCTGGAAGACCAGCAGAGCCGCGTTCGCGGCATCGAGGCCGGCGCCGATGATTTCCTCTCCAAGCCGGTGAAGCGCGAGGAGCTGATCGCGCGGGCCAAGACCCTGCGCCGCCTGCACGAGACCCGCAAGGAGCTCGAAGCGCGGCGGCTGGACGCGGAGATCCGGGAGAAGGAGGCGATTCGCAAGACTTTTTCGCGCTACCTGTCGCCGCAGCTCGCCGAGCGCGTGCTGGCGAAGAGCCCGGGCGGCGAGGACGTGTTCCGCAACTTGAGCGAGCGCGCCGCGGTGGTGGCGCTGTTCGCCGACCTGCGCGGCTTCACGCGCCTGTCGGAGTCGGTGCCGGTCTCAAGCATCGTGCCGATGCTGAACGAGTTTTTCACCGAGCTCACCTCTGCCGCCTACGAGCACGAAGGGACCGTTTTCAGCATGGCGGGCGACAGCATGCTGGTGGGCTTCAACGTCCCGGTTCCGCAATCCAATCCGACCGAGCGGGCGCTGGCGGCGGCGCGCAGCATGATCGAGCACTTCCGGCCGGTGGCGCAGCGCTGGAAGGCGTGGCACAACCTGAGCGTGGGCATCGGCATCGGCATCGAGGCGGGCGAAGTGGTGGTGGGCAACGTCGGCTCGCCCGTTTTCATGAGCTACACCATCATCGGCGATTCGGTGAACGTGGCGGCGCGGCTGATGCAGATGGCGGCGGCGAACGAGATCCTGATCGGGCCGAGCGCCTACCTGTCGCTGCAGGGCGTGCTCGGCCGCACCGCGGTGACGCGGCGCGAGGTGATGCTGCGCGGCAAGTCGGAAGCGCTCGAAGTGATGTCGCTGCGGGTGGCGGCCTGATGCAACGCTCGGCGAACCAGCGGGGAGCGGCCGCGTGCGCATCCTGATCATCGACGACGACGAGGACCTGCGCAACCTGCTGGCGCATTACCTGAAGCAGGAATGGCCCGGCGTGGTCACGGAGTTGTTCGATCCGCTGGCGCGCGAGATGCCGGACGAGTCCTTTGCGCTCGACGGCTACAACGTCATCATCCTCGACTACATGCTGGGGCGCGGCGACGGCCTGGAATGGCTGCAGAAATTCAAGCAGCGCCCGAAGTGCCCGCCGATCCTGTTCCTGACCGGCGCCGGCAACGAGATCATCGCCGTGCGCGCGATGAAAGCGGGCGCCGACGACTACCAGCGCAAGCAGGAGTTGACGCGCGAGAAGCTGCTCACCTCGATCCGTGACCTGACGCACGACAAGGCCGACACCACGGTGTCGCCGGAACAGGCCGCGCGCATAGAGGGACACGAGCTCGGCGCGCGCATCAGGATCCCCGGCATCAAGGTGCTGCGCCTGATCGGCGAAGGCGGCATGTCGCGCGTCTACCTGGCGTCGCGCGAGAGCGACGACGAGCCGCTGGTGGTGAAAATCCTGCGCCCCGAGATCACCGGCGATCGCAAGTCGCTGGAGCGCTTCATCGAGGAATACAACCTGGTGGAGCGCATCGGCAGCCGGCACGTGGCCGAGATCTACGGCCATGGCGTGTCGGAGGGCAGCGCCTACCTGGTGATGGAGTTCTTCGACGGCGGCGACCTCAACAAGCGGCTCGGCGGCCAGCCGTTGCCGCCCGAGGATGCGCTGCAGATCTTCCGCGAGCTCATGTTCGCGCTCGGCGACATCCACGAACGCGGCGTGCTGCACCGCGACCTGAAGCCGCAGAACCTCATGTTCCGCGCCGACGGTAGCCTGGCGATCGTGGACTTCGGCATCGCCAAGCACATCGACTCGGTGGACCGCACCAGCCACGGCGAAATCCTCGGCACCCCCCGCTACATGAGCCCGGAGCAGGTGCAGAGCCGGGCGCTCGATCTGCGCACCGACATCTACAGCGCCGGGGTGCTGCTATTCCAGATGCTGGCGGGTTATCATCTGTTTGACGGGGAGACCGCGGTCGAGGTCGCGCTGGCGCATCTCAACACGCCGCCGCCGCCGCTGCCGGAGAGCCTGTCCAGGTACCAGCGGTTGCTCGACAAGCTGCTGGAAAAGGACCGGGACGCGCGCTTCCGCAACACCGACGAGGTGATCGGTTTCCTGTCGCGCAAGTTTTACCAGGGCATTGGCGCGAGCGGCGCCGACAAGACCGTCAAGATCCACTGAGCCATGAACAAGAAGAAAGTCAACGTAGGCGAGCTCAAATTCGGGATGTACGTCTCGGAGCTCGATCGTCCCTGGACCGACACGCCGTTCGTGTTCCAGGGGTTCGTGCTCAAGTCCGACGAGCAGCTCCAGATCCTGCGCAAATTCTGCCAGTTCGTGATGGTGGACGCCGACCTGAGCGAGAGCGGCGCCGCCGGCAGCGTCGGCGCGACGCCGCTCACCGGTACCGGCAAGGTGCAGCACCCCGAGCGCGTCGCGGTCGAGGGCGAGCTGGCGCGCGCGCGCGACGCCTATTTCTCTTCCGAAGCGGTGCTGGCGAAGGCGTTCGAGTCGGTGGGCGCGGACAAGACCTTCGACTCCGCCCAGGTCAGGGGCGCGGTCAGCAACATGAGCCAGAGCGTGCTGCGCAATCCGGACGCGCTGGTGCTGGTGTCGGCGATGAAGGAGCGCGGCAACGAAGTGCTGGACCGGGCGCTCAAGGTGTCGCTCTACATGCTCATGTTCACGCGCTTCATGGGCATGGAGGCGCGCGACATCGAGCGTGCCGGCCTGGTCGGCCTGCTGCAGGACATCGGCATGGTGAAGCTGCCCAGCGGCCTGGTTGCGAAGACCGGGCCGCTCACCGACAAGGACCGCGCGACCGTCAGGACGCACCTCGAGCACACGCTGAAGATGCTCAGCGAAACGCCGGGCATAGGGCCGGAGGTGGCCAATCTGGCGGTGCTGCACCACGAGCGCCACGACGGCAGCGGCTATCCGCGCGGCCTCAAGGGCGAGGCGATCGAGACCGTCGGCGCGATCGGCGGCCTGGTGGACACGTTTTGCGCCCTGACCGCGCAGCGCCCCTACGCCGATGCGCTCGCGCCTTCGCGCGCGCTCGGCATGATGCACAAATGGCGCGGCCTGACCTTCCATCCCACGCTGATCGAGGATTTCATACGCTGCATCGGCGTGTTTCCCGTCGGCAGCGTGGTGGCGCTCAACAGCGGCGAAGTAGGGGTGGTGATCGCGCAGAACACCGTCAAGCGGCTGCAGCCGCGCATCATGGTGGTGCGCGATGCGGCGGGCAAGCCGCTGCGGCCGCAGAAGCTGCTTGACCTGGCGCGCTCGCCCAAGGTGAGCGCCGACGAGACTTATCGCATCCTGCGCACGCTCGAATACGGGCAGGCGGGCGTGGGAATGAAGGACCTGTTCGTTTAGGGACCCTCTGATCAATTCGCGCGCATGCGCGTTGCGGCCGGAACGCGGCGCATGCTAGGCGCTCGGCCGCAGCGATATGTCGATATCGCAAGGCCGAGCAACAACGCAGGCGCCCGTGTCAGCGCGCCGACAATCGCCCGATATACCGTCTTCCGGCCGCAACCCGAGGGCGGCGACGGCCTTTGCCTTGCAGCTGAACGGGGCGTCCTCGCCGCCCAAAGGGACGGGGTGAGTTTTCGCGCAGGCCATCGCCATCGGCCGCCTTGTGGACGTCAAGTACACGGCGGCGTCCGCTGGCTCGCCCTGCACGAAAATCGCCACCGTCGCGCACGCGGGAATTGATCAGAGGGTCCCTTAACTAGGGAAGCTTGGCCCAGATCTCCCGCAGCTGCACCGGGAGGTCCTTGGGCGAAAACGGCTTGGAGATGGCGCCGGCCGCGCCCATCGCGAGCAGCTCGTTGAGCTCGCCGGTCGAGGCCTTGGCGGTGATGAATACCACCGGCAGGCCGCTGGTGCGCTGGTCCTCGCGCATCTTGCGGAACAGGGTCGGCCCGTCCATGCCCGGCATCATCCAGTCGAGCATCACCAGCTCGGGGCCGAACGCCACCATGGCGTCGATCGCCTTGAGCGGGTCGCCGACCACCTCGACCGTCATCTTGCCGACGCGTTCCAGCGACATGCGCACGATTCTCTGGATATCCTCGTCGTCCTCGACGTAGCAGATGCGGTTGAGCGGCGTGCTTGGCATGGGGTCCCTGCTCTCAGGCGGCCTGGGTCTGGCGCACTTCGGCCTGGATCGGCAGCTCGAAGTAGAAGGTCGAGCCGCCGCCGTCGCGGTCGCTGAAGCCGATCGAGCCCTCCATCAGCTCGATCAGCCGCTTGCAGATGGCGAGGCCCAGGCCGGTGCCGCCCTTCTGCCGCGTGAGTGCCGAGTCGGCCTGCGCAAAACGGCTGAAGATGCGGCCGCGGAAGCTTTCCGGGATGCCGGGGCCGCGGTCGTGCACCTCGACCCGCACGCGCCCGTCCACGCGCACCATGCCTATCTCGACGGCGCCGCCCTCGGGGGAAAACTTGGCGCCGTTGGAGAGCAGGTTGGTGAGCACCTGCAGCACGCGCTTGCGGTCGACGTGGACCGACACCTTGACCGGGTCGCCGAGCGCCTGGAAGCGCACGCCGAAGCGCTCGCCGAAGGCCCGGTTGAGCACCAGCGACTCGCGCACCAGCTCGTCGAGCGCCACCGTCTCCGGGTTGAGCGTGAACTTGCCCGACTCGATCTTCTCGATGTCGAGGATGTCGTTGATCATGTCGAGCAGGCGCTGGGCGTTGCGCTCGGCCACCGAGGTGAGCTCGGCCACGTCCTTGTCGAGATCGCCCATGACGCCGGAATTGAGCAGCTGCAGCGAGCCGATGATCGAGGTGAGCGGCGTGCGCAGCTCGTGCGACAGCGTCGAGGTGAACTCCTTCTTCAGGCGCTCGGCCTCGAGCTCCTGGGTGACGTCGCGGCACTGCGCGATGACCGAGATCAGCTCGCCTTCCTCGTTCACCAGCGGCGTGAGGCTGAATTCGCAGGTGATCTCCAGGCCGTCGCGCCGCAGGCACTGCGTGCGCACGTGCGAGGCCGGTTGCAGCGAGGCGACGAAGGTTTCCCACCAGG
>Ga0214473_10011915_pt1 | contig 10198 bp, 10 predicted proteins | sample RVTome_7_FD_203509 | JGI IMG/M metagenome (GOLD analysis project Ga0214473, IMG submission 203509) | Soil microbial communities from uranium-contaminated site in the Upper Colorado River Basin, Wyoming, United States - RVT98D197 | ecosystem: Environmental > Terrestrial > Soil > Contaminated >... | reverse complement strand
CCAGCCTTTCGGTCAGGCCCGCATCATCCTTCTGCAGCCGCTCAAACTCCCCGGCGTAGCGTGAGACCTCCTGGTCCAGGCGCAACGTCGCCTCGTAGGCGCGGGCGGAGCGAGTCGACACCTCTTCCAGGGCGCGTTCGATGCCCTGCGCGGCCAGCCGGCTGCCGGCTACCTCCTCCTCGACGTGCCGGGCCACTTCTTCCAGCGCCTTCATGCGGCCATCATACTGGCCGAGGGTGCGGCCCAGCCCATCGATCTGCTTGACGAGCGTGCCGAGCTCGTGCCTGTCCCTCGTCGATTCCGTGTGTCGCAGCCCTGTGATCTCCTCCATGCGGGCAGTGAGGGCGGACTGGCGGTCCTGGAGCCGGCTGATCTGCTCGCCCAGCTGTCGCACTTCCTCCCGGAAGCCCTGCAAGGCCGCCGTCACGGAACCGGCGACGGCGAGCCCGTCCGCCATCTTGTGCACGCCGGCGTCCAACGACCAGACCTGCTTCAGCGCCTGGTCCAGCTCGCCTTCCACCTTGTGCAGCCTGGCCTTGGCCTCCCGCAGCTCCTTTTCCAGCCACTCAGCGGAGCTGGCCGGTTCCTGGGCCTTCGCTTTGGCTGACAACTCTAGTCCTCTACCCGGATGACGCCGCAGACCTGCCGGATGTCTTCCAGCTCTCCGATCTGGGCGATGCCGGTCTGCACAGCGGCTTCGCGGGCGGCGTGCGTCATGATCACGATCTCCGCGGTCTGGGCCGCCTCGTCTGTCTCCTTCTGGATGACGGAGGCGATGCTGACTCCGTTATCGCCGAAGCAGCGGGCGATGCCGGCCAGGACGCCGGGCCGATCCGATACCTCGACGCGAATGTAATGGCGGCTGACGAGATCCGACATGGGCCGCACGGCCATATCGGCGGTATAGCGCCAGGGCGAGGGCCGGCTGCCCTGGACTATAGACCGGGCCGCGTCGAGGACGTCCCCCATGATGGCGGAGGTGGTGGGCAGGGCGCCGGCGCCGGCGCCCTGGAAAAGGACGCGGCCGATCAGATCGCCTTCCACCTGTACCGCGTTCAGCACGCCGTCCACCCGCGCCAGCAGCTCGTCCACCGGCAGCAGGGCCGGGTGCACCCGCACCTGTATCCCGCCGCCGTCTTGCCTGGCGACGGCCAGGAGCTTGATGGCGTACCCCAGCTCGGCCGCGTACCGGAAGTCGCGCGGAGTGAGGTGGGTGATCCCCTCCCGGTAGACGTGCTCCGGCCGCACGTACGTGTGGAACGCCAGGCTGGAGAGGATGGCCAGCTTGTACGCCGCGTCGTGGCCCTCGATGTCGTTGGTGGGGTCCGGCTCGGCGTAGCCCAACTCCTGGGCCTGCCGCAGCGCCACGCCGAAGGATATCTCCTCGCGGCTCATGCGGGTCAGGATGTAGTTGGTGGTGCCGTTGATGATGGCCCGCAGGCTCGTGATCTCGTTCGCCGATAGATCGCGCTTGAGCGGCGAGATGATGGGGATGCCGCCGCCGACGCTGGCCTCGTACAGGATGTCGGTACCGGCGCCGCTGGCCATGGCCAGCAGCTCGGGCCCGGATTTGGCCATGACCTCCTTGTTGGCGGTGACCACGTAGCGCCCCTGCTTCAGGCTGGTCTCGATGTATTCGCGCGCGGGATGCTCGCCGCCCATGACCTCGACGACGATGTCGCAGTCAGTTGCCAGCGCCTGCTCCGGGTCGGCGGTGATCAGCGCCGGATCCAGCGGCAGCCCGCGGTCTCGGGTCGCATCGCGCACCAGGGCCCGGCGGATGACGAGCGGGACGCCCACGCGGCGGGAATAGCTCTCTGCCTTCTCCACCAGGGCGCGCGTCACGCCGCTGCCGACGACGCCAAGGCCGAGGAGGGTGATGCCTATCTGCGAGCGGCCGCCCATGAAAGCCGCCTACGACTGGTATGCGTGTTCGAACGCGTACTTGAACTTGTCGGCGTCGCCGGTGGTCAGGTCCATCTCATTGACTACCTGGACGCCGCTCTTCTTATCGGCGGTCCACTGGGCGAGCGCCTTGTTGGCCAGCGTCCCCTTTTTGTCGTCGGCGATGGGGTGCTGGGGGTCCTTCTCCAGGACCTGCAAAACGTAGACACTGGAAGACGTGGGGTACGTGGTCACCTGGTTGACGTTGAGATCGAAGATCGTGTTCTCCGCAGCGGCGTCAAAAAGGCCCCGCGGCACCCAGCCTTCATCGCCGCCCGTGTCCTTTGTCTGAGTGTCAGTCGAACGATCTTTCGCCAGTTGGACGAAGTCGCCGCCGGCCTCGATCTGCGCCTTGATGTCGTCCGCCGCCGCCTGGTCCGCGACCACGATCTGGCGGTAGTGAACAGACTCTGCGGCGGCCGGGACCGCTGCCTTGAAGACATCGGTGAGCTTCTGCGTCAGCACGGCGGCCGTGATCATCTTCCGGTATTCCGCCTCCTCCAGACCGCTCTTCTTCACCTCTTCTTGGTATCGCGCCTGGAAGTTGGCGTCGTCGGCCGTGATACCAGCGCGCTTGGCCACCTCGGCGTTAATGTCGTCGTCCGTGGCCGACGCGTCCTTCTCACTGGCAAACTGGACGATGACGGCCTCCTGGATGAGCTGGGCGGCAATGCCGGGAAACGCATTCTGGTACGCCGCGGCCTGGCTCTGGGCGCCGCCCACCTGCGTAACGTACGACTTGAGGCGCGCCGTGAACTCTCGCACTGTGTACTTCGCGTCTCCCACCTGCACCGCCGTAGAGTCCGGCCGCCCCTGCTTGGCGAGGTAGTCGGACAGGAAGCCGAAACCGACGAGGGCGACGGCGGCCAGCAGCAGCAGGACGACGCCGACCGTGGCGTAGAACTGCGGGCTGCGGCCGGCGAGCTGGCGGCCGATAGCGCTGTGATGACGCTCCCACTCGGGGACCGGAATGCGCCGTCTCTTAGCCATGCGCCATTCCCCTGTTGATCGTCACAGGCCCGCCCTCACGCATCCCGAGCTGAAACGGTGGCGGCCCGTGCAGCCTACCGATGTCCTAGCTGAGCGGCGCGCAGGTGCTCAGGCGTGTATGGGATGAGGGCCAGATGGCGCGCCCGCTTGATCGCCTGCGCCACTGCCCGCTGGTGCTTGGCGCAGGCGCTGCTCTTGCGTCGCGTCTCGATGCGGGCCCGGTCGGAGACGAAACGGCGCAGGAAATTGACGTTCTTGTAGTCCACGACCTTGATCTTGTCGGCGCACATGATGCAAACGCGGCGGCGGCGGCCGCCCCTGTATCGGGGGCGTTCTTCGCCGCCCGCGCCGCGGGTGTCGGGGCCGGCGAAACGCCTACCCCGGTCCCCTTCGGCCGGCCGGGCCACTTCCACCACCGCCGCCGGCGGCTCACTGATTTCGAGATCTTGTTCTTTGTCAGTTTCCATTTACTCTTCCTATTCGAACGGGATGTCCTCGGCGTCCACATCGGGTACTTCATGCCCTGCTTCATGCTCTTCAGGTAGCTGCGCCCCCGTTGCCCTGTCCAGGAACAGCACGCTCTCTGCCACCACCTCTGTCCGGTAGTGCCGCTGTCCGTCCGGCGTATCCCAGGAACGGGTTCGCAGCCGGCCCTCGACGTATACCTTGCGCCCCTTCTGCAGGAACTGGCTACATAGCTCCGCCAGCTTCTTCCAGGTGACCACGGGGAACCACTCGGTCTCCTCGCGGCGCTCGCCGTCGGAGCCAGTGAAGCTACGGCTGGAGGCGACGCGGAAGCTGGTCATGGCCGTGCCGTCTGCCATGTAGCGCATCTCCGGGTCCGCGCCCAGGTTGCCGATGATCATGACCTTGTTCAGGCCAGCCATCTGTTGGTTCCTCCCGGGCCCCTTATTTTACTTCCTCCTGCTTCACGACCAGGTGCCGCAGCACGTCCTCAGCCATATCCAGGTTGCCTTCCAGGGCCCTTACTGCCTGTGGATCGAGACTGAACTGGGTGACAGCGTAGAAGCCTTCCGTGAAACGGCGGATGGGGTAGGCCAGGCGGCGCCGGCCCCACTGGTCCACCTGCTTCACCTCACCGCCCTGCTCTTTGATGAATTCACTAACCCTGTCCACGGTGGACGGGAAACCTTCATCCCCCACTTCCGGGCTTACTACCATTACCAGTTCGTAATCTCGCACAGGAGCCTCTTCCTTCGATTCCTCAGGCGATTCCTCAGGACAGGCAGTACAAAGCTAAAGGCCCGGAGGTCACCGGCCCAGTTGGGCCACCCCACGGGCGAACGGGATTATAACATGTGATTTCGGCAATCACAATTGTTCAGAGGCGCGCGGCCCGGCCCGCAGCTACGCCTTGACGCCGGCGCGGTCCGATATGCCCGGCACCGGGAACCCCGACGCCAGCTCCCGCACGTCGTTGGCGACTGCGCCCAGGGCCTGCTCGTCCTCGCGGTTATCCAGCACGCGGGCGATGAGCGCGGCGATCTGCCGCATCTCGTCCGGGCCCATGCCGCGGCTGGTGAGCGCGGGCGTGCCCAGGCGCAAGCCGCTGCCCTGGAGCGGCGGCCGCTCGTCGTAGGGGATGGTGTTGCGGTTCACGGTGATGCCCACTCTCTCATAGAGGCGCTCGGCGTCGCGGCCGGAGATGCCCTTGATGCCGACGTCGACCAGCATCAGGTGGTTATCGGTGCCGCCGGATACGAGGCGGAAGCCGTGCTGCTGCAGCCCCTCCGCCAGCGTCCGGGCGTTCTCGATGATCTGCTCCGCGTAGTGCTTGAACTCGGGCTGGAGCGCCTCGCCGAAGCAGACGGCCTTGGCGGCGATGATGTGCATGTGCGGGCCGCCCTGGATGCCCGGGAACACGGTCTTATCGATCTGCTGGGCCAGATCGGCCTGGCAGAGGATGAAACCGCTGCGGGGGCCGCGCAGGGTCTTGTGGGTGGTGGAGGTAACGACGTGTGCGCACGGCACGGGCGACGGGTGCAGGCCGGCCGCCACGAGGCCGGCGATGTGCGCCATGTCGGCGAAGAGGTAGGCGCCGGCCTCGTCGGCGATCTCCCGGCAGCGGGCGAAATCGATGATGCGGGGATAGGCGGTGGCGCCCACGACGAGGACCCTGGGCCGGTGCTCCCGCGCCAGCCTGGCCATCTCGTCGTAGTCGATGCGCTCCGTCTCGCGGTCCACGCCGTAGTGCACAAACCGGTACAGCCGGCCGGAGAAATTGACCTCCCGCCCGTGCGTCAGGTGGCCGCCCTGCTGCAGGTTCATGCCCATGGCCACGTCGCCGGGCTGGATGAGCGCGAAGTAGGTGGCCATGTTGGCCTCGGCGCCGCTGTGGGGCTGGACGTTGGCGTGGTCCGCGCCAAACAGCTCTTTCGCCCGGGAGCGGGCCAGCTCCTCCGCCTCGTCGACGATGTGGCAGCCGCCGTAGTAGCGCTTGCCCGGGTAGCCCTCCGCGTACTTGTTCGTGAGCACGGAGCCCATGGCCTCGAGCACGGCGGCGCTGGTGTAGTTCTCGGAGGCGATCAGCTCCAGGCCGTAGACCTGTCGCTCCTGCTCGCGCCGGATGATATCGGCGACAACGGGGTCGGTGTGTTCCAGCATGCTCATGGGCTACTCCTGCGCGCTGTGAGGCACGTAATCTGACATTACACGAAGGACGGCCCGTTGGCCAGAGGGTCTGTCCTCACCAGACGCTTGGCCTCTCGCTCCTGCCAGGCGAACTCGTTCAGCGCCATCAGCCCGCCGGACATCAGCGAGTGACCGCCCAGGATCACGGGCACGCCGGTCTCGCTGGCCGCCTTCGTGAACTCCCGCAGGAAGGGGTCCCGAATCTCCCGCCAGCGGCCGAGGTCCGAGAGGAAGCGGTCCTCCGGGCCAGCGTCGACGCGCATGTGGCCGAGGAGCACACGCGTATCGATGAAGGCGGCGTCGCCGAGCTGGCTCATCGCCTCGAAGAAGCGCGGCACGCCCACGGCCTGCAGATGGAAACCCAGCAGCGAGCGGACCGCGCCGTCCCGCGCCCGTCCCTCCGCCTCCATCCCGCGCTCTTCGGCGAACAGGCGCACCCGGCAGGCCGTCTCGCGCTCCAGGTAGCGCCAAGAGTGGCTGCCCACGCGCCCGGCCACCAGTATCTGGGCGGCGGGATCGACGAAGAGGGGCAGGACTCGCCGGTACGGGCCGGTATCCAGGCCCAGCTGGACGAGGTACGTCTGCAAGCGGCAGCCGCCCCATCCCGTCAGCGATAGCACGGCCAGGTCCGAAGGGCCGTCGATGTCCATCTGCGTGGTCATACTGCGCGGCAGCGCCTCCACCTTCAGGCCGGCCCGCTCCGCCAGCGCCCGCGAGAGGCTGTTGTCGCGCTCCACGGTCTCGGCGACGGCGATAGTGCGGCCATCGACGGGGAAGGCCACCAGGTCGGAAGAGTACGCGTTGTTGGTCACGGCCAGGCCGCGGGCCAGCGTCGCCGCCACGCCCTGGAAGTCCGCCGGGCCGAACAGCGGCAGGCTGCCGCCACCCATGTAGACGGCCGAGGCGACTCCCTGCCGCCGCAAGACGCCGGCCAGACGCCGGCCGAAGTGAAAATCGCCCGTGTCGGCATCGACCGTCACGCCGGGGATATCGACGGGAAGAGAGAGCTGATCGACGACCAGGATGGCGCGTGCGAACGCCTCTGTAGACAGCGCGGCCTCGATGCTATCCAGGGAGGCCGCCCAGCGGGCCGTCCCCACCATCCCCTCGGCCTGACTCCCGCCCAGGCCGCCCAGGAAGATGACCAGCGCGGGCCGGCCGGTCATCTGCTCAGCTCCGGACCGGGAGGACGGAAGCGATGCGCTGCACCTTGACGCGCGGCAGCAGGATGTCCACCTCGCGCCGGTGGCAGAGTTCGGTGCCCTGGGTGAGCACGGCGGCCGTGCCGGCGGCGATGCCCAGCCGCAGGGCCTCTTCCATGGTGCCGCCCCGGCTCAGGGTCAGGATGACGCCGGCCAGGAAGGCGTCGCCGGAGCCCACGGCGCTGACGGCGCGCACGCGGGGCGCCACTCCGCGCAGGTAGGTGTGCTCGAGCGCCGCGACCGCCCCTTCCCGGCCGCGTGTCACGACGACCGTTTGGACGCCGGTGTCCTGTACCTCGCGGGCCGCTTCAATCGTGGATTCCTCGTCGTCGAGGTGGCGCCCCAGGAGCCTCTCCAGCTCCCGGCGGTTGCCCTTCACCATCTCCGGGTGGGCGGCGGCGCCACCGGCCAGGGCGGCGCCATCGGCATCCAGCACGGTATGCACGCCCACCCGGGACGCCTCGTGGATCATGTCGGTGTAGACGTCGGCGGTCAGCGGCGGCGGGATGCTGCCCGCCAGGACCAGCCAGTCGCCGGGGCGCAGGCGCTTGCGGAGGCGGGAGCGCAGCTCTTGCACGTAGTGGGGGTCGGTCTCCGGCCCGGGATCGCTGAGGATCGTCTGCATGTGACGGGACTCGTCCACGATCGTGATGTTCGTGCGGGTCTCGCCGCGGGTGTGCACGAAATCGGTGGCGATCCCCTGCGCTTCCAGCGTCTGCTCGATGTACCGGCCGAGGCCGCCGGGCGCGAAGCCCATGGCGATGCTGTCGCCTCCCAGCTCCTTGACCACGCGCGACACGTTCATGCCCTTGCCGCCCGGGTCGAAGCGGCTGGACTTCACGCGGAGGGTATCGCCGGCCACAAACCTCGGCAAGACCAGAGTCTGGTCTATCGCCGGATTGAGTGTGACCGTGATGATCATGCAGTGTCCACCGTGATCATGCCGTAGTCCCCGTCCTGGCGGCGGTAGAGGACGGCCAGCTCGTCCTTGTCGGCGTCTTGGAACAGGAAGAAGTTGTGGCCGAGCAGTTCCATCTGCTCGATCGCCTCCGCCTCGGTCATCGGCTTCATCGTGAAGCGCTTGGTCCGCACCACCCTCCCCAGGATCAGCTCCGTGCCCGGCGGCAGGCCCTCCGGCTCCGCCTCAACTTCTTCGGCCGGCAGGCGCTCCTCTTTGCCCACGCGGCGCTCGCTGCGGAGGATCTTCCTCTCCTTGAAGCGCTGGGCCTGGCGGGAGAGTACGTCGGCGGCCGCGTCGACGGCAGCCATCTCGTCGAAGTTCCGCTCCTCGGCTCTCAGGAAAGTGCCGTTGGCGCTCAGCGTCACCTGCACGACGTACCGGCCGGCCTCCCCCCTGGCCTCTCGCCGCACGTCTACGATGGCGTGGTCGGCCAGCGGCAGGTAGTGGGCCAGCTTGTTGAGCTTTTCGCCGGCGTGCGTCCGGAACGCATCGCTGATGGTCACGTGCTGGCCGCGGAAGATAATCTCCATTCGTTCACCAAACCTCCATCATCGCCCTGCCAGGGCTGAGTTTCCGCGTTATCGGGACCGCTGGACTCCCCTGTCAGGCAATTCATTGTATGACGGGCCGGAATCGCCCTTCAACTGCGTACCGCGCCGAAAGGGGTCCGGCCGGCTCAGTCCTCCCGGGCGAAGGTGAGAGCGAAGACGGCCTCAGCGCCTCCTCCGAGCAAGACGCGGGCGCAGGCATCAAGCGTTGCGCCCGTGGTCAGGACATCGTCGATCAGGAGGACGCCGCCCTGGACAGCGGCGGGGCCCGGTGCGAACGTGCCTGAGACGTTGCGGCGGCGGGCCTCCTCGTCCGGCTGCCCGACCTGCGGCGCCCCCGCCCGCCGGCGCACGAGACCGCGGCGCTCCAGCCGCAGGCCGGTCGACCGAGCGATCTCCTGCGCCAGCAACTCGGACTGGTTGTAGCCGCGGGTCCGCCGCCGGCGTCCCGCCAGCGGCACCGGGACCAGCGCGTCTACGGGCGGCGACCATTCCCGCAGCCGTTCCAGCATGAGGTGCGCCAGGGGCCGGGCCAGCGCCGACACGCCATCGTACTTGAGAGCATGCACCGCTCCCCGCGCCGCGCCCTCGTAGACGAACGCGGAGCGGGCCGCCCGAAAAGCCGGCTTGTGAGCGCGGCAGCGGCTGCACGGCGCCGTTCCCACCCGCTCGGCCGGCATCCAGCAGACCTCGCACCGGGGCGGCAGCGCCGGGGCTGTGTTGCCCAGGCAACGGTCACAGAAGAAAGCGCCGAAGCCGCCACAGCCGGCGCAGCGAGGCGGGAACACCAGGTCCAGGGCGCGGTCCCAGAGATGGGAAGCGATGGCGGCGCCGCGGGATGTCGTGCTGTTCTTCGCTGTCACGATGGGGCTCTTCGTCGTACAGGAGGATAACACCACGACACCCTGGAAGGTGCGGCATCGCAGGCCCCAGCTTTCAAGCTGGGGTGGAGTGCCACCAGGGTGCTGAAAAGGCATTTCTCGTGCCGCCCCCCACCCCTTAAGAAGAAATTGAATCTGGGGGACACCCCCAGACCCCCGGCAAAGGGGCTCCGGCCCCTCTGCACTGCCCTTTCTTCAGCACCCTGCTACCCGCCTTCTGCCTCTTCCACTTTTGTCAGGCGGTCCAGGAAGTCCACGATCACGTTGCGCACGACCCCCCTGTCGGGGACCTTGCCCAGCATCCCGTACATGGCGGCGCTGCCGCCCGCCGTGACCGCGCCGGCGCCGACGGCGGCCACCGCATCGCGCAGGTCGGCGAGGAAGGGCGCGACGATATCCTTGTGGGCGGGCGTCACCATGAGATGCAGGCTGGGCGGGAGCTGCTGGCGGTCTGGATGCCAGCCGCGGCTGTCCATGACATCGCCGACGGCGTAGACGTCGACCGTGTCCGAGGCGAAGGCGAAGACGCTCATGTCCGGCCGGCCGAGCACGTGCAACCCCTCGATGGCGTTGATGCCGTCGATCAGCGCGCGGGAGGTCTCCATGATGACGCGGGCCAGGCGCGTGTATCCCTCCACGCCCAGGTAGTTGAGCACCGCCCAGGAAGCGGCGATGGCGCCGCCCGGCCGGCTGCCCGTCATCGTCGGGGAGCCGTAGAGGCCGCCGGGCCAGTCGGCGTAGGCGAAGAACTGGTGCCGCCGCAGGTCGTTGTTCCGGTACATGATCGTCGAGGCCCCGCGGGCCGAGAAGCCGTACTTGTGCAGGTCGGCGGAGATGGAGGTGACGCCGGGCACCCGGAAGTCCCAGGGCGGCACTTTGTAGCCCAGGCGCTCTACGAACGGCAGCAGGTAGGCGCCCAGGCAGGCGTCTACGTGGCAGGGGATGTCCCGCTCCCGGGCCAGGGCCGCTAGCTCCGGTATCGGGTCGATGGCGCCAAACGGGTAGCAGGGGGCAGAGCCG
>Ga0214473_10011914_pt1 | contig 10199 bp, 11 predicted proteins | sample RVTome_7_FD_203509 | JGI IMG/M metagenome (GOLD analysis project Ga0214473, IMG submission 203509) | Soil microbial communities from uranium-contaminated site in the Upper Colorado River Basin, Wyoming, United States - RVT98D197 | ecosystem: Environmental > Terrestrial > Soil > Contaminated >... | reverse complement strand
GCGTGGTATTCGCCTTGCAACGGAAGCCCTCAGCCACGATTCGGAATTCACAGCGCAAAGGAGCATGCACCGATGGCCTGCCAGATCCCGGCGTATGAGCAAGACAATCGAGCGCGCGAGACCCTTGACGAACTGGTGGAGCCGACGCAGCGCCGACGCCAGACGATTCCCCAGGGCCGGCCAACCGACCGTTCCGGTCCACCATGCGGTCTCACCGGCGCGCTGGTTGCGATGGCTGCGCTGACCCGAGGGCGTGCGGGGGCGAGACCGGCGGGATCGCCCGCGATCGGACCGCGCGTTTGGGAGAGGTCACATGAAGCCCCGTAAGCATTCGCCGGCAAAGCCGTCCCGAGGAGGCGCCGGAGCCACGAGGTCGCGCGATCGATCACGGCGGAAGCCCGGCAAGCGGGCCGCAGGGACCTTATCGAGCCAGAGCCGTACGGATCGGCAACCCGGCCTTCGCGGAGACAGCAGGCCGGCCGCGGAGAGGTGATGACGGGTCCGAGCGGCGGCCCTTCCCCCGAGGCCTGCTGCTGACCGTGAGGCGCGCCCGTGAGTAGGCGGACGGCCCGACGGCCGCTCCTTGTGGTCACGTTTCTCGCTCTCGGCGTAACCGCGTGGGCGGCCGCGGCGATCGTGATCGAGGACTGGTCGACGCAAGGCCTCGGGGCCCGAGGGATCCTTTCAGGCTGGAAGGGCCAGAACTGGGGCCGGCCGGCGCATGACTTCGCGATCGTCGAGCACGACGGCCACAGGGTCCTGCACTTGAAGAGCCGGAACGAGAGCTCGACCATCAGCAAGGACATCCGGGGGCAAGTCACCCTGAAAGCGACGCCGGTTCTCGAATGGCAGTGGAAGGCGGTCGTGCTGCCCGCAGGCGGCGACTCTCGGAAGCGAGCCACCGACGATCAGGCCGCGCAGATCTTCGTCGTCTGGCCGCGCACTCCCGAGGCGGTGCGCTCGCGGATCATCGGCTATGTCTGGGACACGACCGCACCGGTCGACACGATCGCGAAGAGCGAGAAGACCGGGACCGTGACCTACGTGGTCGTCCGCTCCGGGACGGCCGCGCTCGGCCAGTGGATCACCGAGCATCGGAACGTCGTCGACGATTATCGGCGGATCTTCGCCGAAGAGCCGGACGACCCGGGAGCCGTCGCGATCTCGATCGACTCGAACGACACGCGCTCGACCGCGGAATCGTTCCTGGGGCGGATCCTCTTCAGGACGCCGTAGTCTCCCCCGGGCCGCGCCGAGCGGCGCCAGCTTGGTGCGGAGCTTCGACCGTGCCGACTGCCCGCGCCCGGCGTCGCCGCGCGCCCTCCGTTCCGACCGCGTCAAGCTGCCCGTCGGCGTGGATTTATGGGTCAGGTCGGCGACGTGCGTCTTCGTGTCGCCCCTGCGACACGCCGTCACTGACTCGCACCGAACCACTGTCCCCTTCGATCAGCGCATGATCTGCGGTGACGATCCGCCCGGGTGCGGTCCCGGGATGAGCCCCACTGCCAGTCGGGTGGAGCGCGGTCGGGGGGGAGGATCCGGGGCGCTACCAGTGGATCGTCTGGCCCGGACTCAGAACCGCGATGCGCTCCTCGAGCCCGCGTCGCAGCGCCTCCGTGAGCAGGCGCTCGGGCGGCTCCCGGAACGGCTCCCGATTCATGGCAAACGTCCCCCAGTGCATCGGCACCATCAGGCCCCCCTGGATGTCCCCGAAGAACTGAAGGGCCTCCTCCGGGTTCAGGTGATTCGGATGGCGCTCACCGTAGCTCGCGTACCCCCCGATGGGGATGGCGGCGAGGTCGAACGGACCGAAGCGCCGACCGATCTCCTTGAGCCCCGCGGAGTACCCGGTATCCCCGGCGAAGAAGAAACGCCTGGAGCCCCACACCACCCAGGAAGCCCAGAGCCGCAGGTTCTGGTCGTGGATCCCGCGTCCCGAGGAGTGCTGCGCCGGCGTGCAGGCGATGGTCAACCCGCGGAAGCCCGCGGTCTCCCACCAGTCCAGCTCAACCACGTCGTGAACCCCGCGCTCACCGAGCCACGTCCGGAGCCCGAGCGGGACGAAGAACCGGGGAGCGTGCTCTCGGGCCAGGCGCGTGACCGTCGCGACATCGAGGTGGTCGTAGTGGTCGTGGGAGATGACGACGGCGTGAATGGGCGGAAGGTCCTCGAAACGGAGCCCCGGCGGCACCAGGCGTCGTGGTCCGGCGAATCCGACCGGGCTGGCCCGATCGCCCCAGTGGGGGTCGGTGAGGATCTGGACACCATCGAGCTGGAGCAGGAACGTTGAGTGTCCGACCCAGGTGATGGTCGGCTCGGCTCCGTTGTTCCGAAGCGCGACCCCGTCGTTTTCGAGCCGTAGGATCGCCACGCCGCGATCGGGCGCGGGCTCGAAGCGATCATGGACTAGATGGGCGAGCCGTCCGCCGAGCGGATAAGCGTAGTTGGGATCGAGATTGCGGAAGCCGCGCTCGCGATGATGTACCGGACGCGCCTGCAAGGCCCGGGACGCGGCGTCCGGCATCGTGGAGGCCGGCACGAGCAGAGTGAAAGCGAGAGACCAGGCAAAGAGGACCCACCGAGCCAGCACAGCCCCTCCCTTCGAAACCAGGGATACCCGGCCTCGCGGGACCGAGAAGGCCCCGCATCAGCTTTCCGAGAAGACATCTCTCCGAACTGTAACACGTCCACCTCGCCGCGCCCGTCGGTGGTGACTCTCGCCGGCCGCGACGGGTGGACCGTGCGTCGAGATCGGGGATCCGCTGGAGGTCGAGTTGGGAAGGGCCGCCTAACTCGCGAGGCGCGCCTGGAAACTCCTCGAGATTCCGGCGGGGGTCGTCGACGATCACGACTCTAGCCACGCCACACTCCCAACCGGATGGGTCACGGTGGTGTGAACGCAAACACCATACCGGGCCCTTCGGGAGCCACGGGGGTGGCACTGGGCGACATCGTCTTCGAGCGTCATGCGCCATGTTGTCGCATTCGCGCCAGTCTGTCGCCCCGATGATTTCATCCGTTAGCCCGTTTTCAGCCATTTGGACGTGCTGGCCGCTTTGAGCCCAGCATTCGTCCGGGAGGGCCTGCCCTGGTACCGTCCTTGCTCAAGCCTGGCCAATGTGTCGCCCTCCGGACGGCCGGGCTCTCCGACCGGGCCGAGCATAGGTGGTAGACTCGGAAGGGCGTGTCTCTGGAGATCGCCTATCTCGCCGCCGCTCTTGCGCCACATTGCGAGACGTCGTAACGTCAGCCTGTCCGTCACCATGCCGCCGGACCTCCCACCGGTTCTCGCCGACACGGGACAGCTTCAGCAGTGCTCATCAATCTCGTGGTCAACGGCATCGACGCCGTCCGGGCCGGCGGAAGCGTCGCGCTCACGGCCCGAAGGGTGAACGACGCCGGACGACCGCGTATCGCGATCTTGGTGACCGACACTGGACCGGGCATCCCGCCCGACTTGCTGCCTCGGATCTTCGAACCCTTCTTCACGACCAAGTCCGAAGGCGGAACGGGTCGGGGCCTGGCGATCTGCCGGGACATCGTCAGAGCGCACGAGGGCCAGATCCAGGTGGACAGCAAGGTGGGAACGGCAACGACCTTCACCATTCAGCTCCCTGAGGCCGGGAGGGACGCGCGATGAGCGGACGGATCCTGCTCGTGGACAACGATGTGGACATGGTGGCGGTCCTCCGGCGCCACCTCGAGCACGAGGGCTGGACCGTGACCGCGGTGACCAGCGGGGAGGAGGCCTGCGCCGCGCTCCAACGAGAGGATTTCGCGGTCGTCCTGACTGATCTGGTCATGGAGCCGGTCGACGGCCTGGCCGTGCTGAGCCAGGCGCAGCGGCTCCAGCCGAAGGCGCGGGTCGTCCTGATCACCGCGTTCGGGAGCATCGAGAGCGCGATCGACGCGATGCGCCACGGGGCGTACGATTACCTGACCAAACCCTTCAAGCTGCCCGAGTTGACGGTCGTCGTCCGCCGGGCCCTGGACGCATACCAGCTCCGCGAGGAGAACCGGCGCCTACGGGAAGAAGTGGAGCGTCGCTACGAGCTCGACGGCATGCTGGTGGGACGCTCCAAGGCGATGCGGAACGTGCTCGAGCAGATCCGGACGGTGGCCGAGACCGACACGACCGTCCTCCTGCTCGGCGAGAGCGGCACCGGCAAGGAACTGGTGGCGCGGGCGATCCACTGGCATAGCGCCAGGCGTGGGAAGCCGTTCGTCGCCGTGAACTGCGCCGCCATCCCGGAGACGCTGCTGGAGGCCGAGCTCTTCGGCCACGAGAAGGGCTCCTTCACGGGCGCCGACCGCAAGCGCCGCGGGCTCTTCGTCGAGGCCCAGAAGGGCACGGTGCTGCTGGATGAAGTCGCGGAGATGCCACTGTCCCTCCAGCCCAAGCTGCTGCGGGCGGTGCAGGAGCGCACGTTCCGCCCGGTGGGGGGCAACGAGGAGATCCGTGCGGACATCCGCCTCATCAGCGCCACCAACCGTGACCTCGCGTCGCTCGTGCGCCAGGGCAAGTTCCGGGAGGATCTCTACTATCGCCTGGCCGTGATTCCGATCCGGCTCCCGAGCCTCAGGGAGCGGCCGGAGGACATCCCCGCGCTGGCCGAGCACTTTCTCGAGGGCGCCGCCGCGCAGCTCGACAAGAAGACCGAGGGGTTCGACGAGGAGAGCCTGAAGTGGCTGCTCCAGCATCGTTGGCCGGGGAACGTCCGCGAGCTGGAGAACGTGGTCGAGCGCGCGGCGACTCTCGCCCGCGGGCCGCTGATCACCCTGGAGGATCTGCGCGTCGAGATCGGGATCGGCGCCGCCGTCGACGGCGGCGTCCGGCCCACGCTCGCCGAGGTGGAGGCGCAATACATCCGACGCATCCTCGATGAGACGGGGGGAGACAAGCGCGCCGCTGCCAGGATCCTCGGGCTGAGTGTGCGGACGCTTCAGCGCATGCAGGCGAGCCCCGTGAAGCTCGCCAACGGGTTCCCCGAGGCCGACAGGACGGGTCCCCGTGAGGCGAACGACGACAGCGAGCCTGAGGAAGTGCCCTGGAGAGCGACGTCCTGAGCTTGCTTCCCGGGGGAACCCGCCGCTCATGTCTCGCTGGCGGCTGAGCGGGATCGCCGCGCCGGGACCTCAGATCGGCAGCTCCCCCTGTTGAGCGTCCAAGGCGCCGTCCTCGGCGTGCGCGTCGGCGACAACGCCCACGCCGTTACGACCCCACCCCTCACTCGGTCCCCCCGGGCCCGGGGATGCTTCTTGCTCCCGCGTAGAGATGATCTTGTGGGAGGAGGAGGTGACCTGCAATGCCGCTGCTGATGTGGCTCCTGGGCGTTCCGTTGAGCCTGATCGTCATCCTGTGGCTGATCGGTGTGGTGTGAGACGCGCGCCCTTCGCTCCGCGGCGGGGGGGTGCCCCGCTCGTGGGCGTCATGGCGGCCTCCTCGGTGGGGGCCGCCTGAGAGGCCTGCGGCACCGGTGACACTCGAGCGCCTGGGCAGGGCGGAACGCCCGATCCGCCAGGAGCGGTATCGGGCGTCACGCCCGAATCGAAATCAACCGCGCCCGCCCAGGTCGTCGCCACCTTCTCCGGAGAGAAGCTGGCCGGGATCAGAGGCGTCCAGATCGGCCCTGGGGCGACCGCGTTGACCAGGATCCCAGGGTCGACCAGGGCCTTGGCGAGCGACCGCGTGAAGCCACAATCGCCCCCTTTGTCGCCGTGTAGTCGAGGAGGTGTGCGAGAACCTGCCGCGCCGCCTAGCCGCGCTCAAGAAAGACCCATGGGGAGGCTATCTGAGCCTTCGCCAGACGATCCCCGACCACGCTCCCAGGCGCGGCACCGGCCTTGCGCCAGCTCGACGCCGGGTGGCCACGCACGGGCAGCTCGGCGGCGATGCTAGCCATAGTCCGGGCGCCGAACCGCGCCGACAACCCCGAGGAGCGGCGCTTCACCAACGCCTCTGGTTTACTGCTGGACGTCAGCGGGGCTCGGCCTTCAGAACCAGGAACGACGACCGTCCCTCGCGCTGGACGAAGAGGAGCGCGTCCTGCTCGGATCGCCCGAGCGCCTGCTCGAAGGCCTGGACGTCCGAGACGCGCCGGCGATTGACCTCGAGGATCACGTCGCCCGCTCGGATGCCGGCCCGGGCGGCGGGGCTGCCCTCCTCGACCTCCGAGACGAGCACGCCGCTCTGGCCCGACAGGTTGAACTGCCGCGCGAGCTCCGGCGTGATCGGCTGGACGGTCAGGCCCCAACGCTCCGTGCCAGGAGCCGCGACGGCGACCTCGTCTCCAGGCATCTCGCCGATCGTGACCTCACGCGTCTCGCGCTTCCCCTCACGCAGGATCGTGACGCGCGCCGCCTTGCCCGGCGCCGTGTCCGCCACGGCGCGCTGGAGGTCCGGCACCTCCGGCGTCTTCTGCCCTTCGAACTCGAGGATGACGTCGCCGGCCTTGAACCCGCCGGTCTCGGCCGGGCTCCCCGGCATCACGTCGGCCACCAGCACGCCCTCGCCTTCTTTGGTCCCGAAGGACTGGGCGAGGTCCGCGGTCAGTGCCTGGATCCGGATACCGAGCCAGCCGCGCGTCACGCGGCCGCTCTGCAGGAGTTGAGGCATCACGCGGCGCGCCATGTTCGCCGGGATGGCGAAGCCGATGCCCTGCCCCACCGACACGATGGCGGTGTTGATCCCGATCACCTTGCCGTCGAGGTTCACCAGCGGCCCCCCGGAATTGCCGGGGTTGATGGCCGCGTCCGTCTGGATGAAGCTCTCGTAGGTGGCCACGCCGACGCCCTGGCGCCCCGTCGCGGAGATGATCCCGACGGTGACGGTGCGGTCCAGACCGAACGGGTTGCCGACGGCGATCGCCCACTGGCCGATCCGGAGGCGGTCGGAGTCGCCGAGCTCCGCCGACGGGAAGTCGCCGTCGCCCTCGAGCCGGAGCACCGCCAGGTCCGTCTTCGGGTCCCGGCCGACGACCTTCGCCTTGAGCTTCCGCTTGTCGGAGAGACGCACCTCGATGTCGCCCGCGTCCTCGACCAGGTGGTTGTTCGTCAGGATGACCCCGGACTTGTCGACGATGACGCCCGAGCCCTGGCTCCGGCTCTCGCGACGCTCCGGGGGACGCTGGCGGAAGAAGCGCTCGAAGCCTTCGCCGAAGAACTCGCGGAAGCGCCGCTCGAACTCCCGGCGCTCCGGGGGCGTCATGCGCTCTCGCGGGTCGCGCGGTTGGCGGGGACGCTCCGGTGCCCGCTCGCGGGCCGATTCCTTCGGCGTGACGCTGATGTGCACCACGGCCGGCATGACCCGCTCGGCCACCGACACGAACGCCCGCTCCAGGCTCTCGAGGATGGCCTTGGGGTCGGGCGTGGCGCCCGGCGCCTGGGCGGACACCGGCGACGCCAGGAGCGCCGCGAGGACGATAGCGAGAAGAGACCGGACAACCACTCCCTGCATCACGACGACTCCTCCCTGGTACCCGGGACCTCCGGGTACACATGAGCCCGGATCCGGAGCACGGTCCGGGTCTCGGGCGTGACGGGTGCGACGCGCGCGCGCCGCACGCCGACGACCCAGAGCACGTCCTCACCGGCGTCGCTCTGAGCCACGACCAGCGGCCAGGTGAGGCGCGCGCGACGCGGGTGACCCGCGGTGGCGAGCACGTGGCTGACCCGCACCGCGGCGTCTCCGCCGAACGGAACGACGCGATCACCTCGGCGCGCCTGCCTCGCGACCAGCGGCAGCGGCGTGCTCTCGCGATCGAACCACGCTTCCCAGTCGGAATCGGCGAGGCGCGCCGACGCCGCCGGCAGGACCTCGACCGTGAGCCGGAGGCCCGAGGCGTCAAAGCGCGTCTCCCCCGGAACAGCCACGGGCACGGGCTCGGCCGGCGGCGTCCACGGGGCGATCCAGAGGCCGTTCCGGGCGCGCTCGACGACGAGGCCGCGCGGGAGCCGGACCCGGGCGCCTGTCGGGGCGTCCGCCAGCGCGTGGAGCGCCATGAGGTGGGGCTCGCGGAGACCGCCCCTCGAGAGGACGTCAGGCGACGCCTGGAGGATCGCGCGACGGAGCAGGCCCTTCGCCGCGCCCGGTGGGAGCGCTCTCAGTGGCACGAGGTCGACCAGGAGGCCACCGAGCGACGGTCGGACCCACCGCGTGGTCTCCGTCGCGACCAGCTCGTCGAGCGCATCGACCGCCTCCCGGCACGCGCGGGCGGTGCGCCGGAGCGCCGTCCGGATGCCCGGCCACCCCTCGGCCTCGAGCATCGGCAGGAGGTCGTGGCGGATCCGGTTCCGGAGGAACGTCCGGTCCTGGTTCGACTCGTCCTCCACCCACGGGAGGTCGTAGGCGGTGAGATGCGCCAGGACCGCGCCGCGGTCCGCCTCCAGCAGCGGGCGAACGAACCGCCCCCGCCGGATCGGCATCCCGGCGAGCCCGCGCGGCCCCGCGCCCTGCAGGACGCGCATCAGCACGGTCTCGGCCTGATCGTCCGCGGTGTGGCCCAGCGCCACGCGCGCCGCCCCGACGGCGCCGGCCACCCGCTCGAGCGCGGCGTAGCGCGCGATCCGGGCGGCTTCCTCCGGCGAGCGCCCGGGGGCGCGCGCGGCCGTCACGCGCTCGATCGTCACCGAAGCGCCGAGCCGACTCGCCAGACGCTCCACGAACTCCGCGTCCCGATCCGCCGCGGCGCGCAAACCGTGATGCACGTGCACCACGCGGACGTCGAGGGCGTACTCGGCGCCGAGCAGCCCGAGGACGTGGACCAGCGCGACCGAGTCGGGCCCGCCGGAGACGGCCGCGAGGACTCGCTGGCCGGGGTCGAGGAGGCGCTCGCGGGCGACGGTCGCCCGGGCCGTCTCGAAGAGAGCGGTCGCTAGCGGTGGGGTGTGGCTAGCGGGTGGGGCCACCGGCGCCGCCTCATCGGTCTACCGCGGCGGCGGGGACTCGCCCTGGAGCCCGACCCAGACCGCGCCGTCCTCGAAGATCTCCCGCTTCCAGATCGGGACGGTCTCCTTCAGCCGGTCGATGGCGTAGTGACAGGCAAGGATGGCCTCGCGACGATGCGCGGCCGAGACCGCGATCGCCACGCTGGCCTCGCCGATGGCCAGGCGCCCGATGCGATGCAGCATGGCGACCTGCTGGACACCCGGCCAGCGCTGGTGGACCGCCTCCCCGATCTCCTTCAGCTTCGCCTCGGCCATGGGGACGTTGGCCTCGTACTCCAGCGCCACGACGGGGCGGCCAGCCGTGTTGTCCCGGACGACCCCCAGGAACACCGAGACGGCGCCCGCCTCCGGGACGGTGACGGCGCTCGCCAGGGCGTCGGCCGAGAGCGGCTCGGTCGTCACGCGGTACACGCGCCCCTTCCTCCACTCACCGGCGGGAAGCAGGCCACCTCTTCGCCCGGGCGGATGGGGCGATCAGCCCCGACGTACTCGTTCCCGACGGCGAAGAGCGTGTGCGGCCGGTAGCGCGCGAGCACGGGATGCGCGCCTGAGACCGCCGACCACACGTCCTCGACGGTCGCCCCCTCCGGCACCTCCACCTCCACGCGGTCCCGGCCGACGGCCTCCCGGTACCGGGCGAACAGGCACACCCCCACCTTCACCGCCGGCGCGCGCCTCCCGCGCTCTTACGGTCGGCCTGTCAAGCCTGGTCGGCCTGTCAAGCCTGGAAGGAGTGGCCGCAGCCGCAGGTGCCCTTCGCGCTCGGATTCTTGATCGAGAAGCCCGAGCCGTAGAGGCTGTCGACGTAGTCGATCTCGATGCCGCTCACGTACTCGGTGCTCATCGGGTCGACAAACACCTTGACGCCGCGCGACTCCATGATCTGGTCGCCCTCCTGCTCGGCGTCCTCCCAGCCCAGCTCGTACGAGAAGCCCGAGCATCCGCCTCCGACCACCCGGAGCCTCAGGCCCCAGTCGGGCTTCGCTTCTTCGAGGCGCAGGTCCTGCACCTTCTTGACGGCCGTCTCTGTCAGTGTGATCATCGAAACCTCCCGCGAGAAGGGTTCCCCGCGCCCCTCAGGGGCTCCCGCCACCGGGGCCGGGCGCGCCGTCCGCCGCCATCGTCCACTAAGTATATCAGAGATCAGGACTCCTCGACCGCGCCGAACGACCCGGTGCCCTGCGCGGTCACCAGGATGTCGTGCCGCCCTCGCCAGGCGAGGACCGCCTCGACGGCACGGTCGGCGACACCGT
>Ga0214473_10011913_pt1 | contig 10199 bp, 8 predicted proteins | sample RVTome_7_FD_203509 | JGI IMG/M metagenome (GOLD analysis project Ga0214473, IMG submission 203509) | Soil microbial communities from uranium-contaminated site in the Upper Colorado River Basin, Wyoming, United States - RVT98D197 | ecosystem: Environmental > Terrestrial > Soil > Contaminated >... | reverse complement strand
TCGATAAAATCCTCAAAAGCCACTCCCGCGATGTTGGTTTCTGAATGAAAACTATCTTTGAGATTAGTATCCGTGTCTTTGATCTCCCTGAGCATCCGGAGCGCACGCTCGCCGTGAATCTCTTCGCTGAAGGAGATCACGCGGAAGAGCTTTGCAATTTGGGGAAGGTCTTCCTGCTCTGCCTTCTTGGCAAAGATCTTCAATCGCAAAGCCGCCTTGGCCTCGCCCTCATAAATTGTGTGAAAAGCCTCTTTGAGTCTATCCTCCATAGGTCCGATCCCTTTCGATTTCTATTTCGTTCAGAAGGGTGACAAGAAGCGTCTGCTGCAGCTTCGAGACAGCCTCTTTGTCCCTATTTTTTGAGCTGATTCACGATCTCATTTTTCAATTCGCGCTTCAATATCTTGCCTGTACTACTCTTGGGTAGTGTGTCCAGGATGATGAACTCTTTTGGCACTTTAAACGGGGCAAGGTGTGCCTTCAGAAAAGATTTCAGTTCCATTGGATCTACCGGCTGGCCTTTTTGTTTCAGTACAATACAGGCCGTTACCCTCTCGCCGTATTCCTTATCCGGGAGTCCGATCACAGAGCATTCTCCCACCTCTGGTCTCTTATAAAGAATCTCTTCAATTTCCCTTGGGTAGACGTTCTCGCCACCCGTGATGATCATCTCCTTGATACGGTCAATAATGTAGAGATATCCGTCCTCGTCAAACACCCCAAGGTCGCCACTGCGCAACCAGTCCCTCCAGAAGACAGCCTTCGTTTCTTCAGGGTTCTTCAGGTAGCCCTTCATCACATTGGGACCACGGATGCAGATCTCGCCCTCCCCTCTTTGCCCTAGAACATTTCCCTCGAGATCCCTGATCTGAACCTCGACAATGTTAACCGGCGTACCAATGGAACCGACCACATGGCGAATATAATGGTTATACGTCACCATACTGGCGGTCTCCGTCATTCCGTAGGCCTCGTAAATATTGAGGCCCGTACATGTCTTCCACTCCCGCACTAACTCCGCGGGCATGCTGGCCGCAGCTGAGAAACAGTAATTCACAGACCCCAACTTTTCTTTCGGATCACCCATCTGTAGAAAACGGAAGTAGATCGTCGGGACCGCATAGAATTTTGTAACACGGTATCGCCTGATTGCGTCCAAGACCTTGTCCATATCAAAGGCCGGCTGGATGACCAGGCAACCAGCGGCGTACACCATGGAGTTCATAATGTGAATCTGGGCAAACACATGGTTGGGAGGAAGAAAACAGAGGGCGCGATCCTCTTGATTTGACCGCTCGAAGTGACTGACATTGTGAGCGGATGATTTTATGTTTTGATGGCTTAACATGACGCCCTTTGGGATCCCTGTCGTCCCTCCTGTGTAAAGAATAGCGGCGGTGTTGTTCCGATCCACATCAACCGCCTTGAAGGACGGGGATCCTTTTTCGCGCAGTCTTCCGTAGGAAATATCTCCTCCAGGGCTAACAATTTTCTCCAGGTACGGCCGGTCCTTTCGGTCACCCAGGTCTTTCAGCTTTTCGTCGACCGTGAAAAGAACCCTGGGCCGGGCGTCGTCCAATAATCGCTTGAGCTCATCCTTGGTAAACGTCATCGGTAAAGTGACAGCGATCGCTCCAGCTTTGAGAACCCCAAAGTAGAAGGCCAACCACTCATAAGAATTGGGAGCACAAAGACCTACGGTATCGTCCGGCTGAACTCCTAATTCCATTAGGGCTGTGGCGATTCGATTGGACTGTTGATTGAATTCGAAATAAGAGACCTGTCTGCCCTCTTCGATGACAGCTGGTCGGTCCCGGAAGTAGAAGGCTGACCTCTCCAGATTTTCTGCCAAATTCATTTCTTTCTCCTTAAACCATGACGTCCCTGCAGAGCCATGCGGGTCTGTTGCTGCATTTTAACCGTACAAAAGGGCCTTACCACAACCTACGATAGGAACATGCCTCCCCCTTACTCGGGCGGATGAATACCCAGTTCCTTCAGCAGCCGTTTAACAAATTCCATCCCGTCCGGTTTAAACGCAGGGAGGACCCATGGCATGTCCTGGAGGGTCTGCAGCATGGAAGGAAGGAGGTCAAAAGGGATCGATACGAGTTGATGGCCTTCCGGAAATAGGTTTCTTCGCCTCATGCCATGGCCGAGACCCGTGATGGTGTAATTCAGTTCCCCGCTTACATAAGGATAAATAAAAATCCACGAGCATCCGATCGCAGCTGAAAACTTGCTCGCCCACATTTTGCCGGTTCGATAGCTCATTGCCCGAAGTAGAATTTCTGTTTGGCTGGTCTTGGATAGGATGATCAAAACATCTGGATCGAATGGGAGGTTCCTTAGCGGTGAAAAGGCAATATAGTTCGCGACGCCTTTGGCTAACCTGGGGATATACTGGTATAGCCTGCTGGCGGAGCGGGCATCTTCGAAAATCCTTAACCCCGCTCCAAATTGTCCACTGATATAAGGCTCAGGGGCGTCCGCCTGCCCTAAAACATACAGTCCTGCATCACAGATATGGTTTTCTTGATCAGCAAAAAAGGCATTCCCCTCCTGGGCCCTTTTGAGCATTTCGCATAAGGCCACATTTTCGTTCAGCCTCTCGACCCGATCTGGTCGTTTGGCAAAGAATTTAACGCCTACGGGTTGTACATCGAAGCCAAATTTATCCAAAATAGCTAAATCTTTTTCAGTGAGAGTCATCTTAACCTCCTACACCTATAGAAGAAGAAAATGATTCCAATTGCTGGTACAGAGCGCACCTTAGATCCAGGCTTATCCGACAGAGGTATGTAGGCTAACGCATCGCTGGGGGCACCGGACTACCGAAACTGGTAGAAGTTGTCTTGTTGCCCTTTACCCCGTTAGAAAGCCCCCTTTTATGGTGGGGATGATAAAAATAAAGCTTCGATTCCATTCAGGAAGGACGGGGTTAAAGCCCCATCCCTTCTAACGGGGTTTAATTTCAATGAGAATTTCCGGGGACCCATCAGAGCCCCCGGAATAATCGTTATTTGCGCGTATAAATGTTGCGTAATGGGTAGAGACCCACCTCTACCACCTTGCCCTTCTGCACCTGGTCAATACGTATCTGATCAACGCCCTCGATATCACTCTCACCATAGGTGAGTGGTGTACTGCTTATTTTACCGGTGTCAAGGTTCTTGATCTTGAAGAAGCCTTGCTCCAGCACATCACGCGGCGTGAGCTTTTCAAAAGGCACCTTTTGCATGGCCAGCCTTAACGCCTCAACCTGGATCATGCCCTCGAGGATCCCTGCCTCATACATGATGTGGGTAACCCGCTTGCCGGTGCGATACTTATCCTGCAGGTCGCTGCAAAACTTGATCCCAGGGATGGCGAGGTCGTCCATGGGCCGGAAGCTACCAGCGCAGACATACCCGTCGCCCAGCTTACCCATGGCCGCTACGAACACAGCAGCGTGACCCGGCGCGGGGACACCAAAGGTCATCTTGTAGGGCTGATAGGGTCCCATACCCAGCCTGACCATCTCCTTTACCGTCGGCTGTGAGCCGGGGTTGATCATAACACCAAGGGCGAGGTCAACACCCTTTTCTTTGAGCCATGTAAGCTGGGTGGTTGGCGGCGAGGTAGGCACGAGAGGCACATACTGGGTGCCCACAAACTCATAGCCGATCTTCTCGAGATACGCCTTCATCTCAGGTATCTCAATCGACCTCCCCATGGCGTTATCGGCGGTCAGGTAGGCAACCCGTGGTTTCCTTTTTTCCTTCCAGCTCGCTTGAAACCAGTCGGCGATGGCGCCACAGGAATCGGTATAAATAGGGTAATAGGTAAGGCAGCTTTGAGGCGGCGACAGGTAGTAGGGTCCGGTGGCCATACTCGTGGCGCCCATACGGTCCTCCCATAATCTATCTTTGAGTGCCAGTGCGATGGGCGACCCCGATATCCTGGCGACCAGCATTCCCTTGGCCTTGAGCTCCTCATAGATTGACAGCGCCTTGGCTGGCTTGAGCTCATCATCCCGCCACATCACCTCCAGTGTTATATCGGCGGGAAATTTGTCTTTTCGCCACGGAGCCAAATTTTTTGTCTCATTTACATATTTGACATAGTCCTGAATGGCAGCCAGCACTGCCGCTGAATCCTCAGCAAAGGGTCCGGTTAGCGACTGGGTGCCGCCGACATATAATTTCTTCTCAGCCTCAGCGCTGGCAGGAAATACTGATAATGCCACCAACATCATCAAGCAAATGATGAGCACGAACCGAGATTTTACCATCTCTTCTCTCCTCCTCTCTTGTCTGTGATTTGGTTTACCCCGTTAGAAAATTTCGTCATTGATAATGGGGACGTAGCAAAAAATATTCATTCCTTTTCAAGGGCAAGGTCAAAGCCCTGTCCTTTCTAACGGGGGTTCCCCCATAAAATAGGCATTCTCTTGAATCGAATCACCCCCTTTCACCCTCACTCTTCATGTGAGAAAGGCCAGAGACTGAAATAGGCCTTGATCATCTCCCAGCGGTGATGAAGTCCCCGGGGTTCAAAAATGAGGAAGATGATGATTATCAATCCGTGGGAGATGAGGGCCAGCGAGGCGGCTGCCTGGGGGGCAACCGCTGCGGATAGAATGGGACCCACCATCGTAACCAGCTCATCCAGCAGCTTGAGGGCAACGGCGCCAAAGATAGCCCCTGTCGTACTGCCCATACCCCCCACGATTAACATGCCCAGATACCAGACCGAATCCATAAAGGGAAACTGGTCTGTACTGGCAAAACTAAAGTAGTGAATGAGCAGTGACCCGGCCACTCCAGCATAGACACAACCGATAAAGAATGCCTGTAGCTTGTAACTCCAGAGACTAATTCCCATGACCTCAGCTGCCAAATCGTTATCCCTGATGGCGATGAAGGCCCTGCCTGCCCTGGTCCTCACGATGTTTTTAGCCACGAGTGTAGCCAGGCAGGTAAATGCCATCACCAGGTAGAAGTAGTTGGTCTTGGAACTCAGCACGATACTCCCTATCGCAGGTTTGGGTACACTTAAACCATCCGTCCCACCGGTGATGCTGCGGAGTTGAATGATCGTCCAAATAATTATAAATTGTGCGGCGATGGTCGCCATAATGAGGTAGAAGCCCTTGATCTTTAAAGATGGCAGGCCGAAGATCAAACCTGCTATTCCCGCAGCCAGAGCAGCACAAGGAAGGGCTACCCAAAATGGCCAGCCAAGCTTAGCGCACAAAATTGCCGAAGTATACCCACCGACTGCCATAAAACCTGCATGGCCTATGGAGATTTGGCCGCAGTATCCGGTCAGAATATTGAGGCCGTGGACGCTGATAACAGCAATACCGATCATGGTCATGATCGTCAGCATTCGGTCACTAAAAAAAGGCGGACAGGTGAAAAGAAAGAGGAGGAAGACAAACAGCACTCCCCGGTGGAGCTTGGTGCGGAAGATAGCCAAGTCCTGCGTATAGCTCTCTTGAAAGGTTCCAAAGCGTGGGCCCATTGATTAAATCCTCTCTATCCTGACCAGGCCAAAGAGCCCGTAGGGCCTGAAGATGAGCACGATGATCATAACAAAAAACGGGAATACCTTAGCCAGTCCACCACCAGGCAGGAGTGGGTCCAGGTAGCCGGCAGCTACATTCTCCAGCATACCCAGTATGATTCCGGCCACAATGGCCCCGCCGATTGAGTTCACCCCACCCAACAACACGACTGCAAATGCTTTGAGGCCGACTTCAGCCAGTTCCATATTCGCGCCCGATACGCCCCCCAAAAGGATGCCGCCGATGACACCGACGACACAGGCAATGACCCATGAGACGGCATAGACAGTCGTTGCCCTGATCCCCACGCTCTGCACCACCTGCAGATCCTCGGCAGTGGCCCTCATCGCTAATCCAATCTTTGTATAGCGAAAGAAGAGCATGAGTATCGCCACCGTAACTGCGGAAACGATGAGTCCAATCAAGGATTCTGACGGTATTGATATCGCCCCTACCTTCAGGATTATAGTCGGCAGTAATCCATGGTAAGCCTTATATTCGGCACCCCAGATCAGGGTTGCCAGCCCCCCCAATATCGTGGCCAGGGCTATGGTCACCATGATGATCGCGAGTACGGGTTGACCCACCAGAGGACGGAGGGCAAAGCGTTCTATTGCCAGGCCCATGAGGATTGCCGTGGCAATCGCCATTCCGAGGGCGGCCCATATGGGTAAGCTGAAGGTTACCAAGAAGGTATAGCCGAGATAGCCACCGATTAAAACAAAGTGTCCCTGGGCAATGTTAAATGCCTCGGAGCATTTAAGAATGATCACAAAGCCTATAGCGATAAGGGCATAGATCATCCCAAGAGCAAAACCAGTTACGACTAATTGGAGAAAGAAAGTCATAAGGCAGCCCCTCCGACAGACTTAATGCTTAGAGTCGTCTTTGTTGTTCCCATCCGGCCATCCCGGTATCTGACCAGGGCTTCGATAGGCACTTCCGTCTTATCCGCATAAATCGCATCGATAAGCTCCCGATAGCGCTCTTCCAAAAATTCCCTCCTCAGCTTCCTGGTCCTTGTTAACTCACCTTCATCAGGGTCAAATTCCTTGTGCAGATTGATGTATTTCCTCACCCTGGAACCGGGGGACAATGTGCGGTTGATCCGGTCGATCTCTTGCTCCACCAGCTCATAAACTTCCGGCTTCTGGGAAAGCTCGGCGAAGGTAGAATAAGCCACCCTCCTTTGGCCTGCCCACCTGCCGACGGTATTATAGTTGATGATGATGATGACCGAGGCATAGGCTCTATCTTTTCCAGCTACTACCCATGCATCCTTTATATAAGGACTGAACCTGAGCCGACTCTCTATAAGTTGGGGGGCCAGTTTGTCGCCACCAGCCAGCTCAATGAAATCCTTTATCCTATCCACAAATACAATGTGTCCATCCTCCTTAATGAAACCGCTGTCTCCGCTATAGAACCACCCGTCCTTAAGCACCTCGGCAGTCTTGGCCAGGTCCTTGTAGTAACCAAGAAAGATGCCAGGCTGTCGGTAAATAATCTCGCCCTTATCAGTTATTCTTACCTCTGTTCCATTGTGTGCCGGGCCGACCGTCTCTAAACTGATGTCATCATTCTTGGCGCCGGTTAAAGCCCCACCCTCTGTTGTTCCATACAAGCTTTTGAGAGGAAGATTGAGAGCGTGATAGAACCGGAAGGCATCCGGGCTGAGCATCGCCCCCGTAGTATAACAGGTCCTGGCCTTTGACAGGCCAAGACTGTCTCTCAGGGGTCGAAAGAGCGAGAGATCAGCTAGGGTATAGAGCATTCTTAAGAAGAACCCTGGTTTTTTCTTTCGATACTTCAGATCAGCCATCTGATGGCCGATGGGCATGAACAGACGAAAGGCAAATCGCTTCAAGGGATCCGCATCAAGAATCCGCGCCTGAACCATCGCTGCCTGACTCTCCCATTGCCGAGCGCCGTAGCATACGATATTTGGCCTTACTTCCTTTATGTCCCGTTGCTGGGTCTCGGGTTCCTCGGCAAAGTTCAGGATGCTTGCCGATAGCAGATGGCAGCCGATGCCAAACCATTGCTCAGGCATCCATGCAGGTGGAAGGAAGGGAAGAATGTTATCGTTCTCATGCCAGGGGTCAAGATTCAAGTGATGGTCAGCCCCTGTCCTCATTGTTCGATAGGTATGGACGGCTCCCTTGGGTGCAACTCCGGTGGTTCCCGAGGTGTAAACAAGGGCGCAGACATCATCCGCCTTACCAGCATCCACGTTCTGCTCAAACAGCCCGTGGTGCTCTTCCTCGTATTTTCTCCCTTGTTGCAGAACCTGTCGATATCCCATGAGGATAGGGTCCTCATAGTGAGCCAGCCCCTTGTAGTTCCAGTAAATAATCTTCTTGAGCAAGGGAAGCTCATCCTTGATTTGCAGAAACTTATCAACCTGCTCCTGATCTTCGACGACAGCAAATCTCGCCTCGGAATTTTCGGCAATGTACTTTATCTCCCGTGGGATTAAATCTGAATACAAGCCTACGGAGGCCCCATGGTTCGCCTGGGTGGCCACTTCAGCATCATACCATTGTGGGGCGTTATCCCCGATAATAAGCACCTTATCTCCAGGTTCAAAGCCGAGGGATAGCAAACCAAGAGCCAGGTATTTAACATTGAGATAGTAGTCCTTCCACGTATAAGGCTGCCAAATACCATAATGTTTGTAGCGCATGGCCTTACGGCTATCCCCATAGAGTTCATAGTTATATTTAAGTATTTTGGGCCAGGTATCACCCTTTTCTTTATGGACTTGTTCCGTCTCAGTCGCCATTGCCTCTACCACACGGTTTCAAGCAGTCTTCCATGCCGGTCTTGTTACTCTCGAAGCACGAAAACTAAGGGGTTACGGGTACGAGACACGGTCACGTTATTTTCTAAGTGAGCCACCTCTTCCTTCGCCGGTAGTGTTTAACGTCACGATAGCTTTTTTTGGAGCCAACCGTAGAGAACCCCATATAGAATTCCTGAACGTCTTCGTTATCCTTCAACTTCTCAGCGGGACCTTCCAAAACGACTCTGCCGTTCTCCATGACATAACCATAATCCGCAATGCCGAGGGCCGCTCTGGCATTTTGTTCCACGAGGAGGATCGCCATCTTTTGTTCGGTATTGATCCTCTCGATAATTTCATAGATCTCTTGCACCAGCAAAGGGGCAAGACCCAGGGAGGGCTCGTCCAACAGCATCAGCTTCGGACGCGCCATGAGTGCTCGCCCGGTCACTAACATTTGCTGTTCACCGCCGGACAGATAACCGCTCATCTGGCGGCGGAGTTGTTTAATCTTTGGGAACCAGTCAAAAACCATTTCGATGTCCTTCTTGACTCCCGTCCGGTCTTTGCGGCGATAAGCTCCCACGTATAAATTCTCTTCAACACTCAGGTGCTCCAGAACCCTTCGACCTTCCATCACCTGGCTGATGCCCAGGGCAGCCACATCCTCGGGGCCATAGCGATCGATCCTCTTCCCATTGAAATCAATGCTGCCGTCGGTCACCTCTCCCTCTTCTGTTCTCAACATTCCTGACACCGCTTTCAAAGTGGTCGTCTTGCCTGCGCCATTCGCCCCAAGAAGGGCAATGATCCTGCCATCCCCCACCTCGAGGGACACCCCTCGGAGCACCTGAATCACCTTCATATACACAACTTCAATCGTGTTCACCTGCAGCATGATTTCAGACCCTTATTTTTCTTTCCCCAGGTAGGCCCTGATCACCCGGGGATTCGTGCTAATCTCTGCGGAGGTGCCCTCGGCAATCTTGCGCCCGAAATCGAGGACGATAATCCTGTCTGCAATGTCCATCACCACTCCCATATCATGTTCGACAAGGATGATACAACTGATCCCATCCCTCAGAACGGGTGTATCCGGATAGGTAGCTCCCTGACCTTCGAAAACATCAATGATGAAGCGGGCAATATCCTCCTTTTCCTCCAGGTTCATCCCTGCCATGGGCTCGTCAAGAAGAAGGATTTTGGGCTCCAAAGCCAAGGCTCTTGCCAGCTCAACCCTTTTTCTCATTCCGTAGGGGAGTAGCCCAACCACCTTCTTTCTGATAGATGCGATTTCAAGGAAATCGATGATTTCCTCTACCGTCTGGCGGTGTTCGATTTCCTCCTTAAGTGCAGGGCCAAGGTAAAGTCCACCGGTGATAAAGTTTTGCTTCATGAGCACATGTCGGGCAGCCATGAGGTTATCTTGAGTGGTTAGTCCGGTGTACAGTTCAATATTCTGAAAGGTTCTGGCAATGCCGAGTTTAGCCAGCTTATCCGGCCGCATCCGTGTAATTCTTTGCCCCTCATAGGATATTTCACCTTTTTGAGGCTTGTAGAACCCATTGATGCAGTTGAGGAGGGCGGTCTTGCCGGCGCCGTTCGGTCCGATAATGGCGAGTATCTCTTTATCCCTGATCTCCATGCTCACGTCCGCCAGGGCACTAACCCCCCCAAAGCTGAGAAAGAGATTATCAATCCTTAATTTCGGCAATCGACCCGTTTCTGACTGTCCTGGCCTGGTATTCAGCTTCATGGTCGTCCCTGTTTAATTCCTACAAACGGATCCTGTCACCCACCACAATTGTTGGCAAAAAAATACAAGGTTTGTGAATAGATTACGCAAGTTGATACAAGGAAATT
>Ga0214473_10011912_pt1 | contig 10200 bp, 7 predicted proteins | sample RVTome_7_FD_203509 | JGI IMG/M metagenome (GOLD analysis project Ga0214473, IMG submission 203509) | Soil microbial communities from uranium-contaminated site in the Upper Colorado River Basin, Wyoming, United States - RVT98D197 | ecosystem: Environmental > Terrestrial > Soil > Contaminated >... | reverse complement strand
GTCGGTTCAGCGCCGTACGCGCTCGGCCTCGCGCAGGTACAGCGCGTACTGCGTCCGGACCTCTTCCCGAGAGGCGAGGAGCGCGTCCTCGACCTCCGGGGAGAGCGTCCGGGACTCGATCAGCGCGTTGAGCTTGGCGGGGTCGACCGAGAGCACCTGGTCCCACATCCCGAGCGGTTCGAGGATCTCGCGCACCTTCTCCTCGATCGGGGCGGTGACGTGCTGGGGGCGGCGGTCGATCGCCGCGCCGTCGGAGCCGAAGAGCCGCCGGTACCCGTGCTCGTCGGCGAACGCGTTGATCACCGGCACCAGCTCGTCGAAGCGACGATAGGTCTGGCGGGTCTGCCGTTTGAGCCCGATCCATTCGTCGACGATCTCCGTCATGCGCGGTGCGGCATCGTGCTCCTGTTGCTCGTACCGGTGCCGGAAGAGCGGACACAGCGCCTGGTAGTCACACCAGTCGCAGAGCGGGTTCTGGCGCGGCTCGAACTTCCCCGCGGCGACGCGCTCGGCCACGGTCGCGATCCTCCGGCGGAGCTCGTCGACGTCCGCGGGCGTTCGATGGGTCGTCATGCGCTGGCCGGGAAGGAGGTAGTAGAGCGTGAGCCGTTCCGGCTCGATGCCCCAGATCTCCTTCGCCGCGAGGTGGTAGACGGAGAGCTGGAGGTCGCCGTCGATCCGAGACTGCGGAGGCAGGCGGCGGTTCGTCTTGTAGTCGATGATCTCGTACCCGCCGCCGGGGATCCGGTCCATGCGGTCGATCACGCCGGAGAGCTCGACCCCTTCGACGTCGATCCGGAACTTGAACTCCAGAGCCGCGGGGATCCGGTAGTCCTCGGCGTTCTCCCGGTGGTACTGCGCGAGGACCTGACGCCCGTGATCGCGATACATCCGCTCCTCGGACTCGTCCGAGAAGCCGGTGGAGACCCACACCGCCTCGAGCATGTCGTGCAGCTCGACGAGCGGCGGCGGCACCGGGACGGGTCGGTTGTGGAACAGGTGCAGGGCCTTGTGAAGCGAGTCGCCGAACGCCAGCGCGGGGGAGGGAGCCTGCGGCATCCGGTCCTCGTACTGGAACTTGAACTTCGCGGGACACGTTTCGTACGTGTTGATGCTCGAATACGAGAGCCGCATCGTGCTCCTTCGGCGCTCCCGGCGCTCCTCCGACGTGCCCGATCCAGGTGCCGAGTCTACGGAGCGGCGCGGCGCATTACAAGCGTGTAGTTATCCCCAGGGGATTTGAGATGTGGAAATCTTGGGGATAATCACACTCTTGTAGTTCCGCTGGGCTTCCGCGATACTGGCCGGGCCTTGACTCCGGCCCGAAGCTTCGTGCACCTGCATTCGCACACCGAGTACTCGCTGCTCGACGGTGCTTCTCGGATCCCCGATCTGTTCGAGCGTGCCGCCGCCGACGGCATGCCGGCGCTCGCGATGACCGATCACGGCGCGATGTTCGGCGCGCTCAACTTCTACGAGGCGGGCGTCGCCGCGGGGGTCAAGCCCATCCTCGGGGTCGAGGCCTACGTCGCTCCGGTCTCCCGGCACGACCGCACGCCCGGCCAGAGCGAGGAGAAGTACCGGCACCTCACGCTGCTTGCCCGGAACGAGGCCGGGTACCGGAACCTGCTCAAGCTGGTGACGGAGGCGCACATCGAGGGCTTCTACCACCGCCCCCGGATCGACAAGTCGCTGCTCTCCGAGCATTCCGAGGGACTGCTCGCGTTATCGGGGTGCCTGGCCTCCGAGATCGCGCAGCTCCTCCTCGCCGGCAACGAGGCCAAAGCCAAGGACGTCGCGGGCGAGTACTCCGACATCCTCGGCGAGGGGAACTTCTACCTCGAGCTCCAGGATCACGGGATCGGGGACCAGCGCACGATCCTGCCGCGGCTCGTCGACCTCGCGGCTCGAACCGGTCTTCCCCTGGTGGCGACGAACGACCTGCACTACACCGAGCGTGAGGACGCGAAGCCGCACGACATCCTTCTCTGCATCCAGCAACAGAAGGTGCAGACGGACACCAACCGGCTTCGCTTCGACTCCGACGAGTTCTACCTGAAGAGCGCGGAGGAGATGCGCGAGCTCTTCCGCGACGTACCGGAGGCCTGCGACAACACGCTGGCGATCGCGGAGATGTGCGACCTGCGACTTCGCTACGGGGACGACGTCCCCCTCGAGGAGCGGTTCCACGTGCCGCGGTTCGAGCCGCCCGCGGGGATGGAGCGAGACGCGTACCTGCGCCACCTCGTCGACGAGGGAGCACGGGCGCGGTACGGAGAGCTCGGCCCCGAGATCCGCGATCGCATCGATCACGAGCTCGAGGTCATCACCTCGATGGGTTTCTCCGGCTATTTCCTGATCGTCTGGGACCTCATCAGGTTCGCCCGCGAGAGCGGGATCCGGGTCGGGCCCGGCCGGGGATCGGCGGCAGGGTCGGTCGTGTCCTACGCGCTCCGGATCACCGACCTGGACCCGCTCCGGTACGGGCTCATCTTCGAACGCTTCCTGAACCCGGGCCGGATCCAGATGCCCGACATCGACATGGACTTCGACGACCGCCGCCGGGACGAGGTCATCCGGTACGTGGCCACGAAGTACGGATCGGACCACGTCGCGCAGATCATCACGTTCCAGACGATCAAGGGGAAGCAGGGGATCCGGGACTCGGCCCGGGTGCTGGGCTTTCCCGCGAGCGTCGGGGACCGCCTCTGCAAGATGTACCCGCCCGCGGTGCTCGGCCGCGAACACCCGATCGAGGAGGCCCTGAAGCTCTCATCGGAGCTTCGGGACGCGTACGAGAAGGAGCCCGAGGCGCGCGAGATCGTCGACAGCGCTCGGGCGCTCGAGGGCCTTCGCCGCGAGGACTCGGTGCACGCCGCCGGAGTGGTGATCGGCGACGCCCCGCTCGTGAACTACCTGCCGCTCAAGCTCTCGAAGGACTCGCGCGACGACTCGCGCCGGATCGTGACCCAGTTCGACATGCACGGGGTCGAGAAGCTCGGCCTGCTGAAGATGGATTTCCTCGGCCTCCGGACCCTGACGGTGATCGAGGACACGCTCGGCCACCTCCGGCGCCGGGACGTCGAGCTCGACATCGACCACGTGCCGCTGGACGACGTGGACGTCTACGCGATGCTCCAGCGCGCGGATACGACCGGTGTGTTCCAGATGGAGTCGCCCGGCATGCGCCAGCTGATCCGCGTTCTGGCGCCCGACCGGTTCGAGGACCTGATGGCGCTCGTGGCGCTGTACCGGCCGGGCCCGCTGAACGCCGGGATGCACAACGAGTACGCCGAGCGCAAACACGGTCGCAAGCCGGTCTCGTTCCCGCACGAGGACCTGCAGGACATCCTGGAGCCCACGTACGGGATCATGGTGTACCAGGAGCAGGTCATGCAGATCGCCGTCCGCATGGGCGGGTACTCGATGGCGGAGGCCGACATGCTCCGCCAGGCGATGGGCAAGAAGATCCGCGCGAAGCTGATGGTGCACAAGGAGACGTTCATCGAGGGATGCCGCAGCAACGGCTACGAGGAGAAGCTCGCGAGGCAGATCTTCGAGCTGATGGAGCCGTTCGCCGACTACGGCTTCAACGCGTCGCACGCCTGTGCCTACGGCTATGTGGCGTACCAGACGGCGTACCTGAAGCATCACCACCCCGTGGAGTACATGTCGGCGGTCCTCACGAGCGTGAAGGACGACAAGGACCGCAAGCCTTTCTATCTGAACGCGTGCCGGCTCACGGGCATCGAGGTCCTGCCACCGGACGTGAACGACTCCGAGCTCGACTTCGCGCCCGCTCCCCGGGACGGGTCGAAGATCCGGTTCGGCCTTTCCGCCGTTCGCAACGTGGGGTCGGGAGCGGTCCAGCAGATCATCGACGCGAGGACCCAGAAGGGCGGCTTCACCGCGTACGCGGACTTCTGTCGCAAGGTGGAGCCCTCGGTGCTCACGAAGAAGGTGCTCGAGAGCCTGATCTACGCCGGCGCCTTCGACTCCCTCGACTATCGGCGGCGCGCGCTGATCGAGAGCCAGGAGAAGGTCTCGGCGCCGATCGCCGCCGAGCGCAAAGCGGAGGCGGCCGGACAGTTCTCGTTGTTCGGCGGCGGGGATCGGGCCGCGACCGAGATCGACGAGTCCGTTCTCGCGGGCGACGAGTTCGACAAGCGCACGCTGCTGCGGCTGGAGAAGGAGGTCCTCGGGCAGTTCGTGACCGACCATCCGCTCCTCGGGGTGAAGGACCTCCTCGCCGCGCAGACCGACCTCGAGCTCTCCGATGTGGGGAACCTCGGCGACGGGGACCTGGTGACGGTCGGCGGGATCGTGGGCGCGGTCGCGCGCAAGTTCACGAAGAAGGGCGACCCGTTCGCGCAGTTCCGGCTGGAGGACCTGACCGGCGGCGTGACCATCGTCGCGTTCCCGAACGTCTACGGACAGGTCCCCGAGCTGATCGAGACGGACGCGATCGTCGTCGTCCGCGGTCGTGCGGACCTCCGGGGACGCGAGCTCCAGCTCCGGGCGCTCGAGATCGCGGAGCCCGATCTCGGCGCCGCCGCCCGGCGCGCGGAACCCTCGGGCACGCTCGTCGTGGACGTCGCCGCCGCGAGCTGCACGAACGCCGTGATCGCCAAGCTCAAGGAACTGTTGAGCGCACACTCGGGCAGCGCGCCGGTGCAGGTTCGTTTCCTTTCGTCTCAAGGGGTGACGCCCCTCGAGGTGGGGACCTTCCGCGTGAACGCCGGCGCCGGCCTCCTGTCGGAGCTTCGGGGCCTGCTCGGGAAGGACGCGGCGAAGGTCATCCCGCGCAACGACCGGGACCAGGACACGGTCCGGGTGCCCGACGTCGCGCCCGCGTCGCGCTGAAGAGCGCGTCCGCGGAGCAGGGAAGCCTTCCGGCGCCGAGACCGCCCGCTACGCTCATCGGGTGACGTTCGAGGTGATCCCTGCGATCGACGTGTCCGAAGGACGACTCGTGCGGATGTCCCGCGCAGAGACGGTCCCGCTCGACGTGAACGGTGGGAACCCCGAGGCCGAGGCCGCGGCCTTCGTGGCGTCCGGCGCCACGAGGCTCCACTTCGTCGACGTCGATCTCGCCCGCACGGGCGTTGCGACCAACCTCGACCACCTGCGCAAGATCGCGGCCCTCGGCGTCCCGGTCCAAGCGAGCGGCGGGGTGACCTCCGCGGAGCAGATCGACGCATTGATCTCGGCCGGGGCCGATCGCGTGGTCCTCGGTTCGGCCGCGCTGGCTTCCCGGGACGCGACCGAACGATCGATCGCGTCCTTCCAGGACCGGCTGTGTATCGGGATCGAGGCGAGTGGTCCTACGATCCGTCCACGCGGCGCCGGGGCCGAGCTCCCGCTCTGGGACACGCTCCTTTGGCTGGGAGAGCTCGACGTCTCCCGGTACATCTTCACCGAGGTCGATCGCGTCGGCGAGCTGAAGGGTCCCGAGCTGGACGGGATCTGGGCCCTGGCGACGCACACCGGCAAACCGGTCATCGCATCGGGCGGGATCCGCTCGATCGACGACCTGACTGCCGTGGCCCGGCTCGGCGGTGGTGTCGAGGGCGCGGTGGTGGGTCGTGCGTTGCACGAGGGCATGAACCTCGCCGAAGCCCTGCGCGCGGTCGGCTGACCCGTACACTTCCGGCCCACCGATGGGCTTCCTCACCGAGGTCGTGGACGGCGTCCGGCGCAGGCTGGAGCGCCAGCCTCTGGACGATTCCAAGCTGATGGCGCTCGCGCTGCGCCTCCCGCCCGCGAGGCCCTTCGCGGGCACGCTGTGGTCGGCTCCCGCGCCCGCCGTGATCGCCGAGGTGAAACGATCCTCGCCCTCGGCCGGACGGATCGCCGACGCGGACCCCGCCACCCTGGCCCGGACCTACGAGGCGGCGGGGGCCGCCGCCGTGTCGGTGCTGACCGAGCATGAACACTTCGACGGCGCGCTCGCCGACCTCCGAGCCGTCCACCTGGCGGTGGGCGTGCCCGTGCTGCGGAAGGACTTCCTCGTCCACCCGGCGCAGGTGATCGAGTCCCGGGTCGAGGGTGCCGACGCGGTGCTCCTCATCGCCGCGGCGCTCGAGGAGTCCGAGCTGAAGGCGTTGGTTGCCACGGCCGACGACCTGGGACTCGGAACACTGGTCGAAACGCATTCAGAACAGGACCTGGAGAAGGCGCTGGCCACCGACGCCAAGGTCGTGGGCGTCAACGCCCGGGACCTGGAGACGCTCGAGGTCGATCCGGAGCGTGCCCTCGACCTGCTCGGGCGGGTGCCCGGCGATCGCATCGCCGTGTTCGAGAGCGGGGTGTCCACGCGCAGGGACGTCGAGCGCGCAACGGCCGCCGGAGCGCGGGCCGTCCTGGTCGGCGAGGCCCTCATGCGGGCCGAGGACGCCGGGGCGAAGCTCCGCGAGCTCCGAGGAGCGCCGTCGTGAGCGCGCGGGCCACGCTGCCCGATGCGCGGGGGCGGTTCGGACGCTTCGGCGGCCGTTACGTCCCCGAGGTGCTCATCCCGGCGCTCGACGAGCTTGCGGACGCGTGGTCGGAGCTCCAGGACGACCCGACGTTCCGCGCCGAGCTCGACGCGCTCCTTCGTGACTACGTCGGCAGGCCGTCGCCGCTGACGTTCGCATCGCGGCTCTCAGAGGAGCTCGGGTACCGGCTGTGGCTGAAGCGCGAGGACCTCAACCACACGGGGGCGCACAAGATCAACAACACGCTCGGGCAGGTGCTGCTCGCGAGGCGGCTCGGGAAGCGGCGGATCATCGCCGAGACCGGGGCGGGCATGCACGGGGTCGCGACCGCAACCGTCTGCGCCCTGTTCGGCCTGCCGTGCGTCGTCTACATGGGCGAGGAGGACACCGTCCGGCAGGCGCCGAACGTCACGCGGATGCAGCTGCTCGGCGCCGAGGTCGTGTCGGTGACCTCGGGGAGCCGGACGCTCAAGGACGCGATGAACGAAGCGATGCGCGACTGGGCGGCGACGGTGCAGGACACGCACTACGTGATCGGATCGGTCGCCGGACCGCACCCCTTCCCGGTGATGGTTCGCGAGTTCCAGCGCGTGATCGGCGACGAGACGCGTTCGCAGATCCGAGAGTCCGAGGGCCGCGATCCCGATGCGGTCGTCGCGTGCGTGGGCGGCGGGAGCAACGCGATGGGGATCTTCGCCGCCTTCCTCGGCACACCGTCCGTGCGTCTGATCGGCGTCGAGGCCGGCGGTCGCGGCGACGGCCTGGGCGAGCACTGCCGGTCGCTGACGCTCGGAGACCCCGGCGTCCTGCACGGCTCGTTCTCGTACCTGTTGCAGGACGAAGACGGGCAGGTCGTGCCGACCCATTCGATCTCGGCCGGCCTCGACTACCCGGGGGTCGGTCCGGAGCACTCGTACCTCAAGGAAACAGGTCGCGCGGAGTACGTGTCGGCGACGGATGCCGAAGCGCTCGCCGGCTTCCAGGCGCTCGCGCGGAACGAGGGCATCCTGCCCGCGCTCGAGCCGGCGCACGCGATCGGCTGGCTGCTGTCACGGCCCCTGCCGGAAGGATCGGTCATCGTCGCGAACGTCTCCGGCCGGGGCGACAAGGATCTCGAGACGGTGCGCGCCGCGCTCGGCCGGACGCCCGACGTGGATGCCTGACCTCGAGGCCGCGCTCCGCGTCCGGCGGGACGGCGGGGGACGTGCGTTCGTTCCCTACGTGACGGGAGGGCTCGAGGGCGTCGACGCCGATCTCCTCCGCGGACTCGCGGACGCCGGCGCCGACGCGATCGAGATCGGCATCCCGTTCTCGGACCCGGTGATGGACGGCGGCGTCATCCAGGAGGCCTCGCGCCGAGCGTTGGATTCGGGGACCCGGCCCGCGGACGTTCTCGCCACGGTGAAGGAGGCCGGCCTCGACGTGCCGGTCGCCGTGATGACCTACTTCAACCCCGTCCTTCGTCACGGCGTGGCGACCTTCCTGCGAGAGGCGGCAGAGGCCGGGGTCGTCGGCGTGATCGTGCCGGACCTGCCGGTCGACGAGGCCGAGGACGTGGCCCGCGCGTGCCGCGAGACGGGGGTGGCGCCCGTGCTCCTCGCGGCGCCGGGCTCGAGCACCGAGCGCCTCCGCTCGATCGCCGGCCTCGCCGGCGGATTCGTGTACTGCGTCGCGACCTACGGCGTGACGGGGGAGCGCGAAGCACTGGCCGGCACGGCGGAAGCCCTGGTCGCGGCACTCAGGCCCCTCACCGACCTCCCGCTCCTCGTCGGGGTGGGGATCGCAACCCCCGAGCAGGCCGCGCAGGCGTGCCGCTTCGCCGACGGCGTGATCGTCGGGAGCGCGCTCGTGCGCCATCTCGTGGCCGGCGAGCGCGACGCCGCGCTCGGGCTCGCTGCCGCCTTCCGGGCCGCCGTGCCTGTCTAGGCATCCGCCGGGTCGGCTCCTTGCGTACAGATACCCGGAGGCCGTCCGCAGGCCGAGTGGCCCCCCGGACGGGGGATGTGATAGGTAGCAGTTCTGGCGGGCGGGGCGGACCGGCCGAAAGCGGCTCTTTCGATCCCTGATCGTTGATGATGGCAAGACCGATCAACCCGGAGGGGGGTTAGATGAGGAAGCACAAGTTCTTCGCCGTGTTCGCGATGTGCGCGGCATTGACGTTCGTCGCCGCGGCGTGTGGCGACGACGATGGTGGCGGCACCGGCGGCACTGGACCGACCGACACGACGGGTGGCGCCGTGGACTGTGAGGCGGACGAGTTCGGCTGCGTCGAGGTGGCCGCGGGGGCCCCGATCGTCCTCGGGTCGCTGAACGCGATCTCCGGAGACACGGCGTTCCTGGGAACGGACGTCAACAACGGGGTCATCCTTGCGATCGACTACCTGGACGGGACGCTCGATCAGACGCCTGGGCAGCTCCTCGGCCACGACGTCGAACTCGTTCAAGAGGACGACGGATGCTCCGCGGAAGGCGGGCAGGCCGGCGGCACGGCGATCGCGGCCAATCCGGACATCGTCGCCGTGATCGGGACGACGTGTTCGAGCGCGGCGCTCGGCGTCGCCGACACGATCCTCGGCGACAAGGGGATCCTGTTGGTTTCGGCTGCGAACACGAACCCGGGCCTGACCTCGGAGGAGGCGCACCAGCCCTTCTACGCACGGACCGCGCACAACGACAAGATCCAAGGCGCGATCGTGGCCGAGTACCTGTTCAACGAGCTCGGGCTGACGACGGCGGCGACGATCAACGACGAGAGTCCGTATGCCGACGGTCTCGCAGCGGCGTTCCGCGCCAACTGGGAGGCGCTCGGCGGGACGATTACCGCCATCGAGCAAGTCAACAGCGGCGACACCGATCTCGGGCCGGTGCTCACGAGCATCGCTGAGGGCGACCCGGAGGTCTTGTACGGCCCGAACTTCAACCCCGTCTGCGCGCTGACCGCCGTGCAGGCCCAGGACATCATGCCGGACGTGGTCCAGGTGGGCTCCGACGGCTGTCTGGAGTCCGGGTTCATCGAGTCCGCGGGTGAGCTCTCGAACCGGTACATCGCGTCGTACCCGGACACCACCGTGTTCGCCGAGGGCGCGTTCTACCAGGACGAGTTCCTGCCTGCGTACGAGGCGCTGACCGGCGGGGCACCGACGGCGGGCTTCCACGCTCACGGCTTCGACGCAGCGAGCATCGTGTTCGATGCGATCGAGGCGGTAGCGGTCGACGACGGGAGCGGGAACCTGACGATCCCCCGGACCGCTCTGAAGGACGCGCTCTTCGCGACGAGCGGCTACGAGGGGATCACGGGCATCATCACCTGCACCCCGCTCGGGGACTGCGCAACCGACGTCGCGATCGGCCTCTTCGAGTACCCATTCTGGGCGGTCGAGGGCGGCAGCGAGCCGGCAGACCCGGTCTACAGCGACGTGAAGTCGCTGGACGAAGTCATCTAGTTCGAAGAGGCAGCAAGCTGCGGGCGGGCCGTGCGGCCCGCCCGCAGCGGCGTTTCTGCTGATGGGCTAGGCTCCCGCGGACGATGGCCAGGGGGACCAAGGACCGGCCCACCGAGGAACGGGGCGCTCAGCTCGGGCGCCTTGAAGGCCTCCCGTGGCGCAAGATCATCCTGACCGTCCTCGCGGTGTTCCTGGTGTCGATCCTGACGATCGGTGCGTTCAAGACGCTGACCCTGCCCGCGGATCAGCGGTACTCTGCGGCTGCCTGGAGGGACTTCATC
>Ga0214473_10011911_pt1 | contig 10200 bp, 7 predicted proteins | sample RVTome_7_FD_203509 | JGI IMG/M metagenome (GOLD analysis project Ga0214473, IMG submission 203509) | Soil microbial communities from uranium-contaminated site in the Upper Colorado River Basin, Wyoming, United States - RVT98D197 | ecosystem: Environmental > Terrestrial > Soil > Contaminated >... | reverse complement strand
GAGCGCTACCTCTCAAAGGTCTACGACGACGACTGGATGCGGGAGAACCAGATGCTCCCGCAGGAGCGGGTGACGGCGGACACGCTGCTCCAGGGCCGGCCCGCCGGAATGCCGCCGCTCGTGTCGCTGGGTGCCGGCGCGAGCGTGCGCCAGGCGCTCAACCTGATGTCCACCTATGGCATCTCCGAGGTCCCGGTGATCGACGGGACCGATTGCGTGGGGCTGCTATCGGAGGGACCGCTGATGGCGCAGGCGCTCGAGAACGCGAAGCTGCTCGACCGGCCAGTGTCGGAGATCATGGGTCCGCCGTGCCCCGTCGTGGACGCGCACCTGCCGCTCGAGCGACTCACCACGCTGCTCTCCCGCGAGCAGCCGGCGGCGCTGGTGCGTCGCGAAGGACAGCTGGTCGGCATCGTGACGCGCTACGACGTGCTGCGCCAAGTCGCGGGGATCCGGTGAAGATCGCGGTCCTCACGGGCGGCACCTCGAGCGAGCGCGACGTCGCGCTCGCCTCGGGGCTGCAGATCGCCCATGCGCTGCGCGCGAAGGGGCACGTCGTCAGTATGGTGGACCTCGCCGCGGGCTTCGTCCCGCCCGACCACGAGGCCGCGCTCCTTCCCGGCGGCGTGGGACGCGAGCCGCCGCCGCTCGAGAAGCTGCACGAGCTGCAGCGCGGGATGCTCACCGCCGGCCTCGGCGAGATCCCGGCGATCCGCGACGCGAACGTGATCTTCCTCGCGCTGCACGGCGGTCAGGGAGAGGACGGGACCGTGCAGGCCCTGCTCGACGTCATCGGCGTGCCGTACACCGGCAGCGGCCACCTCGCCTCCGCGCTCGCGATGGACAAGGACGTGTCCAAGCACGTACTGCGCGACGCGGGGGTGCGGGTGGCGCGGTGGCTGATGGCGCCGGCGAGCACCGCGGATGTCGCGGGGAAAATCCGCTTCCCGTGCGTGGTGAAGCCGTCGCGCGAGGGCTCCTCGGTCGGACTCACGCTGGTGCACGTGGAGCGCGAGCTGGCGGGTGCACTCGCGGCGGCCGCGGCCTGGGACACCGAGATCATGATCGAGGAGTTCGTGCCGGGGCTCGACCTGACGGTCGGCATCCTGGGCGAGCGGGCCCTACCCGTGGGCGAGATCCGCCCCAAGCACGAGCTGTTCGACTACGAGTGCAAGTACACTCCGGGGATGGCCGAGGAGATCTTCCCGGCCCCGATCGACTCGGGTCTCGCGGCGCGCACCCAGGAAGCCGCCCTCACGGCTCACCGCGCCCTCAAGCTCGGCGGATACAGCCGCATCGACTTCCGCGCCAACGCCGGCGGTGACATCTTCTGCCTCGAGGCCAACACGCTCCCCGGGATGACGGCGAACAGCCTGATTCCCAAGGCGGCGGGGGCGGCGGGGATGAGCTTCCCCGACCTGTGCGAGGCGATCTGCCGCCTCGCGCGCGGCGCCGCCGGAACAAAGACCTGAGGCCGGGGATACTTTCGTCAGGGCCCGCATGAGCTACGAAGAATCGCCGTTCTCGCTGACGCCGTGGGTGCGGCGCCTCCTGGTGGCCACCGGGGGCGTGTACTTGCTGCAGCTCACGGTGTTCACCAGCCCGTGGCTGGCGGAGACCTTCGGGTTCGTGCCGTCGCTGGCGCTGCGGCGGCCGTGGACGTTGCTAACCTACGCGTTCCTCCACGTCTCGTTCCTGCACATCCTCTTCAACGCGATCGGGTTGTTCATGTTCGGCCCGCCGGTCGAGCGGCGGTTCGGCAGCCAGTCGTTCATCCGGCTGTACCTGTTCGCGGCGCTGGGCGGTGCGCTGCTCAGCCTCGTGTTGCTGGCCCTCGGGCGCGACGGGCTCATTCTCGGCGCCTCCGGGGCGATTTTCGGGGTGATGATGGCGTTCGTGCTGGAGTGGCCGGACGCGCCGATCCTCGTCTTCCCGATCCCGGTGCCGGTGAAGGCCAAGTGGCTGGTCGCGTTCTTTGCTGGGACGTCCCTGGTTCTGGGCGTGTTCGGCTCGAGCGACGGCGTGGCGCACTTCGCGCACCTGGGCGGCTTCGGTACGGCGTTCCTCTACTTGCGGGGCGGGTCGTGGCTCGCGCGGGCACGCACGCCGCGGCCGGCCGAGCGCGCGCCGGCGGTGCTCGTGCGCCCGCAGGCGGCCGACGGAGCCCGGCGCGCCGACCCCGTCGGCCCGACCCGCCGGCGCACACCGGATGCCGCCGTCCGTGAGGAGATCGACCGCGTGCTCGACAAGATCTCGCAGCGCGGCATGGACAGCCTCACGCCCGAGGAGCGCCGTTTCCTGGACGAGATGAGCAGGCAGTTCAAGCAGGAGCACTGACCTTCACACCGCGCTGGCCGCGTGCAGCCCGCCGCTCTCCTCCTCGTCCTCTCCCTCGCCGTCCAGCAACCCGACAGCCTGGTCACCCGTGCCGAATCGCTGCTCGCGGCCGGCGCGCTGCCTGAAGCGCGCCGCGCCGCCGAAGCTCTGCAGCGGCGCCGCCCGAACGACCCGAAGGTCCTCACGCTGCTCGGCCGTGTGCATCTGGCCTGGCCGGTCGTGGGCCGCTTCCGCGCCGAGTCCCTGTTCGCGCTGGCGACCCGGATCGCCCCCGACGATCCCGACCCGCGCTACTACCTCGGCCACGTCGGCCTCGCCTTGGGCGCCGCCGACGGCGAGGCGATCGCGCGACCGGCGCTCGTGCGCGTGCTGGCGCTGAACCCGGACTACCGCGACGCATGGGCGCTGTGGCTCCGGCTCTACCGCGGCGACGGCGACCGTCGCGCAGCGCTTGGTGCTCTGGCCCTTCACGCCGGCAACCCGGCCGCCGACCTCAAGCGGGCGCGGCTGCTCGTCGAGCTGCGCAGCTACGAGGAGGCGGTACCGCTGCTCGAGCGCTTGCGCCTCATTTGGCCGGATGATCCCACGCCACACGCGCTGCTCGCGCGCGCCCGCTTCGAGCAGGGCCAGGACAGCGCCGGCACGGCCGCTTACGATGCGGCGTTGCGGCTCGCCGCGTACGACGAGGACAGCGTGCTCTGGCACCAGGTGCGCAGCATCGCCTCAAGCGCCGAGCGCTCCCGCTACGCGGCGGCGACACCCCGGGAGCGCGAAGCATTCTTCCGGTTCTTCTGGGCACGGCGCGACCCTGACCTGCGCACCCCGGCCAACGAGCGCCTCGGCGAGCACTTCCGGCGGATGGCGAGGGCCCAGCGGCACTTCGCGCTCCTGCACCCGAACGCGCGCTACTACCACTCGCGATTCATGCAGGCGTCGTGGGACGTGAGCTCCGCGCGGAGCTCCTCGGTGAGACCCAGCCGCGCCGAGATCGCGAGCCTCGCCGGAGCCGTGCCGTGCGTTCCGGACCTGCCGGGCGTCCGGGACTGGTCGGCGTTCCAGACGTTCACTCCGCGCCTGGGCGCGGCCGTGGGCGAGGGCTCGCCGAACCTGGAGGACGCGCTCGACGACCGCGGCCGGGTACTCGTGCGTCACGGCCCGCCCGACCTGCGGCTCGTGTTCAGCCGCGACGCTGAGACGTGGTGCTACCAGCGGCCCGATGGAAGGCTGCGCGTGACCTTCGCGCGGAGCAGGACGGGCGACATGCTCGTGACGCCGATCGTCGCGGGCGAGAGCGAATCCGCGCGCCGACTGCTCGAAACCGATGTCGCCAGCCCCACGCCCACGCTGCGCTTCGCGTTCTGGCCCGCCACCTTCCGGGGTAGCGGCGGCCAGCGCACCGAACTGGTGCTGTTCCCCGACAGCGCCGCGGCCGTGGCGGTACTCCTCGACGATCGCGGGCTGGAGGCGGCGCGCGACAGCGCCACGGACCGCACGCTCCACCTCGCCGCTCCACCCGGCCGTTACCTGCTCGCCATCGACGCGGTCCGGGGGGAGCGTTCGGCGCGCTTCCGCGCCGGGTTCTCGCTGCCCGCGTACCCGACCGGCGAGTTGTCGGTTTCCAGCGTGCTGGTCGCGACCGGCGCTGCGGCGCCGGTCCGCGCCGCGCTCGAAACGGCCGCACCGCCGCGGCTGCGCCTGCGCGTCGCCGAGCCGATGCGGTTCTACGCCGAGGCGTACGGCCTCGCGCGCAAGGCGGGCACGGTGCGCTACGAGGCCGTGTACCACTTCGAACGCCCCGGCGGTGGTGGCTTCCTCGGCCTGGGCGGGCGAGCGCGCGTGACCACGATCGCGTTCGAGCGCGAGCAGCCCTACGCGCCGACCATCATCGAGTCGCTGGTGATCGACCCCGGACGACTACCTCGTGGGCACTACCGCCTCGTGCTCGAGATCCGCGATGCGGTGATCGGAACGCGCGCCACGAGCGCCTCGCTCGAGTTCGATCTGCGGTAGCTCTCTTGTCCGCGGCGCCCTCGCGTCCCAGATTGGAGCTCCGCGAACGTGATCATCAACCTCGTCCCCGAGTTTCTTGCCGTCCTCGCGGCTGAAGATCGCGTCGCCGCCTACCACGAGTACCTCCGGCGCCACCGTGCGCTCTTGGGCGCGTACTGGCACAACTACGTCCTCGACCTCGACTCCGCGCCCGCGGCCGGCGTGATTGCGGCGACGGTCGCCGCCGACCGGCGCGACCTCACCAGGCTGCTGGCGACGCTGGACCTCGAGGCGGCGGCAGCCGCCGCGCTCGACACCGCGGCCCGGGTGCTGGAGCTGGACCAGGAGCTGGACCTCTACCTCACCGTCGGCGTCGGGGGCGCTAACGCCGGCGAGTTGGTCGTCGGCGCGCGCGGCGTCGTGATCGTCTGCGTCGAGCACTTCACCGGCCACGCGAACCCCGAGACCTACGGCCTGGGGCTGGAGCCCGCGCTGCTGCCGCTATGGATCGCGCACGAGGTGGCGCACGTCGTCCGCTACCTCTCGCCGCACAGCCGCGCCGACCTGCGCCGCCTGATCGCCGAGGCCGGCGGCCACTACGACTGCTGGGACCTGGCGAGCCGCGCCACGCTGCGCGAGCTGCTGCTCAACGAGGGCGTGGCCGTGCACGCGGCGCGCGCGGCGGCGCCCGGCCACGACGAGGCAACGTATCTCGGCTTCACGCGGAGGCAGTTCCGCCGCATGCGCGAATTGGAAACCTTCCTGTTCCGCGCCGCCACCCCCGATCTCGACCGCACGGGACTCGGGCTGCGGCTGCGGTTCCTGACCGGCGGCATGACCCCGGCGGCGCGCCTGGTGCACGGCCGCGTCCTTCCCGAGCGCTCGGGCTACTACATCGGGGCGCGGATGGCGGAGGCGCTGGTGCTGGAGCGCGGCGTCGCGGCCGCCGCGCGCGCGGCGGCCCCCGAATTCGCGGCGGCCGAAGAGCGCCGCGCGCTGGGCCAGGCGGCGAGCGCGTGACCCGCCCGCCGGAGGAGCGGCGCGCCAACCGCGCTCTGCGCGAGGTGCTCGACGAGCTGGTCGAGCACGTGCGCTACGTCGCGCGCAACGTGCGGACGATGAGCCAACAGGACCTCGAGTATGCCGAGGAGCGCCTGGAATGGCTCGCCGACGAGGTGTGGCGGACGGCGCTCGGGGGGAAAGAGGGCGGCGGCTAGCTCTTGCCGGCCGGCGGAACCTGCCGGCGCGTCATCTCCGCCTGCCGCGCCTTGTTGATCAGCCACTGTTGCGGCAGGCTCACCAGGTTGGACACCGCGTAGTACAGGTTCAGCCCCGACGCGAAGTTCACGAACAGCACCGTCATCATGATCGGCATGACGGTGACCATCATCTTCATCTGCGGGTTCGGCGGCATCCCCGCCTGGCCGAGCTTCGTCAGCGCCCACATCGACGCCCCCATCACCACGGGGACGATGAAGAAGGGGTCGCGCTGCGAGAGGTCCGGCAGCCACAGGAACGGCACCCCGCGCAGCTCGATCGTGTTCGCGAACACGAAGAACAGCGCGAGCAGGACCGGCATCGGCAGCAGCATCGGCAGGCACCCGCCGAACGGGTTCACCTTGTGCTCCTTGTATACCTTGAGCATCTCCTGTTGCAGCCGCGTCGCATCGTTCTTGTATCGCGTCTGGATGTCCTTGAGGATCGGCTGGACCGCCATCATCGCCACCTGGCTCTTCATCGCCTTTTGGTTGAGCGGCCAGAGCGCGAGGCGCACGAGCACCCCGAAGACCACGAGCACCAGCCCGTAGCCGAGCTTCAGGTTCTCGTGCATCCAGATGAAGAACTGCGTGATCCAGGTCGCGACCGGCATCACGATCGGATGGAAGATCCAGCCGTAGGGTGAGGCCCGGTCGGTGAGCCTGCCCATCGGGTGGAGGGCCCGGTACTCCTGCGGCCCGAGGTAGAACTGGTAGCGGAACCGCCCGTCGGGCCCCACGGGCATCGTCACCCAGGTGCCGGCGTGGGTGGCGGTCCGCCCGGTGCGCGGCGCGCCCGTGACCAGCGCCCCACCGAGCTGCGGCCGGGCGCTGTCGGCCGACAGCAGCACCCCGATGAAGTACTTCGACTTGAGCGCCACCCAGTCGAATGGCCCCTCCACGGCGCGCGTCTGCCCCGGATCCACCGAGCGGAAGTTCACGACCTCGGGGTTGGTGCGCCGCACGGAGATGCCGTAGTGGCGGTAGTTGTCCGCCGAGTCGGCGTCGGTGTTCGCGAAGCCGTTGCCGAGGCTGACGAGGAGCAGCGCACCGCGGCCTTCGAGGCCCCCGATGGTACCCGTGACGTCGAGCAGGTAGTCGTTGCCCGCGACGAAAGCGTACTGGAGCGCGAGGCTGAGGGGGTCGGCCGTGCCCGTGAGCGCCACGCGGCCCTCCCCGCGTGCCGTCACCGTGAACGGCACGCTATCCAGTCGCACGGTGTCCTCGTCGAGCACCAGCCGGTGGACCAGCATCCGGTCCCCCGGACGCACCAGCTGTACGCGGCCGGTGTCGCCCGCGGCGAAGGCCTGGAACCGCGTCAGCTCGGCGGCCTCGATCGCCCCGCCGATGGTCGTGAACCGGTACCGCGAGCGCGATGTCACGATCGAGACGGTGTCGCCGGCGATCGCGACGCCCGGTTGTGCAGCCGTTTCGGTCGGCCTGACCACTGGCGGGGCGGCCGGCTCCGGTGCCGCTCGCGCGGGTCGCGCCGTGAGCGATTCCGTGGGAGCTGCCGCGCTGCGCGGGCGTCGTGGCGCCGGCTTCAGGAACAGCGACGGCACGATCGCCACGAGGACCATCAGCGTGATTGCGAGGAGAACCCGGCGTTGCATCTGCGTTCTAGGGCACGGGGTCGTAGCCGCCCGCGTGGAACGGGTGGCAGCGCAGGATCCGGCGGGCGCCCATCCAGGTTCCCCGGAGCGCACCGTACCGCTCGATGGCCTCGACGGTGTAGTGCGAGCAGCTCGGCGTGTACCGGCACGCCGAGGGGAGCAGCGGCGAGAACGTGACCTGGTAGCCGCGAATCATCAGGATGAGGGCTCGCGCGAGGATGGACACAGAGTCCCTACGAGTTCGGCGCGCAGTGTTTCAAAGCTGGCCCCGTAGGCCTCGGGCCGGGCGCGCACCGTTACGTCCGTCGGCGTAGCGAGCCCTGGCAGCACCTGGCGCCGGCCGATCTCCCGGAGCCGGCGCCGCAGACGGTTGCGGCGCACCGCCGTATGCGCGTGCCGCGGCACGATCACCGCGAGCCGGGACAAGCCTACAGGGGAAGGCCGCGTGAACAGATCGAGGTGATCCGTTCGGCGGCGCTTCCCCTGTGTCATGACCGCGCGAAGCTCTGCGGCGCGCGTGATGCGAAGGGACCTCGGCAGGCCCTCGGTCAACCGCCGTGATGTTTGGACGCGATCTTGACGGTCAGCTGCTTGCGGCCCTTCCTGCGGCGCCGCGACAGCACCTCGCGCCCCCACCGCGTCTTCATCCGAGCGCGGAACCCGTGCTTGTTCACGCGCTTGCGGTTCCGCGGACGATACGTTGGTTGCACCGTTCGGCCCCCAAAAGTTCGCTTCGAAAAGCCGCGAAACGTACCCCGGATGAGCGTTGGTGGTCAAGGTTGACTTTTCCACATGAGCTTCGTACGTTCGGTCGCCCTTTCGCACCCACCGCGGAATCCCACATCGGTTTGGATGGAGCAGTCGGCTAAGGACACCTGGAAGCGCCTTCTCGACCGGGCGCGCGCTCGCTTGCCGGAACCCACGCTTCGGACGTGGCTGGAACCCGCCGAAGCCGTCTCGTTCGAGGACGGACGGCTCGTGCTGGCCACCCCCGACCAGTTCGCGGCGGAGTGGAACGAGTCGAAGCATGCGAAGCTGCTCGGCGAGCTGTCCGGTGAGGTCTTTGGCGCGCCGATTGCGGTGGCCTTCCGCGTCCAGGAGGAGCGCGCGCGGCGTCCCCAGATGGACTTCTTCGTCGCCGCTCCCACCCCCGCCGCCCAGGCCGCGCCCGTCGGCGGCGCCCCCGCGTGGGCGATGCCCCTGAACGAGCGCTACAGCTTCCGCACCTTCGTGGTGGGGAAATCGAACGAGCTGGCCGCCGCCGCGGCCTACGCCGTGGCCGAGGCGCCGGGCAGGACCTACAACCCGCTGTTCATCTACGGCGCCACCGGGCTTGGCAAAACGCACCTCATGCAGGCGATCGCTCACGCCGTGATGGACCGCGCGCCGGGGCTGCGCGCCGTGTACGTCGCCGCCGAGCAGTTCATCAACGAGGTGATCGAAGGCATCCAGGCCAAGACGATGCCGGAGTTCCGCCGGCGCTACCGCACCGAGGTGGAGCTGCTGCTCGTGGACGACGTCCACTTCCTCGAGCGCAAGGAGATGACCCAGGAGGAGTTCTTCCACACGTTCAACGTGCTGCACCGGGCCGGCAAGCAGATCGTGCTCACATCCGACCGTCCCCCGAAGGAGATCCCTGGCCTCGAGGCGCGTCTGGTCTCGCGGTTCGAGTCGGGGATGGTGGCCGACATCGGCCAGCCCGACCTCGAGCATCGCACGGCGATCCTGCGCAAGAAGGCCGAGCAGGATCACCTCGAGATGACCATTCCCGACGACGTGCTCGGCTTCATCGCCGAACACGTCCGCAGCTCGGTGCGCGAGCTCGAGGGGTGCATCATCAAGCTGTTGCTCTACGCCTCGCTCAAGCACCGCGAGATCACGATCGATCTCGCGCGTGAGGCGCTCTCGGACAAGATCCGGGGCGCCGAGGGCGACGCCGGCGGCAACGGCGGGCGTCGCTCACCGGCGTCCATCGACCGGGTGCAGGAGGTCGTCGCGCGGCGCTGGGGCGTCACGCCGGAGGGGCTGCGCTCCAAGGCGCGGACCAAGCGCCTCACCGTGCCGCGCCAGGTGGCGATGTATCTCGCCCGCGACATGCTGGGGATGCAGCTCGTCGAGATCGGGCAGGCGTTCGGCGGACGCGACCACTCGACCGTGATCCACAGTGTCGACAAGGTCGGCCGCCAGTTGGCGCGCGACCACGCATTCCGGGACCGCGTTTCGCAGGCGCGGGCCGAGTTGTCCTCAACCTGACGTGCGCAACGTGCGCAAGGTTGTGGGTAGCTGTTGAATCGTCAGCGGGCCATGTGGTGAACCGGCCGGCCTTCAACATGCCCGCTGGACGGCGTAGCCGGGGTCAAGTGACTCAGCGAGGACGAGATGGCGCGCTCTACCAACAGTTCCACAGCTACTACTACTACGACTACATTCTAGAATAGGTTGGTAGTCGAAGTGCTTTACCCACACCTCACGGGGGCTGGATGAAGTTCACGATCACTCGCGAGAAGCTGCAGGAGGGACTCCTCGCGGTCGTCTCGGCTGTTCCCACGAAGACGACGCTCCCGGTCTTGTCCAATATCCTGCTGGAAGCGCGGAAGGACGGTCTCCGGCTGTCCGGCACGGACCTCGACATCGCCGTTGCGACGACCGTTGCGGCCGACGTGGATGAGGAGGGCGCGATCACGCTGCCGGCCAAGAAGCTCTCCGAGATCGCGCGTGAGCTCCCGGCCTCGTCCGTGCGCATCAGTTCGGCGGGCGAGCAGCGGGCGCAACTCGAGTGTGGCAAGAGCAGGTTCCGGCTCCTGGGTCTTCCGAAGGACGAGTTCCCATCGTTCCCGCACGTCAAGTTCGACCACGCCTGGAAGGCGCCGGCGAAGGATCTGCACAAGCTGATCGGCCACGTCGCCTTCGCCGTCTCGACGGAGGAGAGCCGGCCGATCCTGAACGGCGTGCTGTGGGAGCTGCGCAAGGATCACATGCGGATGGTCGCGACCAACGGCCACCGG
>Ga0214473_10011910_pt1 | contig 10201 bp, 5 predicted proteins | sample RVTome_7_FD_203509 | JGI IMG/M metagenome (GOLD analysis project Ga0214473, IMG submission 203509) | Soil microbial communities from uranium-contaminated site in the Upper Colorado River Basin, Wyoming, United States - RVT98D197 | ecosystem: Environmental > Terrestrial > Soil > Contaminated >... | reverse complement strand
TGGTAAAATCCGAAGAGAGCAGGTTCGAGAGAATGGCCGATCCGAGCAACTTCGGCGACCTCGACGAGAACGACCCGAAGAGCGTCGCACGCTGGGCAAAGCGGATGGGGAAGGATCTGGGCGAGGACATGGGCGACGACTTCGACGAGATGATGGAGGGGGCCATGGATGAAGAGGCCGCCAGCGATAGCTCTGAAGCCGAGGACTAATGCCGGTCCAATCAACTTCGCCTAGCGGCGTTGCTGGCCCCCCTGGGCGCTCCCTGTCCGAGATCCCGGGACGGGCTCCCGGACCGGGACGACGCACCTCAACGCGTACGTCTCGATCGGCCCAGCGGTCCGCGCCTTGCTATGCTCGCTTCTAGGACCGGCAAGCATACCTACCAACTTAGAGTGATACAGTCGATGGTAGACAAGCGATGATCCTTGATTCGCTCCGCCTGGAGATCGAATCGTTTCTCCGGGAGCTGGAAGAGGAAGAGTATCAGCAGCGGGCAGGGCTGAGCGCGCGTAGCCAAGTCGCCACGATCTACGACCGGTACGAGCGGCTCTGGCAGCCGACACGAGTCGAGCAGGTGCGTACAGTGATGGCCGCGGGCGCCTCGACCCATGGGCCGCGCCTTCTGCTCGAATTCTTGACCCATGCCTCGTTGGAGGCCGAGGTTCGAGACCTGACCGACCGCTTCTGGAGCGAAGAGGCGACAGCCTCCTTGGCGGTTGAGGAGAGAACGGTACCTTTGCGTGGCGCCGAGGCTGCCATTCGGGAGGAGGGCGACCGTGCTCGACGGTCACGCCTCGAGCGGGCCCGCGTCGAGGCGATCGATCGGCTTAACCCCGTGCTCCGGGAGCGGCTTGCTCGCCTTCAGGACGGCGTGGCCCGCCTCGGCAGCGTCAGCTACCCTACCCTCTGGGAGGAGCTGTCCGGGATTCGTCTCGATGACCTCGAGAAACTGGTGCAGGGGCTGCTCGCGCGGACCGAGGAGATGTATGTCGATGTCCTGAAGTGGATGCTGAAGCGGACGCTCGGCATCCCGCTCGCCGAGGCGAAGCGTCACGACCTGGCCCGCCTGTTCCGGGCGGCGGAGTTCGATCGGCTCTTGCCGCCTGGCGGGATCCGCGTGGCTGCGGAGGCGGCCGCGCAGAAGATGCGAATCGACCCCAGGGCGGGCGGGCGGATCACGATCGATGCCGAGGTGCGGCCGGCGAAAACCTCTCGCGCCTTCGTCGCCCCCATCGAGGTCCCCCACCGGGTGATCTTGGTGGTTCGGCCCAGCGGGGGATGGGGTGACGCGCAGGCGTACCTGCACGAGTTGGGACATGCGCTCCACTTCGCCAACACCGACCCCACCCTCCCGGTCGAATTCCGCCGACTGGGCGACGCCTCCCTCACGGAGGCATACGCCTTCTTGCTGGAGGGCCTTCTGTTGGAGCCCGGGTTCGCACGGCAGTTCCTTGAGATTCCCCGAGAGCGGGACCTGCTCCGCGTCATCGCCCTCCATAAGCTCTACCTGCTCAGGCGGTACGCCGCCAAGCTCCTCTACGAACGCAGCCTGTACGATGGCGTGTCCGAGGTCAAGATGGCCGAGGCGTACCGAGATCTACTCTCGCGGGCAACCGCGGCCGAGTTTCCATCGGAGCTGTACCTGTACGATGTAGACCCGGCGTTCTATGTCGCCCGGTACCTGCGGGCTTGGCTGTTCGAGGCGCAACTCAAGGAGCAGCTCTACGAGCGGTTCGACGCGGAGTGGTACCGAAACGACCGGACCGGCCCCTTCCTCCTGAACCTCTGGCATCAAGGACTTGCTCCTGCACCGGAGCGCCTCGCCGAGCAGCTCAACTTAGGCCCCCTCGAGCTCGACCCGCTCATCCGGAGCGTCTCCCGCCACCTGAACTGATCTGCTCCCATCCCGTCACTCGACTGACTGATTGAGCCGTGAAACGGCATCGATCCCCCCCTCTTTCCCCTCTCCCCCAACCGGGGAGAGGGGATCGTATCGCGCGGATTCGTCACTCACTACACCAGGAGATCCCGACAGTCATCCCGCGACGAATATGGCTATGCGAGGGCTTCCACGGCTCCAGAGACCCAGCGACCGCGGGGTGCCCTCGGACCGCGTTTCGCCTTGACAGTATCGCGCCGCTTTCGCTATAGTCGGGCGGGAGTAACAAGCATGTTCACGGTTCACGTCGCACGCGAGGCAGACTCATGAAGAAGCGGCACCTTTTGGCTCCAGGCCCGACGCCGGTCCTCCCCGAAGCGCTTCTGGCGATGGCCAGGCCGATCATTTACCACCGCGGCCCGGAGTATGAAGCGCTCCTGGCCCGAGTCCGGGAAGGGCTGAAGATCCTCTTCCAAACCAAGAACGAAGTCCTCCTGTTCACCTCGTCAGGGACCGGCGGTATGGAAGGCGCGGTGGTGAACACCCTCTCTCCGGGAGATCGGGCCCTGGTGATCCGTGGAGGGAAGTTCGGCGAGCGCTGGGGCGAGATCTGCGAGGCCTATGGTGTGCAGGCGCAGTACATCGATGTGGAATGGGGTCGAGCCGTGGAACCTGAGCGTGTGGCGGCAGCCCTGAAGGCCGATCCCACCATCAAGGCGGTCTTCGCCACCCACAGCGAGAGCTCCACCGGCGTTCTACACGACGTTGAGGCGATCGCCCGGATCGTCCGGGCAACGCCCGCGATTCTCGTCGTGGACGCCATCACAAGCGTGGGGGTTGTGGACCTGCCGATGGATGCCTGGGGGGTAGACGTCGTCGTGGGCGGCTCCCAGAAATCGTTGATGATCCCGCCGGGCCTCGCGTTCTGTGGGGTTTCGGACAAGGCCTGGGCCATGGTCGAGCGATCCCGCCTCCCGAAGTTCTATTTCAACTTCACGGCAGAGCGGAAGAGCTTGGAGAAGAACCAGAACGCCTTCACGCCTGCGGTCTCATTGGTCGTGGGGCTCCACGAGTCCCTTGCCGCGATCAGGGCCGAGGGCTTGCCCGCCGCCTTTGCCCGCCATGACCGGCTCGCCAGGGCCACCCGAGCCGGTGTCAGGGCGCTCGGGCTCGAGCTGTTCGCCGAGCGGCCGACTCCGGCCCTGACCGCCGTCACGGTCCCGCCAGGGATCGAAGCAAGCGCCATCGTCAAGACGCTCCGGACGGCCCACGGCATCACCATCTCGGGCGGTCAGACCAAGGTCAAGGGAAAGATCTTCCGCCTGGCCCACCTGGGATACGCCGATGAATCCGACGTCATCGTCTGCCTGTCGGCGCTCGAACGGACGCTGAACGACCTGGGCTACCCAATCAAGCTTGGGGACGGCCTGCGTGCGGCGCAGGAAGTCCTGGCCCGAGCAGGTTGAACGCTCGTTCGGCGGGTTGCCTCTTCCCATCACACAAACGAACCAGCTCAGTCGAGGACACAGAGTGCGAATCCTTGTGACCGATGGCCTCTCCCCGCGGGGTATCGAGGTCCTTCGCCAAGCCGAGAAGTTCGAGGTCGATGTGCGGCAACGGCTGAGCAGCGACGCCCTGCTTGCCTGCATCGACAACTACGATGGCCTGATCGTACGCAGCGCCACCAAGGTGACCGCGCCGATCCTGCAGGCCACCCGCCGGCTGAAGGTGGTGGGCCGCGCCGGCGTCGGGGTGGACAATGTGGACGTTGAGGCGGCGACAGCTCGCGGGATCTTGGTAATGAACGCCCCGAGCGGCAATACCTTGACGACCGCCGAGCACACCTTCTCCCTCCTCCTGGCCCTGGCCAAGAATGTCCCGCAGGCCACTGCCTCGATGAAGGGAGGCCGGTGGGAGAAGGGCGTCTTTCTGAGCGTCGAGGTGGCTGGCAAGACGCTGGGGGTGATCGGCCTGGGACGGATCGGGAGCGAGGTGGCCAGACGCGCCAAGGGGTTCGCGATGCGCGTCATTGCCTTCGACCCGTTCATCTCCGAGGAGGCGGCCAAGGCGCTTGGGGTGGAGTTGGTGGAGATACCCGACCTGTTTCGGAGATCGGATTTCATCTCTATCCACACTCCCCTGACGCCCGAGACCCGCCATCTGGTCGATGGCAAAGCGATCGCCCGGATGAAGCCTGGTGTCCGGATCGTCAACTGCGCCCGTGGTGGGATCATCGACGAGGCGGCCCTGGCCGAGGCGTTGAAGACCGGCAAGGTCGCGGGGGCCGCCCTGGACGTGTTCGAGCAGGAGCCGATCACCAGCTCGCCCCTCTTCGGCTTGAGCAACTTCATCTGTACCCCGCACCTCGGGGCCGCGAGCGAAGAGGCGCAGGAGAATGTCGCTGTCGAGATCGCCCAACAGGTCGTCGATTACCTGCAGAAAGGGCTCATCAGGAATGCCGTGAACGCCCCGTCAATGGACCCGGAACTTTTCAAGGTGCTCCAACCGTACCTCACGCTGTCAGAGAAGTTGGGCCGCCTGGCCTCTCAACTTGCGGAGGGGCGAATGCAGGAGATCCGGATCGACTACCGGGGCGAGATCGCCGGCTACGATCCCGCGCCCCTCACGGCCGCCGTTGTCAAGGGCTCGCTGGACCCCTTCATGGAGGATGCGGTCAACTACGTCAATTCGCTCGCCCTGGCAAAGGGCCGGAGCATCCGGGTCATCGAGAGCAAGGTGCTGGAAGAGACTGACTACACGAGCCTCATCACCGTGGCGGTCAAGAGCGACCGTGGCACCAGCGAAGTCGCCGGGACCCTCTTCAGTCATAGGGAGCCCAGGGTCGTCCGGATCAATGAATTTCGCCTGGAGGCCATCCCGGAAGGGTACCTCCTGATCTTCTCCAACCTCGACGTGCCGGGTGTCATCGGGACGATCGGCACCCTGCTTGGAAAAAACCAAGTCAACATCGCCGGAATGCAGTTGGGGCGGGAGCGGCCGGGCGGGCGGGCCGTATCGGTGGTCAACGTGGACGCCCCCATTCCCACCCACGTCCTGGAGGAGATCCGGCGCCTGCCCAACATCGTCTTCGTGAAGCTCGTTAAGGCCTGAGTAGAGATGAAGCCGTCGGCCATCAGACGTCAGTTATCAGCCAGAATGTAAACGCTGATCGCTGATCGCTGACTGCTGATAGCTGATTAGTTATGGACGAGCGAGACTTTCTTTCCAGAACCGCCATCCCAAAAGGGGTCCGGGTCTTTCCGCCCGAGGAGACCGCGCTTCGGCGATGGGCTGAGCGTCGCATCCTGTCGGTTTTCGAGCGATGGGGATTCCGGGAGGTCATCACGCCGACCTTCGAATACCTGGAGGTCTTTTCCCCGGACTCCGGCGACGAGGAAGGCGAAAAGATCTTCAAGTTCGTAGACCGGCAGACCGGCCGTTTGCTGGCGCTCCGGCACGACCCCACCCCGCAGGTGGCGCGCCTGGTGGCGACCAGTCTTCGCCATCGCCCCCTTCCGCTGCGCCTTTCGTATGCCACGAGCGTCTTCCGCTACGAGGCCCCTCAGGCCGGCCGACAGCGCGAGTTCGTCCAGCTCGGGGTGGAGTTGATCGGCCTCGAGCGGCCCGAGGCTGATGCCGAGATGGCGGCCATGGCAGTGGAGGTGTGTCAGGCCCTCGGGCTGCGTCGATTCCAGATCGATGTCGGACAGGTGGAGTTCGTGCGGGGGCTGGTCGATGCCCTTCGAGTCACTCCCGACCAGCGCCGGCAGCTCGTGTCGGCCATCAGGCGGAAAGACGCCTTCGAGCTGGACCGGCTCCTGAAGGACCTGGACGCGGACCAGGGGGTGAAGCAGGCCGTCCTCGATCTCCCGACCCTCTATGGTGGCAAGGAGATCCTGACTCGCGCTGCGCGGCTGGCGGCCAACCGCCGCTCCCAGGAGGCCCTGGAAAACCTGACCCGGGTCTATGAGATCCTGGAACACTACGGTCTCGCCGATCACGTGATCATCGACCTCGGCGAGGCGCGCGCGTTCGAGTACCACACCGGCGTCACCTTCGTCGCGTTCGCCCATGGCTTGGGCTCGGAGATCTCTCGCGGCGGCCGATACGACAACCTGATCGGCCGCTTCGGCTACCCCTGCCCCGCTACCGGATTCGCGTTCGAGCTGGACCAGGTCCTGCTGGCCGTGGCTGCCGGGGGGAGTCCCCCCGTCGTGGCCGGCCCGGGATTTCTCATCATCGACTTCAACCCGGACAAACGCCACGCCCTGCGCGTCGCTCGGACCCTCCGAGAGCAGGGGTACTCGGCCGCGCGGGACATCATCAAGCGGGACCTGGAAGGCTCGCTCGACTACGCGAAGGCTTCCGGGATTGGCCGGGCTATCGTGCTCGGCTCGCCGGGTGTCAGCCAGGACGAGCTGATCCTCAGGGACCTGGCCTCCGGTGTCGAGGAACGCGTTCCCATCGAGCGGTTCTGCACCGAGGTTGAATGCGGGGAGCGGCGATGGCCAACGTAATCGTCGTCGGCACACAGTGGGGCGATGAGGGGAAAGGCAAGGTCGTCGATCTCCTCTCGGAGCATTTCGATGCCGTGGCTCGTTACCAGGGTGGTACCAACGCCGGCCATACGGTCGTCGTCGGAGACGAAAAGATCGTCCTCCACCTGGTCCCGTCCGGGGTCCTCAGGAAAGGGAAGGTCTGCATCCTGGGCAACGGCGTCGTCATCGATCTGCTTTCTCTGATCCAGGAGATCGACCAGCTTGTCAAGCTGCACGTCAAGATCGACGAAAACTTCTTTATCAGCAAGAACGCGCACCTGGTCCTTCCGTTCCACAAACTTCTTGACACCGAGCTGGAGCGGCTTCGAGGGGGGAGGAAGATCGGGACCACCAGGCGGGGAATCGGTCCGGCGTACGTGGACAAGATGGCGAGGACGGGGATTCGCATCGGTGACCTGACTGACCCCACCCTCTTCAGGGAGCGATTGCGAGCCAATCTGGAAGAGAAACAGGCCCAGTTCCCGCACCACCAGGAGCTCCGGGAGCTCGATGGAGAGAAGGTTGCGGCGGAACAGCTCGAGCAGTTCGAGCGGCTCCGCGGGTTCCTGGTGGACAGCTCCCTCGTGATTTACGATCTGATCCGGGCCGGCAAGAGCATCCTCTTCGAAGGGGCCCAGGGGACCCTCCTGGACGTCGATCTCGGGACCTATCCGTTCGTCACGTCATCCAGCGCCACGGCAGGGGGCGCCTGCACCGGGACAGGGGTCAGTCCTTTGGCGATCGACGGCATTCTCGGGGTCACCAAGGCCTATACAACCCGCGTCGGCGAGGGCCCGTTCCCGACCGAGCTGGCCGACGTTACGGGCGAGTCGCTTCGTGAGCGGGGCCAGGAGTTCGGGGCGACGACGGGCCGGCCGAGGCGGTGCGGCTGGTTTGATGCGGTCGCCGTCCGTTACAGTGTCCGGGTCAACGGCCTTTCGGCCATTGCCCTGATGAAGCTGGATGTCCTGGACGCCTGCGACTCGATCCGGATCTGCACCGGGTATCGGCGAAAGGGCGAGGTATATCAAGAGTTCCCGAATGAGACAGGTCTACTGAAGGGGTGCGAACCGATCTATGAGGAGCTGACTGGATGGAACGAGAACATTACCGGCATCGGCTCGTACGATGGCCTCCCGGCCTTCTGCCGAGCCTACGTGGAGCGCCTTGAAGCCCTCACCGGCGTCGAGGTGGGCCTCATCTCGACGGGACCGCGCCGGGACCAGACGATACTCCGACCGACGCCGTCAATGCGGCGCTGGGGGCTGGCGCGGTAGGAGAGCATGCCACCCTTTTCAAGTTGACCCTGAACATCCCCTGCGATAAGCTTCTCTCGGATAGTCACCTTCTCGGTATGCACACCCATCTGACCCGTTAGCTCAGTCGGTAGAGCTCCTGCCTTTTAAGCAGGGAGTCCGGGGTTCGAGTCCCCGACGGGTCACCAACTCCTGCTAACTGCCTAGAGTTACAACAACCGGGCCGTGGGAATACAAAAACCCCCATCGCGCCGTCCCCACTCTCTGCCTTTTCATCGCATGAGGCCTGTCTATTCGAGTCAGCCATAGCATAGCTGGTGCAGATTAGTCGTTGTAGTCTACACTCATTCCTCCACCAGTATGGCTCCAAAAAAAGTTTGACAGCCTGGAGAAAGCGTAACGTAAAATCGCCATCAGAGGCGATTGCAATGCCTCCGAGGTGACCGCATCGGTTCAGCCACCTCTCGCAATTTTGATCGGCAGACTCCTTTGCAACGCCCTTGCGGGTCTCGCTCGGCCTGAGAGGGCGTTCGTGCTATCGGCGTAGAGAGGACGAGGGGGCTCCACTAGGGAACGCGGCCGATGAGTTGCTTCACGAACGAGGCGAGCGGTGACCGGATCATCTACGTCGTGCTCGATCATCTCAATAGGGAGAGGGACGGCAATGACATTTGAGCTTGACCAACCCCACCTCCGGAGCGTAAGTTTCTATGGCGGTGACTATGTGACGATAAAGTATGAAAACCGATCCGGCCGCATGGTTGCTCATGAAATCAGTTTCCCCCCTTGGCAAGAATCCTGATAGCACGCTGACCAATGAGTTCGATAGGGCGCGCAGCAGCTTCCCGAAGGGCGTCAGAGAGCGAACCTTCACGATCGATGGCTCAGTGACCATGAATGGCGTAACCCAGTGCCGCCGAGCATCGCTTACCATTTTTCGATGAGAAGCATGACTGCACGCAAGGTGGCCAAGCGAGCTTCGCCCGCTACAGTGGTCCCGGCAAGGAAGGCGATTCCCCTCATCTTTGGGTAATGAGGGTTGAAGCTACCAGGGAGAAGAGGTGGTCAAAAGCGATTTACTAACGCCGTCGTGGTCGGGACAGCGCCCGAACCCCCGCGGAGCGGTTTCGACGACGAGACGCAAAAGCAGCGCCGTATGACATCCGGCCCGAGGAGGCACAGCGGTCTCCGACGCTGTACAGGGTGGGCTGCCGGGATCCTTGTACTGCTCGTCGTACTGCTCGTCGGTGTACCAAACGGCGAGGTCGCCCCGCCCCCTATAAAGTTGCCCTTCGGAGAGCGGGACCCGCATGCCGTGCCCGAAGCCTTCATCTCCCAGCACCGCGAGGCCGCCCTCGACATACGGCAGGTGGCTATCCTCTCGTTGGAGCCCGCAGGAGCGCCCGAGGGTGACGCGGGCACCGAACAGGGGATGGACCGGGTGCCGTATGTCTTTGACCGTTGGCTCCGCATTCGGCTACTGCTTGACGCCAGCGCCGACCAGGTCGGTCGCTTGGTGCTGAAGGATGGTACCGGTCATACGGTGGCGTGCCTCGACCGCAGGGCTGGGAGGACAACGGGCACAGGCCGGCGGTCGGCCGTGTGGTGTCCAGGTCGCTCACATCCCGGTGCGACTGGCGTTCTCGTCCGCCCGGGGCCGTACGCGCTGGAGGTGCATCACGCCCACAAAGGACAGGCCAACGCTCCGGTCCAACGCGTCTTTGTGCGGTCGCGTTTCCGATCGCGCGTCGAGGCAAGTTCCACCCCGGGCGCCGCCCGCGAGGCGCCACGGCCCAATGCGGGCAATGCGGTCACGCTCGAAGCGAGCGCTAATTGCGAAAACTGTGACTGGACCAACGCAGTGCTGGACGAGCAGGATTTTTCGGGCGCCATCCTCAACGGCACCATCTTCGCGGGGGCCGGCCTTGTCGAGACGAATTTCACCAACGCCAAGATGCAGGGCTGCTCCCTGACGGTGACACCGCCAGAGACCCTTCTGCCCTATGGATTCAGCCCGATCGTGAAGGCGACGAAATTTATTGGCGCCGATCTCACCGGTGCCCACTTTGACGGCATTTTCGGCAGCGCGGATTTCACTGGAGCGATACTCGACGGAACTACCTGGGGACCCCAACTGACCGCGGTCTACGGACCGGAGGCGGTCTTTCCGGCTGTCATGAATGGGAATTTCAGCAACGCCTCACTGAAATCCACCACCTTCGATGGCGCGCTACTAGACGGGAGCATCTTTGACTCCGCGACGATTGTGGCGGACTTTCGCGTTTCACGGTTCACCCTTGCGTTCCCCCCCGTTCCTATGTCCACTAACGTCTCCGGCGGTCATCTGCAGACGTCGTGTCAATCTTGTCGTTTCCAGAGCACGATAATCAGCGAGAGCAACTTCAACGGGGTCAATCTGGCGGGGGCCGTATTGACCGACGCTGTGATCACGAGGACGATGTTCAACGGGGCGGATTTGACCAAGGCGATCTTGAGCGGAGCACACCTCAATGGCGTTGACCTGTTCG
>Ga0214473_10011909_pt1 | contig 10201 bp, 8 predicted proteins | sample RVTome_7_FD_203509 | JGI IMG/M metagenome (GOLD analysis project Ga0214473, IMG submission 203509) | Soil microbial communities from uranium-contaminated site in the Upper Colorado River Basin, Wyoming, United States - RVT98D197 | ecosystem: Environmental > Terrestrial > Soil > Contaminated >... | reverse complement strand
AGCCTCACCAGCCACCCTCCCTGGTAGCGCCGTTACGGAGGCTGTATATGCCGAGAAGCTTCCGTTCACCCACAGATTCTGCTGAAGAGCCGCTTAAATCAAGGGTTATTTTCAGTGCTACGATCGACCTGTTTAGGACATTTTGAAAGACTCGGTTGCTTAGATTATGTGTAATGCACATCGCCACTCACCAGGATGCGACTGCGGGTTCGGGCCGCCGTTCGGAATCGGGGTGTCCTCCGGTGGTTCGACCAACTGGGCAGAGGATGCTCTCGATGAGCCCTGGCTAGTTGAACGGAGCCTATCGGAACTCAACTGGGGTGAGCGCGACATAGCGGAGTTCGTGGCGGAGTACTTGGAGCTTAGATCGTCGCACGCTTCACGTCCAACGATTGTGCGACGGATACGGGAAATGCTGGGGCGTCGGACAATCGTCGAGGAAGAAGCATGGATTGAGACCCTACGAGTCCCGCTGTATCGTTTCTCTGCCCCTCGTGCCTCGGGAGCATTAGTTAAGTTCTCCGAGGGCGAAGCGTTCTTTCGGTCTGGTTATTGGATTCTGAAGATCTTCGGTGTCGGCACCGCTGATTCTGAAACACTGCAGGTTGCGACGACGAACACCTATGTAGCTACGAACGGCGAATGTAAGCTCGTTTTTGTTCCCGTTCGAATCCGCGCTGCCAGGGTGCGGGTGGAGGAACAGGATGTAGTTGTAGGACATGGCATCCGAGCGCAGGTCATTCGACCGAAGACGAAGAACATGAGCTTTGTACGAGGGCGCGGATGCATGACGCTACCGAAAGGAGACTGCCGGAGTGGACCTGGCCAGACGCCGGACGAGGATATTCGTTTTTCACTTGCCGGCGACCGCGGTGCTGAGCCACACACGGTCACGCGGCGCTGGGAGAGTGACGTGGCTCATGATGTCTCGGTGAGCCTGAATGCAGCGGGCGTGAACGTCGGACCGGTCGCAAGGGTCCGGCGAGTCCACCACATGCAGATCGACATGGTCATGCCGGCCGGATACGAGTACTTGGGATTCCGAGCATCTGGCGGCTTGTGGTGGGAGACTCCTTAGCCTGGTCCCGATGCGATGCAGCACGTCCACGCCCGGAACCAGGGCAACGTCGGGCACCTGATTCCGGCGGGCACCGGTATCTACCGGTGCGAGAATGTGGAGTTAAGCGTGGACGTGGAGGCTGCGGAGGAGGGTGAAGTTTGAGCGGGCTGATCGGTTTAGGTCGCGACCTGCTTCAACCGCCGGTGCATGACTGGTGCGCAAGGACGGCCGGGATATTGCATACAGCGAGAAGAACTCAGTCGCAGACGATCGGGGGGACCACTGCTCGGCAACGTGCGAATCACGACCATTGCCCCGTCCGCGGCCATCTTGTTGGAACTCGTAGGGGGTTCATTTTGCTTCGGGGTCGATTGAGCGTTGGACTTCACCCCGACCCAGTACCTTCAACATCTCCCCGCGTATTTCCTGGAAAGGCAGCGACAGGTCCACTGTGCGGGCCTGCATTCTGAAGCCGGCCAAGTTGACATCTACCGCAAAGGTCAACCCAACCGCGGCGTAGAGCAGGATCCCCTCGTGGCGTGGCCCGAGAGGTGAGGAAATCTGCCTGTTCTGTAGATACGCCAGCAATTGGTAGAGGTTGGTTGAGCGTAGCTTCGATGAGCCCCACCTGTGGCTCAACGGCTTACTATAGAATTTCGTATCCAGAACGATACGGCGGGAGGAGGATTCGAGGAGCACGTCCGCCGCCATTTCGGGCACATAGGTCTCATCAGCTGGAGTCTTACCGGTTAGCCCGCCCCAGGGCACCTTCCGCTCGTCAAGGACCCTGAAGGTATTCTGCTCGACTCTGAAAAACTCCCGCACGAAGTCTTCGAAGAGCTGCCACATCCTTTGATCATTACGTCGGAAATCGCGGAAATGGGAGTCTCCCGTCTGCTCATCGATCAGAAGGGATTCGTGGACCAGACGGCAGATATGCAAGAGGAAGCGATAGTGGCGCTGGTTGCGGTTCAGCTGGACCCGACGGAACAGCCGGCTCGTGACGCGAATCGTACGGACTCCATCGAGCCGTTCGTGGGCGAGGGCTACATCCTCCCGGATGGCCGGATCCAAGGAGTGCGTCCGCAGGAGCATGCCGAGCGTGGACCGCAGTATCTGGTTGTGAAGCACATCGGGAGAGAATACTTCGTACGTGCAGATGGTCCGGCCACGGGCTCGAACTGCCGTGGTGGCCATGGCCGCCACTTGGAGCTTGCCGCGAATTCCGGCGAGCTCCTCCGTAACTTTAATGTAGCCCTGGCCCAATCCGCGGCGCGTGAGCCGGAAGACCCCCTCGGCTAAGACCTTCCCAAAAAGATTCTGGACATTATCGAGACGTTCGAGTTCGGTCGAATCGACGAGGTCGCTCTCCTCGAGGTGCCCCCAAGCGTAGCAAAGGAGATAGTAGAGGTTGCGGATGGGGATCACTCGAATAGCGCGCTCAGGTGCTTGTCGAGACGAGCCGGCTGATCGAACCAGTACTCCCGGAGGAGGGGAGCGATTTCTGTTGTGATAACCGCCCGGTACCAGCTTTCGTCGAGGTTCTCCTCCTCTCCCGAGGGCACGAAATAGCTGTGCCCTATCTCGTATCCCGGGCCAAGATTCTTGCGGTCCGCCCGGATGGCATCATTAAGGCCACCCATGCGCGCATTGATGCGTTTCACCATATCCGACTCAACACCTTCGTTGAGTAGGAAGTCGCTGAAGAGCTCCTTTCGGAATGCCGGTTCAAGATCAATGAACCCGAAGCGACGGCGAAGGGCGTAATCGACCAATGCCAGAGATCGGTCTGCCGTGTTCATCAGGCCCATGATGTAAAGGTTGCCGGGCACATGAAACAGGTCTTCCGAGGAGTAGGTGAGCGGAATGGCGTAGTCTAAACCGCGCTTGTCACTCTCGATGAGCATCATGAGTTCGCCGAATATCCGGCTCAGATTGCCACGGTTGATCTCATCGATGATGAGCACATGCGGTTCATCAGGATGCTTCGCAGCGGTCCGGCAGAAACGATGGAAGACGCCATTGCGCAGAACGAACCCGCCTTGTTCGTTCGGCCGCCAGCCCTGTACGAAATCCTCATAGGAGTAGGACTGATGAAACTGGACCATCTGCACCCGCTCGGGCGCGCGCCGTCCGATCAGAGCATACGCGAGCCGACGAGCCATGAACGTCTTCCCCACACCGGGCGGGCCCTGCAGAATCACGTTCTTGCGCCGCCCGAGACTATCAACGATGGTGGTGAACTGGTCCGCGGTCAGAAATAGGCCCTGCAACGCCTCCTCATGCGTGTATGGAACTTCAGGCTTGGGTTTCGGCTGCACCACCTGCTGCGTTTCCATGAGGTCAAGTGCCCACTTGGTCCAATCTGGATACTGCCGGAACTCGGTAAGCGTCTTTGTAGCCACCCCACCACGCTCCTTGGGTAGATCCCACGTGCCGGTCCGCTTCCACTCGACCGTGCGAAAATGTCGGTATTCGGTACGCTCAGGCTCGTAGGTATAATCGCCCGAAACAGCACCCCAGCCATACAGCCTGGTGCGACCCTGTTTCGCGATCACCACGTCCCCGATCTCCACTTCCCTGGAGAACTGCCAGGCCGCGAGCGTGTCATTTGTGGGGTGCTCCCGGCCCGACTTTTCCGAGATGGCTGCGTGCATATCCTCCCGTGATGCGTACTCCGTGAGATCGGCCAGGTCGGGAAGGTCCACCGCGATGTAGTCGCCGTCGCGAAAATCCGGCCACAGCCTGCCTCCACCCCCGGTGCCAATGAGCCAGACCCGCCGGTCTCCGAAGCGTTCCTGAAGCCAGCTTTGGGCCTCATCAATCGAGGGTAGGCGCACCGCATCTTCGGGCGCTTTTTCTTTCACCTTGCCATCGCGCCACTGTGACACGATATTGGTCTCGTAAAAATTGATGCTCTGGGGGTTGGCATTTCCGTCCTGCGCGAGCCGTTCACGGACACGCATGACTTGGCGGTCGAGCGCCACCCGGTCCGAGTAATCGACATCCTCCCCCTCATCCTGCCACTTCCTGCGAAATTCCTTCACGACCTTACGCTTGTGCGATCCCGTGGTGATCGGCTCAAACTGCTCGGGGAAGAGGAGGAAAAGGAGGATATGCCTGAATTGCCGCCCACGCACGTGCTCACGCCGCTCAAGCCACTCCGCGTAGCTCCAGGGATCGGACATGAGTGCGATACGCTCATCCCTCGGCAGGTCCTTCCAGTCCTCCAGCATGGTGATGAAGAACCGGAGTTCGCGCCAGCGGTGAGTGTGGTACGCCGTGCCAGGGTGCGAGATACCCTTGCTGAGAATACCGCCTGCCAGGGGATGGTCCCCGGGAAACGGATCACCTGACCACTCCCAGGCCTGCCGAATCTGGTGCCGTTTGGTTTCCGCGCCCATCGAGCGCTCGTCGATCATCAGATACATCACCCAGAAAATCTCTGCGGCAAGTTTCTTGGCTGGGGCGCTGGCCGGAGCGAGCTGAGCCTCGAGCTTGGACCAGAAATCGCCTTCTCCGTAATCCAGATTCTGGACGAAGTAGCGGTCCAGCTGCTCGAGGTTATCGCGGGTCCAGAGCGGTTGATCACTGAACAGCGAGCCGTCGTCGATGAGACAGGTGTCGCGCCAATGCTCTGCTGCCTTGAGAACGGGCTCTGCCATTTGTAGACGTGCCATCAGGGCTGTCCTGTTCGATAGGGGAGCGGACGCGCTCCAGGATCACGGGTGTGTAGCGCTGGCGGCGATGGTCACCCTCCTGCCTTCTCCCGCCAGTACTCCTCAAACAGCAAATCAAACAACCGCTTCCCGAACGCCCCATCATCCGTCACCCGCTTGTAGAATCCGAAGTTCGACTTGGCCATGTCTTGGAAGAGGACCTTGGCCTTCTCCTCGAAGCTGAGGCGCAGGTTGTCCTTGGTGTTGGCGCCCACAGCGGCTTCCAGCGCGGTGTCGGAGGACAGCCGCTTGGTCAGGAATTCGAGGGAGATACGATCCTCCTCGGTGAGCCCGACGCCGAAGCGGTCGTTTAGCTCCTGGATGATGGCGGAGAGGGGGTCAATTGGGGGTTCGCCATCGGGATGGGGCGGCTTCTCCCCTTTCGGTTTCAACGTGCCCGTGCCCCGCTCCAGCTCGATGCGCTCGTTCTCCGCCATGAGGTCGAGGCGGAAGGAGTCCATGTCCACCTGCTCGCGGATGTGCTGGGGGAGCTCCTCGCGCTCGACCGGGAGGCGCTTTCGCAGGTAGCGGCAGAACAGGTAGAGGCGTTCGAGTTCGGTGTCGGCGAAGGGCAGGATCTGGGAGAGGAAGGCGTAGAAGCGGACGTAGTCGGTGATGTCGGAACGGAAGGCGTCCCGTTGGTCCTTGTCCAGCTCCTCGTAGCGGTCGACTACCGGCCGGAGGATGACGTAGAGGGCGTCCTGCTCCTGGCCGGAGAGGAAGGCGCGGGCGAAGGCGTCCATCTCCTCGGCGCCGAACAGGTGGTACTCCTCGATGCGGTATTGGAGGTCCACCAGGGTTTCTGGGTCGGTGCCTTCGGAGAGGAGCGTGCGCTCGTAGTAGGGCTGGAAGGCGGTGCGGATGGCGTCGGCTTCGTTGGCGAAGTCGAGGACCATGGTCTCGGTCTTGTCCGGGTACGTTCGGTTGAGGCGGGAGAGGGTCTGGACGGCGTTCACGCCTCCGAGCTTTTTGTCCACGTACATGGTGTGGAGGAGGGGCTGGTCGAAGCCGGTTTGGAACTTGTTGGCTACGACGAGGAAGCGCTGGTCGGGGCGTTCGTAGGCGGCGGTGGTTTGCTTCTCGGAGACGCCGTTCATGTTGGCTTCGGTGTACTCGTGGCCGCCGTCGCTCACCGTGCCCGAGAATGCCACCAGGGCGCCGTAGGGGAGGCCGCGCTCCTTCAGCTCCCGGTCCAGGGCAATCTTGTAGCGGACGGCGTGGAGGCGTGAGCGGGTGACGATCATGGCCTTGGCTCGGCCGCGGATCCGGTGGCCGACGTGCTGGTGGAAGTGCTCCACCATGATGCGCACCTTCTCGCTTATGGTGTGGTCGTGGAGCTCCACGAAACGGACGAGGAGGCGGGTGGCTTTGTCGCGGTCGAAGGATTCGTCCTGCTCCACCGTCTTCAGGAGCTTCCAGGCGGCGCTGTAGGTGGTGTAGTTGTCCAGCACGTCGAGGATGAAGCCCTCTTCGATTGCCTGGCGCATGCTGTAGAGGCTGAACGGGGCGTAGCTATCGTCCGTTTGCTTGGTGCCGAAGAGTTCCAGCGTCTTGGCCTTGGGCGTGGCGGTGAAGGCGAAGGTGCTGACGTTGGGCTGGGGGCCTCGCTTGCGGATCTCGGCCAGGAGTTGATCCTCTACGTCCTGCTCCAGCGTGTCCTCCTTCTCGGCTTCCTCCAGCGATCCGGCCGTCAGCACTTCCTTCAGGCTCTTCTGCATCTCCCCGGACTGGGAGGAGTGGGCCTCGTCGATGATGACGGCGAACCGCTGGCCGGGCAGTTTTGCCATGTCGCGTGCGATGACGGGGAATTTCTGCAGGGTGGTGACGATGATGTTCTTGCCGGCCTCGAGCGCGTCGCGTAGCTGGCTGGATCCTTCGTCGATGGTGGCCACCACGCCGCGGGCCTGCTCGAACTGGCGGACGGTTTCCTGGAGCTGCCGGTCGAGGACGCGGCGGTCTGTCACCACCACGACGGAATCGAAGACTCTTCGGTCATCGGCGTCGTGGAGCACGGAGAGCTGGTGGGCCAGCCAGGCGATGGAGTTGCTCTTTCCGCTGCCCGCGCTGTGCTGGACGAGGTAGCGGTGCCCGGTGAGATTGGCCCGCGCGTGCTCCACCAGCCGGCGGACGGCGTCGAGCTGGTGGTAGCGCGGGAAGATGAGCGTGCGTGGCTTGACGTCGCTTGAAGATTCGTGGATGAAGTGCTGGATGAGATTGAGGACGCTGTCCCGTGCCCAGATCCGCTCCCAGAGGTAGGCGGTGGCGTATCCCTCCTGGACGGGGGGATTGCCCGCGCCGCCGTCCCGACCCTGGTTGAGGGGGAGGAAGCGGGTGCGCTGGCCGGCCAGCAGCGTGGTGACGAAGACCAGGTCAGGGTCCATGGCGAAGTGGGCCAGGCAGCGGCCGGGGCGGAAGAGGCGCTCGGCCGGGTCCCGGTGCTTCCGATACTGGGCCATGGCGTGCTCAACCGTCTGGCCGGTGAGCTGGGTCTTGAGCTCCGCCGTGAAGATGGGCAGGCCGTTCAGGAAGAGGACCAGGTCCAGGGAGTTCTCGTTGTCCTGGCTGTAGCGGAGCTGGCGGACGGCGGTGAAGAGGTTGGCCTGGTAGAGGCGGCGGCGCTCCTCGTTGAGGCCGCTGACGGGGCGGAAGAAGGCGAGCTGGAAACGCACGCCCGCGATCTTGACGCCCTTCCGGAGCGCGTCGAGGGCGCCCCGCTTCTCCACGTGCCGCGCCACGGCCCGCACCAACTCCTCGCGTGCAGTCTCATCATTGTCCCGCGCGACGCGCGCCCATGCCTCGGGCTGCGTGGCGATGACGAAGTCCACCAGGTCGGCGGGGATGAGGCAGCGCTCCCGGTCGTAGGCGGCCGGGGTACGCAGATGGTAGCCGCCGGGCAGCCCCTCACCGTAGGCCGCGCCCAGCTCGGCGATGCCCGTGGCGATCGGCTCACCATCGGGCCCGCCCGCGAGGAGCGCCTGCTCGATGGCGGCCTCGAAGGCCGCTTCGGAAACGACGGTGTTCATGACACTTCGGTCCCCTCGCTCAGCGTGGCAAGGTAGGCGTCGTAGGCGAAGATGCGATTCCGCTTGTTGCCCGTAATCTCCCGGGCTATTCCCAACTCCACCAGCAGCGAGAGGGTTGATCCCGCCGTGGGGGTGGAGAGGCCGGTCCACTCCACCACCTGCTGCACGGTGGTGAGCGGCCGGTGCTTCATGGCGTTGTGGACCCGCAGCGCCGAGCCCGCCCGGCGGCCCACGGGGAGGATGCGCTCCCGATCCGTCTGGAAAAGTAAGTCCAGACGCCCTGCTGTGGCCACCGCGCCCTCCGCCGACTCCCGCACACCCTCCAGGAAGAATGCCAGCCAGCGCTCCCAGTCGCCGGTATCACGAACCGAGTTCAGGAGGTCGTAGTAGCGTGCGCGGTTCTCCTTGAGATACAGACTCAGATACAGAAGTGGCTCGCGGAGAAGCCCGGCATCGATGAGCATGAGCGTGATGAGCAGCCGCCCGATGCGCCCGTTGCCGTCCAGAAATGGATGGATGGTCTCGAACTGGAGGTGTACCATCCCGGCTCGTATCAATTCTGGAAGCGAAGCGTCCGCGGCCTGGATGAAGCCCTCCAGCTCCCCCATGGCCGCAGGCACCTCGAAGGCGGGCGGCGGCACGAAGACAGCGTTCCCCGGCCGGGTGCCGCCGATCCAGTTCTGCGTGCGACGAAACTCCCCCGGCGCCCGGTCGCGGCCGCGGCCGCGGCCGGTGGTGAAGAGTATCTCGTGCATCTCGCGGAGCAGGCGGTTGCAGAGCGGGAAGCCCTCCACCATCCGGGAGAGCCCGTGTTCCAGCGCGGCCACGTAGCTCGACACCTCCACGACGTCGTCGAGCGGCACGCCCGGCGCCTCGCCCAACTCGAAGAGGAGGAGGTCTGAGAGCGTGGAGCGGGTGCCCTCGATCTGCGAGGAGAGCACCGCCTCCTTACGCACGTACGCGTACAGATAGAGGCCCCGATCCGGGAGAAGCGCGGATACACCGTCCAGGCGGCCGACCGCGAGTACGGCTCGCTCAAGCAGTCGCTCGAGGGGGCCGGAGAGATCGACCAGTGGGTCGGGCGGTAGCGGTGCGGGGATGAATGCGCGCACCTGCTCGCCGCCTACGGCGGTGATGTCGTAGCGGCCGGTGGTGGCCCGTTCCAGGCGGCCTCCCGTTGTGTGGAGGAACGTTAATAGCGTAGGCCTTAGTTAAACTTAGTGGTTAATTTTACGCAAGGGGTTATGCTGCGGGGGCGTTACTGGGTAACGTCTGGGTCGGGGATGGGGAGTTATACGCCACAACGCGTTCGGGTTGGAATAGACACGAATTGAAACCCATAGTGACGCGCCTTGCCGGCTGTACCAGTGATTTGGGGTTCCGTCTACTTGGGCTTCTATCCACTAAGCAGATGGTGGACGGCGTGGGAGTGTTTGCGATCCAGACAGCGCACGGGGATGGTCCGGGCGCGGCCCAAAGAGTCTCAGCGGCATTGGAACTGATCCGATCCATCGATCCACTTGGCTGGGCGAGTCTCAAGCGGTACATAAAGCGGGTTTCGGTGTTCGGTATAGGAGAGTCGTGGAGATGGTACTGGAAACGGTTGGACGCATGCTTTCTGAGCCCGTCGCATGTCCATGACTCCAAATCGTCACGATTGGCAGCGACAATTCTGCATGAGGCGACGCATGGTCGTCTGAGCCAGCGAGGCATCACTGTCAACGACCTGAATCGCGGTCGCGTCGGTCTTCCCCGCAAAGTTGACGGACGCCGGTAGGTCATGCAACCCTCCTGCCGCTCGGATCGTCTAAATGGTCGGGAAGTCTCACGCCGACCGAAATAATACAAGTGAGAAGCGCAATGCATGACAGAATGCCAGGAGCGCAGACGCTATCGTCGCCGGTTCTCCGGCGCAGAAGCCGGAGATGGTTATTGGCGAGTGTTCTTACCGTTTCTGCGTGCGCGTCGGACGGCGATCGCCAGGACGTGTCCGTCGTCCGAGACAGCGCCGGGATCGTCATCGTCGAGAATCGAGACGCTCCGGAGATTCCGGCGTGGCACGTCGATCCTAACCCGCTGCTTGAAATTGGTCGGGCCGAGGGCGAGGGTCCTGACGTGTTCGGGCTGGTGCGCCACGCCATCCGACTGCCAACCGGCGAGATCGCCGTGGCGGATGGCAGAGCTATGGACATCCGGTTATTCGGATCAGACGGAAGCCACCAGGTAACGTTTGGCCGGCAGGGTGAGGGTCCGGGCGAGTTCATGCAGTTGCAGTGTAAGCGTCCGGTCTTCCCAGGGTAGGGGCGTCGGGGCGCGTGGGAGCTGGCCCCCGCGGCTTCCTCGGAGGTTGTGGTAATTGGTGGCGTTGTGAGCCGGAGGAGCGGCGTCAGGTCACGGAG
>Ga0214473_10011908_pt1 | contig 10202 bp, 6 predicted proteins | sample RVTome_7_FD_203509 | JGI IMG/M metagenome (GOLD analysis project Ga0214473, IMG submission 203509) | Soil microbial communities from uranium-contaminated site in the Upper Colorado River Basin, Wyoming, United States - RVT98D197 | ecosystem: Environmental > Terrestrial > Soil > Contaminated >... | reverse complement strand
GCGATTGCAGACCGCTGTAGACGGAGTCAAACCGTTCGGAACCACCTGGGACGAGAGCGAGTCGATCGAAGCATCCTTCTCGTTTCAGGGAAGCGATGATTTCCGGTTCGTCCTCCGGCCGGTGAACCAAAGTCAAAGAGTCGAGAAGTCCCGAGGATAGGAGCCTCCTCAGGGGGTGGAGAAAGAGTGATACCCCGCCCAGTTCGAGCAGGGCTTTGTTGCCGCCTCCGGCGGCCTCCTGCATCCGCCTTCCGGAGCCGGCGGCCAAGAGGAGGCCGGCGACGCGAGGTGTTGACGTCATTTTCTCGCTGTCTTCTCCGTCCGTTTATTCTCGGTGATGGGCACGCCGGACCTCCGGCCGACCCCTCTCTAAATCTCTCCCCTACGAGGGGAGAGACTTCGACTTCAGAAGCCCCCTTCCTGTGAGCGAAGGGGGATTGGGAACTGGATCTGTCTCTCTCGGCGTGTAAAAAAGGGATTGAAATTCCCACTCCGAGCGTTGTCTGCCCGCCCTAAGCACAGAGCGCTAGGCCGCCACCACCGGGTTGGAAAGCACGCCGACTCCTTCGACCTCGACTTCGATCTTGTCCCCCTCCCGAAGGAACACCGGTGGCTGGCGGACGAAGCCGACCCCGGAGGGAGTGCCGGTCAGGATCACAGTCCCCGGAAAGAGAGTGAACTGATGGGAAAGGTAGCCGATCAACTTCCGGCAGCTGAAGATGAGGTCGTCGGTTCTCGAATCCTGCATGACTTCCCCATTCAGGCGTGAGAGGACACGGAGGTTGTCCGGGTCGCCTTCGGTCTGGATGAAGGGTCCCAGCGGACAGAAGGTGTCGAACGACTTGCCTCGCGCCCATTGCTGGTCGATTCGGAGCTGACAATCCCGCGCGCTAACATCGTTGGCGGCGGTATAGCCGAGAAGATAATCGAGGGCCTTTTCCTCAGGGACTTCAGAAGCGGGTTTGCCGATGACCAGCGCGAGTTCGGCCTCGTAGTCCACTTCGTTCGGAGCCGACTTGGGGAGGACGATGGGCATGTCGGGGGCGACCAACGCGTTGGTCGACTTGAGGAAAACGACCGGATGATCGGGGACGGCCGCCCCGCCCTCTCTGGCGTGGGCGCGGTAATTCATGCCGATGGCGATGATGTTGGGCGGCTGAACCGGCGGCAGGATGCGGGTGATCTGTTCGAGTCGCAGCCTCGTGTCAGACACCGCCCAGATCCCGAATAGGTCTCCGGCGATGACACGGACTCCCTCGTCCTCCTCCCACACGCCGTACATCGGCACATTCTTCGTAGTCAAAAAACGAACGATTTTCATGTTTTCCTCCCAACGAGGCACGCATGTTAGAGAGCGAGGCTCGGATTCGCAATGGCCGGTCGGCGGCGGCAAGCCGCCCACTCATCAGCCCACCCAAGACGGAGTAGAGAATTCATTCTCAATGAGCCGCGGTCGATGGGAATGAATTCACTACTCCGTCGTATTCTCTCCCCGGAAAACACGAACGATGGCGCTGTTGTCGAGAGATCCGTAACCGCCGGCGATGGCGGCGTCGAGAAGTTTGGCATGGAGGCGTGAGACCGGCGTCTTCGCACCGGCCCCTTCGGCCATCTGCAGGATCAGGCCGACATCCTTGCGATGTTGTGCCAACCGGGCTTCCGGTGTGAAGTCTCCCGAAATCATCTTGGGACCCTTGTTGTCCATCACACATGAATAGGCAACGGTCGTTTTCAGAATCTCCAAGAGCTTAGTGGGGTTAACATCCACCTTTTCTGCCAGAACCAATGCCTCGGCCAGGACGAGGCGGTTGAGTCCCAGCACCTGGTTGCAGAGCAGTTTGGCCGTGGCTCCGGAACCGACCGGACCCATGTGAAAGACCCGGTCGGTCCAGGCATGGAAGATGTCGGCACAGGATTCGAAGGTTTCGGGTTCGGCGCCTGCCAAGAGAGTGACGTCCCGCTGCCGAAGCTGAGCGGAGGACCCCACGACAGTGGCATCGAGGTAGGCGACGTTCTTCTCGGACAACCGGTCAGCGAGGGCGCGGGAGCTGGAAGGGTCGCCGGTGGTGGTGTCGATCAAGGTCGTGGCCGGCGCGGCCCCTGTGGCGAGCCCCGAGGGTCCCTCGACCACCCCGGCCACAATTTCCGAGTTGGGCAGGCAGAGGACGATCCGGCGGCAGCGTTCCGCGACCTCCTCAAGTGAATCTGCCGGAAAGAACGCCCTGTTTCGGATGGCGGCCAGGGCTTTCGGATCGGTATCGAATCCGACGACGCAGAAACCCTCCTCCAGAAGCCGTTCCGCCAATGCCGCTCCCAGAAGGCCGACGCCGACAAGTCCGACGGGTGAGTCTGCTGTATTCATGTCGCTCTCCGTGGGTCGGTCTTTGCGTTTGGAATTCCTTCCACATCCAAATGATTATCCATGCCTCAGACACACGTTCCAAGATTTGCGGATAGCGTGCTGGAGGCTGCGGCATGGGCGAGCATCCTTCTCCTGCAATGTGCTCCGAGCAAGGATGCCTCTTGTCGAAAGCCCGATCCAAGGCTAAGCTAATGCCAGAAGGGCAGGAATCCCTCTTGAATGGAATCGAGGCGTTTCCAATGCGTATTGCCTTTGTACTAGATCACATCATTCTCGGCCAGGAACCTCTGGGAGTGACCACCATGGGGGCCATCCTCAAGCGGGAGGGGTACGAAGTCGGGTACTTCGGCATCTCCCGGGAGGAGTCGAAGTGGTCCTGGGACGAGGTGGTGGCCTTCCAGCCCGACGTGGTCGGGTTTTCCGTGTCGACCGGCCTCCACAACCGGTACCTCCGGTTCAACAAACGTCTCCGCAAGAAACTCCCGAACCTCTTTTCCGTATTCGGAGGGCCGCACCCCTCGTTCTTCCCCAACTACATCGAACGCGACGGCGTCGATGCCATCTGCATTGGCGAAGGGGAGGGGCCGATGCTCGAGCTGGTCCAGAAGTTGGAGAAGGACCAAGACATTACCGACATCCCCGGCCTGCACGTCAAACGGCCGGATGGTTCCGTTGCGGTCAACGGCCCGCGCCCCTACGCGCAGGAACTGGATGAGATTCCCCATCCGGACCACAGCTTCATCAAGGGCTTCCCGCATTTGCGCGACAGTGCGATCGCCTACCTGATGGCGGGTCGAGGCTGTCCGTACACCTGCAACTTCTGTTTCAACCATGTCTCTCTGGACCTGCAGGAGGGGCGGTTCATTCGATACCGGTCCCCGGAAAACGTCGTCGCCGAGTGCATTGAACTGAGAGACAGATACGGCAAGCGCTTCATGGCATTTCAGGACGACACGTTTTCCCTCAACATGCGGTACCTCGAGAAACTGCTGCCACTCTACAAAGAGAATGTTGGCCTGCCTTATCTCGCGCACTTGAGGGCCGACAACGTGACGCCGCGCATGGCCGCGCTCCTCGGCGAAACGGGCTGTCAGCGCGCGGTCATCGGAGTGGAGAACGGCAACGTAGAGATCCGTCTGAAGATCCTGGACAAACGGGTGACCGACGAAGATCTCCTGAGGTCCTCCCGGCTGCTTCACGAAAACGGGATGGACCTTTTGACCCAGAACATGTTCGGCGTTCCCGGCGAAACGGTGGAGACGGTGCTTTCCACGATCGACATGAATGTCCGTTGCGGCGCCAACCTCATGGTGATCCACTTCTTCCAGCCCTATCCGGGTACCGGTCTCGGAAAAATCGCGGCCGACATGGGGCTCTGGGAAGGAACGGTGGACGACATTCCCGAGTCGAACCACTGGTACGTAGTCCTCGACCTGAAGAACAAGGAGCTCATGACGAAGCTCGGGCATCTGTCGTACTACTTCCTGGACTACCCAAAAGTGTTTTACGCGCTCAAGCCCTTCCTGGAGAGCCGAGCGACGCGCCCGTTCGCCGTTCCGCTGCTCGCTTTGTGCAAGTGGCTCGACCGCAAGACTCTGTACTCCAAGTCTCGTGGGGTGGGATCCCGATGGCAGCCGCCGAAAGCGGTCTTGGCTTCTCCCGAGGCCTGCACGGCCGACATGGACCCGATGATGGGAGGAACTTGCGCCGCCGCTTGAAAGGGGTGCCTTGCTGCCTTGGCGGTGCAACTGAGCGCGACGTCATCGTGTAGGGGCGGTTTTGTGGGGGCGATTCGCGAGTAGGGGCGATTCGCGAATCGCCCCTACTCGCGGATTGGCCCCCTCGATTCGGTTGCACTACAAAATGGAGAGGACCTCACGCTAGAGCGCAGCATCCATGTCAACGATTTCATTCAAGAGGAAAAGGACCCCACTCCCCCGCTGGCTGAAGAAGCAGCTTCCCTCTTCGCCCGACTATTTCGAGACCAAGCAGCTCCTCGGCGAACTGAAGCTGCAAACGGTCTGCGAGGAGGCGCGCTGTCCCAACAAAGGCGAGTGCTGGTCGAAGAAGTTGGCCACGGTCATAATTCTGGGGCCGAACTGTACGCGGAGGTGCGCCTTCTGTTCCGTTCCGAAAGGCGCCACCTCTCAGGTCGACCCGGACGAGCCGCGACGGCTGGCCGAGGCCGTTGACCGCCTTGGACTCCGGCACGTGGTGGTCACCAGCGTCAACCGGGACGATCTGCCGGACGGGGGAGCCGGGCAGTTTGCCCTGTGCACGAGAGCCCTCAGAGAGCGTATACCGAACATCACGGTGGAGATCCTCTCTCCCGATTTTCAGTTCTCCCTGGACCGAAGCCTGGACGCGATGGAACACGATCTGCCCGACATCTGGGCGCACAACATCGAGACCGTGGACCGCTTGTCGAGGAAAGCGCGGATCAAGGGGAGCCACCAGGCCACTTTGGCCTGCCTTCGAGGGATCAAGGAACGGTACCCCCACGTCCCCACCAAGTCCGGGCTCATGTTGGGGTTGGGGGAGTCGGAGAAAGAAGTCCACGAGACGCTGGAGCAGCTTGGTTCGGCGGGAGTAAGCCAGATCACCATCGGTCAGTATCTGCGGCCGACTACAGCCCACATGCCGGTGAAGGAATTCATTCCTCCCGAGAAGTTCGAAGAATGGGACGGGATCTGCGAAGCGATGGGTTTTGAGGTGAGGGAAATTCACCCCTACGCGCGGAGCAGCTATCGGTCGTAAGCGGCGCCCTCACAAGTAGGACAGGTTTCAAACCTGCCCCTACCGCCAACCGGGCGTGACAGGCTGCCGGTGGATCGTGCCACTTGAATCTGTGGGCTGCCAGATCAGGAATCACGCCCGCGTAGGGGCGCGGTCACCGCGCCCCTACTCTCTACACCAGCCTCCTCCCTATCCGCTTCCCCGTTTCCTCCAAGAAATCCCTGGCCCGCCTTTTCTTCTCTTTCAGCAGCGGTCCCTCCGGCGCGATCGGAATCAGTTGAGTGAATCCAACCTCTCTCAGGGAGTCCTCCGCTTCGGCTTCCAGCAGCCCGAACACGCCGATGCAGGGGACACCAAGTCCCTTCGCGATCTGGGCCACTTTCCCAGGCAGCTTCCCCTCCAGCGAGCTGCGATCCAAGTGACCTTCACCCGTGACGACCAGATCGCAGGCGGAAATCTTCGAAGGCAGTCCCGTGATTTCGAGCATCTTCTCGGCGCCGGAGACGAGTCGTGCATTCAGGTAGACCATCGCCCCGGCGCCGACTCCACCCGCCGCTCCGGATCCGGGGACACAAGCCACGTCTTTGCCAAGGTCGCGTTTCCACAATTCGGACAGGTGATGCAGCCCCTTCTCCAGAAACTCGACCTGCTCGGCGGAGGCTCCTTTCTGTGGGCCGAAAACCCGCGCCGCTCCCCGCTCGCCGCAGAGGGGATTGGTCACGTCGGAGAGGACCTCTACTTCCACATGGTCCACCCACGGGGCTTGGGTAGGTGGCGCAATCCGCTCGATCGCAAGCAGGTTCCCCCCTCTCGGCAAGACCGCGCTTCCCTTCGAATCCGAGTGCCGAAATCCAAGTCCCACCCCCATTCCAATCCCTCCGTCGACCGTGGCGCTTCCCCCGATCCCCAAGTAGATGCGGCGGGCCCCGATTCTTGCCACTTCCACAATCAGAATGCCCAATCCGAGGGTGGAGGTCTGGTAGGGATTCTTCTCCTCGTCTTGGAGAAGAGCCAAGCCGCTGACACGGGCCATTTCGATGACAGCCGTTTCTCCCCCCTCGTCGAAACCCACCGGGACTTCGATCTCCCGGAAAAGGGGATCCACGGACTTGAGGCGAAGGATCGAGCCGCGCCAAAAGGAAGCCAGGACCTCCAGCGTCCCGTCGCCCCCGTCGGCCAGGGGGACTTTTTCAACGGTGACATCCGGTCGGTCCGCGCGGATTCCGGCTTCGAGCGCATCGGCCACCTCGATGGCGCTGAGAGACTCTTTGAATGCGTTCGGGGCAAGGAGGATTTTCATGAGGGCAAGGTATCAGATATGGAGGTCCAACGGCACGGTGGCCACCCTAAGAATGGACCTCTTTGCCGTAACGCCGCCGTCTCGGCGGCTCCGGGCCGGCAAGATGCCGGCGTTACGATCGAACCCCCATTTTCATTGCCTTTCAGCGTGTGGGGAACCCTCATGAGGGGCTACTCTGAGAAAAGCGGCGGACAGGAATGTCCGCCCTCCGGCCCTGCCCTACTCTGAAAATGGACTCGTTCTTCCTTGCCGGTCCTGGAAATAGAGGGGGACTGTCACCGTCTATTCGTCGCCTGGAGCACGTATCCCCCGCGTCCCGCCACGACGGGCCAAGCGAACAGGCCCAAGCCACGAGATCCCTGCCGCAGCAAATCCATGGGAGGAATCTCCTGCCTTGAGCCGGGCACCCAGATTGGGCGGGCCTTTTTCATTGCCTTCCCAGTCCAGAAGTCCGGGATTGCGAGAAAACCCTTGGCGCTTCCAATCTGAGGGTGTCGTTTTAGACTTGCCCGCGGCAGATTTTTCAGTACAGGAAGGATGTCGTTGGCCTATGGCAAAAGTCCTCATCCTCGGAACCGGCCCCTTACCGATCGAACGGGCGGCCTATTCGTACGGCTCCTCGAACCGGACCTGGCACTTTGCCAAGGGGCTGCTCGATAAGGGCCACCGCGTTCACGCCATTGCGTTCCGGCCCATGCGAACCCAGGATGGCCGGGAGGTTCCGGACCCGGAACACAGGGAATACCGAGACGGAGAACTGACGCTCGATTCGGTCGACGGCGTCCGGCATTTCTACAACGACGACTTCATGAGATCCCGGATCGACGGGTTTGCGCCGGAGGTGGTCGTGGGAGTCAACGCCTTTCCCGCGTGTCGGGCCGCTTACCTGGACACGGGGCTTCCCTTGTGGGCGGATCTGAATGGTTTCGGCATGGGGGAAGCGCAGATCCGCGCCCAGTTGACGGGAGACGAGTCGGCGGTTTCGTTGGCGTGGCAGCACGAGATCGCGCCCCTGCGCCGCGCCGACGTGTTCTCGGCGGCCAGCGGCCCGCAACGGTACGCACTCATCGGCGAACTGGCCGCGATCGGGCGACTGCGCGCTTCCACCTGCGGGTATGAGTTCGTCCACGTGATTCCGAACGCGCGGGAGGACATGCCTGCGATTGAGGAGGAGTCCTCCTTGCGGCGCGAACTGGGCGGCGAGGCCGTGCTGGCTTTGTGGGTGGGTGGCTACAACTACCAGTTCGACGTCGACTCGATGTTCGAGGGCTTCGAAGGGGCGATGGCGCGCGAACCCCGCCTCCATTTTGTCTCGACCGGGGGAAAGATCGACGGCCACAACGAAGTTTCATACGCGCGTTTCCTGGAGAAAGTCAGTCGAAGCCCGCGGGCGGAACGGTACCATTTTCTTGGATGGTTGCCGCAGGAAGGATTTGAGATTCTCCTGCGGTCGTGCGACGTGGGGGTTTCGATGGATGCGGCTTGTTACGAGACCGAGCTGGGGGCTCGCAACCGGCTGACCGAGATGATGCGGGCCGGACTGCCTGCAATTACCACCGAAGGACCTGAAATCGTCCGTGAGATTCGCGCCGCCCAAGCCGGCTGGACCGTTCCGGTGGGTGGGGTCGACAGCCTGGCCGAGGCGCTCCTGGAAAGTGCGTCCAGTCTGGAAGAGCGAAGAGTGCGGGGGAAGAACGCGCGGGACATGTTTTTGGAAAAGTACACCATCGAGCGCTCGCTGACGCCCCTCTTGAGGTGGGTTGAGGCGCCCCAATTCGCTCCGGACAGAAAAGAGACGGTGATCCGGTTGCCGGAGTTTCCCCCTGAATCGGCTCGTGGGGGAGAAAGGGGAATGCTTGCACGCCTCAGAGGAATCCTTTTCCGGTCGCGGGAAAGGAAGTAGGCTTTCAGCGAACCCGTCTCCCTGCCCATCCCCCCCGTCTCACGTCATTCCTGCGAAGGCGGACAGGAATGTCCGCTCTCCAGCGCCATTCCCACGAGTCGAGCGATCGAGGCTTCGCGGCGGACAGGAATGTCCGCTCTCCAACGTCATTCCCACGAAAGTGGGAATCCAGAGCCGAGGTTTCCCGCGCCTCCCATGTGGATTTCCGCTTTCGCGGGAATGATGGACTACGAGACCGGTTCACTGAAATGTTTACGAAAGGCAGGAGAAAATGGCATAAGTCTTGTATTTTCAGTATATTACGTACAGTCTGGTCGGACCGAGAGGGGGCCTGTTCCCTCCTCGGAAACGCAGTTTCGAGGGGACTCCAACGCCGGTCCGGAGAAATGGGCGCCGGATGGAAAAAAAGAGCTTGACACCGATTCCAAAATGGGCGACACTCAGGCGCTTATGCATGGCATGGCCTTAGATTTCGAAACTGTAAAACAAAGAAGGAGATTTAGTAAACAATGTTGAAGAAATTTGCAGTTATTCTGGTGTGCTTGCTGTTTGCGGCGGCTGGGTATGCCGCACCTTGCCAAAACGTGGGTCCGGAATCCGTGGGCGCGGTCACCGTCATTCCTGAAAAGGTCTACTTTGCCAACGGCGTTCAGAACCAGGCGAACTGGGAAATGTACTCGGGCGCTTTCGTGGACGGCACTTTGGCTAACTCCGCCGACACGGAGGCGGAGGGTGACTTCGCGGGTATCACCGAGCGCGCTGCGGTGGTCTGGCACCACACCGACCAAACCAGCCAGGAAGTGGACGGATTTCTCAGGGACAACGGCACCGCCTGGACGCAGAACAACGACATAGCACGTACGGACGGCAATCCGGCGCGTATCGCCTGCCAGGGCGTTGCCGGACAGGAGAACAACGACCTCTACATGTTGGGTAACGAGTGCACGCCATGGGCCTATGCGAGCGAATTCCCGAGCTACGGTTCCGGTTTCGGTTACAGCGCCCAGGTCGCTTCGGTACAGATCCTGATGAGGACCGCAAGTGGCGCCCCGGCGAAGGTGACCAACGTTTTCGACCCCACCTATGGGTCGTGGACGACGGGCGCCCAGACCAACCAGATCCGTTTCGGTGGGACTGTTCGTCAGTTGTCCAATCAGAATTGGCTCGTCGTTCAGGAGGACAAATCCGGTAACCTGCGTAACTTAATCAAACCCGGTTCAACGGGTTCCATCGCGGCTGCGAGTATCTGGACCCCGGCGGGCGTCAACGTGCCCAATGCAACGGGTCCGGCGTGGCCCTTGAAGACCCCGGGTCTTAGGCCCACCGCCTACGACGGAATTTGGTCCAACGTGCAGGGCTTCAACGGCGGCTTTGCCGTCGCGCATGAGGGAGCTAGCGTCACGTTCTGGAACAACGACGGCAGCTGGAAAGGTCGGTTTGTGGCAGATCGGCGCGCCGCCGGCGAGGCGTGGCAGCCGTGGCCGGGTGGCAGTGCGTTGTGGAACACCTCTTGCGCCACCAACGGCGGCAATGATGAGAAACTCACCGGCGATGTCGCGTTGAATTACGTTCATGTAGCGGGCCGCGGTTATGACGCAACGGGAACGAATACCAATGCCGGCATGTTCGTGACCCGGGTCGATGCCACCACCTTCCAGACCATTGGGGAGGGGTTTGCGAGCGAGGGCATCACCGCCACCTGCGATCGTTGTACCTGCGCCACCGACAAGGACGGCAATGTCTTTGCGCTCTGGGCCGATACCACCAATACCGGAACCAGGCAGCTTATCGGCCGTTTCCTCGATACTGACCTGAATCCTATGACGGATGCCTTCCTGGTGTTCAACAACAGCCAGGTCGGTCCAGCCAACGTGACGGGGTTCGGCGGCTATCACCCGAGC
>Ga0214473_10011907_pt1 | contig 10202 bp, 10 predicted proteins | sample RVTome_7_FD_203509 | JGI IMG/M metagenome (GOLD analysis project Ga0214473, IMG submission 203509) | Soil microbial communities from uranium-contaminated site in the Upper Colorado River Basin, Wyoming, United States - RVT98D197 | ecosystem: Environmental > Terrestrial > Soil > Contaminated >... | reverse complement strand
TCGAACCGCGCTGAGGTTACGTCCTCACGACGATCACGGTGTCCCGCGCGAGAGAGCCGAGATCGGAACATCAAGCAAAACGGCGTGGAGTCCGAAACAACTGGCTTTTGGCTGTTCCGAACTCCACGCTCATGGCGTGCCTCCGTCCCACCGTATCTCCCTCCCGTCCCGTAGGAGGTCGACCCGATAACATGCTAGGCACGTGCCGCCGCGGGAAGCAAGGAGAGCCCGGCGCTTGGATCGAAAATCCCGAGCGGGAGCGACGAGAGGAAAGCTGGGAAACCGCCGGCAGTGCCGCGAGTTCCGCCCAGTCGGCCCAGGCGGCAAGGCCGGTCTAACGCCGGGGCTTTCTCATCCACCGGCCGCCACACGTGGGCGGTCACCGTCGCCCCGGTCACCGCGGCGTCGTCCTCGAAGGCGAATGCGCTGAGGATCACCGCCGCGCCGACGTGGGCCCGCCGCGGCGAGGCCATCGTCCCGACGGCCACGGCGCTGTCGCTGTGAAAGCGGACGATGACCGCCCCCTCCGCTTCGCCGCCGAGCCCGGGCGGCGCGGTGAAGCTGACCGTGTACTCGCCCGGTCCCTGCGACGGCAGCTCATACAGGTAATGAAACCCCCACTCGCACGCCGTCGGCAGAAACAGGCAGTTTCCCTCGGGGTCCTCGGGGACTTCGAAGTCCCGATACCATCCGCCCAGGGTGTGCACGCTGGCCGGGCCCACCGGCCCAGGCGCCCCGGGATAGTCGATGGCCGTCGCCAGGTCCGCGATGTTCGAGACCAGCTCCACACGCAGGGTGCCGGCATCGTCCACGACGAAGGCGACCTCGCCGAACTCCTGGGTCTGCGGCAGAAGCCGAGCCACGCCGACGCGTTCGTCAAAGAGGGCGATGAGGCCCGTGGACGGCTCGGCACGCACGGTGCCCGCGCCGGCCAGCAGCACCAGCACGGCCGCCAAGCAGAACGTAGACCATGTGCTCCGCGATGATGGGTCTTCCCCGGACATGTTCATTCTCCCTCAAGCCCTGCCAGGGCCTCCGCAACAGCCACCACACAGATGCGCCCGATGGTGGGACTCTCCTGTGTTCCCTGGTCGTACACGACGTACTCCCGGTCAGACGTCCAACAGGCGCGCACGCTTCCCTCTTGCAACCCCCCTATGGCAAGACGCACCGTCGGTCCGATCTGCGAACCATCGACGTTGGAGAACAACTGGTGGTAGTGCTGTCCCGTTGACGCACCGAGCAGCGCCACGTAGCCGTCGATGGAAAGCACCGCAGCCACGTCGCCCGGCTCGCCGGCAACCGACCCGCATTCGCTGACCGTGGCATCGAAGATCCTAACGGCCCGTCGTCCCGCCACGGCGATCACCCCTCCATTGAAGAGTAACCGACCGTCCTGAATCTCGAGCGGACCACCGTGAATCGCAAGTGGGCAACCGGTACAAATCGCACCCTCCGCGGCATCCCACATTAAGTTATCAACAACGGAGAACTCTCCGGACTCGGGATCAAGCAGGTATACAGCCTGATGCGGAAGAAAATCTCTGCTGCCATCGGCTATGTCATCGGAAAACTGATCCTCGGTTTGAGCAGTGAACAGGATCGTGTCGGTGTTGCTCGACTCTGCCCGATACACCGAAAAACCCGGCTCGGACGACCATTCCGTGGGTGTCAGACACGGGACATCACTGACCGTCCCACCGCCCTGGGGGCCAGTGAATTCCGGACAGCCGCCCATCAGCGGCGCGGTCATCGCAACGCCAACCGTCAGCCATCGCCTGAGCATACCTGTCATCGCCTACTCTCCTCTTGTCTCCCGGGATCGCCCCCTCGCGCAGCGAGCCATCTAATCTTGCCCCGTTCCTGCGGGCGCCTCCGCCACGGGTACCACGCAGATGCGCCCGGCGATGGGAATATCCTGCGCTCCCTGTCGGTAAACCACGTATTTGCGATCAGAGGTCCAACAGGCGCGGACGGTGCTCTCGAGTAGTCCCCCTATGGCAAGACGGTCCGTCGGCCCGATTTGCGAGCCATCGACGTTGGAGAACAACTGGTGGTAGTGCTGGCCAGTCGAAGCCCCCAGCAGTGCGACATAGCCGTCGATGGAGAGCACTGCAACCACTTCGCCCCACTCACTCTCTTCGGAATCGCACCGGTTGACCGCGGCATCGAAGAGCCTCACTGCCCGTCGTCCTGCCACTGGCACTACCGTTCCCTTGAAGAGTAACTGGCCGTTTTCAATCGCGAACGGACCATTCGCAACAAATATCCCGCAACCGGAGCAAATCTCGCCATCCGCGCCCTCCCACAGTGAGTCGTCCACAAGCGAGAACTCTGCGGCCTTGGGGTCGAAGCGGTATACCGCCTGATGCGGAGAGAACTCTCTTGTGCCGTCGTCGATGTCGGCGAAGAATTGATCTTCAGTTTGAGTTGTGAAGAGGAGAGTGTCTGTTTCGCCCGATTCCGCCCGATGCATGAAAGCCTCAGTGTCCGACGACCATTGGGTAGGCGTAAGGCACGGCACGTCACTCACCGTTCCGCCGCCCGTTGGACCGCTGAACTCCGGACAGCCGCTCAGCAAAGTAGCGCCCAGCGCGACGGCAAGCGGGACACATTGAATGGGCACAAGTCTCATGGTCACGCCTGCCTCTGCGTTGGGGAGCCGCGGGCGCCCCGCCCCACTCACCTAATTCTCGCCGGCTCCGGCGAGCGCGTCCGCGACCGGCACCACGCAGATGCGCGCCGGCGGACCATCCTGGTAAAGCACGAACTTGCGATCAGAACTCCAACACGCGAGCACGGTGCCGTGACCTAACCCGCCTATGGCAAGGCGTATAGTCCCACCGATCCGCGATCCGTCGACGTTGGAGAACAACTGGTGGTAGTGCTGGCCCGTGGACGCACCCAGCAGTGCCACGTAGCCGTCAATAGAAAGCACCGCGGCCACGTTGCCGGCCTCCGAAGACGTCGATCCGCATTCGCTGGCCGCTGCGTCGAAGATCCTCGCGGCTCGCCGTCCAGCCACGGGAACCTCCGCTCCATTGAAGAGTAACCGACCGTCCTGGATTTCCAACGGACCACCAAGAACGACACGTGGACAACCCGAGCAAATCTCGCCCTGGGCCGTAACCCAGAGTGAGTCATCCACAACCGAGAACTGTCCGAACTCGGGTTCAAAGCGGTAAACCGCCTGATGGGGAAGGAAGTCTCTGGTGCCATCGTTGACATCAGCGTAGAACTGATCCTGTGTCTGGCCAGTGAAAAGGACTGTGTCTCCGCTTGTTGACTCTCTGCGGTGTACGGCGGAACTTGAGTCCGTGGACCACTCGCTGGCTATAAGGCACGGCACGTCGCTGATCGTCCCGCCGCCCGTTGGGCCGCTGAACTCTGGACACCCGGCGAATAAAGTAGCGCCCAGCGCGGTGGCAAGCGGGACACAGCGGATCGGAATCACTGTCATGCTCAAATCTTCTCCGGTCGCTGCCAGCCCCGAGAGCCCCGGCCCGGCCACCTAATCTTCTCCGTTCCCTGGGAGCGCGTCTGCCACGGGCACCACGCAGATGCGCCCCGCGATGGCAATGTCCTGCGTTCCGTGTTCGTAAATCACGTATTTTCCGTCAGAGGTCCAACACGCACCAACGGTTCCCTCAAGTAAACCGCCCATAGCAAGCCGCTTGGTCGACCCGATCTGCGAGCCATCCACATTCGAGAACAACTGGTGGTAGTGCTGCCCCGTGGACGCACCCAGTAGTGCCACATAACCGTCAATGGAAAGCACCGCGGCCACGTCACCCGCCTCCAAAGACATCGATCCGCATTCACTGGCCGCGGCGTCGAAGATCCTCGCGGCCCGTCGTCCCGCCACGGGCACCACCACTCCATTGAAGACTAACCGACCGTCCTGAATCTCGAACGGACCACCGAGAACGGTACCTGGACAACCCGAGCATATTTGGCCCTCTGCGGCATCCCAGACTGACTCACCCACAACCGAGAAGTCCCCGGACTCGGGATCGAAGCGGTACACCGCCTGATGCGGAGAGAAGTCCCTGGCGCCATCCTCGGCGTCGGCGAACAACTCATCTTCCGTTTGAGTTGTGAACAGGAGAGTGTCTACGGCGCTAGACTCCGCCCGATGCATGAAATCAACTGGCACCGCGGACAGCCATTCCGTGGGTGTCAGACACGGGACATCACTGACCGTCCCACCGCCCTGGGGGCCAGTGAATTCCGGACAGCCGCCCATCGGCGGCGCGGCCATCGCAACGCCAGCTATCAGCCATCGCCTAAGCATACCCGTCATCGTCTGGTCTCCTCTTGTCTTGCGGGACCGCCTGCTGGCCTGCCCGGCATGCGCTTGCGACCAAGACCGAGGCTAGAACGGCCGCAGGTCGCCTCGGATGCGCTCCTCGTGGATCAGAAACAAGTCGACGAGCTCCCCGGCTACCTCCGCGTCGGCGACGTTTGCGTGGGTCTTTCCAAAGGCGCCGTCGAACGTCGGCACCTCCTTGTACAGCCTCGAGGGCCGGCCAGCGGAGGTGCTGAGTCCCCACCCTTGGGCGTGGGACTCGGACTGTCGGCGGGACTTGGACGCCCGGCAGGTCCCGCGATGAAAGGACACGTCCGGCCCCTCTCCGCTCGAGGCTGTCCGGCATGGGCGGGGGTGGGATGATCGAGCGTTGGCAACGGCTTTTCGGGATCGATTCAGGCATTCAATCATCTTGACCCCACCGTTTCCTATGGCAAAGGACGGGCCACTCGGCCAGGGCTGGGGGGTGCGTGGCACTATCGGCGGGTCTGGACGCCGCTTCTGCGGCGTTTCCCGCAGGGCTTCAGGCCAGCCGTTCGACGGCTGGGGGGCGGCCGTCTTGTTCCTCCGTGGCCCCTGAGCCCGCTTGAGCGGGCTTGCTCGTTCAACGGAAAAGCGCGTTGAAACGGGCTCCGCAAGGTGAATAAGAGGGACTCCGCGGGTCGACCAGCCCTTGACATTTCACGCGGGCGAAGCCCGCTCCTGGCCCGCTTCGCGGGCCGTGAATTGTCAAGGGCTGGCCTGAAAGCCCGCCTGCGACGGGAAATCCCCGTGAACGGGGTCAACACTTCGGCGGGCGATCATCGACAGCCGGAGTTCCCGCCCGGGCTGTCAACGATCCGGCGGCGGCGCAGTGGCCCAGGCCGCGGCACGACCAAGTCCGCCGCCCCACGCGTGTCGCACAACGAACCACCGACGGTTACCATGCCGTTCATGCACCGCGACGAGAGAGTCAGGCGGGCTCGCCAGCCTGCTTTGCGAAATGTGTTCGGAACGGCCACCCTTCTCGCCATTACGGTCCTTTTGATCCCGCCGGGATGTGCCACGTCCCGCAAGGCGACCGACCTGCACGATGAGCTTCACGGCGTGCTGGCCCAACAGGCGGCCGCCTGGAACGCCGGCGACATCGAAGCCTTCATGGAGCCGTACTGGCAATCGCCCGACCTGACTTTCTCCAGCGGCGGCCAGGTGACCCGCGGCTGGGGACCCACCCTGGAGAGCTATCGACGGCGCTATCCTTCCCGCGACTCCATGGGCCACCTGACCTTCAGCGACCTGGAAATCACCCCGTTCGGCGCCGACGCCGCCCTGGTGCTGGGCCGCTGGCACCTCGACCGCGCCGACCCCGTCGGCGGCGCCTTCACGCTCATCTTCCGCCGCGCCGGCGATCGCTGGCTCATCATCCACGACCACACCTCTCCGGATGACACACGCGGGCACGCCCACTACCAACCCAAAGCGCGGCGCAAGCCCCCGTGGGCGGCGCGGAGGGCCTGCTCGCTCGGTCCCTCTGTCCCCGGGTCCCCTCGCGATATCAGGGAAAACCCTGATATCTGGGCTCTGTCCTCAGGGAAAACCCTGATATCCGAACCCCACGCCGGGCGAACCGCGCCACTTTTTCGCAACAATTGCGATTCTTCCCCGCGGAGTCTCTTGACTTTCGCGCGCCGTGTGGTAAGTGAATTATACGACCTTGTCGTTGTCCGGCGGGCACACGCTCGTGTCGGGAGGCCGTGAAGGCGTTCGTACAGCGCGTCGGGGAACCGCCAGGAACCGCGACCGAGGCGCCTGACGGCCTCCTGCACACCGCGCGGGCGGTGATGCCCGAGCACAAACTCCGTTGCCTTTCTCTGCTCCGGCAGAATGGACGCTCACATGAAGCCCTCGCCGCCTACTCGCCGTCCCCGCGTTTCGGTTTCCGCCATCCAAGTCAGGCGCCGTCCTCCGCAGGTTCCGTGCCGCGGTCAGGGGCGGCGTTGTTCTGGCAGGCGTCAGCGTTTTCGCCCTGGTGTGGGCGCTCATGTACGCGCCCGCGGGCGATCCGGTCAGGGCTGCGCCGCTCCCCCCCGGGGCTAAGTCCCGTGGCGACAAGGCGCCGGGAGATTCCGTGAAGCCCTCGGGCGGATGGAAATCCCACGACATGGGCACCCATCTGGTCGCGGTTCGTGTCGTTTCCGACTCGAACCCGGATCCGGGCAACGAGCACGGCGGGCTTCCCGCGTACCTGACCTACGACGACGAGCTCGGCGTGTTTCTCGCCGGGCGCATCGCCCGGGACCCGGCCGCGCCGGCTGACGGCTCCGCGGCCGGCACCTCCGTATCGGGCAGCTTGGCGGAATTTTCGCCCGATGGGCGGATCGAGTGGTCCCTTGCGACCAACGCCGATTTCGGGATGGACCGCGAGATCGAGATCGATGGGGATACGTACGCCTTCGCCGCCGACGAGCTCTTTGGCGATTTCGATGGCGACGGCGTGACCACCCTCGAAGATGTCCAGGAACTGTCCAACCTGCTGGTCATGCTGGACAACGGTGGTGCGGGCTCCGACGATTCCGGCGGGGCCGACGACGGAACGGCGGCGATCGGCCCGCTCTGCCGATTCCTCGAGGTGTTGTGCGACAGGGTGGCCATGGCGGTGGATCCGCTGAATCCAACCGACACCGCACCGGCGGGCACCGACGAAACCACGTCGTCACCCGCGGCCCTGGACAGCCCCTGTGGTTGCCCCCCACACGGCGGCGGTGGCGGCGGAGGCGATGGCGACATTGATGGTGATGGGATCCCCAACGGTTCAGATCCCGATGTTGACGGAGACGGCCTACCGAATTGGGGCGATCCTGACATCGACGGCGATGGCGTTCCCAACGGGTCGGACCCCAACGCGGATGGGGACGGGACGGCCAACGGGTCGGACGCGGACGTCGACGGCGACGGCATCGGCAATGGCACGGATGCGGACCTCGACGGCGACGGCGTGCCCAACGGTCAGGACTCCGATATGGACGGCGACGGGATAGACAACGGTTCCGATCCCGACCCTGACGGGGACGGATCGGGCGGTGGCGGCGGATGCACCTCGAACTGCCAGGGGGCGTGCTGCAACACCTCGACCGGAAGCTGCGCCCTCAAGGCCGCGTCCGAGTGCAGCGGCTCGAGCCAACACTTCGAGGGTACCGATAAATCCTGTACGCCCAGCCCCTGCTGCCCGTACGGGACCAACAACCCGTTTCCGCCTGCCAACGCGACCATAGTTCAGGTAGAACCCTCGGAGACTCTCAGCGGCTGCTTGATGGGCCTGACATGGGCCGAAGACGTCCGAATCACGTACTCGGCTCGCTGTGACGGGACGCAATGGTGTGCGGTGGTGCAGAGTGTGACCGGCGCTTACTCCCAAGAGGCCCGCCTGCTTCCGACGCAAACCGAGGTGACCGGTCCAGGCGGAAACACAACGGGCGCTAATCATTGCGATCAGGCCGTGGAGCTTATCGCACTGGCGTTCTGCCCTGGCTCGTGGTACATGATTGCGGCCGTCCAGGCACACGAGGATGTTCACCTGGCCCATTTCCTGCCGGCGACGCAGGCGGCTGCTCCGTCGATTGAGCGGGCCATTGAGAGCGTATGCGTCCCGCACACCGCCGGGAAGACCGCAAGCATGGCAGAAGATGAGATTGACGGCTCCCAGATGCTTCGCGATGCTCGGAGAGGATCGGTGGCCGGATTACAGGCTGCGTTTAACGCCCTGGTAGACGGCGACCACAACGGTCCGACGCAGGCTGCCGAATATAGCATCGTGCAGCCGATGGCCCTTGCCATCTGCGATGCCGCACAAGCGCAGTGTTGGCCTGTCTGCACCCCGTGTCCCGCCCGCCCCACGGGGGCGTGCTGTAACTTGGTCACAGGCGCTTGTTCCATAGAAACCGCCTGCCAGTGCGTCGGGCACACTGGCCAGTATCGTGGTGACGACTCCACCTGTGGGCCGCCCAACCCGTGCGTCGGGGCCTGTTGTGGACCTGCCCCGGACTATACATGTACCCTCACGACGACGAGCGGCTGCACCCAGAGATTCCTCGGAACTGGAACCACCTGCTCGCCGAATCTCTGTGGCCCGCCAACGTAAGACTGGAGACCGGTCATGATACGCAAGCACGCTGACGACATCGGTATGACGCGCCACAGTAGCCGCCGCGGCGCCGTGCTCCCTCGGGGCTCGAATAGGCGGCTGATTTGCGGAGCGCTGCTGGGCGTAGGGTTCGCAACCGGCGTCGGAGCCTCCGATAAGCCGCCCGAATGGGCGGGTACGCCGTGCGCCCTCCATCCTAGGGCGGGCTATGCTGGTCTGCCGCAGATCACGGCAACCGTTCAGGTGCCCTCGGTCCAGCCGGACCCTGCGGCCGGCATTCAGGTTCTCGTGGATGTGGCCAACACTGGTTCAGACGAAGTCGAGTTGTTTGAGCTGGTGGAAAACCTGTTCATCGACGTGCGGAATGCGGCCGGACAGGTCGTTGGGCTCCCGTGGATCCCGCCAAGTCTCCGCGGCCATCGGGCTCCGGCGACAGATCCTGCCCTGCGGGAACGCCTGCGGCAAGCGGACGAAGACGAACGGCACTTTCAGACCCGAGAGTTGGCCTCAAGTGAGCGTGACCCTGCGATACGCGCCAAGTCTCTACACGATCTACAGAACGGGAACGTCGTGCTCGGGCCCTCCGAACACTTTCAGTTTGTCGCCGTCGTGACGACCGCGCTGGCCGATCCGGAAGCCTACGACAGAGCGCAACGCGGCGAGTCAGTGCGTGGGGACGACGGGATGGTCACCGTGACTTGGCCGGTCTTCCCAAGGGGTCGCTTCGTACCGGAACGCGCTTCGATCGAAAGGTCGGATCCGACCGGCGCCACGGTCGTCATCTGCGCGGTCCAAGCCGTCCCGCCCGGCGTTTATCGTTTGCAGGTGGAACTCATGCTGACGACGAGAGGACCAGGCGGTGGGCATAGCATCCGCCAGTCTGATCCGATCACCGTTCAACTTGGCCGGGAGTAGAGGTCGTTCGGCAGCGGATGTTGCGACGACAACACCGGCATGGCCTACATCGCCGCCATCCTGCGGAGCTGAGCGCAGAGTTTCCGCGGCGCCGGAACCACGTGCACGTACAATCCATGTGGTCCCCCCAACGTAGCAAAGGCGATGTGTCATGACACGCAAGCCTGTTGAAAATACCGGCGTGACGTGCGAGAATCGCCTCGCTGCGGACGCGCTCCGTCGGGCCTCAAGTCGTGCGATGATTTGTGGGGCGCTGCTGGCCATCGGTTTAGCGTCCGGGCTTGGCGCCGCCGCGCAGACGCTTGAATGGCCGACAACGCCGTCCACCCTCCATCATTATCTGCCGGGCGATAACCGTCTGCCCGAGATTACGGCAACCGTTTACGTCCCGTCCGTCCAACCGGACGCTTCCGCCGGCATCCAGGTTCTCGTGGACATCGCCAACCTCGGCCCGCAGGAGCTCGAGTTGGTAGAGCCCGTGGAGAACATGTTCATTGACGTGCGCAATGCCGCCGGGCAAGAGGTTGGCCTTCCGTGGATCCCGCCAGGATTCCGGGGCCATCGGTTTCCGGCCACAGATCCCGCCCTGCGGGATCGCCTGCGGCGAGCGGACGAGGATGAAAGGCACTTTCAGGCGCGAGAGTTGGCCTCAAGTGAGCGTAACCCCGCGGTACGCGCAAAGTCATTGGAGGATCTGGTGGACAACCAGTATGTCGCCCTCGCGCCTGCGGAACACTTGGGCCTCCGTGGCATTCGCCGCGCCCTCCCAATCCATGTCGCCCTCGCGCCTGGGGAACACTTTCAGTTTGTAGCCATGGTGACTACCGTGCTGGCGGATCCGGATGCCTACGCGAGGGC
>Ga0214473_10011906_pt1 | contig 10202 bp, 9 predicted proteins | sample RVTome_7_FD_203509 | JGI IMG/M metagenome (GOLD analysis project Ga0214473, IMG submission 203509) | Soil microbial communities from uranium-contaminated site in the Upper Colorado River Basin, Wyoming, United States - RVT98D197 | ecosystem: Environmental > Terrestrial > Soil > Contaminated >... | reverse complement strand
CGGGTTCGCGGCCGTCCAGCACCAGCGGGGCGAGGTTGGCGCGGGCGGCGTAGATGGCGGCGGTCGAGCCGGCGCAGCCGGAACCGAGGATGACGACGTCGCGGATCATGCGGTGGGTTCCTCCCTGGGGGATGACTTCCCGTGCCCCTCCGTGTAAGAATACCTCCCGTCGGGATGTAATTTCCACAACGAACGAAGGAGGAACGATCGATGGCCTTCAAAAAACCGTCCGCGGAGCTGCTCGACCTTCTGAACCAGGCGATCGCCCGGGAGATCCAGGTTTCCGTGCAATACATGTGGCAGCACGTCCTGTGGAGAGGGGTCCAGGGGTACGCGGTGAAGGACGCCTTCAAGTCGACCGCCATCGCCGAGATGAAGCACGCCGAGGCGATCGCGGAGCGGCTGAATTACCTCGGGGGAATCCCCACCACGAAGCCCACGCCGATCTTCATCGGCACCACGCTGAAGCAGATGATCGAGACCGACAAGAAGGACGAGGAGACGGCGATCGCGATGTACAAGAAGATCATCCTGGTGGCCCGGAAGGAGGGGGACGAGACCACGGAGTTCCTCTTCAACAAGATCCTCTCGGACGAGGAGGAGCACCACGACCTCTTCTCCACGCTCCTCGAGAAGGATTGAGCGGAGGATAGATCGAGGGGGGCGCGGTAGGCCCCGCCCCCGTACGAGCATCGCGCTCATGAAACGCGACAAAATGGAAGATCCGCGCGCCGACGCGTGGATCTCCGCCGCGCTCCTGCGGTGGTTCCGGACGGCGGCCCGGCCGATGGCGTGGCGGGAGACCCGGGATCCGTATCGCATCTGGGTCTCGGAGATCATGCTCCAGCAGACCCGGGTCGACACCGTCGCTCCCTACTACGAACGCTTTCTCCTGAAATTCCCCGACCTCCGATCCCTTGCGCGGGCGCCGCTGGACGACGTCCTGAAGGCATGGGAGGGACTCGGGTACTATTCCCGCGCGAGGAACCTCCACCGGGCCGCCGGGATCGTCGTGGCCCGCCACGGGGCCGCGGTGCCTCGCACGGCGGAGGCGCTCGAGGCGCTCCCCGGGATCGGTCGATCCACGGCCGGCGCGATCGCCGCGATCGCCTTCGGGGCGGATGTCCCGATCCTCGATGCGAACGCCCGCCGCGTCGTCGCCCGCCTCTTCGCCGTCGAAGGGGATCCCCGGTCCCGCGAGGCGGAAAGGCTCCTCTGGAAACGATCCGCCGCCCTGGTGCGGAAGGGGAAGGGGCGGGACACCGCCCTCGCGGTGATGGACCTCGGCGCCCTCGTTTGCCTGCCGAACGCCCCTCGTTGCCGGGAGTGCCCCTTGAGATCCCGCTGTTCCTCCGACCGGAGGGGACTCCGGGATGCGATCCCCCCGAAGCGGGCGAAGAGGACGATCCCCCATCGCGATGTCGTCGCGGCCGTGTTCCGCCGGAAGGACGGCGCGCTTTTCCTGATGCGTCGCCCGGCCGACGGGCTCCTGGGGGGATTGTGGGCCTTCCCCTCGGCGCGGCGAGACGCGCGGGAGACGCTCGAGGACGCGCTCCGGCGTTCGCTTCGGGAGAAACTTCAGGTGCGCGCCGTGATTCAAAGGGGGGTGGGAGCCGTACGACATGCCTATTCCCATTACCGGATCACCCTTCACGGCTTTCTTTGCGAATCCTCGGGGGGCGCATTACCGGCGGGAGAGGGAACGGCGTGGCTCCCCGGGCGCGGGGAAGGGACGCTGGCCCTTCCCAGGGCCGACCGGAAGCTTGTCGAAATCATCCGTCGGGAGGAGGGAAGATGAATATCGGGGACGTTCTGAAGCCGGGAGGTCGCGGCGTGATCGGGACCGCGTCGAAGGACGGGGTGGTCAACATGGCGGTGTACGCGGTTCCCAACGTCGTGGACGACGAAACGGTCGCGTGGGGGATGACGGACGGCAGGACCTGGAACAACGTCCGGGAGAACCCGAACGCCTCCTACACGTACTTCGAACCCGGCGAGGGATACCGCGGGGCGCGGCTCACGCTCTCGCTTTCCCGAACGGAGGATTCGGGAGGGATGCTCTCGAAGATCCGCGAGCAGACGAGGGCGTCGAGCCCGGGGAATCCGCAGGCGATCAAGCACGTGGCGTACTTCAAGGTGGTCGAATCCCGACCCCTCGTATGACGAAAACGAGCGGGCGGATCGCCGGTCGCGGGAGGGGACGAAGGCTCTTTTCGTAGAAACCTTCCGATGAACGCGGATCGACGCCCCGGGGCGGTTCTTCGGGTATAATGCGCTCGGGGTGGACCCGCCCCGTCACGTTCACGCGCCAGGGTACCGAAAGGAGGATCGATGAAGCGCGCACTCCTTCTCCTCGCCTTTCTTTTTCCGGCACTGGCGGCGATCGTCCCGTCCCACGCCAAGGAGATCAAGATCGGCCTGATCACGCCGCTTTCCGGCGACGTCAAGACGTACGGCGAGTCGGTCCGGAACTCCTTCCTGATCGCCGTCGAGGAGGCGAACGCGAAGGGCGGCGTCGCCGGGATGAAGATCACGTACGTCATCCAGGACGACAGGAACGACGCCACGGAGGCGGCGAACGCGGCGAACCTCCTGGTGAACCAGCACCGGGTGAAGGCGATCATCGGTGCGGTCACCTCCAAGGCGACGATCCCCGTCTCGGACGTCATACAAGCCGCGAAGATCCCCACGCTTACCCCGACGGCCACGAACCCGAAGGTCACGGTCGCGGACGGGAAGCGGAAGGACTACATGTTCCGGAGCTGTTTCATCGACCCTTTCCAGGGGATGGTGATGGCCAGATTCTCGCGCGAGACGCTGAAGAAGAAACGCGCCGCGGTCCTGTTCGACGCATCGAACGACTATTCGAAGGGGACCGCCGAGGTCTTCCGGGACGGCTTCCGGAAGCTGGGCGGGACGTCGGCGGCCTTCGAAGCCTACGGGAAGGACGACGTGGACTTCTCCGCGCTTCTCACCAAGGTAAAGGCTTCCGGGGCGGACGTGATGTTCCTGCCGGATTACTACAACAAGGTCGGACTGATCGCCAAGCAGGCGCAGGAGAAGGGGTTGAAGATCCAGCTGGTCGGACCGGACGGGTGGGACTCCCCCGACCTGGTGAAGATCGCCGGGAGCGCGATCGAGGGCGGCTACTTCTCCAACCACTACTCCCCGGACGACCGGCGGCCGGAGGTCGCGGCGTGGGTGAAGAAGTACAAGGAGAGGCACGGGCAGGTTCCCGACGCCCTCGGGACGCTGGCGTATGACGGCACGAAACTGCTCCTCGAGGCGATCCGGAAGGCGGGGAGCGACGACCCGAGGAAGATCCGGGACGCCCTCGCCTCGATCAGGGATTTCCACGGGGTCACCGGGAAATCCACGCTCGACCGGAACGGCGACAGCGTCAAGAGCGCCGCGATCGTGAAGATCGAGGGAGGCCGCCAGAAGTTCGTGAAGATGGTGAATCCATAGGGGTGCAATCGTCGAGTATTTTCTCCAGCAGGCGCTGAACGGCCTACAGCTCGGATTCGTGTACGCCCTGATCGCGCTGGGGTACACGATGGTGTACGGAATCGTTCGCCTGATCAACTTCGCCCACGGCGACGTCTTCATGGTCGGGGCCTTCATCGCGTTTTACTCGATCGAGAACCTCCACCTTCCCCTGCCCGGCGTCTTCGCGCTCGCCGCGGGAGGGTCCGCCTTCCTCGCGGTGATCATCGAGCGGGCCGCGTACCGGCCGCTGCGGAACGCCCCGAAGATCGCGGCGCTGATCACCGCGATCGGCGTTTCCCTCTTCCTGGAATACTTCACCGCGCTCCACCAGGTCTTCGGGCCGAACTATTACGCCTTCCCCCGGCCTTTCCAGGTGGTGTCCCTCGAGATCGGCGGGATCACGTTCACCAGCATCCAGGGGATCATCCTCCTCGCAACGCTCGCCTCCCTGGGGGCGCTGCAATATGTCGTCCACCGGACGAAGGTGGGCCGGGGGATGCGCGCCGTCTCCCACGACCTCGTCACCGCGGGGTTGATGGGGGTAAACGTCAACGCCGTGATCTCCTTCACCTTCGGCCTCGGCGCGGCGCTCGCGGGGGTCGGGGGAGTGCTCTACGGGATCGCCTACCCGCAGATCAACACCTTCATGGGGGTGATGCCCGGGCTGAAGGCGTTTACCGCCGCCGTCCTCGGCGGCATCGGGTCCATCCCGGGGGCGGTCCTCGGGGCCCTGATCATGGGGCTTACGGAGACGATGACCACGGCGTATCTCTCGTCGACCTACCGGGACGGGATCGCCTTCGTCCTCCTCATCGCCGTGCTGCTGTGGAAGCCCACCGGGATCCTCGGGGTGGCCCGGACGGAGAAGGTGTGACGGCGGGGCGATGTCCACCCTGAAAAACATCGCCAAGGCGGTCCTCCCGTTCGCCGTCCTCTCGGGACTGGTGCAGTTCCTCTCCGCCGGCGACATCCTGAATCCGTACTGGGTGCAGATCTTCCAGCTGGCGTGCGTCGTGGCGATCTCCGCGCTGGGCCTGAACCTCATCTACGGGTTCACGGGGCTGTTCTCCCTGGGACACGCCGCCTTCTACGGGGTGGGGGCGTACACGGCGGCGCTGCTGACGAAACTGTACGTGGGCGCGTACGGGGACGAAGCGTTCCTCGCGACCGGCGCGGTGTTTCTCGGATCCCTCCTTGCGGGAGGGGTCGCCGCGGCGTTCCTCGCATTCCTCGTCGGATTGCCCACCCTCCGGTTGACGTCGGACTACCTCGGCATCGCGACGCTGGGATTCGGGGTCATCATGAAGGTCGTCTTCGACAACGCGGACTCCCTCGTCCCGTCGCTGGGAGGCGCCCGCGGGATGACCGGCATCCCGCGGTTGACCGGAGTCCCGTGGGCGGTCGCGGCGCTCGTCGCCGCGGTCCTCGTGATCCGCAACCTCGTCCACTCGTCCTATGGGCGTGCGCTGATCGCCATCCGCGAGGACGAGATCGCCGCCGCGGCGATCGGGATCGATACCTTCCGGTACAAGGTGATCGGCTTCACCGCGGGATGCGCCTTCGCCGGCGTGGCGGGCGGACTGTACGCGCACCTGTACACCTTTCTCCACCCGAGCACCTTCGATTTCCTGAAATCGTTCGACGTTCTGATGATCGTCGTCCTCGGAGGACTGGGGAACCTGACGGGCACGCTGGTGGCCTCCTTCGCCTGGGTCTTTCTGCTGGAGGGGATGCGCGTCGCGCTCCCGCCGGAATACATCGAGTTCCGCTGGGTCCTCATCCCCCTGCTGCTGATCGTCACCATGCTGGTCCGGCCACGGGGTCTGTTCGGGATCCGGGAGTTCCCGTTGCTGCGAAGCCGGGTGTACCGGTGATCCTCGAGGTCAAGGAACTCACCCGGCATTTCGGGGGGATCAAGGCGTTGGACGGGGTGGATCTCCGGATCGGGCAGGGGGAGCTCTCCGGGATCATCGGTCCGAACGGATCCGGAAAGACCACGCTCTTCAACGTGATCAGCGGGATCTATCGCCCGGATCGCGGCGTCGTTTCGCTGGAGGGAAGGGAGATCACGGGGATTCCCCCGCAGGAGATCGCCCGCCGGGGAATCGCCCGGACCTTCCAGAACATCCGCCTCTTCCGGGATCTGACGGTGGTCGACAACGTGCGGATCGCGCGCCATCTTCACGTACGGTACGGCCCCGTGGCGGCCCTGCTGCGGACCGATACGTTCTACCGGGAGGAGCGACGGACGCGCGAGCAGGTGGAGGAATTCCTTTCGATCTTTTCCCTGCAGGATCGCCGGAAGGAACTCGCGAAGAACCTGTCGTACGGCGAGCAGCGTAAACTGGAGATCGCCCGCGCGCTCGCATCGCGCCCGAAGGTCCTCCTGCTGGACGAACCCGCCGCGGGGATGAATCCGTCCGAAGTGGGAACGTTGATGGAATTCATTCTCCGGATCCGTGAGGGTTTCTCCCTGACCGTCCTTCTGATCGAGCACCAGATGCGCCTGGTGATGGGGATCTGCGAACAGTTGATCGTGATGGATTTCGGCCAGGTGATCGCCCGGGGTCTCCCCGCGGACGTCCGGAGGGATCCCAAGGTGATCGAGGCGTACCTGGGGAAACGGGACGACACCGCCGGGGGAGTATCAGGAAACAGGTGAGATAATGCTGTTAACAGTTGATCGTTTAAGCGTATTTTACGGGCCGGTGCAGGCGCTCCGGGAGATTTCGTTCACCGTCGCGAAAGGGGAGATCGTCTCCCTCATCGGTGCGAACGGGGCGGGGAAGAGCACCACCCTGCGGGCGCTCTCCGGCGTCGTCCAACCCTTCGCGGGGAGCATCGCGCACGGCGGAATGCCGATCGCGGGTCTCCCGTCCCACCGGATCGCGCGCCTGGGGATCGCCCATGTCCCGGAGGGCCGCGGCGTCTTCGCCAACATGAGCGTCCGGGAAAATCTCGAGATGGGGGCGTACACCCGCTCGTCGCGGAAAGAGGTCAAGGAGAGCTTCGAACGGGTATTCCGCCTCTTCCCGCGCCTGGCCGAGCGCGTGGAGCAGATCGCGGGGACCTTGTCCGGGGGGGAACAGCAGATGCTGGCGATCGGGAGAGGTCTCGTCCAACGGCCCGATCTGCTGCTTCTCGACGAGCCGTCGATGGGGTTGTCCCCGCGGCTGGTGGGCGAAATCTTCCGGATGATCGCCGAGATCAACAAGGCGGGGACGACGATCCTCCTCGTCGAACAGAACGCCTCGATGGCGCTCTCCATCGCCGACCGCGCCTACGTGCTCGAGGCGGGGGAGATCGCTCTCGAAGGGAAGGCGTCCGATCTGCTGGAGAATCCGGGGGTGCGGGCGGCTTACCTGGGCGGCGGCCCGGGATGAATCCGTTCCGTTGAGGAGTCAGCGCATGGACAGCAGGAATAAACCCGTCAGGGTCCTCGTCAGCGCGTGCCTGCTGGGGGAGAAGGTGCGCTACGACGGCGGTCACAAGCGGGACCCCTTCCTGATCGGGACGCTGGGGCCCTTCGTCGAATGGGTCCGGGTCTGCCCGGAGGTCGATTGCGGGCTCCCCGTCCCGCGCGAGGCGATGCGGCTCGCGCGGGATCCGTCGCATCCCCACCTGGTCGCGATCGGGACCGGGATCGATCACACGGAACGGATGGAGCGGTGGGCGGAGGCACGGCTTGAGGAACTGTCCGGTCTCGACCTGCGCGCGTACATCTGCAAGAAGGACTCCCCCAGTTGCGGAATGGAACCGGCGGGGGTCTTCACGCGCATGTTCATCGAGCGATTCCCCCATCTTCCGGTGGAGGAGGAGGGACGCCTTGCCGACCCGGTGCGGTGCCGGAGGTTCCTCCGCCGGGTCAAGGCCTGACGGTTCCCATGGGCACCGGCGCTACCCGGGGGGGATGCGCCCCTTCCAGGATGGCGATCACCTCGCGTTCCGTTTCCCGCTCCGCCCCCGGGGAGGGCCCGGCGAGCAGGGAGATGCGGACCGTTTTCGCCGCGGGGAGGAAGTGCTGCTCGGCGAGGAACGTCCGGACGATCTGACGCAGGGCGGCCATCATCAGGGGACCCTCTCCGGCCGTTTCCGAAGGCCCGACGACCACGAGGTGGCCGCCGTCCCGCACCGCGCGCGCGGACTCGGCGAACAGGGTGACCGCTTTCCCGACGTTTCCGAGGAACCGCAGGCGGTCCTCCCCGGAGCCGTCGAGGACACCTTTTCCCCCCGCCGAGGCGCCGATGATCAGGACGACGAACGCCGGCGGCGGAGACCCGACGAGCGCGTTGTCCAGCCAGGGCTCGACGACGCGGGGATCGGACAGGTCCAGGGCGCGCTGGTGCGATTCCCGCGCGCGGTCCCCGGCGCTCTTTTCGGCACGATCCGCGGCGGGCCGGTGGATCCGCGCCTGACCTTGGGGCAACCCCACGTCGGAGAGCGACGTCACACGGATCCTTTTCCCGGAAAGCGCCTCGTGCAGGCGGCGTTGCAGCGCTCCGACGTCGCCGGTCGACACCATCGTCCCCGGTTCGCCTCCCGAAAGGACCCTGGCGGCTCCCGGCGCGGGAGGGAACGAGGAGAAGGAAGGCAGGGTGGTCAGCGCGAGGAACGGGTTTTCGAGGAACCGTCCGTCCTTGGCCGCGAAAAGCACCGCCGCCGCCACCTCCTCGTTCCCCGGCGGGGCCGCGGGAACGGTGGAACGGAACCACTCCCCGATCCTCCGGTACCACGTCTCGATCCGCTCGCGCGCGCCTTTCGGCATCTTCTGCGCCCGGAGGGCGGCAAGGAACGATGTCGATGCCGCTTCCCGCTCCCCGGGGGAGAGGGCGCCGTCGAACGATCGGAGGAAGATCTCCGTCAGGGACTTGCGGCCCGCGGGCGAAAGGCCGGGGAAATCGTCGAACCCGCCCGAAAACTTCGTGGCGTAGTTCCTCATCACCCACTCCATCCTCGGACCGGCGATGAGCGTCGGGGCGACGTCGACGACGGAGATCCCGTCGGCCGCCAGGTCGGCGCGGGCGGACGCCGCGAGCGCCTTCAGCAGGATCTTCGATACCGTGTAGATCGTCCGGAAAATATATGGATGATCGGCGTAGTGGGTGGATACGTTGACGATCGCCCCTCCGCCCGGCTGGGTCCGCAGGATCCCGCGCGCCGCGACGATCGCCTCCCACGGCCCCAGGAAGTTCGCAGCGAGGACCGCGGAGAAATTTTCCCGGTGATCCCGCATCACATCCCCGATCCGCGAGAAGTTCCCCCCCGCCCCGGCATTGTTCACCAGGAGGTCGACACGGCCGAAACGGTTCCTCGCCTCCGAGAGCAGGGCGCGCACGCTCCCGGGCCGCGCGACGTCCGTGTGCACCCACAGGGCGCGTCCGCCGGAGCGGCGCATCCGCGTCAGGACGGCGTCGGCCGCGGCGAGCTCTCCCCGGGCCTTTTCGGCCTCCGCGGGATCCTGCGACCCCGTCGGCGGATACCGGCTTCCGATGACGACCGTCGCCCCCTCCGCCGCCAGTTGAAGGGAGATCTCCTTCCCGAGGTTGCGGATCCCGCCGGTGACGACCGCCACCTTCGCCGAAGCCGTGCCCGGGACCTCCCGGGGGTCCGGGGGAAGGGAGGCGATCGCGTTCTGCTCGTCAGGGAGAAGAACCGCCCCCGAGACGCGCTTGCCGTCGTCGAGGAACCAGAGAACGGAGGCGGCGGTCGCTTCGGGGCGGGCCTGGCGGTTCCTGCCGTCGGTGCGGCCGGGGAGAACGAGGCCGATATTCACGTCCGCCACGGGACCGGGAGAGGTCCCCTCGGAATTCGCCTTTCGCATCAAGGCGCGCTCCATGGCCTCGGTCGCCACCGCGGGGCGCAGCATCGCCTGGAACACCTGCACGAGGTTCCTCTCCCGGATCGTCGGAACGGCCGAGAGGTCCGGCCCAACCAGGACGATCGTGCCGTCCGTTCCGTCCCGGTCCATGCGGCGCTCGGCCTGCCAGGAAAGGAATCGGGGGATCAGGCCGAAACGGTCAACGCGCGCCGTCCATTCGTCATGCGGAAGATTCGTAAGGGGCCGTTTCCAGTCGACGCTCCCGGTAAAGTAGAGGAGGAGGTCGATCCGCGGAAGGCCGTCGAACAGCTCCTGCACCTGGGCGGGATGGGAGAGGTTGACGGGGGAGACCGTCGCGGTCCCTTCCCCTCCGCGCGCGTTGATCTTCAGGGCGATCGGCTCGAGGATCTCGGGCCTACCTCCCGAGAGGACCACGGCGGCGCCGGCCCGCGCGAGCGCCGCCGCGGACGATTCGATCAGGGGGACGTCCCCCGACAGGGCGTCACCGACCACCAGCAGCGCGATCTTCCCGACCAGGTCGGGATACCGCGAGAGCGCGGCGGGGGAGGGGAGGACGCCGGGCGGCTGCTCGTAGGTGACGCCTCCCATCGGGAGGCGGCTCCCGCCGATCGTCCTCCGGAACGGACCTTCGACGACCTCGAGCGCCAGCGCGGCGAAGTCCCGGGGATCGACGAACGCGTGTCCCACCGTCCGTTCGAGGGTGTCCCGCTCCAGCGCTTCGGGGGGAACGTTTCGCCCGATGCGGGCGCGCGCCTTCGACCCCTTGTCGAAGACGCCGCTTCCCCGCTGGATCCTCTCCGTCGAGACCGCCGACGGGTTGAGGGAGAGGACGGTGATCCGTTTTCCCGCGAGCGACCAGGCGAGGTAATCCCCG
>Ga0214473_10011904_pt1 | contig 10202 bp, 12 predicted proteins | sample RVTome_7_FD_203509 | JGI IMG/M metagenome (GOLD analysis project Ga0214473, IMG submission 203509) | Soil microbial communities from uranium-contaminated site in the Upper Colorado River Basin, Wyoming, United States - RVT98D197 | ecosystem: Environmental > Terrestrial > Soil > Contaminated >... | reverse complement strand
CTCCTTGGTGGGCTTCTTACCTAAATCCTCAAAAAAAGCCTCAAAGTTATCCCGCCACCGCTGGCACATCGTAATGCCCTTAGCCCCGTAGTCACAGTAGCGATCGGATTTGGGGTTGAAGCAACGAGTCTTGATGCTGGCCCAGGTTTTGTACGCCGGAGTACCCGTACCCCCATGGTCATAGTTAAAATGAGAGGGGCCGGTTATAACGGGTCGTTTGTTCCTTTGCTGTTGGCTTCTGGTAGCCCAGCGGATGTTACCGGGAGCATAGGGGCCGTCATTGTTTACTCTATCCATGCTATGTTCAGGTGAAGGACGTGGGCCAATATATTCAAAAAAAGCTGCAAAGTCATGAATCCAAGGCTCATAGATTGTAATGCCTCGACCTCCCCAATAGGGATAGTTTGAACTCTTAGGATTCAAGCAACGATCTTTCATCGCTGACCACGTACTATATTCTGGAAGATGAATCAAACCGTGCTTGAAGTTGGTCTTCTTACCGCGCTCGGGCTCCCGTAAAATTACATTACTCGTTCCCAATGCCCGTCTATTAGCCGCCTGAGTATCCCAATCGACCCAAGCGATATTTCCTGGCACATAACCAAGGTCGTTATTAAGCCGATCTAAAGAGTGCCTGGGTGTTGGACGAGGCCCAACGTGCTCTAAGAAAGCCTGAAAATCGTGCTCCCACTCAGGGGCAATCGTTATCCCCCGGCCCCCATAATAAGGGTACGCCCGATGATTAGGATTTAAACAACGAGCTTTGATCTGACTCCAACAATTATACTCGATAGTGTGCGATAAACCATGTTTTAAGTACATGGCTTACTTATATCCTCAAAAAACCACTGAGTCAAGTGAACTACTTCAAGATCTATTCAAAATATATTCAAACCTATTTTTCTAAGGTCAATTTCACTATGATTCAAAAAACCCTTTATTCACAACGATCTATGCCTCTATTTTGCCATTGCGGCAAGCACACGGATCGAAGAATGTTGAAATTTTTGGAAGATATGGAAGAAAAGATTTTCTCGTAAGGTCTGTATTTTTCATCCTTTTCAGCTGCTTTTTTCAGTGCTTCTACTGCCTTGAAAAATCGATGCCGCACACGCCCTTGCGTTAATTTCAAGGTGCTAGCGACTTCTGATTGGCAAGTTGTTTGCCACATCCCCACCAAAATATTGATATCAATCTCATCAAAAATTGCATCGAGGTCTTCTCGCATATCTTCTTCTGAAACAGATGGGACAGATAATAAAAATTTAATTCGTTGGACGCCTCTATCTAAACGGTAGGAAATTGCTGCTTGGGTGACCGAAAATATCTCAGCAATATCGGCCTGGCGTTTTTTACAAACATAATAAAGATAAATTAAATCTGCTTCTCTATCAGGTATTCGATCAAGTAGAGGCATAATCAGAGATTCATAATCAGCACCAGAGAACAACGCTTCCATCTCTGGATCAAACTCATATTCAAGTTCCCCAAACGGCTCAGAAGTTGCAAAACGGTTAGCTAATTCGGCTGGATCAACAGGGATAACGTAGCCGTTTGACATCGAATATCCTTCTTCGGCAGATAAGCCGAGATCAAACTCAAACTCAAACGAGTTAACGTGGAAAAAACGCAGCTAAGATAGGATCAGCTTTTATTTGTAACTCACTGAGCCTAGCCGCTACCACTGTTTGATCTGGATTTGATTCGATCTGGTCAAACGTTACGTCCTTAAGAGACAATAGATCTATATTAGCAACAACTTGTTTCTCACTAGTACGCAGTTTGACAATCTGACCTTCACTCAATCCGGCAAGGTTGGACTTCAACAAAGCCGTAACCGTCCCATACAGCTTAATTAATTTTATGGCTGTTTTCAAGCCAAAACCAGAAACCCCAGGAATATTATCAGAACTGTCACCACTCAAAGCCCGAACATGAACCATACGTTTGGGGGGAACACCATATTCTAGTTCCACCATAGAAGAATCATATAATTTTTCCTTACTCAAACCCACAGTTGGACACAATTGATGTGTAAACTCTGATATGAGTTGAAACATATCTCTGTCAGTAGAAATTATGATATTGAGATTATCTTTCAATGATCCCCGCACCAATGACGCTATTACATCATCTGCTTCTTCTTTAGAGTTGTATGCTTGCCGAACGCCTAATAAGGAGAGAGTTTCCCGCAACCAGATCATCCCAAACGAATCTTCTGATCGTGCAACTCGATTACCTTTATACTCAGAATACATGGCTTTACGCCGTTGAGAAGACCCATCCCAACACACATAAACAGTTGCTTCTGGGAATCGTTTTCTATAAGCCCCCAAGCTTCTTAAAAAACCCACAATAGCGCCTGTTGGCCTACCTTGGGAATCAGTTAAAGCTCCTAAACCAGGAGCGGAAGTGCATCGAATAAAAAGCTGTGTCCCATCTATGATTAAATTCATGGGGAGTTTTTCTGTCATGTGTTTCACATCCGAATATATGGTAGAGATCCTAGAGTAAGCACGAGCAAGAAGAACCATTTCTTGATGCTTTTTAATTATGCCATCCCAATCTAATGAAGAAAAAATGGTTAAAAATTGGTTTCGTAAACCAACCCCCGAATGTAATTTTTTAAATTCACAAAATTTACTCAATACTAAAGACAGGTCTAATCGTGTGCTATATGCCTCTAAAGAAAAACAGACCCTCTTAATTTTACTAACCCACTTCTCATACCGTATGAAAGTTTGGGCTTGGTTGTGAACTTTGTTCAAACCATCAATTGACCATTTTGCCAACCTCAATGCTGCTTCTGCCCACGCTGAAAACGTCTCATAATGAGGCCTAAAAGCAATATGTAATGGCTTTGATTGCAGTCTCAGAAACGCTCTTGGTAAAGTAATTAAACGATCGGTAGACCTTAATTGGATATGAACAACCACTGCTTCTTGCTCTAGGATCTCTTCTCTAACAATTGCCAAAATATTCTTGTAAGGCCCAGAGGTGATAACCACAATGTCATCAACCTCTATACCTTGATCCACCTCAACTTTAATTTGTGCCCTTAGTTTTTCTACCTCTTCTGAAGAAATTAAAGCAAGACGCTTTTCTTTCTTGTGCCCAGTTGGCATATACAATGGTCCCTGAACATATTTTGTTTCAATCAACCTAGAATAGTATCCTTCTGGATACAGATGCCGAATAAAAGCATACCCCTCCACCAAATAATGGTGAACCTTTTGATCCCCTCGTTGCACGACGGATGCTGGAATAAACACTTCAGCATCCCGAATATGATGTTTAATCGAAGCCCGTATAATATCTGGGTCTTCGTTATCTGCCTTAGAGGTTAGCTCTAACACCACCCATTGTGTACTAATAGTCATTCAATCACAAGAATACACCGTTTTTTCACTTTAGCATCAATTTTGTTATTTGTAAAAGTTTCTCGAAGTTCCTACGCCATTCTTCTGGGGTCATTCCTTTACTCTCAGCTTTATGTAAAGAGGGAGGAGGCTCAGTGCTGCTAGTCCTAACCCTGGGTAATTCAGCTTTAACCAGAGGAATTTCGATCTCTGTAGGCTCTGTTGGATCAGCAAAAATATCGTAACTTTTTGTCGAAGCTTTTGGCGACTGTTCAAGCCCCGTCACTATAACTTGAGAGGGCGCACTTTGTTTTACTTGTTGTACAGCATTAAAAAATACTGGAGGTACCGGATTTTCTAAAGGTAAGTTACCAGGGGTTTGAGAAAAAATAATTATATCTCGGGTTAAACTCAACTTAGTTGTATACCTTGACCCCAAGAACCAATAAGCGAATTTTATAACTTCGGATTGATATTTATTATATATTTTCTCGGATAATTCTTTATCAACAAAAGAAAAATCCACATGTATTTTATTAGCAATGCGATAAGTGTTCATTGCCGCTTCTGCAATCCCCGCTGATACCTCTTCTGGGGAGACTTGTTCGCAGGCTTGGTCTAATAATCCTATGGCCTCTACAGCATTATCTAAGTTTAACAAAATCTTATAGTATAAAGTGACTACCGACAAATGCAGATAATCTCTCACATTGGATACAGTGATAGGCCCTAATTGTGAGATCATTTCCAATTTATTAATTATATCTCGTATGTGCCCTCCTGAATGATCAATCACAATATAAACAGCATCTTCTTGACACTCTACTTTTTCAGTCTCCAAAATCAAACGCATACGTTTAAGAATATCTTCCCGCGAAACCTTACGGATTGTATATTCTTCACATCGCGATCGAATAGCACCTCTAATTTTCTCGGCTTCTGTAGTACAGAACATCCCAACCATTTTTTTATCTTCGATCGGCTTAAGCAGAACATCTTGAGCCGCCGTGCTCATACGATGAGACTCGTCAAAAAGATAAATACGCTTAGGAGCATTAATCAAGACGTAAGGAAGTTCTTCAATAATTGCTCGAATATGATCAATTGTACCCTGACTCGCAGCATCCCGCTCCACAAACGGTCCTGGTTGTTCTTCTAATATAGTTGTGCAGTTATCACATTTATTACAAGGTTCTGGATCATTTTTGTCTAAGTCCAGACAAAGCATTGCCCGTGCATGGATACGGCTTAAAGTCGTTTTCCCACGCCCAAACGCCCCTGCAAATATATAGCTAGTGTTAAAGGCTGTTCCGTTTTTCAACCTGGACTTAAGAAGCTGTATATTGCCTTCTTGCCCAAGCACGTCTGAAAAACGCAATGGACGATGTTGTATATCCCACAAGTGAATTTCTCAGTGTGAAATGTAGGATGAAAAATTACTATGTTCTTTGTGTCACTTCAGAATCGACTACCTCTTGAACCCTGGCTTCGATATTTAAACGCTGTGCCACTTCTACCATGCCGGCTAAAGCATCTGTCCAAGCCCCATGACGATGGAGGATACTAGTAAATTCTTGCACATCAGGAGTACGCCTCGACCACTTCAACTCTCCCGTCTCTTCGTTTTCTACTCCCGTGCAACATTCCAAAAGATGATCAACAAGAGCTTGTTTTTGGCGATCTGATGCTTCATTCCAACAATCTAATGCCACCTCAATAAGAAAATCTTTCTCCAACAAAAACTCCAACGCCCCCCCTACTTTCTTGGACTTACCTAAAACAGAAACCCCGTTTTTCTTAGAGGCCTCACTCACAAAAATATAAGCTATCCGAGCTGTGGCCAATTCTGGATGGTATGTTGGCAGAAGATTCCCTGCTACCTTTTCCACTGATTCAGCTATCCCATACACCTTAGGCATCTTATGTCTCCTAAAAAGGGGTTTCTTGTGTTATTATAGAGCTAATAAAGGGGGTCATCTGAGCGTCACCCCAAACTTCCCACAGTTCTCCCGGATCCTTTATCTGCTTCCCGTTTATTTTTTTGGGGTACTCCACTACATACACCTCAAAATCTTTTTTGTGCTTGGATTTAAACTCATTACATCCTCTTCTTCCAGGGGAGTCCATATCATATCCAAGCCACACTTTTTGCACCAAACGACGAAAAAGGCGAGAGGTTTGATGACTTACATGAGAAGTTAAAGTAGCAACCACAAAAGGGATTATCCGCTGAATAGGAAATAAATCAAAAGCGCCCTCTACTAAATAAATAGATCGTGTGCTCCACATAAACTCTGCCGCTTGTCCCAATCCAAATAAGCATGGCTCTCGTCGGTCTAAAAAATAATCAATATACCCTGAACAGTTCTTGTCTACAGATCTAAATTGAAAACCATTAATTTCTCCAAGAATTGTTGTTACTGGTAAAACGAACATATTGTTTAATTTCTCACCCCCTTGTGCCCAATGTAAAAAATGGTCAGGCACCTCTTTTGGGAGCTTCTTATTTAAGTACCCAATCTGGAATAAATCTATTTGTTCATCTGATACTCCTCTGGCCCACAACGCCTCCCGCTCACGTTTTGTGAGTCCAGATGTAGAAAATTTAACTAGATCTAGAGCCCAAGTCATAAATTTACTTTGACTTCTGAATAAATTGTATTAATCCAAAAGGTAGTATTTGACTTACTTCTTCACCCTCTTCAAATATTGGTATACCAAGACTTTCAGCTTCTATTTTTTCTTTGCGAGCCCCCTCACTTCTTTTCCAATCTTTTGTCAATAAGACGACATCACATTTTCTCAGAATAGCTAAAGTTCCTTCTAACCACACACTATCTGGAGCAGCCCCTTGAAAAAATCTAGTGTTTGCATGAGGGCATATAACTGCGGCTCCAACCCGCCACACCTCTAATCCAAGGGTTTCCGCTCTACGAATATTACATTCTATTTCCCAAGCATTAGAACCTCTAAAAGGCCCAGCAATATAAACCACTAACATGTTATCTCCCTACACCACAACAAATTGTGCGCTTACTCTCTGTGCTACAATAGCTACGTTATCCCCCGTCCTAATATAATTACCAGCATTTTCTGATTGAGATAACACTAAAGCAGACCCCTCTGGTAAAGCTGATTTAATTACTTCCAATCCCTCATAGGCCCCAGAAAAATTCAATGGGACAACCAACCGTTTAGGGGTCACCCCAAAACCAATCATTTTTTCTAAAGCTTGAGGAATACTATCTACTTTATTACCCCAACCTTCTTTCTCTCCCTCTCGAATAATGGTACGATAAAATTCACAAAGTAAATTGGGTTCTTGATCAAGCGTACATTCTGAGAACCCATAACGAACGCACCCATCTTTTGACACATGAGTGCGTACAAAAGTTCCCCGCATGTTGGTTACCAACAAAGGTTCAATACTAGAGTCAACACCAAGAGTCTCTCCTAAAGTGGGTATAGAAAATCCCACCTTTCCAGCTCGTGGACGATGCCTCTCTACTACAAATAATTGAGCTAAAACAGAAAACACTAATCCTCCAACAACAAAGTTGAAGGCACCGTTTTCACAAGACGATCAGGACGGATTTGAACAAAACGGAACCATAAAACTTTCCACCATGGAAGCTTTGGCATTACTTCAGACCCTAATGCCCAAAGAAGTCCATAGACCTCTGGTAAATGTTTTTCAACCCAACCAAGATCCTTAATCTGCCGATCAAACTCAGCACTAATTGTCTCTCGCGTAGAGACTAAAGAAAAAGAAGAACACCGTTGAGCGTCAATAGGATCTTCGCAGATGGTCCCTTCCCATTGAACAGGATCTTTCACCCCTAATAGACACAATCCAATTACAGGCAGATCTTCACCAGACACCCTGTTATAATTAGCATTAGGCTCTCCAGCTACATTTTTTCTGGTGTCTAATGCCTGACTATGATTGTGCTGACAATTACAAGGCATACGAGTGCATGCCTCAAGGACTTTCCTACTCAGTGCTGAAGACAATAGGAACCGTATTCGATCTTGGACTTCTTTTTCAGATCGCATATCACCTCAAAGTTTTATGGTCTTTCTTCGCAAAAACTAAAAACTCTTGCCCTTCTTCCGTCCCCAACCATTGTATAGTAGCACAAACAATATCCCATTCAGTATGAGCACCAACTTTAATTGGGGATGCATTTTTACCCAGCAGCTTTAACATTAAATCATGCCCAAGATTATTAAATCTACTCCCTTTATTAGAATTGTTAGATGTAAGATGGATAGTTTTTACGCTCTTTAGTACTTCTGGGTATCTACGTTCACAAAAATTTTGAAAACTCGTTAGATATGCCCTTTGCTGATAATCAAGCTCCAACCCATCTGACCATCCCCAAAATAATGTCTTTAATCTAGCCACGATCGCTCCGTTGTAATTGCATATGACGCATACCATCCTCAGTTAAAACTTCTGTTCCCTTATATCCAATCTTAGCGTGATCTAAGAACGATACCTTGTGCGTTATAAGCAAAATAGGAATTCCAATTTTTAATGCCAACTGTTGCAAGAAGAGCCCTGTCTGATCAACATACTCGTCTGATACAGCTGCTAATGTTTCATCAAGAACCAGCAGAGGCCATTTTTTCAAACGACGCAATGCTAGTACTCTTAGAATCAAAGACGCAATACTTACTGGACCCCCTCCAAAAGCCTCCATTGGATTTCCTTTAATCTCTATTTTCTGATCTTCTCTCCGAATATAGAAATCAATGGCCATCTTGTTATATCGTTGTGATATTTCTGTTTCGAATGACAATACTTGGTCAACAAAAATAGTCCGCAACCCTTCTGTTATCACGCTTTCAATTGACCGGACATGACCCATGACAAGCTGATCCATCAAAGCTTGAAACAAACTCCCAACTTTGGTCAAAAGGTCTAATTTGTAAGAAAGGTTTTTTACCTCTTGCTCTCGCAAGAGTAAATCTCGTTGTAGTTGACCACGTAAAGCTTGATATCCAGAAACAGTGGCTCTGACCCCTTTTACTCTCAGTCTATTCCTGGTGTAAAGCGCGTCACTTTGCATATATAGGTACCCTCTAACACATTCTCTGCTCCACTGCCCCCAATAACAGCACCTTCTCCACTTACAACAAACTCGTCTATCGTCCGAAGCATGTACGAGTCTTTTGTACGTTGTGCATTAGGGGGTAAATGCATGACCCGAAACTCCACCCACTCCCCTTTTAGGTTTTCAAACAAATGGAGCATATGATTGACATTAACATTTATTGCCAATCCCATCTTGGCTTCTACCACCTCTTTAGGAGGAACAGGCAAACTAGTAATAGCACTCCCCTCATCAATACTTGAAAACCAAAAGTTTCCATTTGACGAATCAAAATTAAGTCGAATTCTACTTTTATCTTTAGGTACTCCCGCTCGCATAAGTTTTAATTGATGGTACATATCTTTAGATGGTACCTTCACCACTACCTGATCCGTTTTCACATAATATGAAAACTTCTTGTAAGAGTGTTCATAATGCGGCCATCCCACTACATCCTTATTAGCATTTACAGCATAAGTTCCTCTAGCAGTTTTATATATATGTATAGCCCCAGAAGATTGAGACATAAAAGATTCTAATAAAGACAAATGCTGACTCGCCGCAGCTAACCCCTTATTGAGGAAAGCCTCACTATGAAAATAACACGCCTCTGTTCCATTTGACGTGAGCACATACCCATTGGCTTTTTTAGCCAACTCAGGGTCTCCATCGTCCCCAAAAATTTGAATAGTTTTATAAAACTCATAGTTAACATTATCCGAAGCCTTAGCCATAAAAGGCTTAGTCATCCCAAAAGCTAGTTGTAAAATTTTAATGTTGAATTCTTTGGGGGCTTGAGACATTGCCTCTTGTATGTTGCTCTCAAAAGAAATCATTGTACGAGGATCAAATGACACTCGTTCCACCGCCCCCGATGTGCCAAAAGTATATTTTACTTTGAAAGACTCCCCCTCAGATGTGGCTGTAAACATAATCGGGCCAGATATAAATTCAAAAACACCTATATAATCAGAAGGGTACATAAAAGACCCGCTACCTTCCACATCGGAGATAGGGAAACTAGAACGAGCCTCATGTGCCGAATTTTTTGAATATACACTACAAGTATCCCCATTTACCACGAACAAGAAACCTCTTTCCTGTTGGGAAATGAATTGTGGACTAACAATTGAAACCATTTTAAGGGCTTTATTTAGTTGATCAGAATCAACAGTGAATTTAATATTTATATTGTCCATATTTTTTCCTTTATTTCTGCTGGAACGCTAAAAGGGCTGTTTCTACTTCTGTTAATTTTACATCCATTTCTGTCATCATTTTTTCCAACTCTTGTTTAGCTTTATCTCGCTCTTGAACTATTTTCTTAGGGTCATACCCCGCTGCTTTTATTTCCTGAACAATAGCAGCCAACTCTTGTTTTTTGGCTTCTAACTGCCCAGCCAAACCTGCTTTTTTCTGCACAACAGCATTGTATCTTCGCTGTAAATCATCAATTTTACGTTTAATATCGTCTACCATTTTTACCATCCCTCACTAAAAACTGACCTCACCATCCTCTACACCACATTGTTGATCTTTAGAAATTTGTGCCTTAACACCATCGGACAAAGCTCTTGCTCCTTCTTTACAAACAGACAAGTATGCACACCTTTTACAGTCACCCCCAGGAGACGACAAAAAATCATGGGCCTTCTTTTTACCCTCAATGTCTTTAATTGTTGTAAACACAATAGCTCTAAGATTTTCTAAGTCCCTTTGCGTAACCTCTTTCCAATCCACACTT
>Ga0214473_10011903_pt1 | contig 10203 bp, 5 predicted proteins | sample RVTome_7_FD_203509 | JGI IMG/M metagenome (GOLD analysis project Ga0214473, IMG submission 203509) | Soil microbial communities from uranium-contaminated site in the Upper Colorado River Basin, Wyoming, United States - RVT98D197 | ecosystem: Environmental > Terrestrial > Soil > Contaminated >... | reverse complement strand
CTCCGACCGCAACCGCAGTTCTTCGTAATACGGGCGACGGTGGGGCTGCACCCCTCCCATGATAACACACCGGAAGTTCCGGTGCCGGCGCGCAAGATCCATTACCATCTCGGGACGCTTGTAATAGACGATGCGGGAAAAGAACACGAGCGAATCCCGGCGTGACAGGTCCCCCGGTTCATAGCTCCTGTCCGCAATATTGATCGGCGGATGAACAACCGGGAGATCGATCCCGTGTGCCTCCTTGAAGAGGCGGGCAGTATAATGCGAGTTGATGACGAAGGTGGATCCCGGCTGATAGTCATAGATGGGACGGCGCTTTCTCCAGAATGTCCGGTACATCCACTTGAACCCTGCGAGCGGGACCCCCTTTAGACCGGGAGGAGGATGGTCCAGCTGCGGCAGCAACGGCGGCCCCGACAGATAGTAGAGGTGGGGAAAGTCCGCCGGAAAGACGAATATCTGGTTCACCGTGTAGACGAAATCGAACTCCCCCCTGAAACGGTTGCCGTTCACCGAGTTTGCGAGGAAGGCCAGGTAGCGCAGGCTCAGCGGCATCTTGTCGATCAGAAACGTGGAGAACGGGAACCACACGGGCCGGAATCCCGCACGCACGCCCGCGCCGGCAAGCAAGGATGCCGATGGCTTGACGTCCCAGAGCACGTCCGGGACGACCCCCCGCGCGTTGAGGCCCTTGATCATCGAGAGCGCAACCGATTGCACCCCGCCGGGCTCGGTCAACCGGGCGACAACGCCAACGCGGAGCGGCTTGTGTTCGTTCATGCGAGATTCAGTTTCTGGAATTTCCGAGCGTGTCCAGCAGTGCCTCGAGTTTCCGGACCGGGCTCAGACTGGCCACGCCATCCTTCAGGAGTTGCTGTGCGCGAGCGCTCATGGCCGCAGCACGGGCTCTCTCTGCGAGCGTCGAGGAAACCGCTGCCGCCAGCCGGGCCGGTGCATCGGGCGCGACCGAAGAAAACAGGAGACCCGTGACGCCATCCTCGACCATTTCAGGGCAACCTCCCGTGTCCGCGGCGACCACCGGGATGCCGAGGAGCTGTCCCTCCAGGAGCGTCCGGGGGAACGGTTCCCTGTCCGAGGTGATGCAGCAGACCGAGAGTTCCGACATAATCTCCACGGCATCGGCCCTGTGCCCCATGAACGCCACCCGGTCGCCGACCCCGAGTTCCTGCGCAAGGAGTTTCAGTCCGGCTTCGTACTCCTTTTCCGCTGCGCCGGCGGAGCCCACGACGACAAACCGCGCCTCCGGAAACGACGGGAGCACGTGCGGGACGGCCCGAAGAAACAGGTCCTGTTGCTTATAGCGTGTAATGCGTCCGATGAGCCCGATGACCGGATGTTCCCGGGCAAAGGGCACCAATCTCTCCCCACGCGCCCGGTGTGCCGCCGCCCGGTCGAGGAGCGGCCGGGCGTTGATATGGTCGTACGCCACTTGCAGCCTTTCCGGAACGACCATGTCTCCAAGATACGACGCCACGTCCTGCGAGACCGCGAGGACCATGTCGGCACCGGCCAGAATCTTCCGGTGGAGCTTTTTCTTCGTGATATACTCCCGCACGTAAATGCCATGCGGGATGCCGGCCATCCGGCACGCATCCTTCACGCGCGCTGCAGCTGCAAACGTATTACTCAGGACCGCATCGATCCGGCGGCGCCTGAATCTCCGGGCAAACAGGACGGACTGAACCGTATGGAGCCCGGGGTAGCGCCGCCGCCGTGTATCGAGCTCCCTGGCCCAGACCTCAAAGCCACGGGTGCGATAATGGTCCGCAAGCACTCCCTCGCCCGGCGTCAGCATGAGATAGTGGAGGCCTTCCCGGTGCGCGTCGATCATGTCGGCGATGGCCAGCTCGGCGCCGCTCACGGTGTCAGGTCGCGAGTGCGCGACAAGTATCGTTGACGTTCGTGTCACCGGTGCGGTCACTTCCTCAGCATTTTGCGAAGCCGGGCTGCCAGCGTATACCCGGGGATGCTGTGGAGCCGGCCGGTCAGGACTTCCACCTGCGTATGCAGCCGCTCAACGGTGCCGAGAGCGGATTCCAGCTCCGCCTGCATGGCGGCAAGGTCGCTCCTCCCGAAGACGGCATGGCCGGGGTACAATGCCCGGAGGTCGAAATTCCGGTGCGGCCACGAGACAAATTCCTCCGGCCCATCCAGGATGCGGTGCGGGAACTGCAGGGTGGGTTCGCCCGCCGCGCGGCGCTCCTTCCTGATCCTGATCATCTCCTCGATGAGCCGGACCATCCGGGGGAGCGCGGGCGATGCGCACGACAGTGCGTCGTGCAGGCAGTAGTCCTGGTACAGCATCTTCTCGAGGGGGGGCGATCGCAGCGCTTCGACGACAGGCCCGATCTGCGATCCCGCGGTAATCCTCCAGGCCGTTGTTACATAGTGGGGGCAATTGTGATAATCCAGAACGGCCGTCGGCAACCCGCAGAGCATCGATTCAAGCAAGGCGGTCGAGGATGTGGAGACGACGGCATCGACGCTCCGGAGCACCTCGTGCAGTTCCCCGCCCGTCACGTCCCGCACAGTATCGCGAACTCCGAGCTTTTCGTGCATGTTTTGGGTCACACGCCAGAGAATCTCGACGTCCTGGCGCGGTGCGAGACTATCCCTGATCTCGGCGAGCGAGCGCAAGGTGGTCTCGACCTGTTCCGGCGTAAAGCCGGGCGTTTTTGCGGTCATCACAAGGAGCCGCAGGGGCCTGCCGGAAACAGGTTCAACGCGCGGCGGACGGTTCTCCGCAACGAGATGATCAAACCGGGGGCTCCCGACCACCTCGCATTTGCCCACATTCCCCCACGATTCCATAATCCGCGCATCTGCACGTCCGAGGCAGGCGACCTTGTGCGCGAGCACGGGCTGATTCAGCGGGCGTTTCTCCGCCGACGTCGGGTACTGCCAGGTCCTCCGCCATTCGAGGATGCCGTCCATGATCTGGAGGGTTGCGATCCCCTGCCGGGACATCTCGGCAGTCAGCATGCCGAGTTCGCAGTCATGCTCGTCAAACGTAATGACGAGGTCCGGGTTGTGCCGGGCGAGGCTGGCGGGCAGCCGGTCCGATTCAACAGTCGCCCGCCCGCCAAAGTGGCCGAGGAGCGGGCGGGCATGGTGAACCGAACCGCCCCCGGATATGATCACGATCTCGGGCATTATCGTCGCATCTTTTTCACGTTGTCCATGATGTACGCTCTGAGTCCCCTGTCGAACACGAGGAACCAGAGCATGAGTGCCCCCGCAAGACCTGTCATTCCCGCCCCGACTGCCGACCCCGGAAAGCCTCCGGTACCGAAGGCAACGGTCCTGGCCCAGTATGCGAAAGGGCTCAGGCAGGCCGTGAGCAGGAGCAGGCGCGAGACATCGCTCCAGAGAAACTTCCCGAACGAGAGATCGAACATCCGGGCCGTCCTGTACGGAAGATACCAGCAGGAGGTCAGCATGCTCGCGATCGAGGTCGCCATGACGATGCCGATCACGCCGAACGGCCGTGCCAGGAGGATGGCGAGCGTGAGGTTCAGCCCGCCCTCGATAATCTGGACGATCGCCTGCGGCTTCACGATGAGGCCCGCCGACAGGACTGCCCTGTTCGGCCGGACCCAGAAACTGAGGACGAAATTCGTCACGAGGGCAGCGTCCATCATGATGCCGCCGTAATTCGCCTCCCCGACCCACTCCCGGATAAAGGTCCCGTTTCCCGACCAGATACACAAGCCGAGGACGATCGCGCTGCCGACGGAGAGGGCGAAGAGCTGACGGTAGATGCGAAGGACCTCCCCCATCTTCTTCTGTCCGAGCAGCTGGCCCAGCATCGGTCGGGCCGTATCCGTCATGAGCAGGATCAGGCCCCCGGAGAACGAATAGAGCCTTCCCGTGAGCGTGAGCGTCGTGACCATCTCCACCGAGACGACCTTTGCCGTCACGATCCTGCTCAGCCCGCTGATGGCGATGTTGGCCAGTCCCCCGAGACTGAACCAGAGCCCCAGGTGGCCTATCCCCTTCAACTCCTCCCAGGAGGCGAGCCGGCGCCGGATCCTGAGCGCGGGGAGAAGGCGGAACGTTCTTACGACCGCGAGGCTCGACGAAGTCGCCTTGGCAGCCAGGTTCGCGATCGCCAGCGAGTAGAGCCCCCAGCCGGCCTGCAGGAGGTAGACCGTGACGATCGAGCGTATGACGAGATTCAGCAGCCCGAACGCGTTGTCGACATGAATCTGCTGGTTTGCAATAAGGAGCGCCGAAAACGTCTGGGTTCCCAGCGACATCGCCAGCGCAACGATCATCAGGAACATGAGGTAGACTGCATCGCGCTGAAGCTCCGGGCGCAATTCAAAGAACTCCGGAAAGGCCACCGACAGGCCGGCGCCGAGCAGCAGCACGGCTGCAACGACGACATTCTGGCTGAAGAATGCCGTGCTTGCGAGGCGGTTGAGCTTCTCCTGATCCGGCACGCCGGTCAGCTGCGCGGCCTGCGCGCGAAGCCCCGCGGCGATCCCCAGATCGAGGAGGCCGAGCCACATGAGCACGTCGCTCATGAGGGCGAAGATCGCATACTCTTCGCGGTCCAGAAACCGGAGCGTAAACGGCGTCAGCCAAAGCCCCACGGCGACCGTGGCGAACATCAGCATGTAGCCGCTGAAGACCCCCGCGAGGAAATTGCGCGTACGCGAGTGTTGCTGTGCGCTCACGCCAGGCCGGTCTGGTAGACGTCGTGAATGCGCAGCAGGCCGACGCAGCGCTGTGCTTCGTCGAGCACGGGAAGGACGGAAATCTGGGAAGGCCGGTCCTCCATGATGCTGGCGGCATCGCGCAGGATCGCCGTCGGGCCGACCGCAACCGGATGGGGCGTCATGATCGCGGTGGCGGTAAGCGGCCGGATGTCGTCGTGGCTCTGCAGGGCGCGGCGCAGGTCGCCGTCCGTGATGATGCCGTGCAGGATGCCCTCCTTGTCAACCACGCATGCCGCGCCGAGGGGATGCTTCGTCATTGCGATGACCACCGTCCTCAGACTGTCCCCCGGGGAGACCCAGGCGACCTCCTCTCCGACGTGCATCACGTCGGCCACGCGCAGCAGGAGGTTCCTGCCGAGCTGACCCGAGGGGTGATACCGTGCAAAATCCACGTCACTGAATTTGCGCGCCTGCATGAGCGCGGCCGCCAGGGCATCCCCCAGGGCAAGCGCCACGGTGCTGCTGGAGGTCGGCGCCAGATTCAGGGGATCTGCTTCACGCGCCACGCGCGCGTCGAGGACGACATCGACCTGCCGCGCAAGGGGCGAGGTAAGGTTGCCCAAAATGCCGATCAACGGCGTCTTGAACTGCCGGAGCGTTGGGATGAGGTTTACCAGTTCCGCCGTCGCGCCGCTTTTTGAAATCAGGATGGTCGGATCGCCGGGGGTATAGATTCCCAGATCGCCGTGCGTTGCTTCCGCCGCGTGCAGGAACACCGACGGCGTGCCGGTGCTGCAGAGCGTTGCAGAGATCTTCTGCCCGACGTGGCCGGATTTCCCCATGCCGATGATGACGACCTTTCCATTGGAGGAGAGGATCAGCTCCACGGCGCGTGGCATTTTGTCACCAAGGCGCTCCGCTGCAACGCGGATCGCCTCCGCCTCCGCCAGCATCGTCGCCCGCGCAACTTCCAGAATCTCTTCCGCAGCAACCGTTATGTTACCTTCCACGACGTGTCTCCTTTCGTTCAATCGCTGCCATGACCGCGCGCGCATCAGCGGCAGCATCGAGGCAGGCCGCGAGGGCCCGGACCAGGGTCCCTGCCCGCGGTTCGCGCACGATTGCCCCGTGATGACCGGGGATATCGTGTATTTCAACGCCCCCTGCCGCATACGTGCTCCAGCCGTTGGTGGCGTCCGGCTCGATGCCGTACGGCTGCTCGGTCGCCCTGAACAGCGTTACTTTCCCGGGATACGGTACGGGCTCATACGTCCTGTTTGCCTGGTGCCCCCCCTTGTTCACCTCGCGAATCGCGCTCGGGAGGAGGAGCCGTTCCACCTTTTTCCCGACGGCCTGGATTTTTCTCCAGGTCTTCACCCGGTACTGCCTCACAAACCTTCCCGCTTTCGCGCTGATGTACTCGCGGCGCAGCGGGCCTTTTGCAGCCCTGATGTTGCTCCAGTGCAATTCCGCACGGAAGCGGACGTGATTCAGTCTCCTGCGGAATGAGGTGATGGCGGGGAGGTACTTCGGGTACCCCGGCGCGTTCGTGTCGAACATTGCGAGGATGCCCACCGCCTGCCCCGCCGCGACGAGCCGCTGCGCGATCTCATAGGCGACCAGTCCTCCGAAGGACGATCCTCCGAGGTAGTACGGACCTTCGGGCTGGAACTCGCGAATTTCTCCGACATAGTGTGCGGCCATTTCCTCAACGCTCCGGTGGCGCGGGCGTTTGCCGTCCAGCCCCTGGGCCTGGATCCCGTACAGCGGCCGGTCCGGATCGAAGTATCGGGAGAAGTGCTCAAACTCGAGAATGTTTCCACCCACGCCGTGAACGCAGTAAAACGGGGACTTTGACCCGCCCGGCTTGATCGGGACGAGAGAGGACCAGTGGGGCTCCCACCCTTTCTGCCGGAGAATCCCTGCAAGAAGCTCGATGGTCGGGGCCTGGAACAGCGTGACGAGCGGGAGGTTTTTGCCGGTCATCTTCTCCACCTGCGAGAACAGCCGCACTGCGAGGAGCGAGTGGCCCCCGAGCTCAAAGAAATTGTCGCGGACGCCGATCGGCCGGGCGTTGAATATCTTCTCCCAGAGATTCGCGAGTTGCTTCTCCAGGGGGTCGCGCGGCGCCATGAACGCCCGCCGGGCCTGCGCACCATCCGGCGGCGGGAGGGCCTTGCGGTCCACCTTCCCCGTCGGCGTTATCGGGAGCCCCGCAAGGGGGAGAATAATGCCCGGGACCATGTATTCGGGGAGGTGTTCCTGCATGAACGATCGCAGGCCCGCGCTGTCTCCTTGCGCGCTGTTCCGCCAGACGACATAGGCAACGAGGTGGTTCTCCCCGCCAGCAGCCTCCCGTCGCGCGACCACGACCCCTTCGCGCACATCGGGATACCGGGTGAGAACAGTTTCGACCTCACCTAATTCGATGCGGAATCCCCGGATCTTCACCTGATCGTCTTTCCGTCCGAGGAATTCGATGTTCCCGTCCGGCAGGAAGCGGGCAAGGTCGCCGGTCCTGTACATCTTTGCGCCGGCCGCGTCGTTAAAGGGGTCAGGGACAAACGCCTCGGCGGTCAGCGCAGGACGGTTAAGGTAACCCCTTGCAATTTCCGCTCCGCCGAAAAACAACTCGCCGGCAATACCGGACGGAACGGGTTGGAGGTTGCCGTCCAGGATGTACGCGGTGCGGCCGCCGAGAGGGGTACCGATCGGGATACGCCCCGGAGACTCTCCGCCGGGGGGTCGGGGGGGGATTTCGTACGTTGTGGCGGTAATCGTCACCTCCGTCGGCCCGTACGCGTTGAGGAGCCTGACCCGGTTCATCGGGGTGTGCTGCCACAGACTGAGGCTCTCTGGCAGCATCGCTTCGCCGCCGACAATCATAAGACGGAGCTCGTGTGTCGCAACGGCATCGGGTGACTCCGCCCATTCCTGTGCGAGATGATGCCAGTACGCCGTCGGGATGTTCACGACTGTCAGCCGCTGTTCCTTCAGCTTGCGGAGAAACTCCACCGGGTTCCAGATTTCCTGGTCGCGGATGACGAGGGTCGACCCGCTGACGAGCGTCGGCAGGATCTGTTCCAGGGAGACGTCCGCCGACAGGGAGGAGAACTGCAGCACGCGATCGTCCGGTCCGAGAGCATAGATCCCCCGGCATTCAATGCAGTGAGCGGCAATGGCGCCATGCGGGATTTCGACCCCCTTGGGCGTGCCGGTGGAACCGGAGGTATAGATCACGTATGCCAGGTCACCCGGCGCGACGGACACCCCGGGATTCTCGGGAGACTCTCTTCCGATGGAAGCAGCCGCCGTGTCGACAGCGAGCAGCCGGGTTTCAAGTGCCGGCAGCCGGTCAAGGAGCGACGAGTGGGTCAACAGGACGGGCGCGCGGGTTTCCCGCATAATAAAGTCAATCCGTTCCTTCGGATACTCCGGGTCGAGCGGAAGGTAGGCGCCCCCTGATTTAAGAATTGCCAGCAGTGCGACCACCATTTCCGGCGACCGGTCCATGCACAGGCCGACAATGACTTCCTTTCCGACGCCGCAGGCGCGCAGGGTGTGTGCAAGCTGGTTAGCTTTCGTGTTCAGATCGCGGTAGCTCATGAGGATATTCCCCCCCACGAGGGCATTCGCATCGGGTGTTTGCGTTGCCTGCAGTTCAATGAGTCCATGGACCGTCGGGTGCCCGCTGGCGACGGTCGCCGGCGGTGACGGGGGGCGGAGGACCCTGCGTTCTGGTTCCGTGAGCAGCGGCAGCCGGGAAACGCGCTCCTGCGGGTTCGCCGCTATCCCCCGCAGAAGAGTCTGGAAATGTCCGTCCATGCGCCCGATTGTTCCGGCATCGAAGAGGTCACTTGCGTACTCCAGATAGCCCGAGAACCCGTTCTCTTCGTACACCGTCAGGCTCAGGTCGAACTTCACCCTTTCGCTTTCGACACGGAGCGGGGTAAGCTTCAGGCCGCTTTTGCCCATTGCAGGCATCGGGGCGTTTTCATAGGCGAACATCACCTGCACCAGGGGGTGGTGGCTCAGGGTGCGTTCGGGCCTCAGTTCCTCCACCAGCTTCTCGAACGGGAGGTCCTGATGATCGAAGGAGCCAAGCGATGCGGCCCGGATGCGCTTGAGCACTCCGGCAAACGTCGGATCATCCGAAAAATCGGCGCGCAGGGGGAGCGTGTTCACAAAAAAGCCGACGATCCCCTCCGTTTCGACCCGGACCCGGCCTGCGATCGGCACGGCCACCAGGAAGTCCTGCTGGGCGGAATAGCGGTAGAGGAGGGTCTGAAACGCCGCCAGGAGCGTCATGAAGACCGTGACGTTCTCCTTCCGGCTGAGGCGTTTCAGTTCGTCGGCCAGCGCGGGGGGAATCGCGATATCGTGCCACCGCCCGCGCATGCTCTGGACGGCCAGACGTGGATGGTCCAGCGGGAGATCGAGGAGGGGCGGGACGCCCTGAAGTTGTTTCTTCCAGTACGCCAGCTGTTTGTTCAGAGTGTCCCCCTGCAGGAACTTCCGTTGCCACTCCGCAAAATCGGCGTACTGGATTTCGAGTTCCGGCAGCGGCGACGGGAGTCCGCCGGCAAAGGCCTCGTAGAGTGACGCGAGTTCCCGGAGGAGTATGCCGACCGACCAACCGTCGCAGGCGATATGATGAATGGTCAGGAGGAGGAGGTGTACGTCCTCCCCGAGTCTCCAGAGGTGGACGCGGAACAGCGGGCCGCGGGCCAGATCAAACGTCTTCCTCGCCTCCGCGGTTGCGCGCTCCAAGCTGTGCTGTTCCCGGACGTCAGCCGGGAGCGAGCGCAGATCTTCTCCGCCCGGTTCGATGGGGAACGGGGGGAGGACCTGCTGGACCGGCTGGCCGTTGAGTGCCGGGAAGACCGTCCTGAGCGCCTCATGACGGCGCACAATCTCCTCCAGACTCCGGATCAGAGAGCGGACGTCGAGCACGCACTGTACGCGCAGCAGGACCGGTACATTGTACGCGGTGCTTCCCGGTTCGAGCTGATCGAGGAACCAGAGTCTCTGCTGAGCGAACGAGAGCGGTTGCGAATCCCCGGGCGCCCGCCGTGGGATTCCCCGCGGTTTCAAAGAGGCACCAGCGGCTGCGGGTTTCTTCTCTTCTATTTGTTGGTCATCCATCAAGCAGACTATCCCCTTCAGCAACCATCAACGCGCAACGGAAAGAACTGGATACCATGACATCGGTGATTCAAAGACATTCAAGACGACCGTCCGTTCCGGTGAATCCGCGACGAGCGTCGCGACATAGCCCGGGAGCGGGGAAATGTCCCAGACTCCCCACGGATGGTTCGCGCCGCGCCCGGGGTTTTCTTCCGACAGATACGGCGGGACAACCTGATAACGGCGCAGCGGCCGCGAGAGTCCCTCCCCCAACGCTTTCGCAAGCGCCTCTTTCCTCGTCCACCATCGGTAGAGCGTAACGGCTCGTTCGCACAGGGGCAATTCCGCCAGGATCGCCGTTTCCAGGCGGGAGCAACAGACCGGCGCG
>Ga0214473_10011902_pt1 | contig 10203 bp, 9 predicted proteins | sample RVTome_7_FD_203509 | JGI IMG/M metagenome (GOLD analysis project Ga0214473, IMG submission 203509) | Soil microbial communities from uranium-contaminated site in the Upper Colorado River Basin, Wyoming, United States - RVT98D197 | ecosystem: Environmental > Terrestrial > Soil > Contaminated >... | reverse complement strand
CTGCCGCCCTGCCGTCGGTCAGACGAGCGCCGGGCGTCTCACCCGGGCCGACAGCCTGCACGACGCCCTCCAGCCCAACGACGAGCTGGCCGAGCTCAGGGCGATCCTGGCGGCCGCTCCCAACGACACCGAGGTGCTGTGGCGCATCGCGCGGGCCCAGGTGGACCTGGCCAAGCTGATCAAAGGGGAGCACGAATACACCCGGAACGTGCGGGACAGCGTGTACCAGGTGGCGCGGGAGTATGCCGAGCGCGCGGTGGCGGCCGATTCCACGCTGGCCGAAGCCCACTTCGTGGTCTCGCTGGCCCTGGGCCAGTTGTCGCTCACCCGGAGCGGGAAGGAGCGGGTGCGCTTCGCCCGGACCATCTACGACGAGGCGGCCCGCGCGCTGGCGCTGGACTCCGCGCATGACGGGGCGCATCACGTGCTGGGGGCGTGGCACGCCGAGATCAAGCGGCTCTCCGGAGTCACGCGGTTCTTCGCCAAGACGCTGCTGGGGGCCGGGTTCATGGACCGGGCCGCCTGGGACTCGGCGGCGGTCCATTTGGAGCGCGCGGTCGCGCTGAATCCGACCTACATCCACCACCGGCTCGAGCTGGCCGAGATCTATGTGGATCGGGAGCGGTGGGCGGAGGCCCGGACGCAGCTGGAGGCCATTCCCGGCCTGCCCGACCGCGACGTGATCGACGGCGATCATCGAACGGCGGCGGCCGCGCTGCTGGAGAAGATCCGGAACCGCTGAACCGGCGAACCGCCTAGTGCTGCGGGAGATGCCGCCGCAACCGCCGCCGCTGGCGGCGGAATTCCCGCTCGGCGGTGTCGCGGGCGTCGCCCAGCCGGTCGGCGGCGTCGGCCCGGAGGGACCGAAGCCGGCGGCGCAGGCGTTTCCGGGTCACCGCGCCGCGGGCCGGCGCGAACAGCAGGGCGGCGCCCACGCCCAGCAGGGCGCCCAACGCGAATCCCGCGAAGAATGAGAGGCCGCCGCGGTGGCCGTCCGGCGGCGCTTCGGCCTCGGGCTCGTCCTCGGGTTCCTGGTCCGGTTCTTCCCGGTCGTCGTCGCTCATCATGCCTCCAAGTCCTTCATGGACAATGTTACCGCCTTGACGGGCCTCCGTCGAGAGCGCCAAACTTCACGCGACCCCGCCCCGGTGCGATGCCCGAACCAACCCCGGACGTCCAGACCAACTCCTCCGCCGAGCTCGCGGCGCGCGTGCGCGACCTCGAGCGGGAGCGGACCCACCTCGTGGCGCTGGTGGAGATCCTCCAGGAGATCTCCGGCACGCTCAACGTGGTGGACATTCTCCAGACCATTACCCAAAAGCTGGGAGAGACGTTCGGGCTGGACCGCTGCTCGATCTTCCTGGCGGAGCGGGGCGGCCGGACCGCCCGGCTGGTCGCGTCGTACGAGGACCCCGGGATCCGCAACTACGTGGTGGACCTGGAGCGCTATCCCGAGCTCAGCCGCGCGCTGCAATCGGGCGAGACGGTCTTCATTCCGGACGCGCAGCGGGCCCCCGACCTGGCCCACATCCGCGGCGCGCTGGAGCACCGGAAGGTCCGCAGCATCACCGTGGTGCCCATCACGTGGCGGCGCGTGGCGATCGGCGCGATTTTCCTGCGCACCTTCCGGGAGGGCGTCGCCTTCTCGGAATCGGACATCGAGTTCACCCGGGCCGTGGGCCTGGTGGCCGCCAAGGCGCTCCGCGTGGTGCACCGCTACGAGCGCCTGTTGCGGCGGCACGGCGAGCAGACGGAGGCGGCGCGGCGCGCCGAGCGGGAGCGGGTCGCGCTGATCGAGTTCCTGCGCCGGCTCATGGGAGTGGTGGCCGAGCGGCACGGCCGCCAGCACGAGGAGCTGATGGGCCGCGCGGCCGAAGACGAGCTCGAGCGGCTGGTGGACCTCACCATGGCGGTGCTCGCCGAGGAGGGTAAGGGACGATGACGGCCTTCGACGGAACCGTGCTCGGCATCGGGAGCCGCATGCTGCACCGGCTGCGGCACGTCCTCGAGCGCGATGTCGGAGAGCAGTCGGGGCCACTGCTCCAGGAAGCGGGATTCGCGGCGGGCGATGAGCTGTACGACGCGTTCACCGGCTGGCTGGCCGACCGGACCGCGGTCACCGACCCCGCCCAGCTCGACGCGCGGCACCTGAGCCGGATGCTGGGAGAGTTCTTCCGCGGGCTGGGCTGGGGACAGCTGGTCGTCGAGCGGATGGGCCCCGGGAGCCTGGCCATCGACTCGGATGACTGGGCGGAGGCCGACCCCCAGGCGGGCGCCTTCGCGCCCGCGTGTCACGTCACCGCCGGCCTGCTCGCCGGGTTCCTCGGCCGACTGGCCGATCAGGACGTGGCCGTGCTCGAAATCGAATGCCGCAGCCGGCACGACGACCGCTGCCGGTTCCTGGCCGGGTCGCCGCAGACGCTCCAGGCGGTGTACGAGGCGGTATCCTCCGGGCAGGACTACCGGGAGGTCTTGGCGACCGGCTGACCGCTGGCCGCCAGCCACGCGGCGTAGTCGGGACGCATGACCAACTCGCCGCCCACCACGATCTCGCGGTCCCATGGCAGGATGATGGACCGCTCGGTCTGGAGGGCGTGGAAGTCGGGCTCGTAGGCGCCGGTGCGGAACGAGACCGCCGTGCGGACCTCGGCCGGCCGCAGCTCGCGCACCGTGGCGAGGGCCAGCTTCAGGGTGTCGCCCGAATCGCAGGTCTCGTCCACCATGAGCACGCGGCGTCCCCTGATCGACGCGGGCGGCGGCGCCGTCACCAGGGTCGGCCGCACGTCGGCCCGGGAGCGGGTGACGGCCATCGAGGTGAAATCCCGCTGGAGGATGCTCGCCACGACCGCGGCGGGAATGACGCCGGCCTTGGCGATCCCCACCACGATCTCCGGGTCGAACTGGGCCGACACCCGCAGCGCGAGAGCGCGGCACAGCTCCCCGAAGAACGGCCAGTCGACCTCGAGGACCTCTCGCGGCGCGCCGGGGGCGGGACGGGCTGGCATGGTGCGAACCTACCCCGGGGACTCCCCACCGGCAAGTCGTAACCAGCGCGTTGCCAAGCCTTTGGGCCGACCGTATCTTCCCGCTGGATGAGCTTCTGGAAACGCCTCTTCGGACGCGCCCGGGACGATGTCCTGCCCCAGCGGCTCGACTACCTCAACGAGGCGCTCGCCCTGGAGCGGCAGGGCGACTACGAGGCCGCGCTCACCTCGTATCGGCTGGCCCTGCGCGATCATCCCAACGACCTCCGGGTGCTGCTGAACATGGCCATCGCGTACACCAAGACCAATCGCCAGGACGAGGCGATTCGGGTCTACCGGCGCGCGCTCGAGGTGGACGCCACGCACGGCGGCGCCCACTACGGGTTGGCCTTCCTGCTGCTGCGGCGCGGCGACCGCGAGACGGCGGCCCGGCACCTGCGCGCCTTCCTGGGACATCCGCCCCGCGGTCCCGATGCCGCGCGCTGGATCGAGCACGCGGAGCGCGCGCTGGGGGAGATCACCTGACGCGCGGACTTCCCGCCGCCCTGCTGCTGGCGGCCTGCACGACCCTGACGGGCGACTTCAGCGACGTGATCGGGATCGAGTACACCGGACCCCCGTCGCCGCGGCTGGAGGAGGGCGACACCGTCCGCCTCACGGCGGTGGCGCTGGGGCTCGACGGCCAGCCGCTGCTCGACGTGACCGTCGTGTGGCGCCTGCTGGCCAATCCCGACAGCGTGGGCTTCACCCTCGATTCGCTGACCGGACTCATCACGGCGGAGTCTCCCGGCGTCTGGGCCGTCCAGGGCCGGGTCGAGGATCTGCGCACCGATCCCCCCATCCAGGTGACGGTGCTCGCGGCGCCCGACTCCATCGGCGCGGTGGAGCCGTCGCGCGACACGGTCGCGGTCGGGGCGCCGGAGTCCGGCCTTCTCGTCGCCGGGGTCTACGACGTCACCACCACCCCGGGCACCGCGGTCGGGCTGACGGGGAAACGGGTGGTGTTCCGGCTGGCCGATCCGGCCCCGGGAACGCCCGAGGCGGCCGGGGTCGGGCTGGCCGTGCCCGGTCAGGCGCCCGGCGCCGATCCCCACCTGGTGGAGCGGCTGACCGGCGCGGGGGGATTCAGCGCCGTGACGGCCGCGCGGGTGGGCACAGTACAGCCGGACAGCATCACCGTCGAGGCCCTGGCGTTCACCGCGCGGGGCGACACCGTGGCCGGGTCGCCCGTGCGCTTCGTCGTTCTCTTCCTGAAAAACTGAGCCCGCGCCCCCTGCGGGGGTGGGAGGCACCGTGAAGGCGCCCCAAACGCTGAACCAGCTCTTCTTCGACGCCGTGGACCGCTACAGCTCGAAGCGGGCCGCCCTCCAGTACAAGGCGGGCGGCGCCTGGCATGACATCACCCACCAGGAGTTGGCGCGCCGCGTGAAACAGACGGCCCTGGGCCTGCTCGAGCTGGGGGTGCGGCCGGGGGACCGGGTCGCCATTCTGTCGGCCAACCGGCCCGAATGGGCCATCGCGGACTTCGCCTGCCTCACGGCGCGCTGCATGGACGTCCCGATCTACCCCACCCTGCCCGCCAAGCAGGTGGCCTACATCCTGCGCGACTCGGGGGCCGTGGCGGTCTTCGTCTCCGACCGGGCCCAGTACGAGAAGGTGGCGGAGACGCGGGGCGAGGCGCCGGCGCTCCGGCACGTCCTGCTGTTCGACGGCCCGGCCGAGGGGCCCGGGGTGCGCACGCTCCAGGAGGTCCAGGCGCTGGGCGCGGCGGCGGAGGGCGCGCACGCCCACTACCAGCCGGACGCGCTCGCGGTTTCCCCGGGCGACGTGGCGACCCTGATCTATACGTCGGGCACCACCGGCGACCCCAAGGGCGTGATGCTGACGCACAACAACTTCGTGTCCAACGTGCTGGGCGCGCTCCAGGTGCTGCACATCGGGCCGGACGATTCGGCCCTCTCGCTGCTGCCGCTGTCCCACTCCTTCGAACGGATGGCCGGTCACTACACCATGTTCCACGCCGGTGTCACCGTCGCCTACGCCGAGAGCCTGGACACGGTGGCCGCCAACATGGTGGAGGTGAAGCCCACCATCGCGCTGGCGGTTCCCCGGCTCTACGAGAAGATCTACGCGCGGGTGCTCGAGAACGCGCTGTCCGGCAGCGGGCTCAAGCGGCAGATCTTCTTCTGGGCCAAGCGGAACGCGGAGGCCTGGGCCGAGCTGACGCTGGCCGGCAAGCCGGTCTCCGCCCCCTTGGGCGCCAAGAAGGCCATTGCCGACCGGTTGGTGTTCTCCAAGCTCCGGGCCCGCACCGGCGGCCGCATCCGGTTCTTCGTGTCGGGCGCCGCGCCGCTCTCGGCCGACATCGCCAAGTTCTTCTACGCGGCCGGCATGCGGATCATCGAGGGATACGGCCTGACCGAGACCTCGCCGGTGATCACGGTGAACCCGTACGAGGCCCCGCGGCTGGGCTCGGTGGGCAAGCCCATCCCCGGCGTGGAAGTGAAGATCGCGCCCGACGGCGAGATCCTCTGCCGCGGCCCCAACGTGATGAAGGGATACTTCAACAAGCCCGAGGCCACTCGCGAGGTGATCGACGCCGACGGCTGGTTCCATACCGGCGACATCGGCGAGCTGGATGCCGACGGCTACGTCAAGATCACCGACCGGAAGAAGGACATCATCGTCACCGCCGGCGGCAAGAACATCGCGCCGCAGCCGATCGAGAACCTGGTCAAGACCAACAAGTGGGTGCTCAACGCCGTCATGCTGGGCGACAAGCGGAAGTTCCCCCTCATGCTGGTGGTGCCCAATCCGGACGCGGTCACCGCCTGGGCCAAGGAGCGCGGTCTCCCCACTACCGACTACGGGGCGCTGCTGTCGAACCCGGACGTGGCCGCGAAGATCGAGCGGGAGGTCATGGCGAACCTCCGCGATCTCGCCAGCTACGAGACACCCAAGAAGCTCGTACTGCTCAAGGACGACTTCACCATCGAGGCCGGCGAGCTGACGCCCACCCTCAAGGTCAAGCGCCGGGTGGTGGAGAAGAAATATGCCAAGGAGATCGAGGCGGCGTACAGCAGCGGGAACGACTAGGCGGCGCTACTCCTTCCGTCCCACCCACATCCCCTTCCCGGCCACGATGGTCTTCAGGCCGGGCGGGATGGGCAGCGATTCCGCCAGCGCCACCATCCGCTGCCCTCTGAGCAGCACCCGCCCGGCCTCGGGTAGCCACGGCGCCCCGAGCGCCTCGGCCCCCACGACCACCCCGCGCACCACCGCGTCCCGGAGCGGGACGTAGTCGGCGGCGTGGAGCACGCTGCGGGCGCGGTCCCACTCCATCCGCTCGACCGGGTTCAGGCATACCAGGTGGACGCCCTCGAGCGCCGCGCCCAGGGCGGGCGCCAGCCCCGCCGCCGAGCCGATCAGCAGCACGCAGCCGCCGGGGCTCCCCAGCGCGAGCAGCGCGTGCACCGCGCTCGCCTCGGGCAGCGCCGCCGCCGGCTCCGGCCAGCGCGGCCGCTGGCTGAATCGCGCGATGCCATCGACGACCGGGAATTCCGAGTGACACACCGGGCAGCCGATGGTCCCGTAGAGGACGTGCCGGTCTTTCATCGCCCCGGTGGACAGCACGAGGAACGCGTCCTCGTGGGGGCGCGGGCAGCGGAGGTACTCCGCCAGCTCTATGAACATGGACGGGCCGCCGTCATGGCCTGAACTCCACCCAGGAGACCAGGCCCGGCGCCACCCGGATCCGGCGCACCACGCGCTGGCCGGCGATCTCGACCCAGAGCCGATAGCTGCCCGCCGGCACGTCCCCCGCCGCGAAGTGCTCGCCGTATGCCGGCGTGCCGCGGGCCCGGTCGCCGTAGGTCTCGGCAAACGAAAACGGCGTCTCTCGCGGGGCCGGTTTCACCAGGCCGTACACCCGGGCCTGGCGCACCGGGACGCCCCGGCCGTCCATCACCCGGCCCGCCACCACGCCGGTGCCGGGGAGCGGTTCGATCCACAGCTCGGGGTTGGTGGAGTACGGGGGATAGCGCACGGCGGGATCGAGCACGAGGGGGAGCGAGTCCACGGGGGTCGCGTGGACCTCCAGATGGAGATGCTCGTTGGTGGCGCGACCGGTGTGCCCGACCCGGGCGATCACTTCGCCCGCACGTACCCGGCGACCCGCTTCGGTCTCCAGCCGTGAGTTGTGGTAATACACCGAGTACACCACGAACCGCCGCCCGTCGACCTCGAGCGGCCGGTCGTGGCGGATCGCCACCGTCAGCGCCCCGGCTTCGGCCGGGCCGGCGTGCGCCACCACGCCGTCGCCCACCGCGTGCACCGGCGTTCCTTCTCCGGCGTTGAACTCCACGCCCTGGTGCTGCTGGAAATTGCCGCCCATGGTCGAGCCGTAGCGGTAGGTCTGGTCGATGTACGGCTGATCTTCCGGGGCGAGGGGCCGCTCGAACCAGGTGTGGCGCGGCTCGACCGGCTGCGCCACCGAGCCGGCGCGGGCCGGCCGCTCGCAGGTGCGGGCCGCGCTGTCGCCGTCCACTCGGAGCCCGCGCGGCGTGCCCACGAGCCAGCGTCCGGTGGGGAGCGCCACCGCGCTGGTGGCGAAGTCGCCGTGCGGGTCGCACGGGCTGAAGACGCCGATGTCCCCGTGCCAGACGGGCAGCGGGCCTTCGGGCGTGGCGGCCACGATGGCGCCGCCCGCGGCCCGCGCCAGCTGCTGCACGGCGTGCGGCACCTCGCCCACCGGGACGGGTTCGGCCCGGAGTGCGTCGCCCCGGGCGTCCAGCAGCAGCAGCGCGTTCTCGGTGCCGACCAGGAGCGAATCGCCGCCCAGCGGGAGCATCGCGCGGATCCGGGCCGACGCCGTGGGCCACGCCTTCCAGGTGCGGCCGCCGTCACGCGAGCGCTCCAGCCCCCGGAGATGCGACAGCCAGAGCGCGCCGTCGGTTCCGGCGGCGAGGGCGAGCACGTACTGGTTACGGATGGTGCCCCACACCGAGTCGCCCGCGCTCCGGGCGCCGCTGGTATCGGTGATGACCCGCCAGGTCCGGCCCGCGTCCCACGAGAGCTTGACCCCGTCCGCCGTGGCCACGTACCCGGTGTCGCCCCGGACCACGATGCCGTCCGGCGCCACGTACTGGTACTCCGGCCCCAGCGCCGAGAAGGTCCAGTTGGTCCAGGTCCGGCCGCCGTCGCCCGACCGGCCCCAGCCGTTCCCCACGGTCCCGTACCAGACGCCGCCGTCCGCCCCGAAGGCGAAGGCGTGCACGAACCCCCAAGAGATGGACCCCGCGGTCGTATCCGGCAGGAGCTGATCCCAGCGTCCCGCTCCCGGCCGCAGCACGAACACGCCGTCCCCGTAGGTGCCGGCCCAGAGGGACGAGTCGGGTGCGCGCGTCAGCGTGAGGACGTGCGGCGCTCCCGGGAGCGGCGGAATCTCCTGGGCGCCCAGCGACCACGCGGCGACGGAGAGGAGCAGCACGCTCTTCATGAGCGCAAAGCTAACGCTTCGTCGGGCCGCGCGCCGCGTCGAGCACGGCGCGCACGCGGTGGAGGAGCTCGGCTGCGGTCCACGGCTTGTGGAGCAGCGGGAGATCAGGATCGATGAGGGGACCCTCGCTTCCCTCCGGGGCCGCGGTGTAGCCGCTCATGAACAGGAACGGCACCGCCGAACCCATGGTGCGCACCGCATCGTACAGGGCGCGACCGTCCATCTCGGGCATGACGACGTCCGACAGCACGAGGGCGATCTCGCCCGCGTGAGCCCGATACATCCGGAACCCCTCCACGCCGTCCCTCGCCTCCACCACCGTGTAGCCGTAGCTCTCGAGGAGCCGGCGCGCCGCCCGGCAGATGGCAGGCTCGTCATCCACCACCAGGATGGTTTCGGCCCCCCGCGGCGCGGGCGCGGCCGGGCCGGGCCTCGACGGCGGCGCGGCGGCGGCCTCGGGGGCGGCCGGGAAGTACAGGTGGACGGCGGTCCCCTGACCCGGCGCGGTCTCCAAGTCCACCAGCCCGGCGTGCTGCTGCATCAGCCCGTACACGATGGACAGCCCGAGTCCGGTGCCGGCGCCGGGCGGCTTGGTGGTGAAGAACGGCTCGAAGGCGCGCTCCCGCACGGCCGGGAGCATGCCGGCGCCGGTATCCCGGACCGTCAGGCGCGCGTACCGGCCCGGCCCAGGCCGGCCGAGCGGCCGCGCCGGATCGTCCGCCGGCCGGCCCTCATCGGTCTCGAGCCGGAGCAGACCGCCTTGCGGCATCGCGTCGCGCGCGTTGGTCGCGAGGTTGAGGACGATCTGCTCGATGGCGCCGGGATCGCCCCGGATGGCCGGCGGGTCGCCCAGGGCGCAGGCCACGCTGATCCGCGCCGGCAGGATCCGCTGGAGCAGGGCGGCGACCTCGCGCACCAGGGCCCCGAGGTCGGTGCGTTGCAGCTGGAGCTGGCCGGCCCGGCTGAACGCTAGGAGCTTGCGGGTCATGTCCTTGGCCCGGAGCGCGGCCCGGCGAATCTGCTCCAGCTCCTCGCGCACCTCGGGTCCGGGGTCGGGCACTTCGCGCTCGAGCAGCTCGGTGCTGGTGAGCACTACCGTGAGGATGTTGTTGAAGTCGTGCGCCACCCCGCCGGTGAGCTGGCCGATCGCTTCCATCTTCTGCGCCTGGCGGAGCTGGGCCTCGAGGTGCTTGCGCTCGGTGACGTCGCGGATGATGCCGATGAAGTACCGGGTCCCGTCCCGGGCGAGCTCGGCGAACGACAGCTCGACCGGCACCTCGGTCCCGTCCTTTCGGAGCCCGACCAGGGATACCGCGTCCCAGGAGATGTGGCGCCGCCCGGTGGCGAGGTAGTCCCGCAGCGAGGCCTCGTGCGCCGCGCGCTCCGACTCCGGCATCAACGCGGTGACCGGCCGGCCCACCAGCTCCGCGACCGGGGACCCGAAAATCCGGGCAGCCCCCGGGTTGGCGAACACGATGGTGCCCGACGCGTCGATCATGACGATGCCGTCCGCGGCGGTCTCCACCAGTGCGCGATACCGATCCTCGCTCGCCCGCGCGGCCGCCTCGAGCCGGCCGAGCCGGCGGACCGCCAGGCACGTCACGGTCACCGCCAGCACCAGCATGAGCGCCCCGGCCGCGGCGACCAGCGCGAACGCCACCCCGCGGGTCCAGCGGGCGCCTTCGCTCATCACATCCGAGAATTCGCGCTCGAGGTCGGTGA
>Ga0214473_10011901_pt1 | contig 10204 bp, 11 predicted proteins | sample RVTome_7_FD_203509 | JGI IMG/M metagenome (GOLD analysis project Ga0214473, IMG submission 203509) | Soil microbial communities from uranium-contaminated site in the Upper Colorado River Basin, Wyoming, United States - RVT98D197 | ecosystem: Environmental > Terrestrial > Soil > Contaminated >... | reverse complement strand
CCGGCCACTCCACCCCGGATATGGTGCGGCGCTACTCGGCCACCTACAACTCGGAGAAAGCCGCCCGCGGCCACGAGCTGTTCAGCCCGGCGGATCGGCTCGGCGAGAGGCTGGGTGGCTCCGGGCGTAGGCACTACCAGCGTCGGTTGGCGACTACCGGGCTTGTAACTCGCCGAGGGCCGTCCCGACGCCGCCTCTGACCTACCCGCGGGTGCCATCCCGTATCTGAGTAACGGCTCGCCATCCCATCCTGAACCCGCCCGTGCGAGCCCTTCCCGGCGCCTCTGGCGGCAGAGTGGCGGCAGCGGGGGTCGGCCATTCGGTCGCCAGCCAGCCTAGGTGACAGGGGGACTGGTCTTCAATGCATACCGACCAGTCACCCCGCTCGTGGACGGCGAGGTCGGGGTGGTCCCACCGCCAGTGCACAGCACGTAGTCTCCACCCATATCCAGCTCCGCGTTGGCCCTTGGCCCTCCTTCACGGCCTGACCGCCGCTCCTCTCATGATCAGCACCCTGCTCCCGAGCCAACGCTGAATCCGCCTCGGTATAGCCCGACTAGGTGGAGGCGCAACTGAGTGCTCGGCCTCGAGCCTTGATCGTGCGCTCACACAGCAGCGCAGCCCGCCGCCGCGGGCCTTGTTTGTCTTGTCAGCGCTTTGTCAGCACGCCGGAAGCGAACCGCGGCCGTGCCACGGCTAACCTCGGTTCTAGATGAACGGGGATCAACCATGAGGGAGGGCTAGCGGACTGCTTAGACCACTTGAGGATCAACCTTAGACAACGACAAAAGTGATAGAATGCCAGGAACGCAGTTAGGAGAGCAAGAAATGAAAACGCTACTAAGAAGCAAGGTCGCACGCGGATTCGTGGCCGCCCTGATCGTCGCAGTCGCCAGTGCCGGTGCCGCCTTCGCGCTTCTGAGCGATGGCGATTCCCCGAACGACCCCTCCACCGGCGTGGAGGGGCAGACGAGCGAGTCCCAGAACCTCCTTCGCGACGTGCCGGGGCGTGATAGCCCCCCTTCGGATACCGCCAGCCTCCCGCCGGCACTCGATGTTCTCGGCAACGATGTCATCGAGGGGCCGGACGGCGCCGAACTTTCCCGCGCGAGCTGGAGCCCCGCGACGGGTGTCCCGGAATACCATGGGCACGTTAACTGCGATGGCCCCCTGCTATATGGGTCCGTAACCATGTTCACGATGCCGCGAATCCAGCCCGCAAACGTCTTCACCATCGGCGGAGCAGATTCACAAGTGGCCTATTTCAACCTGCACTTGATCACATATTCGCAGTCCGCCGGCTGGGTCCATTCAGGGATAACCACAGGTTGGAATCGGCAGGATGCGATCGGCCGGGGTGGGCTCTTGGGACCCAATTCGTCGAACTATTCAGTTCCTATCAACTTCCCCAGCCACGGCTACTACAAGGTTGCCATCGAATACCTCTGGTGGGACGACGCTAATCATGGGCGGGCTTACCAATACGACTGGGCCGGCCCGGATTACGGCGAGCTCCGCGATCCCAGTTACTCCCCCCATGCGGTGGAGTACTGCACATACTGAGCCAGCTCCCACCGAGGACGGCGCGCTTTCAGCGGTCGCGGCACCGATCAAGGCCCCGCGACCGCTGTTTGGCGCTCTGTCTCTTGTCAGCGCGCTCTTGCGCACGCCACGTGATACGGGGTACGTGATTGTGGCCCGCCCCGGTCCGGCACGGCTCGGCTAGCCGGCGCTCCTCCTCTGCCCAAAGGTCGACGATCCTATGCCTGCCTGAACGCCGTCAATCGGGCGGCGCTCGAGCTGTCAGCACGTTGTCAGCGTCAGGGAATCGAACCGCTTTCGGTCTGCGCCTAACCTCGAAGCCAGGAAGAACGAGGAAGGCGAGACATGAACCACCAGCGAGAACACGACACCCCTGCAGTGGAGACCACCGGCCTCCCTCTGTGGCACGAGGCGCTGGCCGGACTCGATTGGCTTTCCCTCCGGCTCTCGTCCGTCTACTACGGGGTCGGCGTGCCGCACGGCCAGGGCGCACCGGTAATCGTCATACCCGGGTGCTTCGCCTCCGACGCCTGCCTTACGGAGCTTCACTCATGGCTCTCGCGCGTCGGTTACCGGCCGTACTTCTCGGGCATCGGCGTCAACGCCAGGTGCCCGCAGATCTCGGTCGATCTGCTCGTCCAGACTATCGATCAGGCCTACGGTGAGACGGGGGAGAAGGTGACGCTCATCGGTCACAGCCTCGGCGGGCTGCTAGCCCGCGGGGCGGCGATTCGCAGGCCGGAGAAGGTCAGGCGCGTCGTCACGCTCGGCTCGCCGGTGAACGGCCTCAGAGCCCACCCGCTGGTCCTCGCTCTCGCCGAAATGTTTCACGGAGAGTGCGACGGTGAGTGCCTGCCTCCGCTCCAGGGACCACTCCCCCACCACATCGACGAGCTCTCCATCTACTCCAGGGACGACGGTGTCGTGGACTGGCGGACCTGCCTGCGGAACGACGCCACGAGCCTCGAAGTGCGGGGCACGCACGTTGGCCTGATCTGTAACCCGGCGGTGTACCGGGCGCTGGCGCAACTACTCGCCGAGCGACCGCGGAGCGCCGCCGGGGAAGAGGGCGGTTTCCCCTGCGACCAGCCGGGGCTCGCGCGCCTGGCCGCCTAGCCCTGCCAGCTCACCTCGTACAGGTGGAGCGGCTCCTCGAACCCGCGCAAAGTCACCGCGCCCATCTCGGAAAACGAGAAGCGCTTCCCCGCGGCCAGGCCCTTCACCACCGCCGACACGAGTATCTGACCGGGCTCGGCGGCGTCGCAGATCCTGCGGGCGAGCTGCACGGAGGCGCCGAACAGGTCTTCCTCCTCGGACACGGGCTCGCCGGCGTTGAGGCCGATGCGGACTCGCAAGTGAACCACTGCCTGCTCGCCCAGGCGCCCGGCGATCTCCTTCTGGATAGCGACGGCGCAGTCGAGGGCCTTGGAGGCCAGCGGGAAGGAGGCCATGATTCCATCGCCCGTGTGCTTGACCTCCGATCCGCTGTGAGCGCTGAGGGCATCGCGCACTATCGCGTTGTGGGCGCGCAAGACCTCCTGCGCCGCCTCGTCGCCCAGCCGCTGCGTGAGGGTGGTTGAGCCCTCGATGTCCGTGAAGAGGATGGTGACCGGTCCGGCGGCAGGCTCGGCAACAGCGCCCGCTCGCCCGCTGCCGGCGCCCGCGTCTTCCCCCTTCTCGATCTTGTAGCCGACTCCCGGGACGCTCCGTATCAGGCCCTCGTATTGGCTACCCAGCTTCTGCCTCAGCCGGAGCACCAGGCGGTGCAGCATGTTGAAATCGTAGTTGCCCTTGCCCCAGATAGCGGCGCCGATCTCTTCCCTGGTGCAGACCTTGCCATAGCGCGATGTCAGGAGGCTCAGCAGCTCGAACTCCTGGAGCGACAGCCGCAGATCGACTTTCTGGCCCTCAATCCAGACTTCCCAGGACGATGAGTCGCAGCGAATCGGTGCGTCCGAAGGCATGGGCCTGAACACTGTTGTCGTGGAGGCGCCGGAAGCTGAATCAAAAAAGGCGAGCGAGATGTCGGAGATGGCGATCTGGTCGCCGGCGGCAAGCTGCTGCGTCTCCCTGACCCGCCTCCCGTTCACGTAGGTCCCGTTGGTGCTGCCGCAGTCCACGACGGTGTAATCAGCACCCGCCCGCTCGATCCGGGCGTGCAGGCGCGACACGTACCGATAGTCCAGGACCAGGTCGCACTCTTGGCCGCGACCGATCGTCGTGACGGCCTGGGTCAACGGGAACTCGTGGTGTTGCCCCCCCGGGGCCTGAACGATCAGCTTGACGGTCATCTGTCAACTCCACCGGGCTTGGGAACGGGTGCGACGATTATCCCGCTCAGCCATCGCGCCCGTCAACGTCGCGCTTGTCAGCGTTTCGTCAGGGCGCTGGTATGGCGGCGCGGTAACCCTCCTCGTAAGCTCATGAGCAGAGACCGTGCACTGATGCGGGGAGATGACAGTCTTGCAGAACATCCTGAGAACAGCGGCCCGCGCCTTGACAAAGCTAGGGCGCAATGCTAAACAGATGGCACCGCCAATTTCCAGTTCGCCGCGGGGGCAATCGATGTCAGACAAGAAAGGCCTGGGCGCCGCTCCGCGCTTCCTGAGCCGCTACGAGCTCAAGGAGCGCATCGGCGCGGGCGGAATGGGCACCGTATACCGCGCCGTCGACCGCCGCTCTCGGGCCACGGTGGCGATCAAGATCCTCCACCCCCATTTCGAGGCGGACCCGGCGTACCTGGAGCGATTCCGCCGCGAGGCCCAGATCGCCTCTCTCCTCGACTCACCGCATATGGTCAGTGTGCTCGACTCCGGCTCCGACAGGGGCCACCACTTTATCGTCTCAGAGTTCGTCGGCGGCGCCAAGCTGGTCGAGGTGCTGGAGCAGGGCCGCCTGGAGCCGCTCCAGGCGTTGGCGGTGGCGGCGCAGGTGGCCTCCGCCCTCGAGGAAGCGGAGCGCAAGCAGATCATCCACCGCGATATCAAGCCGGACAACATCATCTTCGAACATGACGGGTCGGTTAAGGTCACCGACTTCGGGATCTCGCGCCAGGCCAACGTCACCAGGGTCACCGTCACCGGCGTCTTCGTCGGGACGATGGCCTACACCGCCCCCGAACAGGCGATCGGGCGCGCCGACATCCGTTCCGACATCTACTCCCTTGGCATCACCCTGTTCGAGATGCTGGCCGGCGAGCTCCCCTTCCGCGCCGACACGCCGACGGGCCTGATGCGCATGCACGAGGAAGAGCCACCGCCGCTGGACAAGCTGGCGGGGCTGCCGGAGCCCGTGGTGGCGCTGGTGGCGCGTTGCCTGGAGAAGGACCCCGCCAACCGCTTCCAGCACCCCTCCGAACTGCTGGCGGCGATCGAGGAGACCCGGCTCGAGCTGGCCCCGCCGATGGACGAGACCTGGGCCGCTGAGACGACCGCCATCCTCGCCACCACCCGCGTGGACGGTCTCCCCGTCACCCGCGTCGGCGAGCCGGCGGCGGCCGCGCCCGCTTCGGGCGGCCGAGAGCCGCCGTGGCGCCGCTTCCTCCCCGCCGCGCTGGCGGACATGTGGGACCGCCGGCGCCCGGCGTTCATCGCCGCCCTCTCAGGGGGCGCCCTCCTCCTGGCGCTGCTCATCGCCTTCGGCGCCGTTCTCGCCACCGGCGGTGGCGGCGGCGACGGCGGCGGTGGCGGTGGCGACGACCGGGGCCGCGCGGTCCTGAAGACGACGCGCACTCCCAAGCCGGAGGCCAGCCCCACGCCCCTGCCAACGGGCTCGCCGGGCCCGGAGGGACCCGATGGGACGCCCTCGGGCGAACCCGGTTCTGACCCTGGGCCAGGCCGCGGTCAGACGATGAGCGATCCGCCTTCTCCCGTCGGCGGTGGCTCCACCGGCGGTGGTGGCACCACGCCGGTCGCCCCAACGCCGACGCCCAGGCCACCGGCGCCCACGCCCACGCCGAAACCCTCCGTCCAGTCTGGCGAGTGGGACTTCACCATCTACGAGCACGACAACGGATGCGGTTTTGGGGGCGCTGCGGGTCAACAGTACACCATCTCGTTCGAATTCGTCGAGATAAGCGCTCAGGATGGAAAGATTCAACAGGGCGAGGTATTTGAGTTTCGATATGGCAGCAAGCCGCCTAACAACTTCACCTTGTATTGGCCCACGATTACGTGGGACATGGCCGACGACTACCCGTTCCAAGACGGTTATGGCAATCCCGACAGCGAGTATCGATTGGACTTCAAGGCCTTCGACTCGGGTAGCTTGCAGGTGTGGGAGACGTACTACCCCGGCACTCAGTACGCTTGCACCATTCACTACTACTGATCACCGGCGCGCTGGAGGTAACCACATATGCCAACCATACGCATCACATCAGGCCCCCGGGCCGGCGAAACGATAGACCTGGAAGGCGAGCTGCTCATCGGGCGGGACCCCGCCTGCCAGATCGTCCTCCCCGATGACGACCTGGTCAGCCGCCAGCACGCCCGGATCACGCGCGGCAGCGGGGACTCCTGGCTGCTGCGCGACCTCGGCAGCACGAACGGCACCTGGATTACCCCTGTAGGTGGCGCGCGCCGCCGCGTGAGCGGGGACCACGCGCTTGAGCCAGGCGACCAGATCGAGATCGGCGGCAGCCGGTTCTCGTTCGTGGTGGAGGGCGCCGCGGCCGCCACGGTCGTGGCGGGCGGTGGGCGGCGCCCCGCGGCGACAGGCTTCCGCCGGGGCGGGTGGGGTGTGTGGGCCATCGTCGGCGGCGGCCTGGCAGCGGGCGTCCTCGGTCTCGTGCTGCTGGTCGTCGCGGCGAGCGGCGGCTTCAGCGGCGACGACTGCGGCCGGAGCTACGCCAAGGACAAGATCGGACCCTCCCTTTTCCTGATCGCCGCCCTCGATGAGGATGGTGCGCCGACGGCCTTCGGCACCGGGTTCGCTCTCACCTCCGACGGTTATATCCTGACGAACCGCCACGTGATCGAGGACGATGAGGGCAACGAGGCGGCGTCCGTGGCGGTGTTCCGGGGAGGCGGCGGGTCTCAGCTTTCGGGGCAGGTTTTCGATAAGGACCCGGTCGTTGACCTGGCTGTCGTCAAGGTCACCGGAGTGTCAGACTTCAAGCCCATCACCTGGGGGAAGGCCTCCAACCTGAAAGTTGGTGACGAAGTGATTGCGGCCGGCTTCCAGGGCGTGACGAGGGAGGTCTTGAAAGGAGCGCCATCGTACACGTTTGGGGGCTTCTCGGCCAAAGGAGACTTTGAGGGCGCGGAGTACATGCAGCACGACGCCGAAATCAACCCCGGCAGCAGCGGCGGCCCGCTGGTCGATGAGTGCGGCAAGGTTGTGGGAGTCAACACCTTGAAGCCCGAAGACTCCAGTCTCAGCCTTTCTATCGCCCAAGGTCACGCGCAGCGCCTGGCCACCGGTTGGCTCCCGGTGAGATAGGACAGCGACGGAGTGGTCACCGTGAGCGAGAGGGTAGACATCCTTTACGCGTCCCGGACCGACCGGGGCCGGCTGAGGGAGATCAACGAAGACTCCGTTCACGCCGAAAGCTTCCGCACCGGCGGCGGTGACAAGGCGCAGGACTGGCTCCTGCTGGCCATCGCCGATGGCGTGGGAGGCCACCAGCGCGGCGAGTGGGCGAGCAGGAAGGCGGTGGGCGTCCTCGCCCGCGAGCTGCCGCGCCTGCACAAGCGCATGGAGCCGAAGGAGGCGCTCGAGGCCGCGTGCAAGGCGGCGAACGAGTCCACCTGGCGGGACGCGTCAAGCTCCGGCCTGAACGGCGCCGCCACCACTCTCGTAGTCGCGCTCCTGGACCCTCACAACCTCTGGTGGGCCAACGTTGGAGACAGCCGCGCCTACCTGGTGCGCGAGGGCCTCGCGGAGCAGCTCACGGAGGATCACTCCTGGGTGGAGGAGGAGGTGAGGGCGGGCCGGATGACCCCGGAGGAGGCGCGGAGCAGCGACCGGCGCCACGTCATCACCCGCAGCGTCGGCTTCACGGACAGCGTGGAGGTCGATGTCGGCGGCCCGGTCCGGCTGCTGGCGGGACAGCGGCTGGTCCTCTGCAGCGATGGCTTGTACGACCTGGTCGCCGACGACGAGATTTGCGCGGCGGCCGACTCCATGACGCCGCTTGACGCTGCGACGCGATTGGTGGACCTCGCCAACGAGCGCGGCGGGCCCGATAACATCAGCGTCATCGTCTGCTCAATCGATGGCGCCGCCGCCTCAGCGCGCCCTGCCGTGCCCCGGGAAACGGTTCAACAAGAGGCAGCCTCGCCTGCCCCCTGGCCGCTTCTGCTGGGCCTGGCGCTGTTCCTTGCCGTCGTCGCCGCGGCCGCCGTTCTCGTCCTGGCGACCTAGGGTGTGTCGGGATGGCCGACTGCGTGTTCTGCCGCATCGTTCGGGGCGAAGTGGGCTGCGCCCGCGTCTGGGAAGACGAACGCTTCCTGGCATTTCTTGACGTCAATCCAAACGTGCTGGGAATGGCCCTCGTCATCACCAAGGACCACCACCCGTCCTGCGTGTTCGCCATGCCAGACGACCTCTACACCGGACTGCTGAGGGTGGCCAGGACGGTCGCTAGACTCCTGGACCGCAAGCTCGGCGTGTTCCGTACAGCGCATCGATCATGCCCACATCAAGCTCTACCCACGGCACGGCCTAGCCGAAGAGTTCACCGAGATGTGGGGGCAAGAGCGCGTGTATTTCGACGAATATGCGGGGTACATCAGCACCTTGCTGGGCCCTCCGGCCGATCCAGCCGCGCTGGAAGAGCTGGCCGAGAGGATTCGCGCGTAGCCCCTGGGCGGTAAGCCATGGCCGATAGAGACCCGACGGTTATCTCCCATTTCCTCCTCGAGAGCATCCTGGGCGTGGGCGGGATGGGGACCGTCTACTCCGCGGTCTACCAGCGCGACGGCAGTGTGGCCGCCTCGCACAGGCTCTTGGAGGTGCCGGCCAGGGTTCAGGACCCCGTGCAGCACGCCCGCGTACGGGCAGCGTAAAGAGGATCAAGGGCTCGGGTTCAGTAGCGCCACAACTCTCCCCGAGCGGTGCTAGCCGAGTACAGCAAATCGAGCGCTGTCTCGCTGTCGTCGGGCTCGCCACGGGCCAGCAGCATCTTGGCGCGGTCGTGCTGGGTGTGCGCGACCTGGGGTCGGGCTCCCATCTGGCCATTCATATCCCACGCATCCCCGAATGGCCCTCCGCATGCGGCCAGCGGTTCCAACTCATGCCGGTCATCGAGGCGAGTGTGGCCTTGCCGTTTGATCGTCGGTGCTACACCCGCTCGTCAAGGGTGAGCGGGCGCTCAATGTCAGCGCTTTGTCAGCGCTCTGGAATCGCAGGGCCGATCCAGCATGGCCTAACCTGTAACCCAGAGGAACCGAGATTCAACGAGAAAGGAGGTAATGAAATGAAGGCAACTTTGACCCAGATGAAGACCCACCTTCTCACGGCGGCCCTGGTCGCTCTGCCGCTGGCAGTGGTCCTGGCAGAGACGGCGTCCAGGAAGGTCCCTTAGTCAGTGCGGGTCGCATGAGTGAAGCCGGAGGCGGGGTCCAGCGCGGACTCCGCCTCCGGTGCTTTGGCGATCAGCGGCTCAGCCCGGCGCCACTTCAGGCCCAGCAATCTTGTAACCGCGTCCGGGAACGCTCACGATCAGAGCTCCGAATTGTGGGTCGAGTTTCTCCTTCAAGTGATGCACCAGGCGATGCAGCATTTCGCATCGGATCGGAGAATCGCTCTGCATCGGACGGAAGAACGTCGTGGTTCTTCCGTCCGATGAGGAATCCAAGAACGTTGATCGAGATATCTCCGAGCGCGATCTGATCTCCCGGCACGAGGACCTGCATTTCATTGACTCGCCGACCATTCACATAGGTTCCGTTCGTGCTCCCACCGTCGGCGATCATGTAGCCACCGTCCGTGCGTTCGAGCTGTGCCTGAACGCGCGAGACGTACCCGTAGTCCAGAACCAGGTCGCATTCCCGGCCCCCGCCGATTGTCGTCACGCGTTTCTGCAGGGGGAAGTCGTGACGCTGCCTGCCCGGCGCCTGTGCAGCCAATTTCTCGTTCACGGTACCTTCGGCCTCTGAGACCTTCCTTCCGTTAGATCATTGACTGTCGTCCCCCAGATGTAGCGCCGTCAAGGAACGGGCCACCGCCCGCCTGTCAGCGGTTCGTCAGCGCGCTGGAATCGCAGGGCGGTTATGGCACGGCTAATGTGGAGGCGAAGGAAGAGAAAGGAGGTGAAACAAATGAAGACGAAGCTGACGCAGATCGTTCTCGCGGCTCTCCCGGCCGCGGTCGTGCTGGCAACGGTTGCCGGATACAAGGTTCCTTAGTCGCGAATCGCTCAGGTTCAGGGCCAGAGGCCTCGCTTCGGCGGGGCCTTTCGCGTTCTCCCCACCCGCCGCCTCGCCGCCAATCTGGATGGTTGTCAGCGCTTCGTCAGCGCGCTGGAATCGCCTGTGCTCAAGGGCGGCGCTAGCGTGAGATGAAGGAAAGGAGCGAAGACAACATGAGTTTGGCGAGTCTGGCAACGAATGTTCTTCAGCCGATAACGCGACAGCTGATATTGAAGGCGGCGCTGATAGCAGCGTTCGCGGTCGCGATAGACGAAGCGCTCAAGGCGCTCGTGCGGCAGACCATGGCG
>Ga0214473_10011900_pt1 | contig 10204 bp, 12 predicted proteins | sample RVTome_7_FD_203509 | JGI IMG/M metagenome (GOLD analysis project Ga0214473, IMG submission 203509) | Soil microbial communities from uranium-contaminated site in the Upper Colorado River Basin, Wyoming, United States - RVT98D197 | ecosystem: Environmental > Terrestrial > Soil > Contaminated >... | reverse complement strand
GTTCCGCGCTGAGCCGCATCAAGCAGGCGCCCGGACCTGCGGCCCTCGGCTGCCAGCGCATCTGCGTCGTCGGGTCCTCCGGCGGAGCCGGAGCCACCACGGTCGCGTGCAACCTGGCGATGGAGCTGGCGCAGGTGACCGAGCGTCGCTGCGCCCTGGTGGACATGAACCTCCAGTTCGGCGACGTGGCCTGCTCGTTCGACGTGGCGCCGCGTTACACCGTCGCCGACGTGTGCCGCGGCGGGACCGAAATCGACCGCACGCTGCTCGAGTCGGCGCTGGAATCGCTGCCCTGCCAGGTGTCGATCCTCGCGCGGCCGGAGCGCTTCGACGCCGGCCAGGCCGTCAATCCGGACGGCGTCGAGCAGATGTTCCGCGTTCTGGGGCAGATGTTTCCGTTCATCGTGGTGGACCTGCCGCGCTCGTTCACGCCCCCCGTGGTGGCGGCCCTGGGTGGGGCCGATCGCGTGCTGATCGTCAGCCAACTCACGGTCCCGAACCTCCGCAACGCCAGCCGCATCTTCCAGCACCTGCTGGAGCTGGGCGCCGACGAAGAGCAGGTCGACCTGGTCCTCAACCGCTGCAACGCCAACTTCGAGCGCATCAAGCCCGACGAAGCCGAGAAGCACTTCGGCCGTCCGGCCCTGGCCGTCATCCCGAACGACTACAAGCGCATCGGCGCCTCGCGCGACCTGGGCCACCCGATCATGACCGATGCCCCCAATTCTCCGGCCCGCCTGGCCATCCAGGAAATGGCCAAACGCCTGGCCAGCGAGCACCTCGGCGCGGACAGCCTCCGTGGCGAGGGTGCCGGTCTGTTCGGGCTGTTCCGCAAACGCCGCAGCAAGGCCAAGCAGCCGACCTAGGCTCGCCGAGCGAAAGGTGTCAGGAACCTTTTGTGCGAAGCACCCGAAGGGCCGCTGGGCGGCAAAAGGTTCCTGACACCTTTCACCGACGCGCGGCCCGCGCACGCGGCGCCGGGCGCGGGTGGCGTCGCCTGCGGGTCGCGTCGCGCACCGCGCTGGTGGCGGCCGCGGCGAGGAGCATTTGCAGTTCTTGGGGTGTAAGCGAACGGGCAGCGCCGACCGGCAGGCCCTTCAGCGATAGCGGACCGATCTGGAGGCGCTTGAGCTTGCGGACCGGGTAGCCCAGCTTGGCCAGCATGCGGCGCACCTGGCGGTTACGGCCTTCGCGCAGCGTGATGTTGAGAATGGAAATCTTATTGGTGGCCCGGATGATTTCGACTTCTGACGCGCGGGCCTTGCCTTCCGCCAGGTAGACGCCGCGCTTCATCTGTTCGGGCAGATCGCTGGGGACGCGCCCGCGCACTTCGGCCCGGTAGACCTTCGGTACGCCGTAGCGGGGATGCGCGATCTGCTGCGCCAGCTCCCCGTCATTGGTCATCAGCAGGAGGCCGGAACTCTCCTCATCCAGCCGGCCGACCGGGAACAACCGTTGCTTCAGGGGCGGCAACAGGTCGATCGCGCGGGTGCGGTGGGCAGGGTCGAAATGCGTGCACACGACGCCCGGCGGCTTGTGCACGAGGTAGTAAACCAGTGGCTGCCGCCGCACGAGCACCCCGTCCACCACGACGCGGTCATGCCCGGGGTCGACGAACGCCGGCAGCGACGTGACGATCTCGTCATTCACGAGCACGCGGCCGTCGAGGATCAGCTCCTCGGCGTGGCGGCGCGACGCGACGCCGGTATCCGAGAGGAACTTCTGCAACCGCATGCGACCGGGCAGCGCGGGCTGACTCATGCAGGCTCTCCGCGGCGCCGGCTACGGCCCGGCGCCGTCGGTCGCGTCGCGCCGATTCGCCAGCTCGTTCGTCGCCGGCTCGTCGTCCGACTCCGGCCGCTCCAGCCCCCGCTCGGGGCCGAAGATCTCCGTCATCGCCAGCCGCTCGATCTCGAGATGCGCGGGGATCGTCCCGTCGCGGCACAGGGCGGCCAAGACCTGCACCACGTGCGAATACGGCAGGCCGACGCCGCGCTGGCTGCCCGCCTTGTCCTGGGCGGGCAGGTCGCTGAGGGCGGCGATGAGGTCGGGGACGCGGGGCGGCACCAGGAGCGGCTCCGACAAACGACCCGCGTGCTTTGTGAACAGCGTGATGTCGGCCGCGTCGCTGGCCGCCGTCACCGTGACCGTATCATCCGCATCGCTATAGAACAGCGGCACCGTGACGCGCGTCGCGGGGGCGAAGACGACGATGCGCGGGGTGCGCGTGCGGCGGACGTAGATCAGCGGCGGGCCATGCGAGGTCACCGTATCGAGCACCAGATTGAGCTGCATGGGGTCCAGGGCGGAGGGAAACGGCTGCGAGTGGACCAGCGGGCTGCGGTGGTTGAGCAGGGCCTCGTAGGCGGCAATGCGGATTTCAGGACTCGGGTGGTCCACGAGCGGCGCCAGCTTCAGCGCGGCCTGCGGATACGGACAGCGGCCCAGCTCCTTGAGCGCCAACAGCGCGAGCGACGGGTTGGCTCCGGCGGCGATGCCCGCGAGCACCGGCAGCGCATCGACATCCTTGAGCCGTAGACCCGCCCGCGCGGCGTAGAACCGAACCTGTGGATCCGAATGGGAGCAAAGCGGCTTGATCGGCGGCACCGCGGTGCGCCCGATCCCTTCCCAGGCCAGGGAAATCCGCTGGCCATCGGCTCCCGCGAGCACGATCAGCCGCGCCAGCTCGCGCAGCTTGTTCTCCACAAAGACCGGGTGGTCGTCGAGGTACAAATGCGGCACGAGCTGCAAGAACTCCTGCGGCCGGGTCGCGTATTCAGCGGGCGTGTGCAGGTACAGATAGCCCCGGCTCATCGCTTCTGCCGCCGGCGGCCGCTGGCCGAAACGCTCATTGACGCGGCGTTCGAGCCTTCGGGCCGTGGGGTAAGAGGGTTCGCGGAGCAGCAGGCGGACGGGGCGGCCTTCGATCGTATGGCCGCCGCCCAGGACAGTGCCGCGCCGCAGGTCCACGGCGCCTGCCGCGCGGGCGCTCGCGGCGAACGGGTTGACGAACACCGGTCCGCCGGCGCGGGCGACCACCGTACCGCCGAGCAGCTCTTCGTCGCTGGCGCCGGGGTCGGCGATCTTGAGCTCGCAGGGCAGCAGCAGTCCGCCGGCCAGCGAGCGCGTGGCCGTCCCGGGGATCGCGCGGACCTCGATGTCGAAGCGCGTCCCCTTGGGTGCCCCGGCGCCGACGGCACCCACGACCTCCACGACGGCGGTAGAGAGCGAATCAATCAGCTCGCTGGCGGAGAACTTGCGCCGCTGCTCCAGCGAGCCCCAGGTCTGGGCCTCCTTGGTCATCACTTCGATCAGATAGTCGCGGATGGCCGTCGGGCAATCGCGGCTGCCGTTCTCGCCGAGGCCGATGACGATGCCGAAGCCACGCACGGGCTGCGGCTCGACGTTGGCCAGAAACGTCAACGTGGCGATCGAGCCGGCCAGCACGGGGTCCTGCACCGCCGCGGGCCGGGGCTTCGGCTCGGGCGGCGGCGCTTTCCGGATCAGCGGCCGCCACTGACCGTCCTGGCACCCGCCGGCGACGAGCAGCGTCAGGGCCGCCGCCCCGCACGTCCAGCGCTTCAAGCTTGGCACCATCGCCGATCCTCTGCTTCGGTTGCCGCGCCGGCGGCCCAAACCCCGAATCCCGCGCGGCACGCCCATCCAGGTCGCGTATGATACGGCGTTTTGGGTGCGGAGCGAAGTGGCCGACCGGTCGCGGCGGGACGGTCGGATGCCAGAGGAGCGCAGGCATGGCCAAAGTGGCGGTGATCGTGACGGCGGCGGGCGCGGGCCAGCGGTTTGGCGGGCAAGTCAAAAAGCCGTTCGCGCAGATCGACAGCCGGCCGATTTTCATCCGCTGCGTCGAGCTGTTTCTCAGCCGGCCGGACGTGTGCCAGACCATTCTGACGGTCGCGCCGGACGACTTCGACGTCGTCAAGGAGAAGTACGCGGCCAACATCATGTTCATGGGGCTGCAACTCGTGCAGGGCGGGGCCGAGCGCTTCGAGTCCGTCCGGGCCGCGCTCGCACAGGTCGATCCGGCGGCCGAGCTGGTCTGCGTACACGACGCCGTCCGGCCGTATGTCCAGGAAGCGTGGATTGATGCGGTGTTCGCCGAAGCGGCCAAGAGCGGGGCCGCGATTCTGGCCGCTCCCTTGACCGGCACGATCAAGCGCGTCTCCGAAGCCCTGCTGATCGAGCAGACCGTGCCGCGCCGCGGACTTTACGAGGCGCAAACGCCGCAGGTGTTTCGGCGCGAGCTGCTCGTGCGAGCGTACGCGGAGCTCCCGAACGACTTCCGCCCGACGGACGACGCGTCGGTCGTCGAGCGCACCGGGCACCAGGTGAAGGTGGTCATCGCAGACCGCCGAAACGTGAAGATCACGACGCCGGCGGACATGGACCTGGCCGCGGTGCTGTTAAAGCAATTGCCCAGGAAAGCCAAGGGTCCGGCGCCGCGCGGCCCATTCGAGGAGGCGCAGTGGTAGCGCGCCTCAGCGACGTTAGAATCTAGCGTAGTGCCTCGCAAACGGTGCGACATTCCGAGCCGCGACCGTAAGGGAGCGGGCGCATTGGGCTTCGCGGAAAACCGCCCCCTCACGATCGCGGCTCAGATCGAATACGCGGGTTCTTGTTTGCGCCGGACCGGTGCCGCCCGGGATTCGCCGGCGTGGCGGGCGGGCAGGCTCGGGCTATTCGTGCTGCTGGCGTGCGGGGGCTGCCAGAACAACGGGCGGGTGTGGGTTGGCGCGCTGGTCGATCCGCCGGCCGCCGAGCCGGACGTCCGAGAAGCCGATACGGCGTTCACGACGGCGCGGCTGGCGGGGTCCGCCGGCGATACAACCGGGCGCCAGGCGCGGATCGACACGGTGCTCCGAATCCTGCAAGTGCAACTGCCGCGGTCCGCGCGCGACCAGACGCAAGCGCTTTGGGCGCAACTGCGCGAAGACGCCGTGGACAGCGACACGCAGCGCCGGCTGTACGAGAACGGCGTGCGTGTGGGTGTGGGCCGCACGGAGCGGTGGGAGGACACGCGGGCGACGCTGGAGTCCATCGCCGGGCGCCGCGTGCGCGATCTGCCGCCGTTGCGGACGTTACCGGGCGTCCCGCTCGCGCTGGAGCTGGATGCCCGCGCGCGGGATCAGACGATCTTCTATCTCGGTCGCGACGGGATCCTCAGCGGCGAAACCTGGGCCGCCAGCCAGCGCGTGCTCCGCGTCACGTACACGCTCGATACCGGCGACCCCGGCCGCGTATTTCTCAGCGTGGTTCCCGAGATTCGGCGGCGCAGCGGGTCGGACTGGGCGTACACCGAGTCGCGCTGGACGACAGGACCGCGGCGCGACGGGCGTGCGTTTGCGGCGGCGGCGTTCGCCGCGCCGCTCCGTTCCGGCGAGTTCGTCGTCGTAGCGCCGGGAGAGAAGGCCGATGTGTTCGGGCTGGTGGGTGGTTCGTTTCTGAAGGATGAAGCGGACGGGCAGCCGTACGACTCCTACGTGTTCGTGCGGGTGGACGTGAGTCATGTCAACGAGCGCCGCTAGGGAAACGCCGGTCGCCGGCCAGCTTGACCCCGGGTACCTCCGCAGCCTGTTTCAGGGCGCCGGCATCGCCGTCATTGCCTGTAACCCCGAGGGCCGGCCGGTGGCGTGCAACACCGCGGCCGCGAAGCTCTTCGGCGGGGCGTGCTGCGCGCGACCACAGGTGCACGTGGCCGAGGTGTTCCCCGAACGCGAGCGGCCGAAGATCGCCCATCTGGTCGAAACCAGCCTGACCACGCTGGAGCCGGGCGAGGATCAGGTGCGGCTGGGGGGCACCGAAGCGGACCCGCTGGAATACGCCGTCTACTGCACGCCCGTGCTCGAATCGGACGGGACAGTGCTGGGCGTGGCGTTGTGGCTGCGGGACATCACGAAGCGCAAGCGGCTCATGCGGACCGTCAAGAAAAACGAGCGCCTGGCGTACCTCGGGCAGCTTTCGGGGGCTGTCGCGCACCACTACAACAATCTGCTCTGCTCGATCGCGACCAGCCTCGAATACGCGATCCACATGAACACGATCACCGCGATGCGCCGGGCGCTCCAGCGCACCGCGGATGCGATCGCGCGCGGGACGGAGATGACGCGGCGACTGCTGGCCTTCGCCCAGGCGGACCACCGCGACACGGACCTGGCCGACCTCACGGAGACGGTGCTGTCCTTCTTCGACGGGCAGGAGAAACGGCTGGCGGAGCGCGGCGTGCGGCTGCTGCTGGACTGGCAGAGTATTCCCGCCGGCCCGGTGCCCCGTGAGCGGCTGCGGATCATTCTCGAGAATCTCGTCCAAAACGCGCTCGAAGCGATGCCCGGCGGGGGCACGCTGAGCGTCAGCCTGGCGCGACGCGATGAGACCAGCGTGTGCCTGTCGGTGACCGACACCGGCGGCGGCATCTCGCCGCAGGATATGGAGCATCTCTTCGAGCCGTTCTACACGTCGAAGGGGGTGCTGGCGTCGGGCCAGTCCACGAACGCCGGTCTCGGCCTGGCGGTGGTACACGGGTTTGTGAATGAGATGGGCGGCACGGTTACGGCGGCCAACGTGCCGGGTCACGGGGCACGGTTCGACGTCGTCTTGCCGCTGCCGCAACCGGAGACAAACCCCTTGTAGTCCCGGGAGGTTTCGCCGCGCGCGTTGCGGGGGGTCGGAGTGCGTGTGGGAGCCATCCGCCATACTCAGGCGTACATGAGCCTTCGGCCATGCGGTTTTGGAATGGGCCGACCCAGCTCGCGCGCCACCGCGATCCACTCGCGCGCGACGCGCTCGGCGGCGCGGAGCGCCTGGCGATACGACTTTCCGTCCGCCATGCAGCCGGGTAATTCCGGGATTTCCGCAAGATAGGCCTGATCCTCGTCCGACCAGTACAGGATCACCTCGTACTTCACAGCGTTTCTCCGAGTCTGTGGCCCCGTACCAACTGGCGCAGACCCGTGCTGGGCAACCCCATCGCTGTTCCACGGTGCGTCAGACTCAGAACAGCCACAGCGCGGCGCGGTGGACGGCGTAGAAGGCGATGGCGATGGCGACCATGCCGACCATGATGTTTACGAAGGTGGTCAGCGTCGACTTGGACAGGGTGCGGGCGTCGCGGGTGCGCGTGGCGCGGTAGACGACGGCGACGCAGAGCACCAGCGGCAGGACCATCCAGAGTCGCGCCCCGGGCGGCAACTTTAGCGGATGCAGAAACGGCACCCACGCCAGCGGCGCGGCCAGCAGTGCATTCATCCGCCACCCCCGGCCGCATCGGACGTGGTGGACAACTCGCGGTAGTACGTCGGCAAGCCGCCGGTCTGGGCCCGTGTCAGCGCGTCCAGAATCGCCAGGAGATTCAGCAGCCCCGCGGTGGCGAGGTAAATCTGGGCGACATCCGACTCCGGATAGAAGCTGAGATACTCAGAATGCTCGCGCATGCGGGCGAGGATGCGGCTGCGCTGCTCGGGGGACACCGAGCTCAGATCGGGCAGCTCGTATGGCTTGAGCGCGCCGACGTTTCGATTCACCAGCAGGCTGACGGTCGTGTAGCCGCCCGCGCCCATCTCGGCCAGAAACAGCCAATGATTGCTCCAAGGGTTGACGCTGAGCTTGAGGCCGCCGATGGCCAGCCCGACCACGTACGGGATGGTGATCCCCAGGAAGAACACGAGGCCCAGGGCGCGGTGCCCGAGCGTGTAGTGTCCCAGACCCGGCAGGATCCAGGCCAAGAGGCCGGCCCGAATCATCCGGCCCAACGTCTGCTCGGAACGTGCCATGAGCGGTCCGACCCCCTTCTATTGGTATGGGCACGTGTCGGGCGACTGCTCGCACTGGCGGCACGGACTCTGCGGCAGCGGCTGGGCCGCCGCCCGTGGAGCGGCAATCACGCTGAACTGCCGCTCGATGCGTTTCTCGCCGCACGCGGGGCACCGAACTTTCCGCTCCTCGCCGCGCGTGCGGACGAGCTGCTCAAAAGCCTTGCCGCAGGCGGAACACACGTACTCGTAAATCGGCACGCTCAACTCCCTGGGCTGTCGCTCTTGGCACGAGTATAGAAGCCGACCGCCCGAGGGGCAATCACGCGCGAGGTCTGGCCGATCGAATTCGCACCGCGCGCCGGAGCGGGTAAACAGCCGCGGCGGGTCGTTCGCCGCCGTCAGAGCCGCGAGGGCATCCACCCGGATGTCACGGAGCTGCCGCTCGTTGCTCTGGATGTGCGGGCGGCCGCCGAACGACGATGCGCGTACCGATTCTGCCGGAGACGCCGGTCGCGGACCGTGCTCCGCCGCGCGTTGCTGCACTGGGGCCTCCGGCACCTTCAATTGGAGCAACCGGCTTTGCAGCGCCGCCGCGTCGATCGTCGCCGGGTGCCACTGGCGGCTTGTCCGCCAGTGCACTTCGACGCCGGATGCAGTCTCACGGCGGGAAGCCACCGCACCGCGGTCGCGTTCGGCGGGCGGCCCACTGGGCCGCCATGTCGGCATTGCAGCGCCCGCCACTCCGCGTTATGCTGCGCGTACGTTGGCCAGCGGCGCCTGCCGAAGCCCGTTCGCTGGTAGGAGTGCGACCCGTGCAGCCAAGCCACTCCAGCCGGGGCACGCACGATCGCGGGCTGAACCCCCCGATTCAGCCACGGCGGCCCAAACTGCTTGCCCAGCTTCGTCAAGCGGTATGCCCCCGGCACTACAGCCGCCGGGACGAATCGCTGGTTCAGAAGGCCGTGAGAGAGGCCGTCGTCAGGGCTGGCCTGACCAAGCGGGTCACCCGGGACCCGGCTCCAGCCGACCGGCTTCGCCGGCGGCCGAGCGCCAACGTTAGCCGCCCGGGCTGACCGTATGCATCGGAATGGCACATGCGCTTCGAGTGGGACGGGAGGAAGGCTACATCGAACCTCAAGAAGCACCGCGTATCGTTCGAGGAGGCCGTGACCGTGTTCTATGATGCACTCGCCGTCACGTTTGAAGACCCGGATCGTTCGCACGACGAGAGTCGGCTTGTCACGGTCGGCTATTCAGCCAAGGGTCGACTCCTCGTTGTGTGCCATGTGGAGCGAGGCGGGGCCGTACGCCTGATCAGCGCGCGTCGTGCGACCCCTCGCGAGAGGAGGCGTCATGAAGGCTAAGAGCCCGCCCACACCGGCTGGCATGCGACCCGAGTACGACTTCGACTACTCGACGGCCGTCCGCGGCAAGTACTACCGCCGGCTCTTGAAGGAAGGCGCAAACGTCGTGGTTCTAGAGCCCGACGTGGCCAAGGTGTTCCGCAGTTCGGCTGCGGTGAACGAGGCGCTTCGATCTCTGCTTAGGATGTCTGAGGCGACCCGGCGTCTAACCTCGCGCTCCAGCGGACGGGCGGCGCGGATTGAAGAACATGCCGACCCAAACAGCCGTCGGCATGGCACTCGGCGTCCTCAGAAACCCGGTCGAAACAAGAAGAGCAGGGTGAAATAGGTATGGTGTCCCCGGATTTACGCATCTTGCCGCGCAACTTGGACCGTGATACCGTGCGCGCGATTCCGATCGCGGGAAGCGGAGGCTCGACGATGCCGCCATTCAACTCTGAAGCCGGCGTTGGCCCGTTTGTCGTTGGCACGTTTCTCGGACAGACGATTGGGCTCTATTTCATCTTAAGCATCGTTAACCTCTTCACCAAGAAGAAGCTCAACCCTCGGTTCGAGGAACTGATCGAGAAGCGAATGGAGAGCGTGACACGCCTGGCGCTGTTGGTGCTCGGTGTGAGCGTTGCGGGCCTGGCTGGGCTCGCTTACGCGCAGCCACGCTTGCCTGTGCCGGCTCGCCTAGTACTACAGTTGCGCATTGATTCTTCTGCGATAATGGGCTGCGCGGGCGAGGGCCTGGTGGTGGCGGCGCCAGTCGCTCCACACCAGGGCCCGTTCGATGTTCGTCAGGCGCGGCCAGATGATCGCCAGCAGCAGTCGCCGGATCTCCGGCTCGGTCAGTGGAATTAGATTCGCCCCTTTTTTGAACGCGATCCGCGACGCGGCGGGTTCGCTGCGGCACGCACCGCCGTGAGAAATGCCAAGGCCAACAGGCTCAAGGTCACGTGTCGGTACCAGCCCACCCAGGAGCGCACTTCGTACTCGTCCAGGCCGGCCTCTTGTTTGGCGCATTCAAAGCAGGTTTCGATCGCCCAGCGTCGGCCGGCCGCGTACGCCAGATCGTGGGCGGTCGTGCCC
>Ga0214473_10011898_pt1 | contig 10205 bp, 15 predicted proteins | sample RVTome_7_FD_203509 | JGI IMG/M metagenome (GOLD analysis project Ga0214473, IMG submission 203509) | Soil microbial communities from uranium-contaminated site in the Upper Colorado River Basin, Wyoming, United States - RVT98D197 | ecosystem: Environmental > Terrestrial > Soil > Contaminated >... | reverse complement strand
GTTCGTCAAATGTCTTGGAAAAATATCGGATGAAGGCCGCTCCAGATTTCCTCAGGAGCTCATCTGCCTCCTTCGGGTCCAAGCGGATTGGCTGAGGCTTGGCTGAGGCAGGTACAAGAGCCCCGTGGTATAGCGTCCATACTATCCCTCCAATCTCGTAAACATTCTTGTTCTTGCCTAGCCATCGGACGTAAGGATCGGTTTGATCCACCGAAGCACCTCGCTTGCTATGTAATGGTAGAGATTAATTAACTGAGGGGGAATACGGGTTTCGCCGTATATGGGCCGCCCGAGGTGCCCGGCCCGTCCTGGGGCAACTTGCAAACCAGCTTTTTCCCAAACTCGGATGCCTCACCCAGGCTCAGCCAGGAGCGAAAGAGGGATTCCGTTGTCAGATAACAGGAATTGTACAATTGGCCTCGGGCGGGCGGAAATTCCGGACACTGAACCTGATGGATGACTACCCGCGAGCAGATGCCAGGGACTTTTCTACCACTCATTTTGTTTCCTGACGTTTGCTGGCGCGCGGCGGTCCCAGAACATCTGTGAAGTAACCGCTCGCCGAGCGTTTCAACGATCGAGTACGTTCCATGCAACTAAGCCTACTTCACGGATACCACATCGACTTCGCCTGACTTTCGCAGCAGTGTCACATCGACGCTTTCTCCCGCGCGCTGAATGGCCAGATCGACAACGGCCGGGCCCACTTGCAGGTTCTTGATCTCGACCCTCGGAAGCGATTCAGGCAATGTACTGTGCCGGAAGAGGACAAGCGCTGGTGAACCCCGGACCGTAATTCCGAGGCAGGCTTCCAGTAGACAAAACACTGCGGCCGCGGACCAAGATTGCGGAGCGCATGCCACCGGATAGAGCGTCGGTCCTTCTCCCGGGCGACGAGGGAAGCCGCAGAATAGCTCCGGAAGCCGATGGAGCTCGACAAACAGACTAGCATCCAACAGTCCGGTCAACAATCGCGCTGCTGCCTGCCGCAATCCATAACGCATGAACCCACGGGCGATCAGGGCGTTGTCGTGAGGCCACACAGAGCCGTTATGATATGACATCGCGTTATAGCGTAGCTCCGCAGAACTAACCGTGCGTACACCCCATCCTGAAAAGAAGTCTTCCTGCAATAGAGTTTGCGCTACGCGATCCGCGCGCTCTCGGCTGGCAATACCTGTCAGGAGGCACTGCCCGGCATTCGAAGTACGGACGCGGCACTGCTGTTTGGCTCCGTCCAATGCGAGTGCATAGGTTGACAAGTCCTCGCACCAGAAGGAATGCTCAAACTGCTGGCGGAGTTTCCGTGCCTGGTCCAGCAGCGGAGCTGCCAGCTCCGGTTTTCCGACGACGGCCGTCATCTCAGCCGCAGAGCGCTTAGCCGCGTATACGTAACCCTGCACTTCGCACAGAGTGATGGGTCCCTGGGCCAACGTGCCATCGCTGTGAAACACTGCATCGTTCGAGTCTTTCCAACCCTGGTGGACGAGCCCGTTGGTCGGTTGGCCCCGATACTCAAGAAATCCGTCTCCATCGGCATCGCCATACTCGTTGATCCATCGGATCGCGGACTCAATATTGGGCCAGATTTGTCGGATGAACTGCCCGTCCGCCGTGCGTCGATAGTAGGCGCCCGCCAGCATGACAAACAGCGGTGTGGCATCAACACTTCCGTAATAACAGCCAAACGGAACCTCGTGCAACGCTGCCATCTCTCCCTTACGTGTCTCATGGAGAATCTTGCCGGGTTCTGCCTCGGACTCCGGGATGACCTCGGTGGCCTGCGTAGCTGCAAGATAAGAAAGGACGCCACGTGCAATCGACGGATCGATCCACAGTGTTTCCAGCGCCGTAATGATTCCGTCGCGGCCAAAGACTGTGTTGTACCAAGGAACGCCCGCGTAGGGATACTGCCCATAAGGTGTCTCGGTCATCATCATGTTAAGATCTGCCCTCGACCGGCCCAGCCAATTATTGAATTGTTCATTGGCGACGTAAATTTCCTGTTCCTGCAGGCTGAGTGCCTGCACGGTTTGTGACGCCGCACGATCGTATGTAGCCCGTCTGGGCCTGGACTCTCCGCATTGACAGGACACCGTGAATTCATAGGTCTTAGCCTCCTTCGGCTGGAGTGAGACGTCCAAAAGAAGTTCGGATGAGGAAAGTCGCTCTGGCGGACGCGAACAATACATTTGCGTTCGGCGAGTCACTCCATCTAGTCCCTGATATGACAGCGTCACCTCCTGTCTCTGCACATCCTCCTGAAGCCGAGTGCCTCTGACCTCCCGGTGGAGACCTCGTACTTCGAACATATCGACGAAATCGGCGCTATACTGCAGTGAAAGCGATATCTCCACTGCAGATAAGCTGTAATTAACAAGTTGCAGTCTTTCGTAGAGTATGTCCTTCCATAGGAATTTCGACCGTGCGACGTGCAGAGTCCCGCGTGGTATCACCAGTTGGCCGTCCACGTGGATATCCGGATTGGTCAGGTCTACCGCTAGAAGCGCATTGTCATTTCTGACGGCAGAACTCAGAAGCAGGAGCCGCTCCTTGCCAATGCGAAGCACCCAGTGCGAAAGAAAGCGAGTGTCCCCAAGATAGAGGCCCTGGACTCCGCGCCCGATCAGTTCGATATCCCCTTTGCGGTCAAACACGGCGAAAGTTTCGCCCTGCTTTACTACGCGCGTGCGGTCATCAGCCAGAGAGGAAGTCGAAAGGATGTAGTACTGTTCCTTTACTCGGATTACGTCGTCCACATCCATTGTGTGCCACTCCCGGCTCAGCCATTTTCTCAATGAGCTCGCCATATGCGTAGAGATAGTCACTCGTCATTCTGGAGACAGAAAAGCGCCGCTCAAAGATGGCGCGGCATTTGTCACGGCCGAGCTTGTGAATCCCTTCGATTGCCCCCACAGCTTCCTCTAACGTTTGGACGACGAAGCCCGATTCGCCATCGTCAATCACTTCCGGTACAGATCCCCGATTCCAGCCAATCACTGGTGTGCCACAAGCTAGGGCTTCGATCATTACCAAACCAAAGGGTTCAGGCCAATCCACCGGAACCAAAAGTGCCGCGGCATTTCCAAAAAACTCGTTTTTCTCTCCCTCCCCGATTTCACCGAGGAATTCGACCAGCGGATGATCTAGAAGTGGCTGAATCGCTTCTCGGAAATACTGTACATCGGCTCGGTCGACCTTCGCTGCAATGCGAAGTTTGATGCCAACTCGTTTGGCTATTTCGATCGCCCGGTCCAGCCCTTTTTCGGGCGAGATGCGCCCCGCGAAGGCTAGGTACTCGCCGCCTTTTGGGAACAACCGGTAGAGGTTTAAGGGAAGACCATGGTAGATAGTGCGCTGCCAATTCAGCCATGGCAGCGGCCTGCGTTGCGAATCAGAAATCGAAACAACGGGAACCTCAACAAATTCACGGTACAGCGGTATCAGGTCTGGCAAGTCAAGGCGTCCGTGCAAAGTCGTGACGTTTGGCTGGGGATGACGCCTCGAAAGAGGAAAGTGCAGATAATCGCAATGGAAATGAATGATGTCAAATTCGTTCGCGTCCTGAAATACACGCTCCAGCAGCAGCAAGTGATGGACTAGGTGGTCAGCACACGATCGATTGAATCGCAGAGAGCGATTGCATGGCGAGACTTTCCGTGCAGCGGTCACAGAATCACCGCTTGCGAACAATGTCACTTCGTGGCCTTGTCGTACGAGTTCTTCCGTAAGGTATGAGACCACTCGCTCGGTCCCGCCGTACAGTTTAGGTGGAACGCTCTCATATAGAGGGGCGACTTGAGCAATTCTCATAGCTTTGTCGAAACTGCCGAACCCGAGTTGGCTAGGACACCGGACCGGCCGCGACTATTTTCTTGCCTTTCTCCGTCAACGAATAGAAGTCGCCACCGCGGGCCTCGATCAAACCCTCGCGACGAAGTTCCTCTATCACAAAAAGTAGTTTCTCCCGTTCAGTCGGTTCCTTTCCTGCGGCTTCAAACAGGACATGCAGATCCAGACGATGGCTTTCCATTTCTCCAAACATTTGGAGGATCCGTGAAGATAGATCGTTCATGACGCATATGGGATCGCGGTGCTGACAAGTGCGGGCGTGATCCCGCCCCCTTCTGCACACTGCCCGACGGCAAGGCCAGTTCAACACTCCGGGGAACGGACAAAATTATGTTCTACGCATCCCGAGTACCGATGACGAGGAGCGAGAGCGAGCCACGGCGGCGGTGGCCACGTCTATTGGCCCTTTCGTTGTCTGAGCTCCTTGTGTCGCTTCATTACCGTCCGGGAAGCGACCTCTTTCGCTCGTTTTCCATAGCGACCTGAACGCTCTGCGCTCTCTTTGATGTGCTCGTATAGGCGCTGCTCCTTTTGGCTAACTCCTCTGAGATGCTTCTGCCTCGGCATGTCGCCTCCCCGCCGCTCGGCACTATCGGAGCAGCATACGGAACTCCATTGGTTGGTATCTCCAACCGACTTATTTTGTCGCCTGTTGATCGGACAAGTTATGTGGTGAAGCAGCTTGCAAGCGGCTCACCAGAGGACGGCCTGACTCAGGTATAGACAGCCCACTGCCCTGAACAATGTTGCGTGCGGATACAGCACGTCCGTACACTCGCATGTTGGCGTCATCGTCCGGTCTAACAGTGCTTCCTTCTAGCGAGACACCGGCAAATAGCCCGCGAGAACGCGAATAAGTAAGAATCTCCGCTCGAAGGTACGCGTCCGTCGCGGCTTCGGCTTGGCGACCCTTAGGGCCTGCGGCCACGGAGGCATCTGCGCCCAATTTGACCTTACTTTCCATCAAACTATCAGCGCCGCGTTGATTCATTACCATCAGGACGAGGTCGGTAGCTTGAACACCCAATTGAAATCCCACGCTGGCTCCTTCCAGTGCGTACATCGCGGGCGTTCCCCACGCACCGGTGAAATCCTTCCCACTGCGGCAAACCATTACACCGCGTCCGTATTGACCGCCGACCACGAAAGCTGCCTCCACGACGGAAGGAAAAACGATCACACATTCGGCCTTGTCTAAGAGGGCTTGCGGTATATCTTCCGGAACATCCAGAATCTCTTTCAGCACCGTGCCGGCGTTTGTCAGCCGTTCTTGATCCTTTTCTATATCCTGAGGGAGAGCGGGTGCTGCCAGCAACAGCACACTCAACAACAACATTTCGATACGCTTCACCATTTCAGACCTCCATTGGCTTTGGCCAATTCAAGCACTGAGACTGATCGTTCAGGCATGTTGCTTTGCACCGACCACTAACAACGCGATGCCCCCTATCAAGGCTACTGCTCCCAGAACGGGCGGCAGGGGAATTGTCTTCTTGTTTGCTTGCACTATTTCAACGGGTCCGAGATCAACCTTGTTTTCCCTGGTGGTATAGCTAATCCCCTGATATGCCAAAGAAATCACGCCGATGATCGCCAGAACGATTCCCGCTAATGTCGTCGTCCTCATGGCCTTCCCCCTTCTGTACTGCGTTGCCGCACACTCTAGTTAATTTCGCGTTGCTACTGGATCCGACTACTTGGAGTGCCTAGGAATCGATCCTCGATCCGGAGGGTCTCCAAGGGCGGGGAGCCTTGGGCATGGCCGACGACCACGATTGTGTAGACCTTCCCCGCTTCGAATTGGACCTTGTTGACACTCAGTAGCGCATTGCTCTTGCCCTCAGGGCGAATTTGAAGTGTGACCTCCATGGGGTCCACATCACTGTAGCTGGACTCGCTACCGGAATTGATTCCAGTGAAGAGCGTGTCTCTTCCCACGGCATATACGTCAACGTCGCCTATTTCCGGCGCTGCGTGAATGATCCGAACTTTGGCTTTCCCGCTGGGAGGCGGTGTTAGGTTGTCGCTGAACGCGACCAGTTCGACCTTACCATCGGGTTTGTCGTAGGCAACCAGTGTGTAGTGACTGCCGCTGGAAAGCCCTTCGCTGTTTTCTGCCAATGGTTGACTGCCAGCCTGGCCCGCGGGGCGTACCCGGAACGTGAACCTGTCGTCGGGCAACTCTCGATACTCAGTGACTGTTTTATAGTCCAGATCGGAAAAGACGACACGATCGTCGGCTAAAACGTCCACCGCCCGGCCGTTCGGCATAGCGGCGACAACCCGAACCAATGCATTGTCGCGTTGATTGTCATTCGCCGCAGCGGGCGCCGTTGAATCACCGCTTCCAGAGGTTGTCCGCGTGTTCCGCGTCTGATCCGCCTCTGTAGAGCAAGCGGCAGTCAGAAGCAATACGCTCACTGTGATCGTGAGAATAACGTTACCGAGAATTAGTTTTCGGCTCACTGTTTGATTCCTCCTATCCCGTTGTCGGAGGCCCAGCTGAGGCCCTGCGCCAACGTTGCCAGCCCGGCGACTAACTCTCAATACACAGAGGGCAGGAGAACCATGCGATACTCTGTGTAGGACTAAGCTTGCGCGATATTGTTGCGGATGGCGTAGCGCACCAAGTCACTGGCCGAATGCAGATTGAGCTTGCGCATGATGTTGGCACGGTGGGTTTCGGCCGTTTTCACGCTTATTTTGAGTGCGGTAGCCACTTCCTTGCTACTCCTGCCTTCGGCGAGCAGTTGGATCACTTCTCTTTCGCGGTTGGATAGGTGCTGTCGGAAAACTCTTTCTACGAGCCTATGCTCCACGACCACATCCGTGGCGCGCGGGTTGAAAAATGGCTGTTGCTGACAGACAGATGTGACGGCGCCCACAAGCTCTCGCTCCGAATCCATCTTCAGAACATACGCACCCGCACCCACGTTCGCGACTTGACGCACGAGATCCTCAGAATTGTGCTGGCTGATGATCACAACCTTCGCCTCCGGCATTAGTTTGCGGATCTGAAGAGTTGCATCCAAACCGTTGAGTTCGGGCATGATGATATCCATCACGATTACGTCCGGTTTGAGCTCTTGGGTTTTGAGGACCGCTTCTCGGCCTGTGCATGCCTCTCCACAGACCTCAAATCCCGGATTCGCTTCCAGCAGCGTGCGTAATCCACGACGCACCACCTCGTGGTCATCTGCAAGTAACACCCGGCACCTGGCGGCCATTTCTGCAGCGCCTCCCTTGGCGGCAGCTGCGCAGGACACCAGCAAATTGCTCGCCACCATTCAAGAAATACAGCAGTTCCGACATACGGCGTTGACACCAAAAGAAATACCGGACGAACACTGATCACCAACCGATAGAGTAGAGACATTCCGTAAGTTCCTCCACGAAGATCCATGGAATGTATGCGCTGGGTTTACAGTCCAAGTCTTCGCTCCGTATATTTCCTACATCGTTCTCTCTGTCGCGTTGACGACATCACCAAGACGAATCGCAGTAGGATGACGTCAGAAACGAATGTGAGGTCCGAAAGCGACCCGCACGTTGTGGTGAGTGCCGCTTCGGAAGTAGATCTCGTCCCCGATGTCCAGGCGAACACCTATGATTCCGAGGTAAGCCTCCACTCCCACGCCTGGATAAAGGGCTCCGCTGATATTATCTGAGCGGATTCCCTGAACGCTGCTGGTGAAGGTACTAAATCCCGCTGGACGTGGGTCGAAACGAAAATTGATAATGCCGCCCTTCAACGTTGCAAATGCTCGCACCGGACCGCCACTGCTCTGAAACTTTGGGCCGAATAGACCATGGAGTACGCGAACGGGTGTTGGCTGCAACGTAACAGCACCGGAGGTTGGATTTGTAAAGCCCTCCGTGAATACTTGCTCGAAGTCGTAACTCACGTCAGCTTCGAACTGAACGTGTGTGGAGGCGTTTATCGACAATCTCCCCCCTAGGCCTCCGAAATTGGTATCCGTTGCGCTATTCCGGAAGTACTGTCCAAACATGCCTATTTCGCCATGGTTCTGAGCAAATACGGCAGGTACCACCAATAGAACAGACGCAACGAGCAACACGGCAATTCGCCTCATGTTACCTCCAGTTAGTCCGTTAGCGGGCTAAGTGCCACGGTTGTTAACGCCAAATGTTCCACTTCTCTTTCAGGGCCACTTTAGGCGAGAGTATGTCGGTGCGTACATCCGTGGCATTGTGTAACCTAGGTCGGAGCAATCTTGTAGCGCTGAAGTGTAGCGTGGGCCTAGTGCGTCAGCGTGCTGATGCTCGCGCAGCATCCTGTTGAGGACGCACGTTGGGTGCTGGTGAGGCCCACAGATTCTTGCTAAACGGCCCTTCGTCCTTGAATGATACGAATCAGCACCATGCCGATTGCGAGGATGAGCAGGAGGTGAATGAAACCTCCGAGTGTGTAAGACGTGACCACCCCCAATAGCCACATGACGATCAGGATCACGAAGATTGTCCAAAGCATTGTGCAACTCCTTCCGTACGCACGTCGTTCTTCCAACGTCGGACCTTGAGGCCCGCCGCAATCCTCTCTCAAAAAGTTAAACATGACCCAAAAGGCCAAGGAATACGGTGGATAACGCAAGCTCTATGTTGGGCTGCTGTAGGGCCTCCGAACAAAACAGCCGCAGAACGGCCAGTACCCAGACCTAACCGAGCAGGGCATCTACAAGCTTTCCTGTAGCTTCCTACATTGGATAGCTGGTTGACGTTCTGTATACGAAAAGAATATCAGTACGTCGGAATCAACCGGACATTCCCAAAGCATTTTGGGGCTGTTGGGTCTATCCAGCGAGAGACGACAAAGCCGGATCTCAATTCAACATCGGAGCCTACAAATGCGCGATCATGATCAGTGGGACGTTCTCGTCGTCTCCTCTAACATGGAAGATCGAACATCGTTACTTCGTATTCTCGAAAGTCTATCGCTGAACGTGATCTCCTGCTCCGCCCTCGGCCAAGTATGGCAAGTCCTTTCCCGTCAACACGTTCCACTTCTCTTCTGCGATGAGCACTTGAGTGACGGCTGTTGTCGCGAGCTCCTCTCGGCCATTAAGGCTGGCGGGAAAGCCTCCCGGGTTGTCGTGACCCTTCGCGCTGGCGAGTGGGATGAATACCTTGCGGTGATGCGATTAGGAGCATTTGACGCTCTCCGATGCCCGTTGCACCCGACCGATGTCGAGCTAGTTGTACTCCGCGCGATGCGAGAGCAGCGGGAGGCAAGGTCGTATCGCATGACCGCTTGAAGAAACGGCCATTAGGCTAGTCGTGCTAATACTTGCAGGTGCCGCAACTCCGTACGTGTTCAGCTGAAACCGTTCGGAGGCTCCCATGCGTGTCGCGCTGACGACGGTCTTAATGGTGGGAAAAGGGATGCGCAGGGCTCCCCACCTCGAGCGGTATCTGAAGGGAAAGGGCTGGGATTCACAAGTTGAAGCTTCGATTGGCCAAGCCCTTAGCATGATTGAGAACTTGCGCTTTGACTTGATTTTGTCATGCGTGAAGCTGGAGCACAGCGCCAAACTGCAACTCATTTCTTCACTGGTGGAGACAGGCTCCAGTCTCTTCTTTTCGATGGCTCTGGAATATGGCTGCTAGTGGCTGCTGGCCTGCGTGGATTCACCCACACTACCCTCCAGGAAGCTCGCGGCGGAATTGAAGATCTGCGCGTGAAACTACAAAGCAACCTCTCTTGGGTGAAAGATGTAAAGAAGGACGGTATCACACAAAGATGGGTCTTTCCGATTGAAACCGCCAGCTGACGGCGCCCTGGAGCGGCGTTCGATTCTCCGAAGTCATCTATTGCACGCGGACCCTGGGCGCCCCGTCTCGTCGAATGTGGAAAAACCTGTTAGAAAGCGCAAATCCTGTATTCCGGTTCGGGACAACCCTATACACACCCTCGCCCGCGGCTGTAGGTTTGAGCATCCATGGCGGCCAAGGATGGCTTCCGAACGGTCAAACTGCAAAGGCCCATTCGGGCCACCGTGTGCAGTCACTCCTCAGTGGGACATGGCCGCCATGTTGAGCGACGTTCATACTCTTACCAGTCTGATCCAAAGAGTTCCATAGATTGGTTGCTGCATAGGAGAACGGTAGTCCGCCTGATACGGTCCGGACAGGCAGATAGGCAGCGACCCATGGTCAGCTACCTGATTGGAACGCTGCATAGGGGTTTCAACTGATTGTCATGATGCCGGGTTGTGTCCCGAATCCTGTAGAAAAGTGAATAGCGCATTTTCTCTGAGAAGTCATGAAAATATTTTCTTTTAAGCAGCAGCCTTTTCTTTTCCTCCGATGTCGCGATAGCCCCGGATGCGGCGCAG
>Ga0214473_10011896_pt1 | contig 10207 bp, 10 predicted proteins | sample RVTome_7_FD_203509 | JGI IMG/M metagenome (GOLD analysis project Ga0214473, IMG submission 203509) | Soil microbial communities from uranium-contaminated site in the Upper Colorado River Basin, Wyoming, United States - RVT98D197 | ecosystem: Environmental > Terrestrial > Soil > Contaminated >... | reverse complement strand
GTGAAGCATCGAACAAGCGCAGATCGACTCAACTTTGGAAAGCATCCGGTCCGCCCTCGAGCGCGGGCAAATACAAGACGCCATCGAGGCCCTGACCCAGCTCCGCCCGGCCGACCGGGCCGAGGCCTTCTCCGATCTGGATGACCGCGATCAGGCGGCGATCCTGCCGCGCCTGGGCATTTCCGATACGGCCGACCTTCTCGAGGAGCTTGAAGATGAGGAAGCCATCGATGTGGCCGAGACCCTGCCAACCGGCCGACTGGCTGACGTCCTCGACGAGATGGAGCCGGATGAGGCGGCCGATATTCTGGGCGATCTCTCTCCTGAGCGCGCCGCCAGCGCTTTGGCCGAAATGGAAGATCGGCAGGATGTTCTGCCTCTGCTGAGCCACCCGGATGAGACGGCCGGCGGGCTGATGACGACCTCGTTCGTCGCCCTACCCCGCGAAGCCACGACCGCCCAGGCGATCGATTTCCTCCGAGGGATGGAGCCGGATTCGGAAACGCCCTACTATCTGTATGTGGTCGATGCTAAAGGCCGGCTGACCGGGGTCGTCGGCCTGCGCGACCTCGTCGTGGCCGACCCGGCCGCGCAGCTGTGGAATATCATGGATGAGGATATCCTCTACGTCCGAAGCGACACCGACCAGGAGGATGTCGCCCGCACATTTGCTCGCTACGACCTGGCGGCGGTCCCGGTCGTGGGAACCGGCCGTAGGCTCGAGGGCGTGATCACCTACGATGACATCGTCGATGTCCTCGAGGAAGAGGCCACCGAGGATGTCTACCGGCTGGCGAATGTCTCCGATGCCGACCTCAGCATCCATAGTCCGATTTCAATGGCGATCCGGCGCAGGCTTCCTTGGCTGTACCTGAACACCCTGACGGCGCTCTTTGCCGCCTGGGTCATCTCACATTTCGAGGCACTCATCGCGCAGCTCGCCGTTCTGGCCGTGTTTCAATCCGTCGTGGCTGGAATGGGCGGCAATGCCGCGACCCAGAGCCTTGCGATCACCGTGCGGGCTCTGGCCCTGGGCGACATCGAACTGCGCGATGCCTGGCGGCCGTTGGTCAAGGAGGCCGTCACCGGCCTGATCCACGGGATAGCTGTGGGGTCGGTTGTTGGGATCGGTGTCTATTTGTGGCGGGGTTCGGCCACGCTGGGCTTGGTCCTCGGCCTGGCGCTGATGGGCAATATGCTCGTCGCAGAGTTCGTTGGCACCCTCGTCCCACTCGTACTGAAAGCCCTTCGACTGGATCCGGCGCTTGCTTCGTCCGTGGTGGTGACGGCGGTTACCGACAGTGTAGGCTTCAGCCTCTTCCTCGGGTTGGCGAGTTTGATGCTCCGTGGCGGTAGTCTGCAGCCATGACTGCGATGGTGATCCTCAACCCCTACTCTGGACGTTGGAATGCAGGCCATCGAAGGGCCGAAGTGGAGGATAGCCTTCACACCGCGGGGGTCGAGTTTGAAATCACGCAGACGGATGGCCCCGGACATGGGACCGAAGTCGCGGAGAAGGCCTCCCGAGCCGGCTTCACTCCGATCATTGTGGCCGGCGGCGACGGAGCGATCGGTGAGGTCGTCAATGGTCTGTACCATGCGCAGCCGGAGGGGGTTCTTGGTCCGATCGGAATCCTGCCGCTGGGCACAGCCAACGATCTCGCGCACAACCTCGGGCTTCCCCTGGATCTCCAGAGCGCGTCGGAGGCCATCTCCCGGGGCCTGACTCGGCGGATCGATCTGGGGATTGCGAACGATCGGGTGTTCAGCAACAACTCGGCCGTCGGCCTAGAGCCGGTCGTCACCATTGAGAACGCTCGAATGACCTGGCTGCGCGGCGTCGTGCGGTATCTCGTTGCGGCGCTGGTCGCCATCGCCAGGAAACCGACGTGGGACATGCAGCTTGAGTGGGACGATGGAAGGTACGACGGGCCGGTGAGCCTGGTATCCGTCGGAAACTGTCCAGTCACGGGGGGCCTCTTCCGCATGGCACCGGCGGCCGATCCGTCCGATGGCCTGCTGACATTTGTCTATGGCTACGCTCCGAGCCGATTCAGGATGCTCACCCTGCTCCCGCGCGCCATGAGCGGCGAGTATGTCAACGACCGCGCCATCCACCAGCACCACACACGGCAGTTGGTGATTCGGAGCAGGCCTGCCACGCCGATCCAGCTGGATGGCGAGTTGCGCGCCAGCGAAATCCAAGAAGTCGTATATCGCTGCCTCCCAGCGCGGCTCGACGTGATCACTGGGGAGACCCGTCTCTGATCGGATGTTCCAGCGCACCATGTGGCTCACCCCGCCGACAGATAAATCAGTGGCTCCAGCGTGATCCTTACGGCATTTCTACGCATATTCTTTGAGCACCTTTACACTACCATCGCCTGGGCGTATGACGCAGTAGCCTGGGTCGTCTCGCTCGGGCAGTGGTCAAGATGGCAAGCCGTCGGCCTGGAAGCTCTGCCCGAGGGGCGTGTACTTGAGCTCGGTCACGGGCCGGGTCACGTCTTGGTTGCGGCGAGCCAGGCCGGCCGAACAGCCTATGGCGTCGATCCTTCCGTTCAGATGTCGCGGCTGGCCGCTCGCAGGTTGCGACGGGACGGATCCACGGCACGATTGGCCCGAGCCAGAGCCCAACAGCTTCCCTTCGCCTCGGGCATCTTCGACGGTCTCATCTCAACATTCCCGACTGCGTACATCATGGATCCTGCTTCGATAGCCGAAGCCAGACGAGTAATGAAGCCTGGAGGGAAACTCGTACTTATCCTGGTCGCCATCAGCACCGGGGGGTCCTGGGTGGAGCGTTTCGCATCCTGGGTTTTCAGGGTTACAGGTCAAGGACAGCTTCCGGGCCCCGTTCGGGAGGGTCTTTTCTCCGATTCGGGAATGCATGTTCGAGCGGAGTGGATCTCACTTGCACGGTCTTCCGTGCTTCGGGTTGAGCTGTGTGGGCCGGAAGCTTGAGTGTGCGAGATCGGACAAGCCCATCGGGTACCTTTGCAGGGGAGACGACTGCGGCTTACAATGCGGACCGGGGTAAAACGTGAATCTGACACGATCGGGTGATCTGGCGATGCTGACCGGCTCCGGCAGGAAGGAGTTTACCTTCCGGTTAGATCCGGCCGCCGAACTCCAGACTCATCAGGGCGTGCTTCGACATTCGGATCTCATCGGTGTCCCTTGGGGATCCGCCGTCCACAGCCATCTCGGCAAGAGATTCTTCATCCTGGAACCAACGCTGCGCGATCTGCTTCTGCATATCCGACGTCAGTCGCAAATTGTCTTCCCGAAAGACATTGGCTACATCTTGCTGCGGCTGACCGTTGGAGAGGGTATGCGGGTCATCGAGGCAGGCACAGGTTCCGGTGCGATGACAACCGCACTCGCCTGGGCGGTCGGACGCGACGGGCAGGTCTACTCCTACGACCGGCGCGCCGACATGATCGACCTCGCCCGGAAGAACCTCGCCCGATTGGGTCTCGAAAACCGGGTCGTATTCCGCCAGCGGGATATCGAAGAGGGTTTTGAGGACTCAGGGGTCGACTCGCTCTTCCTGGATCTGCCCAATCCGCAGGACTACCTGGAGACGGTGCGGGCATCCATGCGCAGCGGTGGATCATTCGCGGCGATCCTGCCGACGACGAATCAGGTCTCTACGCTTCTGCGCGCCCTCCAAGATCACCAATTCGGCCTGCTCCAGGTCTGCGAACTAAGCCTGCGCTTCTACAAGCGGGTACCGGAAAGACTTCGCCCGGAGGACAGGATGGTGGCCCATACCGGGTATCTGGTTTTCGGACGGCAGCTCCTTGAGATTGCGGCCGCCGAGCCGGGCGAAGGACAAGGCGATTCTGTGGACGAATAACACGCGCGTGACGACTCGGCCCCAGACTCGAGAGAGACGCATTGATGAGGATATGATGCCGATCTTCAGACGCAGAAGGTTCCCACTTGGAAGGCTGTTCGGCAGACTGCCGCCCCCCGGCCGGCAAGCCGTAATGGCGCGCAGCGCCCTTGAACGCTTAAGACGCGCAAACGGGCTGATGGGCGACGGAGCGTTTGCACGCGCGGCCTCGATTTATGAAGAGCTTGCGGATGAGGCGCAACTGCACGGTATCTGGCGCAGCCCCCAGCTCAACCTCCAAGCCGGCCTTGGCTGGGTCATGGCCGGCGAAGCTGGCGTCGGCATGAAACGCATCCTCAATGGGCTGCGATTGATGCCTGAGATGGGACAGGCCGGCCGCCTCCCGGTCGTGACGGCGCGGATCCTGCGGAACCTGCGAGATCAGGGGTTTGAGAACGAAGCGGCGACATTGGAGAGAGATCTGCAGTCGCTTCTGGCCGAAAGCCATTCATCGATAGGGACGAGCCCCGCGCCGGCGTCAAGGTTCAATTTGCCGGCGAAATGCCCGCATTGCGGTGGGAGTGTGCTGGGTCGACGCGCAAAGCGTAATCTGCGACTACTGCGGCAGCCTGATCCAATCCGCTGCTTGAACCGCGTCTGATGGTCGATTTGCGTTCCCGGTTGAAACAGAATCTAGCAGTGAGGCCGAAGAGAATTCGCGCTGAGTGGGAGGCGATTCCGGCTGCGGTCCTCGTACCTCTGTATCAGGAAGAGGGTCGATGGCACGTCTTGTTCACACGTAGGACGGAAAGCGTCGAGAGCCACCGCGGCCAGGTCTCCTTCCCCGGCGGGCGAATCGAGGCCGAAGACGCTGGACCGGAGCATGCCGCGCTGCGCGAGACTCAAGAGGAAATCGGTCTCTCCCCCGAGAAGGTCGAAGTGCTCGGCACCCTCGACGCCCTGATGACAGTCACGCAGTTCCTCGTTACGCCAGTCGTCGGTGTGATCCCGTGGCCCTATGAATTCGAATTGAATAACGTTGAAGTTGCATCGGTGTTCGGGGTCGACCTCGACTGGCTTGCCGATCCGGCCAACCACGAAGTCCGCCAGCGTGAGCCGTTGGTCCCAGGCCCCAGCGTTCCCGTGTACTACTTTCGTCCCTATATGCACGAGGTCATTTGGGGGGCGACGGCGCGCATCACCCTGGACTTATTGGATGCGCTCGGCCGTCATAAGCCGTAGCGGTAACAAGAGGAGCGGCTGTTCGCCGCTCCCTGTCTCGTTCACATGAATTGTGCCGATCGCTCCTGGCACCCCCGACCTACGAGCTTGGTCTTGGTGGCCGATCCCCTTCTCCTTCGCCTGGAGCCTCTTCTTCACGCCGAGCCCGCTCAATTACCTCCGGCTCGCCCTCAACCGGGAGAACCTCCTCGACCACTTCGACTTCCTCGGCGGCCTGGTAGATCACGTGTGCCACAACTTCTCCCGCATCCGTCAGGACCTTGACACCCTTCCCCAGGAAGAGATCGCCGACTGTGATTGCATCATCGATATTCTTGAGGACACTGAGATCTACACTGATCCGGTCTGGAAGGTCCGACGGCAAGGCTTCGACTTCAATTTCGTCGACGCCCGAGACAAGGACACCGGCCAGGAGCTTTACCGCTGGTGCTTCGCCAACCAACTCCACCGGAACTTCGGTGCGGATGACGACGTCCATGGCGACCTTGAGGAAATCAACGTGCTTCAGGTCGCGGCGGATGACGTCCCGCTGCATCTCTCTCACCAAAACTTTGTGGACTTCATCCCCGACTTCGAGATCGAGCAAGGTCGCCGCTGACACGCGCGCCAGCGCCTTGCCGGCCTCTCGGGCATCGAGCTGAACCGGCTGAGGTGAGATCCCGGCGCCATAAAGGATCGCTGGGAGCATCCCCTCCCGCCTCAGGGCGCCAACTCGTTTCCCGACGACCGTCCTTGGTTCTGCCTTCAACTTATGCGATTCCATCTTTTGCCTCCGGAGCGCCTCTCACCCGACTGGGTTACCTTCGCTCCTTTAGGATCGTACTCCCATTCTCTGTAGGCCGACGTTCGCCCCTCGGCCAGCCATGACGGCCCCCCAGGTCTCACTCATTCGCCGAGACGATCGAGCGCCGGCGGAATATCAGGCTACCGGCAAGGAGGATCAGTCCGATCGCCGTCCCGCCGATCAGCCCCGCCAGGAGCGCACCGCGCGTATCCAACAGGGCCTCCACCGGGCCATTCGTCTGGCCTGCCAGAAGGACAAGGGCGCTACTGCCGCGCATGTCGGCCGAGCGGGCGATCACGACGCCGCTGCGGCAGTTCTGCTGCTCGAGTTCGTCTGCGACGACGGTCAAGCTTATCGTCTGCCCGGTCGTCACGGCGTTCCCGCGGATAGCGACCGCGGCCGCCTGACGCATGTCGACGTGTCCGGCTTCGACCAGCGCCGCAGCCGACTGCTGCATGAAGACGTCCGAGGCTTCAATCTTCTGCGCGCCGCCCAGGTGCATATGGACCTGGTCGGCTTGCAGTGTCTCGATTTCCCCGCCGTGAATCTCCATGACCTCGGCGGACAGATCCTCGCCGCTTGATTCTATCGGGATCGTATCCATGGCGTCCTCTTACGTGGCTTCGGATGAGCCAGGCCCAGCACACGCCGCGGGCAGCTTTGCTCAAACCTGACCATTCTAACGGCTCTCCGGCAGGCCGTCAACGAGGAACGGGGAACGGTCCATCGATCGTAGCCTGCGTTGACCCTCGATTATCGACGTGTTAAGATATTCAGTCGCCGACTCAGTGAATTGTGGCGAGGTCAATCGGTTGCAGCGATTCAGCGTCGTTCTGGGCATCTTCGTCATATCGGCCGTCGGCTGGCCTCTTCATCCGGCTCAGGCGGATGGACACGCGGATATTAGTCGCCCAGCCGCCGGGGCATCCGTTTCCGGCGTGGTCACTATCCTTGGAAGCGCCTCATCCTCGAGCTTCGACCACTATGAACTGTCATTCGCCTTTGACCCCAACCCGACTGACACCTGGTTCCCGATCGGCGAGCCGGTCTCAACCCAGGTGAGTTTCGGCCGGCTAGGACTTTGGGATACAAGCGGGATCACCGACGGGACCTACGCCCTCCGGCTGACGGTCGTCCTCGAAGGCGGCGGAGTGGTAGAGGATGTCGTCGGCGGGATAATGGTTCGGAGTACAGTCTCAGCTGGGTCGCCCGCGGGGTCGGGGACGCCGGCCTCGTCCGTCGAACCCGCGATTGAGGCGCCGATCTCCGGCCTAGCTACCGCCTTGACCGAGCCGGCCGCGGCAACCGAGCTATCTTCGCCCGACCGCGAGCCTCGGGGCCGGGGGATCGATGTAGCGGGTGTCGCCATTGGCGGCGCCGTGGCGAGCGCTCTGGGACTTCTAGTATTGGGGGCGTATGTCCTGGTGCGCCGGAGCATAAGGCAGAGGTGGGGGGTAGTCCGCTCCCACAAGATGTACACGGGTGCTAGCGCCGAAGAGCGCCGGGAAAGCAAGCGCGGGTGACCGATCAGGCTTCTTCTCGACATCTGGTTGTCGGCCTGGGGAACCCAGGGAGAGGGTTTCGGATGAACCGGCACAATGTCGGCTTCATGCTCCTCGACCGTCTGGCCACGGAAATGAGTGGCACTTTTCGTCGGCGTAAAGCCGGATCGCTTGTGATGGATGGGCGGATCGACGGTTTGAAAGTGATCCTTGCTAAACCTCAGGGGTTCATGAATGTCTCAGGAGGCCCGGTCTCGTCGCTGGTTCGGTTCTTCCAGATCCCCTTGAATCGCTTGCTTGTCGTTCACGACGATCTCGACCTTCCGCTGGGCACGCTCCGCCTTCGAGGCTCGGGAGGCAGCGCCGGCCACAGAGGGATGCAGTCCATCGTCACGCGTCTGGGAAGTTCTGACTTCCCTCGGCTGCGGATCGGGATCGGCCGACCTCCGGGACGGATGGACCCGGCCGACTTCGTCTTGAAAGATTTCACCGACGCCGAGACTGAACTGCTAGGGATTAGCCTTGAACGAGCCTCGGGGTGTGTGCGCAGCCTGATCCTCGACGGCCTCGAGTTGGCGATGACGCGCTTCAACGCCACGGTCGACGGTTGATGGATCTCTCAGGCCTGCTCCATCCGATTCGCCAGCTCGAGAGCTATGCGGGGCTTCTGCGCAGCGCGTCCTCGGTCCGGACGCAGCCACTGGCTGCACCTCTGCTGCGCGCGGTGCGCCCCGCGGTGGCCGCGGCGCTTTCGGTCGACACATCCAGGCCGGTGCTGTATGTCGTCGCACACACGGATCGTCTCCTGGCAGTTTCTGAAGAGCTGCCCGCCTGGGCGCCGGAGCTCCGGGTGCGGACATTCCCCAGCCCGAACTCGCTCTTCTATGAAGTTGCACCCTGGGGACCCCGCACCATTCAACAGCGCGTCGGCGTGTTGGCTGCCCTCTCGGCCGCCCAGGAGGCCGATGGCCGCGACCCGTCCGATGCGCGCCCCGCGCCACTGTTGATCCTGGCGACCGCCCAATCACTCATGACGCGGACGATGTCTCCACAGGCGTTTCAGGCGAACTCGATCCAACTCCGTGTCGGGGAGACCTACCGGCTTGACCGGATCTTGTCGATTCTCGTCGGCGTCGGCTATAGCTTTTCCGGGCTGGTGACGGAGCCGGGTCAATTCAGTCGCCGAGGCGGGATTGTAGATATGTGGCCCCCGGCTGAGCCTGAACCGACGCGACTCGAGTTTTTCTCCGACTCGCTTGAGTCGATTCGCGCGTTTGAACCATCAAGCCAGCGATCGACCAGCGCGTGCCAGTCGGTCTCCGTCTCACCTGCACGTGAGGGTCTTCCGCAGGCATACGACGAATCGTGGGGTGTGTTTCTCCCGGAGGGAGAGGCAGAAAACGATAGCCAACGGGAGTCCCTCATGGAGTTCATGCTGCCAATGATGAACCCAGATGGCGGCGGTCTTCTGGAGTTCATGCCGCCTCATTCGATCGTGCTTGTCGACGACCGCCCGGCGGTCGTCGAGGCTGTGAGCGATCTCGAAGAGCAGGCGGTCGCGCTCCGCGGCGAACAAGTCCAGCGGGGCGCGCTACCGGAAACCTTCCCTCTGCCCTACCTCACGATGGAGGAGATCCAGGAAACCCTGGATCAGGCAGGGGCGATCGACTTCAGCATGACCTCATTCGACGGAGTGGTGGATGAAAGTCTAGGCCTCGAATTCTCACCCGGTCCGAGGCTCGCCGGGCAGATCCAACCGCTCCTCGACCACTTGTTTGAGCGGCGCCTGGCCCACGAGGCGGCCGTGATCGTGAGCCGTCAGGCGCCGCGGATCTCCGAATTGTGCCAGGATCTCGACCCAGGACTGGCGTTGGTGGATAGCATCCCAGATTCGCTTGCGCCGGGTGATTTGCAGATTGTCCACGGAGCACTTAGTGAAGGCTGGAGCGTTCGCCTCCCCGGCGGTGGCGCGCTGCATTTGCTGACGGATGCCGAGATCTTCGGCTGGGGTCGGCCTCGGCCGCGAAGGCACGCTCCACGCGCCGCCCCCACGCCCGAATTGGCTTACGCCGATTTGAAGCCCGACGATCTTGTGGTTCACGTGGACTATGGGATCGGGCGGCTCTCCGGCCTTGTCGAGCGCACCTTGGAAGGGGTACGCCGCGAGTTCCTTCTTATTCAGTATGCCGATGGCGATCAGTTGTATGTCCCGATCCACCAGGCGGATCGCCTTGCGCGATACGTTGGCCCCGATGCGAGCCTCCCTTCACTTTCACGCTTGGGGACGCAGGAATGGGAGAGGCTGAAAGGAAGAGCCCAGCAGGCCGTCGAGGAAGTCGCCCGGGACCTCTTGGATCTGTATGCCAGACGGATGGCTGTCAAGGGGTTCGCCTTCTCACCGGATACAGCCTGGCAGCGCGAGCTCGAGGCCTCATTCCCCTACGTCGAGACCGAAGACCAGATCCGGGCCCTCGAGAAGATCAAGAGCGACATGCAGCGCAGCCTGCCTATGGATCGTCTGATTTGTGGGGACGTTGGATACGGCAAAACGGAGGTCGCGCTCAGGGCGGCGTTCAAGGCAGTCATGGACGGCAAACAAGTCGCGCTGCTCGTTCCGACGACCGTTCTCGCCCAACAGCACTTCAATACATTCCGGCAGAGGCTGTCCCCCTTCCCTGTCGAAGTTGAGATGCTCTCGCGCTTCCGGAGCCGGGCTGAAGCCAATGGAATCGTCAAGCGCCTCGCCAGCGGTGAGATCGATATGATCGTAGGCACTCATCGCCTGTTGCAGCGCGACGTGAGCTTCAAGGATCTCGGACTGGTCGTCATCGACGAGGA
>Ga0214473_10011895_pt1 | contig 10207 bp, 8 predicted proteins | sample RVTome_7_FD_203509 | JGI IMG/M metagenome (GOLD analysis project Ga0214473, IMG submission 203509) | Soil microbial communities from uranium-contaminated site in the Upper Colorado River Basin, Wyoming, United States - RVT98D197 | ecosystem: Environmental > Terrestrial > Soil > Contaminated >... | reverse complement strand
TTAATTTCTTGGAGTAATGCTTTCTTTATTCTATTACCTGAAGTTTAAGGTTCTGGCGGATGAGCAGTGGAGTTACGTTGAGCATCTTCTGCAGCCTACCGCTACGGATGGGAAGTTGAAGGTGGACAGCAGGATGACACTCAACACGATTCTGTTTGTCCTTTAGACAGGCATTCTGTTAAGCGCGCTTCCCAAGAGTATGGCGATAACTCGTTGGCGAACAGGCGGTTGAGACTATGGGAGAAGCAGGGCGTCTGAAAGAATCAGCCTCGGCTATCTGAGAGGGCTGCGATGGAATATTCACCATCGGTAACCAGTTAATCAATTGACAGCAACACAACAGCAGCTGAAAAGGAGGCAAACATGTTGGCTTTGATGGCCATAAGAAAGTAGGCGGAACCAACCTGTTTTTTGTATGCTTCAAAAGGTCAATCCATAGGTCGCTTAGAGGTTCTTTCAACAGTCTTAAGGGGATTCAAGCCAGTTCCGGCCTTCCAGCATCTTCTTTCAATTCCACGCCAATCTTATAGAGCTTTGAAGTTCTCAGACCATGAGATATATGCCTTTGTCATCTCTGCCGATACGCTTGGCCGCCTTCGCTTTAGAATCTCTTTGAAATCATCAAGGGTAATTGCCCTTGGAAGAGCTGTCTTATCAGACGCGCTTCCGGAGTCAAAAAGTTCTGTCACAACTTTTATCTGGACAGATTGACAGATATCCTTCACATCACTGCCTGCGTACCCTTCAATGATCCCAGCCAAGTCCTCTAGCTTAACGTTGGGGTCTAGTCTAAGCGGAGCAGTGTACTCTTTGAGCATCGCGATGCGAGCATCTTTATCGGGCAGATCCACATAGATTCTTCTCTGAAAACGTCTCAGAAAAGGCCAGTCAAGAGCCCAAGGCTTGTTAGTAGCACCTACGATGTATAGATGGATATCCTTACCCTTGTCGTTTATCCCGTCCATCTCCTTCAGGAACTGATTTCGAACGCGAACCTCACCGCCTACTTCCTGCGACCTAGAGCCAAGCAGAGAGTCAAGCTCATCTATGAATATTATAACTGAGGAAGCACCGTTCTTCAACATATCTCTAGCGGAGTTGAAAAGCTTCGCTACATTCTTTTCAGCCTCGCCGAGCCATTTTGACATTATCGAAGCTGCGTCAACAGTCATGAAGTATCCATCGATCTCAGACGCAGTGGCTGCTGCAAGCATTGTTTTACCGCAGCCAGGAGGCCCGTACATCAAAATTCCTCTAGGCCAACCTAGTGGGAAAAGATCTGGTCTCTGCACAGGGAAGATTATTGATTCCCTCAGCGCTCTCTTGGCATCACCAACGCCTATTACGTCGCTCCAACTCACATTCGGCTTCTCTTTTATTATTAGTTCTTCATATGAAGCCTTTAGAGACTGGACAACCTGTGGAGATTTTGATGATGAGCCACCGATAACTTCAGGTTCATTATCCCCATGTGACTCCATAATGCTGTAACCGTGTGCTGATGTAAGCGCACTGATACGCTCTTGGTACGCGTTTGCCCGGCCTAGGTACAGCTTATTCAGCTCATAATTTGGATAGAGCTGTGAAAGCTTTATCAAAGTAGCAATAGCCCGCTGGTAACTCTGAATAGCCATGCCTCTCGCCCCCTGGGAATCAAGCCTTATGGCTTCAGAAGCGTATTTACTAGCTGCGTCTTCAAGCTCTTTAGCGGCTGACGTGTGTACTCACCATTCTAATTCCCTAACTTTAACTTACCATCTGAAACCATCTTAATAACTGCTTTTTCAACATTCTCAGCAGGCATATTCAAAGAAACAGACGCTTCTAAGATATTCAAACACCCATTCTTGCTTGTCACGTAGGTATACACTTTTTCTTCAACTGCATTACCATCATTTTTTTCGCTTTTAAGGAATATAGTTGGTTTGAACGGTTCTTCAAAGCTACTTTCACCTGTAGCAAGTAAAGCTATCTTCTTAGTTTTCTCCACCATATTTTCACCTTTAGCAGACGTTATTGATTGTGGAATATCGCTCTTCAGCTCCTGCGCTCTCTGATCCGCATAAAGCTTAGCTTTCTCAATTATTTCAGACCCGTCATCGCTTTTAATGTCGATAGAAATAGATGGTGAAAGATTACCCAGATCTACAAGTGTTTCAGATAACATGCTCTTCACGTCATCCGTAGCATGCTCAAGGGCAGGCATCACACCAGATATCTTAGGACCTATGCTTTTCATCACCTTGAACGCTTCATCCATGTAGACTGAAACGTCGCCAACGTCGTGAATACTCTCAAGCCTTAAAATCATCTGAATCAAAGATAATTCGCTAACCGTTACAACACGTAAAACCTTCTTAATTTCACAAAGTTCCGAAGCGTAAACTGAAGCTTTGTCCGTCTCTTTTCTCTCAATAGCGCGGACAACCTGCTCAAAAAGCGACTGTCGTCTATTCTCAAGTCTTAATCGGAGATTTGAAATCTCGAATTTACGCTTCTCAATAGTCTTGGATGCTGAAATAATCTTATTCTTGAGATTTTCTTCTTTAAAAAACCATTTTAAAAGACTCAATAATATTCACCTGTGTTTCTATTCAACATATCGACTCAACATAGCATATGTAGGAACCTTGAAGCTCTTGAAAAATAGGGGGTGTGAGCAGCTACTATACAGCCGGAAGAGGCTCATTGAACCATCACCGGGGATAGTAACTGTCACATTACCATATTGCTTTTCGGGTCTGAGTCTAAGCTACGGAAGTTGAGTACGATCCTTCGGTGGCTGGTAGATCTGGGAATTTCTCCTTCATTCTTTGCTCAGCAACTGCTGAAGCTTCTGCTAGAACCTTCTCAGCCTCTTCATTGGCTGCTTCAAAGTTCAGGGTAGAGCCTCCGAGTTGTCCGGCATCCACGAGGATGCTGCTAAGCAACCCACTGATCTCTCCGATTTCACCTTCAGCCTCTGGTAGTACGCTTGTTAATCCTGCCTTGACGTTCCTGATTACTGACATTGCTGGCGTTAATGTTACTACTATGTCTCCTAATTCTTGTACAGTGCTGAGCCTCATAACGATCTGTTCTAAGGCTAGCTTTGCAGATGTTACCATCTTGTTCATCTTTCGGATCTCCGCGAGTTCGTTCGCGAAAACCGATGCATGTGCCATGTCGTGTTTCTGTATGGAGGCAACTACTCTTGTGAATATGCTTTGATCTCTGTCTTTTAGTTTTGAGGAAGCTGAGTCGAGCCGTGATACTTGGGTCTGAATTTGTCTAACAGCTAGTTCTAGTCTAGGTTTCAACGGACCGCTACTTCTAACTGCATCTTTTACTCTATCGCCGAAACCACCCTGTTGTGGTTTGTTCCAGTTTTTAGTGAAGTTCGACATTAAATCTTACACCTTGTGTATTACGGTTGATATCTAGGCGATAAGAAACATAGTGAAACAAAATCAACTAATAAGGAAAATATTTTAGGTCGATTGCTTTTATGTTCGATATTCTTATGCTTATTGACAGATATGACTAGTTCAATCGCTATTATTTCAGATATTCATTCAAATTTAGAGGCGCTATTGGCTGTTTCAAAAGATATTCCAAATATCCCAATATATTGCTTAGGAGACATTGTGGGGTACGGAGCGAATCCCAAGGAGGTTATGAGATGGATTAGAGAAAAAGAGGTTACCGTAGTTATGGGAAACCATGACTACTACACGTCGGCTGGTGAAACGAGTTGGTTCAACCGTGATGCAGCAGATGCATTGAAATGGACAGCTAATCAATTAAACGAATCTGAGAAAAAATATTTGTTAAAACTTCCAAGAACAGCGTCGATAACCATAGATGGTTTCAAGATATTCATGGCTCACGGAAGTCCATCTGACCCTCTGCATGAGTACGTCCACCCTGAAACACATGAATACAAATTAGGGCTTTTTCTTAAGAGTCTGGAAGTCGATGCAATTGCTCTAGGCCACACTCACATTCCCTACAAATGGACAAACGGTAAAGGAACGGTGTTAAACCCTGGATCGGTAGGCCAACCCAGATCTGGCAATTCGGAAGCATGCTACGCCATCTTAACTATTGAATTAAATAATCTACGAATTGAGCATCGACTCGTAGAGTATAACTACCAGGCTGCTGCAGATAAGATAATTAGAGCCGGGTTACCTGAAAGATTCGCGAGAAAACTAATCAAAGGAACATAATTATCAGCATGTGAACACAACTAACCATAGAAACATCATATTAGGATAGGTTTTTATTCATTATGGAATGCTGGCGAAGAAGATGATTGGAATTGAACTTCGCGCTTAACGTTAGTTGCAAGACATCTTAGAAAAGGATTGATTTAGATGCTGAACCCGAGTTTCCATCCTAAAGAAGTTGAAGATGAGATTCGACAATTCTGGAGTAGAATAAATGTAAGAAAGATTGTGGAAGAGAAGCTTTCCAGTAAAAAACCTGTAGGATACGTTGAGGGGCCACCAACTATGAACGGTGAGCCGCATATTGGCCACATTAGAGGCCGAATCCTAAAAGACGTATGGTATCGCTTCAACACTTTGAGAGGTGTAAATATCGTGTTCAGGGCAGGCTGGGACACTCAGGGCTTGCCTGTTGAGCTTCAAGCTGAGAAAGAACTCGGCTTGACTGGCAGCAAAGCTGAGAACCTGATAAGGGTTGGGGAGGAGAAAATCGTTGAAGCCTGTAAGAACCTGATTTCTAAGTACAATCAAAAATGGATAGAATCAGATCAGCTTCTTGGAATGTCAATGGATTATGAGAAAGCGTATTGGACTTTCAAGGATCAGTATATTGAGAGAGAGTGGAAGTACCTTGAGAAGGCTTGGAAAATAGGTCTTTTAGGTGAGGGGTTCAGAGTTGTCCCCTACTGCCCAAGCTGTCAATGCTCGTTGAGCCATGCTGAGGTGGGGCAAGGCTACGAAACAGTTATTGACCCCTCGCTTTACTATAAGGTCAGAGTAGTCGGAGATGACCGGCATATTGTTCTGTGGACTACGATGCCTTTCACGGTTGTCACCGATGAGATGGTTGGTGTTAAACCGGATGAAGAGTATCTGACTGTGTCAGTTGACTCTGAAAAATGGATAGTAGCTGCGATAAGACTTGATGCTCTTATGAAAGATCTTTCTATTGATAACTATAAAGTTCTAGGCAGCCAGCAAGGATCAGAACTTGAAGGACTAAGATATGAGTATCCAATTTCTAAGCATGTTCCAGCTCAAAACGATCTTCACATGAACGTTAATGTGCACAGAATCGTGGCTGAAGAGTTTGTAGACGCTACCACAGGTTCGGGTTTAGTCCATCTCTCACCGGCGAACGGCGAAGAGGATTTTGCAATTGCCAAACGCAGGGGCGTCCCAGTGTTCAACCCCATTGATGATCAGGCGAAGTTTACATCTGAGTCAGGGGTTTTTCAAGGCCTGTTCGTCCGAGATGCTGACGATAAAGTTGTTGAGATGCTAAGGAGCGAAGGATCTCTTGTGAAAATAGGCAAGATAAAGCATGAGTACCCGACTTGCTGGAGATCGCACCACAAGCTTCTCTGGATAGCTAGAAGAGAGTATTTCTACTGGGTTGATAAGCTCGGAGATCAAGCTATTAAAGCCGCTGAGAAGGTTGAATACTTCTTCGAACCGCCGCGGAACAGATTTCTTGAGTTGATTAAGGAGAAGATACCATGGTGCATATCTAGAGAGCGGATTTGGGGTTCGCCTCTTCCGATATGGGTTTGTTCAAAATGCGGGGAAAAGACGGGGCTTTTCAGTAGAAAGGAAATTGTCGATAATGCTTTGAGTCTTCCAGACGGATCTGACTTTGAGCTACACAGACCTTGGATTGACCGGATAAAGATAAGATGCGGTAAATGCGGAGGCGAATCCTCTAGAGAACCTTTTGTTCTTGACACATGGCATAACAGCGGAGCTGCGCCCTACGCTTCATTCAATGATGAGGAGTATCGAAGCATCGTTCCAGTTGTCTTCCTCACAGAGGGCATAGATCAGACAAGAGGATGGGCTTACACGCTTCTAATTGAAAACGTCATATTAACCGGTCAGCCTGTTGCGCCATACAAGGCTTTCTTGTTCCAAGGACACATTCTCGATGAGAAAGGCAACAAGATGAGCAAGAGTCTGGGCAACATGGTTGAGGGGATAGCTACTTTGAAGTTGAATCCAGTTGATATTATTAGATTCTACATGGTTTGGAAATCAAGCCCAATCGAGAGTCTAAACTTCAGCTTTACCGAGATGAAGGCCAGACCCTACCAAGTTCTTAGCACACTTTACTATCTGCACATATATTTGCTTCAGAATAGCAAATACGACGCTTTCGACCAGGATAAGCATACTACTGGTTTAGCTGAAGAGAAAGGGCTCTTAAAGACTCAAGAAAAGTGGGTGCTATCAAGGCTGCAAGGAGTAATTGAAACGGTTACCAAAGCAAATGAAGCCTGTCGATTCCAAGATTCAGTTAGATCTTTGGAGAAGTTTCTAATAGACGACTTGAGTCAAACATATGTCCCCATAACTAGAAAGGAGATTTGGGACGATAGGCCAGAAACGCTAGGTCGAAGACTTGCTATATACGCAACACTTTCTCACGTTCTAAAAACAATTAACATTATCATGCATCCCTACGCGCCTTATCTAACCGAACATCTCTATCAGCAGAGCTATTGCAAAGAGAAGACTATTCTAGTAGAGCAGTGGCCAGACGTTGAACACTGGCTGGTGAACAAAGATCTGGAGGATGAGATGGAGAAAACACTGAAAACAATATCGGCTGTAAACTCAGCTAGGATGAAGGCAAAGTTGAAGAGAAGATGGCCTTTGCGCCTCGCACACGTAATTCTGGCAAAGCCAATACTTATTGAAAAGCATGTTGAGCTGATTAAAGATCAGGCAAATGTAAAAGAGATCCTAATTAGCTCAAATCTAGAAGAAGCACCGATCGGGTTGAAAGTTAAGGCCAGATTCGACCTTCTAGGAAATAGATTTAAAGAGAAAATGCCAGATGTAGCTCAATATCTATCTAACGCTGATCCTAAGGAGATATTTTCTGAGCTGAACAGTAATGGATGCTTAACGATTAAGATTAGTAATAAAGAAGAACGATTATCCAAGGAAGAAATAACAATAGAGCATGTGTCAACCGATGAGAAATATGTTGTTTCGGAGAAGGATGACGTAATCGTCGCGATTAAGACTGAACGAGACCCTGAACTGGTTTCAGAGGGCAACGCGAGAGACCTCGCTCGCAGGCTTCAAGCTTTACGAAAAGAGCGAGGTTATAACCCAACTGATGTTTTGCAGGCAGCTTATATCACAGGTCTAGACGCAGAGTGGCTCGAAAGCATCAAAGCCAGATTAACAGAGCTATCCTACCTAGTAAGAGTTAAGGAAATAGTGATTTTGGAGATGCCAAGTGAGAACATCAAGTGGACAGAAGCTGATCTAGACGGAGCCAAAATAAAAATTTCAGTAGAGTAAATACTTACTAGGTTTACTTAACTCCGACAACTTTAGCGATGATACGGGTAACCCAGTCAAAACGTCTAGGGATTAATTGCCTGATAAAATCGATGTCGCTGCTATTGAAAGTTTTCAGCATTCTAAGAACTCCAAAATAAATAACGATGCCAAGAGGCATGAGTATAGCTAGTGATAAGACCTGTTTCCTACCAACTTCTATCATGGATATGGCTACGAACAATATTACGCCCATTATTGATGATGCCGTTATTGAGTCTCTGAAAGCTCTTGAGTCAATTGTGAAAAGATCTGATTTGCGAGCGGCTAGTACTAGGAAAATCGCTATTGATAGTGTCATGATAGATCTGCTTAGAGCTACTCCAAAGAACGCCAGTAAGGGGGTCAGTGTGACAAGGCCAACGGCAAGCACTGCTAATCCACCAAGATTGATTAACATTATTGTTTTCGTTCTTCTTGTGGCTAAAAGCTCGCTGTTATAGACGGCAGTTACAGCTGTTAACCCAGTCGCTATAGACATAATCGTGGCTGGGAGCGCTGCAGATAAGTATTGTTCACCAAATATTTGAACTAACCCGACTGAGAGCGAAGCTATGCCAAATGACATGGGGCTAGCTATTAAGCAAACGTATCGAGTGTAGTCTCGAACAAGTTTTCTAAACTCTTCACCGCTTTTCTTCGCATCCAGAGACGATAGACTTGGCACAAGTGCTGTAGTTATTGCGCTAGGTGCAAAAGCTCCTATTGTTGAGGCGATTACGGCGATATTGTAAATGCCTAGGTCGCTGAATCCAAGCTGAAGAAAAGCGAATAATTTATCCCACTGCGAAACACCAAATATTATCATTGAAGAAACCAGAAGCGGAACCGAGTAGCTAAGAAGTGATCTTGTCGGTACGTGGACAGGATGAACCCATAGAGAGCGGATGCATAATGTTGAAGATAGGATAAGAAAGACAACGTCACCGATTGTGAACGCCATCAATACACCTGTTATGCCAAATCCATTGATTACAAGCAGTGCGGCTAAGAAGAATCTAATTGTAAATGAAATTATCATGAAAATACTTGCTTTTGGAATGCGCCCCAGACCGACTAATCCACCGAAGAACACTTGGTTTAACGAGAAAACCAAAGTATCTATTGCAAGCAGTTGAATCCAAAAGATATCTGCTTCACCTCTGAAGAGTATCTGTGAAACAGAGTTTGCGAATATGAATAACATTGCGGAAAACAATACGGCTATTGTAAAAGCTATGATGAGGATTTTTAGAAAGCTTTGAACGGCTTTCCCCTTTTCACCGCGGCTAAGAAACTCTGGGATAAATTTAGCAACTGCTTGCGGAAGCATGACGTTAGACGTGATAGCTTGAGGTAGAGACATGTTTGAAAGTGTTGCAGCGCCAAATAGTATAAGCTGCATACCTGCGAGAATTCCGATGTCACTTGTTGGAAGAATATTTGCAATTATTACAAAGTAAACGGTGTTAAGGCCTAGCATAATCACGTTCGAGAGATATATTGAGGTGGCGCCTTTCGCTACAGTTGTATTGGATTCGTTCATCGTTGGGCACATGTGAATTCGACTTGTAGGCTCTTGTGCAAAGTCCTTATCCTTTTCCATTCAACTAAGATACAGTTTAATTAGATTCTTAGCCTTGCTACCTGAGAGCCATCTAACCTTACCAACAGACTTGCTTCTGGGATTGGTGAAAACTGCGGCAATAGCCTCAGTTACTTCGGGAGCTTCCTTCAGAGTTGTATCAAACTCAGCAACGACGTCACCACCGAAGATTCTAATCGCGTCCGCTAGACAGACGTCAAGTATCTCAGCTGACACATTATTTTTTATTTTAGACTCAGAGTAACCTCGCTCAAAGTATCTCTTCTCAAGCTCAGTCGGAGAACACCGGAGAACAGCCACGAAATCAACTTCTCCTTTAGATAAGATATGAGGGAGGAGATGACCCGCCACAACTACGCCTCCACCATTAATGTTTTTACGAACTAGCTTTCTTAATTTATTCGTATCAACAGACCCGTCTTTTTGAATAAGACTTGATTCCTTAGCTAATTTGTTCAGATCCAATAACTTGAAGTTGAGCAGCCCTGCTAAGAGCAGCCCAACGGACTTCTTACCGGTACTAGGGGACCCAGTAATGCCCAACACCGCTTTGCGCTTTCCCACCAATTAAATCCCAGATAATAATGTAATTGAGTCGTCCCAACTGTATATATCGCTACCGGCTGAAAGTAGATTAATTTGGTCTTATGGTTATGTATGTGTTTTACTTGTTTTATAGTCGGAATGAAATTGGTAGTGTTATCTGCGTTGCATAAATTAACTTTGACTTCACAATATTTCTAGGCGTATAATTCAGATGCATAATTTCCTCATTGAGGATTTGACAATATTATATCTCTTAAGCACTACGTGGAAGTAATTTCCACAGTAAAGAAATCGTTTGGAGACCCTACGATCCACGCTTTATTTTCGACTACGAGATATCCATTAAGACCAGGTATGGTTAAGGGATTAGAGATTTTTGTGGTCATCAGACCGTGGACATTCGGCACTTTCCCCCAAAATTGAACGTTGAGTACCCCAGTTGGGTTAAGCTCTGGATCTACAGAAGCACTCCAAGTTCCGGATACAACTCCTTCAAAAATCACATTGCCGGGTG